>Ga0082335_1000745_pt1 | contig 77567 bp, 76 predicted proteins | sample Subgrocontami58m_FD_72375 | JGI IMG/M metagenome (GOLD analysis project Ga0082335, IMG submission 72375) | Subsurface groundwater microbial communities from S. Glens Falls, New York, USA - GMW37 contaminated, 5.8 m (SPADES assembly) (version 2) ... | reverse complement strand
CCCTCACCACGAACGACTCAGGGACAGAGATTGGAACCATCAAGTACGCGCCTTTCGGCGCTGCCAGGTCTTTCTCCGGCGCCCTCCCCGCCCAGAAGTTCACCGGGCAGAGGCTGGACGAGGTGGGGTTGTATTACTATGGGGCGAGGTACTATGATCCGGAGCTTGGGAGATTCATAAGTCCGGATACCATTGTGCCAAAGCTCAAGAACCCTCAAGCCCTCAATAGATATTCTTATGTAACTAACAATCCGTTAAAATACACTGATCCGACAGGAAGATCATCTCAGAACAATTTGAACCCGGGCCAAGGCTCTGGTGGGGGAATTAGCTGGGACGACTGGGTCAAAGCCATGAACGAAAGTGGCGATGAAGGTGGGGGCACAGATACTAAGGCTCAACCCTCGTCTACCGAGGTTCTTCACGAGCTTCTCTTTGGCACTGACCAAAACAAAGCTGACACTTCCAAAGAACCAACCATGCCGGTCGTTAGGAGTCTGTCCCCTCCAGTAATGAGAGCGGCAGAACCAGCTGATCCTAAAGACGCAGTGAAGATGGAAAAGGAGGAGAAGACCGAAAATACGGGCACTGTACCTGACAAGCGGGGATCCCTAGATGTGAGTGTGTCTGTGGGCGAAGGGGGAGGGATAACTCTTGGCAGGTTAACTGCGAGAGATGGGTCATTCTACTACTACGCGGGAGTAGGGGTTATGACGTCACCAGGCTTTGCCATTACTGTGTCTGATAAGGATCCCTCTCCAGGTCTGAATATAACAGTACAAGGCGGTGCCTTAGTCGGTGGTGAGAGAGGATATTATTGGGATAAGTGGGGGAGGGATTCGTACAATGGGTACGGTTTCGTTACTCCCGGCGCTTCACTGAACGTTGTCTGGGTCTGGGGGCCGTTCAGAGAATGAGAATAGACAGGAAGTATGTTGGACATGAACGATATCTTAGGTGACCTTTTCTTCATCATAATTGGTTCGATATTCGCACTCAAATACAAATGGCTAGCGCGTATCTCAGTTAATTTTTATGATAAGTTATTAGGTCATCGGTTTTCAGAAACGAGATTCAGGATCGGTTTCCTGCTGGTGGGTATATTTTTTGTTATTTCCGGAGTGTTATCTATTATCTCTCGTTGATATTTCCACTCGGTCAATAGGAATAAGAAATGATTTACATATTAGTAAAGATTGCCCTATTAATAACAGGTTTGATATTCACAGTCAGGTATAGATGGTTCGCTCATCACGCGACAGAGTATTGGTTTAGACTATCACGTCATCGCTTCCCAGAATGGAAATTCAGGACAGGCTTCCTGCTAGCGGGTGTGTTACTTATCCTCTTCGCCATACAAGATGTTATCGTTTATGTTTGGGTGCGTTGGCCTTAGGCGGAGTGACATGTGTTTGCGCTCTGCTTAAAGCCAGATCAAGGAGCCTTCCGGGGCAGCTACGGCACCGCCACAGGGTATTTCAACCAGCCCTGGGCCGACTTCCGTCAGACCAAAGGCGCGGTTAAGCTCCACCTGCTCCTGGATCACGATGGCTATCTACCCGACTTCGCTGTGATCACTGATGGCAAGGCTACCGACGTTACCACTGCCCGCCATTTCAGGCTTCCCGCCGGTAGCATCGTCGCTCTGGATCGGGCTTACTGCGATTTTAAACTCTTCTATCAATGGAATAACTCTGGCGTCTTCTTCGTTACCCGGCTCAAAGGCAACGCTGTTTACGAAGTCATTGAGAACCGCCCCTTGCCGCAGCACTCCAATGTCCTTGCCGACCATATCATCCGCTTTACCGGGCCCCAGACCAGGCTCAAGTACCCGGGACTGCTGCGCCGGGTGGTGGTCTGGGACAAAGAGAACGAACGAGAGATCGAGCTTCTGACCAACCACCTTTGCTTCGGAGCGACCACCATCGGACGGATATACCGGGACCGCTGGGAGATCGAACTCTTCTTTAAGGTGCTCAAGCAACACCTGAAGATCAAGACCTTTGTCGGCACCAGCCCCAACGCATTAAAAACCCAGATTTGGACAGCATTAATCGCCATATTGCTGCTCAGGTATCTCCAGTTCCGTTCCAAATGTAACTTGGCTCTCTGCCGTCTGGTGGCTCTCCTGCGCCTAAACCTGTTTTCCTACCGTAACCTCTGGGACTGGCTGGACGATCCCTTCGAAACCCCTGCCGAACTCCCTAATCGCCAACTGGAGCTAGCGTTTTAGACAGCATGTGTTACTTTCATTTGCCAATCCTTTCAACAAGAGGGGGTAGAAAACGAGAATCGGATCAGAAGCTTTATCTTAGGTATGAAAAACCTGTCCAAAAGCCAAAATCAAATTATCTTGGACAGCAATGATAACAATACCGCAATTACCGTTGCTCCGTAATTTATTTTTAGTGGAGCAATTCTAACTATATGAATATTGTAATCTTTTCAGGGGGAATAAATGGATATAGGATGGATTACACTTATTATATTAGCAATCATTTATGTGATTGGGCTTATTAGATCTTTACGCAAGATGCGTACCTCCAATAAGTTCAAGAAGATGGGGAGAAGATTTGTGTTCTCATACATGATCGGAGGCATGGCTTTAATATTCTTGATAATCCTAAAAATCACAAGTATTAATTCAAAATGAATTGGAATATTTACATTATTAATGGTCGCATAAGTATTCCGGTATGGACAAACCGCTTGCGCTGCCTAGTCATGAGACGATTTTGTTATGAGACGATTACTAATTGTCTGGAGAAGATGGAATGACAGAGAGAATCATTAACGATATCTTAGCGTATATAATCATAGCTATGTTGATGTCTACAGTGATGTTTGTTGGCTGGTTACTGAGACATAATAGAGCAACACGTCGAATCAGGATTTATGTGATCATTTGTAGTTTCACAATAAGTTCCATTATATTAGGCTTTGCAGCACATTTGCGATGGATCCAAATAATTGGTCTAATGTTACTATTTAATATTTCTTCTATAATCTGCTATTTTTTTGTTATGGAGCCACTAAATAGATTCCTTAATAAACATTCAGGTGAAAACGAAACCAAGTAAGATTACGAATGATGAAGATGCCCCTTAATTAGGATCTATGACGGGGCCGGCAGGATAACATCCGTCACCTATCCCACGGGAGAGATAGCCACCCAGGCCTACAACGGGAGAGGACTGCCCTACAGCCTTGGCTCTTCAGTCAATGGCACAATCGTGACCGGCATGCAGTATAATAGCCTTGGTCTGCCCGTGCAGATAGACCTGGGCAACGGCGCCCGCACCACCTACGGCTACTGGGATGCGGAGAACAGGCTCACGGGCATAACGGGCGGAGCGAGCGCTACCTATGTCTACGACGGCAACGGCTTCCGGGTGAAGAAGACCGAGGGGAGTCAAACCATCCTCTACGTGAACCAGTACTATGAGAAGAACCTCACCACCGCCACCGTGACCCTCTACTACTACCTGGGAAATAAAATGGCGGCCTACAAGGCAGGCGCATCAGTCACCTACGTGCACCAGGACCACCTGACCGGGACCTCTCTCACCACGAACGATTCAGGGACAGAGATTGGAACCATCAAGTACGCGCCTTTCGGTTCAGCCAGGTCTTTCTCCGGCGCCCTCCCTGCCCAGAAGTTAACCGGGCAGCGGCTGGATGATGTGGGGCTGTATTACTACGGTGCCAGATACTATGACCCCAACCTGGCCAGGTTCATCAGCGCGGATACCATAGTACCGAGCCTCACCAATCCGCAGGCGCTAAATCGGTATTCCTACGTCTTGAACAATCCTCTCAAGTACGTTGATCCCAGCGGGCAGGAAGAGAGGTTTCCTGAAGAGACGGCCTATTTCAATGGCGAGATTTCTTACGAGGAATATCTTGCAGCTTATGGTTCATGGGCGTCTGCACAGGGGGGGAGTGATGGGCAGACAAATATGCCAACGCAAAATTCACCTGTGTTTGCCGTATCGGACTCGACTAACGCGGGAAATACATCTGGATCGTCCGACACCAATGCCGGGCCATCGTGGTATGAGAGATTAAAAACATCCGCCCCAGGGCTGGAAATATTAGAGGAGGTCTTCCTAGACTACCTAAAATCCTTCTCCCCGGAAGAACTAGCCTTCCAGTTCGCCTTAGGTATGCCGGGGCCGAAAGGTTTGAAGCAGGCCCATCATCTAGCTGACTTAAGATTTGCAAAACAGGTACGCAAAGGAGTAGGAAAGGACGTAAGGGATGGACCTACCGAAGATCTGATTCGAGGCGAACATCAGAAACTCACTAATTTCTCGCGGGATGAGATAGGATATAGTAACTCGCGCAATCCTCTGAATACCGACACAGCTACATTCGATCAAGTTTGGGACATGCTTCAACGAGAATATGCACATTTCCCAGAGCTCCTTGCAAGAGTAAAAGACTTTTTGTTTGGTAAATGATAAATAAACAGAGTAAAGGCTAGCATAATGGAAATATGGCATAGGGTTTCATTTGGCGATTACGATCAAGTAGATGAATTTATTGAATCGTTAAATATAAAGATTTTGAAAAGTCCCTTGCCAGGCGGCTTTTATGGTATCCACATTGATATTGAAGAATCCGACCCCAGATGGCCGAAAATAAGTGAACTGCTAGAACTAAAAAAGAATGCGGGGAATATGTATGACACCATCTTCACGGATTCGGAGATACTCGATGCCGAATGGGTGCGCCTCATGCCTGTCTTTGAGAGAGGTTATCCACAGCCAAAAAAACCATGGGGACAGATTAACTTTGAAAATGAATGCCCTAAATGTTTGGCAGGATACCGGCAAAAGGCCCCTTTTCGTTTGAAGGGAGAGCCCCGTCTTGGCAAGAACGATTTTCTTCAACTCTACTGGACATTTACCTTATTCTGTACCCAGAAAGTATTAAAAGTATTGCAGGAAAACAAGATTAAAGGGTATGAAGTTTGGCCAGCGATTATCCACAAGATCAATCAGCCCTCCAATATTGTCTCTCAACTGGTATTTCCTCATGTGGCAGCCCCTGCTCTTGCTGACGAAGATAAACTCCGGCCAGAAATCTGTCCGGTATGCGGCATAACCACGTATGCCTACCATAAGAGGGGATATATGCATCTCCAGCGTGAATCTCTGGCGAAGGATGTCGATTGCCAGCTGACTTACGAATGGTTTGGCACCGGCTTCAGAGAGTTTTTAGTATCTCATAGTTTTGCCAAACTCATTATCGACAACAAGTGGCGAGGCGTCAGGCTGAAGCCGGTCAAGCTTATCTGACCGGGTGCATCAACAACCGGGGCCTCCTGGATAAACAGTATGTCTCCCAGGACCTGGCATCGTCACAGGTCAGCGGCTACTACACCCCGACAAGCTCCTGGAAATACAACACCTACGCCTATGACGGCCTGGCCAGAGTAGTCACTCAGACGTGGGCGGATAGCACTACCGTGAGCCACGACTATTCCAATCCCTGGAAGGACATCGTCACCAACGAGCGGGGCTACAAAAAGGGATACTTCTTTGATGCCTTTGACAGGCTCATCAAGGTACAGGAATATGACAGCAGCCACGCGGTCTACTCCACTACCACCTACAAGTACGATGTCCTGGCCAACCTTATCGAGGTAAGGGACAACAGCAACAACCTTACCACTGTGGCCTACAACTGGCTCTCCCGGAAAACGGGCATGACCGACCCGGACATGGGGACCTGGAGCTACAATTACGCCAGCAACGGCAACCTCCTGAGCCAGACCGACGCCAAAAACCAGACCATCAATTTCAGCTACGATGCCCTTAACCGCCTCACCGGCAAGACCTACTCCACTGGCATGGCCACAGTAACCTACTCTTATGACAGCACCGCCGGAGGCAACTACGGCAAGAGCAGGCGCACCGGCATGAGCGACGGCTCGGGGAGCATGGCCTATAAGTACGATAGCCGGGGAAGAATCATCCAGGAGACGAGGACAGTTGACTCCGTTCCCTACACCACAACAATCGCCTATGACGGAGCCAGCCGGGTAACATCCGTCACCTATCCCACGGGAGAGGTGGCCACCCAGGCCTACAACGGACGAGGGTTGCCCTACAGCCTTGGGTCTTCCATAAATGGTCCAATCGTCTCCGGCATGCAGTATAATAGCCTGGGCCTGCCCGTGCAGATAGACCTGGGCAACAATACCCGTACCACCTACGGTTACTGGGACGCGGGAGGAAGCTACGATACCACTGGCGGCTACTTCGGCAAGCTCTGGGAGATAAAGACGGTGAAGGTGGGAGGCAACACCCTTCAGGACGTTAAGCACACCTGGGACGCAGGAGGCAACCTGACGCAGAGAGAGAACGTTGTCGTCTCGGAGACCGAGACCTTCTCTTATGATTCCCTGGACAGGCTGACCTCTGGTGGAGGGACTTACGCCACCGAGACTTATGCCTACAACCAGATAGGCAACATGACCAGCAAGGGAGGCCAGAGCTACACCTATAGTCCCTCCAAATCCCATGCCGTTACAGCAGTAGGAACAGCCACCTACACCTACGACGCCAACGGCAACATGACGAGCAGAGCCAGCCAGACCCTCACCTGGGACGCGGAGAACAGGCTCACGGGCATCACTGGCGGGGCCAGTGCTGCCTATGTCTATGACGGCAACGGCTTCAGGGTGAAAAAGACCGAGGGAAGCGCCACCATCCTCTATGTCAACCAGTACTACGAGAAGGACCTCACCACCGCCACTGTAACCCTCTATTACTACCTGGGAAATAAAATGGCGGCCTACAAGGCAGGCGCATCAGTCACCTACGTCCACCAGGACCACCTGACCGGAACCTCCCTCACCACGAACGATTCAGGCACAGAGATAGGTGCCATCAAGTACACACCTTTCGGTGCGGCGAGGTCTTTCTCCGGCACTCTTCCCGCCCAGAAGTTCACCGGGCAGAGGCTGGATGATGTGGGGCTGTATTACTACGGGGCGCGGTATTATGACCCGGGACTGGGGAGGTTTATAAGTGCGGATACCGTGGTGCCCGATTTCGCTGACCCGCAAAGCCTCAACCGCTATTCCTATGTGCTGAACAATCCCCTGAAGTACGTTGACCCTTCCGGCTCCGAACCCGCAATACTTGACGCATTAGCTGCTTATCAAAACAATGAGATAACGTACGAACAGTATTCTGCTATCTATGATGCACAATATGGGGGGTGGGGAAGTGAAGAATTGACTGCTACGCTTCTCAACCTGTTCACAGGAGACTCATCCGTCGCCATCGTAGGAGCGGGCGGTGGTGGACCAGCCTCTGGATTAGCCCCCCAAGAAATAGCAGTTCTACTTAAAGGCGCCTGGAATGGCAAATTGAAGGAATACGAAAAACTACTGGGCGTTGACTTTGCCAAGATGGACCAGTTTACTAAGACAGGTGTAATCTGGGGTATAAGCTCCGGCGCTACGCCAAGCTTGGGTCCGGATGGTACTATACTGGTCGAAGGCGTATTACCAAATAGCTGGACCGGTATAAGGATGAAGATTTTTGATGCCGGAGCAATTACCTGGGGTAATGTGATATTGGCGGAAGGGCCTACTATAAGCGCCAGAATACTGACCCATGAGATGGAACATGTTGGGCAATATCGAAGGCTCGGGGACAATTTTTTGTTCTTATATATTCTCGAATATCTAGCATATGCCGGTTATGATAGGATGCCCTTAGAAATTGACGCCCGGAGGGCAGAAGTTGATCCTCAAAAGCTCCAAAAATATACGGATTGGCTTAATGCCAGGCAAAGACCCTGATATTGTATAGGAGGGGGCATGAAGAAGATATTTCTCATATTACTATTGAGCTTATTGATCTTATATCCAGGATGTGAACCCGGGGGTCATCTCATCGTTAAAAACGACTTGTCCGAAGAAATAAAGGTTTACCAATATGATCACTCGCCCTTAGAAGAAAAATTCTATGGCCGTTTTGTCCTTGGAAATGTACCTGCTAATACGCGAAAAGAGGTCGGCGTTATTGTATATACCTCTTTGGATACGAAATACCGCATAGAAGCCATAAGTGGTACTTCAGGTGCCGTCGTGTTCTCACGGGATATAACTGCCAAAGAGCTCATAGACATGAAATGGACTATAACCATACCGCCCGACTGAAGTCTGGAATCGTAGGCCCTCTAGCAGACCGACGCCAGAGGCCAGACCATAAGCTTCACCTACGACGCCCTTAACCGCCTCACCGGCAAGACCTATTCCACTGGCATGGCCACAGTAACCTACTCTTATGACAGCACCGCCGGAGGCAACTACGGCAAGAGCAGGCGCACCGGCATGAGCGACGGATCGGGAAGCATGTCCTACAAGTACGATAGCTGGGGCAGGGTCATCGGGGAGACAAGGACAGTTGACTCCGTTCCCTACACCACCACCATCGCCTATGACGGGGCCAGCCGGGTAACATCCGTCACCTATCCCACGGGAGAGGTGGCCACCCAGGCCTACAACGGACGAGGGTTGCCCTACAGCCTTGGGTCTTCCATAAATGGTCCAATCGTCTCCGGCATGCAGTATAATAGCCTGGGCCTGCCCGTGCAGATAGACCTGGGCAACAATACCCGTACCACCTACGGTTACTGGGACGCGGGAGGAAGCTACGATACCACTGGCGGCTACTTCGGCAAGCTCTGGGAGATAAAGACGGTGAAGGTGGGAGGCAACACCCTTCAGGACGTTAAGCACACCTGGGACGCAGGAGGCAACCTGACGCAGAGAGAGAACGTTGTCGTCTCGGAGACCGAGACCTTCTCTTATGATTCCCTGGACAGGCTGACCTCTGGTGGAGGGACTTACGCCACCGAGACCTACGCCTACAACCAGATAGGCAACATGACCAGCAAGGGAGGCCAGAGCTACACCTATCCAAGCCCTGGAAGCCCCAGACCTCATGCGGTCACAGCGGTTGGCTCAACGAATTACACCTACGACGCCAACGGCAACATGACCGCCAGAGCGAGCCAGACTCTCACCTGGGACGCGGAGAACAGGCTCACGGGCATCACTGGCGGGGCCAGCGCCGCCTATGTCTATGACGGCAACGGCTTCAGGGTGAAGAAGACCGAGGGAAATGCCACCATCCTCTATGTCAACCAGTACTACGAGAAGGACCTCACCACCGCCACGGTCACCCTGTACTACTACCTGGGTGGCAAGATGGCCGCCTACAAGGCAGGCGCATCAGTCACCTACGTCCACCAGGACCACCTGACCGGGACTTCTCTCACCACGAACGACTCAGGGACAGAGATAGGTGCCATCAAGTACGCGCCTTTCGGCGCTGCCAGGTCTTTTTCCGGCGCCCTCCCTACCCAAAAGTTCACCGGGCAAAGGCTGGATGATGTGGGGCTGTATTACTACGGTGCCAGATACTATGACCCCAACCTGGCCCGGTTCATCAGCGCGGATACGATAGTACCGAGCTTCACCAATCCGCAGGCGCTAAATCGCTATTCCTACGTCTTGAATAACCCCTTAAGATACATCGACCCCACCGGCCATCAAAATTACAATACAACTAGAAGGTCTTTTGAAGGAGGAGGTGGCGGGGGTTTGGGGGGGCAATATGGTGGTCGCGGATGGGCAGGAAATAATACATTCGTGGTGCGTGGTAGTGGATATGTACGCGGAGGTGGATGGGTAGGAGGTAGTGGAAATATGAGTGGAGGGGAAAAGCTAAAAGCAGTTGACGTGGGATCTTTCACGGCCACTGAACTCAATATCTTTCCAACGAGTGCACGCACTATTGGGCCTGTGGAGAAGGCGGTGAGAATTGGTACCGCGGGTACTGTTGCTGCTGCCCCTATTGTGGCTGGAAGTGACGTGGTAGAGAAATTTGACGAACTAAGTGCGCCACATAGCAAGGAAAATTCCACGTCACATGCTGAAAAGAAGGAAATCGCGAAAGGCCCGGATCCAGACAAGACGCCCCAGCCGGCATCTGCGCCGACGCTTGACACGCGCCGGCCCCATTATGATGCCGACAAGATTTGGACTGATGAAGACCTTATCCTGGAGGAGAATTATCCCGTCCCCATTGTTGAAACGCCTGTTGACGATGGCGGCGACGGTGATGGTGACTCACCCGGTAGCAATCCTGGCGTCCCCCCTGGTTTTCCCGAACGCTGGCTGATATACTAACGCTGGCTTACTCTCGGTCAGAACACCTGTTTGAACGGAATTACGATTGCGGCGCGCACATAGTAGCGAGTTACTTGATGGAAAGAGGTACACGAAGACGTTTCCTCTGCGTGTTTGTTGAACCAGAAGGTAAGGTGTCTGAGTGAGACTGCGAATATTACCTTTCTCAGTTGGTATTCTTCTGGCCCTGCAAATCATTCTAGCGGTAGGCTGTGATAGCTACAGAGCAAGAGACTACAACGAAAGAGGAATCGCTCTGCTCGCAAAAGGCCTTTACGAACAAGCCATAGCTAACTTTGATAAAGCCCTTGAGTTGAATCCAAAACTGGCTGAAGCCTATAACAACCGTGGTTTTGCCTATTCTGAACAAGGTGAAAGGGATAAGGCCATAGCTGACTTAAACAACGCGATAGAGCTGGACACGGGAATGGCAGAAGCATATAGTAACCGCGGATTAACATATCATGAACTAGGACAAGACGACAGGTCCATAGCTGATCTTAACAAGGCTATTGAATTAGATCCAAAACTGGCCATAGCCTACAACAACCGGGGACTCGCCTACTCCCAGCACGGGGAGAATGAAAGGGCGTTGGCTGATCTGAGCAAGGCTATTGAGTTGGACCCGAAACTGGCGCGGGCCTACAATAACCGCGGCTATGCCTACACTCACGTAGGGGAAAGGGAGAGAGCCATTGCTGATTTAAACAAGGCAATAGAACTGGACCCGAGACTGGCCATCGCCCACAATAACCGTGGTTTTGTGCATTATCAGCTAGGGGAAAGCCAAAGAGCGATGGCTGATCTTAACAAGGCTATTGAGTTAGACCCGAAACTGGCGCGGGCCTACAATAACCGTGGACTTGTCTACTCTCAGCAGGGGGAAAGTGAAGGAGCCATTGCTGACTTAAGCAAAGCGATAGAGTTGGACCAACGGCTGGCCATCGCCTACAATAACCGGGGATTCGTATATATTCAGAAGAAGCAAAACAGCATGGCCGTATCTGACTTTACCAAAGCCATAGAGCTAGACCCAAAACTCGCCCTGGCCTACAATGGCCGTGGGTTCGTGTATTACGAGCAAGGCGAAGATGAGAGGGCAATGGCTGATCTGAACAGTGCCATAAAGTTGGATCCACGACTGGCTCAAGCGTACAATAACCGGGGTCTAACCTATTCTCGTCGAAGGGAAGATGATAAGGCCATCGCAGACTTTACCAAAGCAATAGAACTGGATCCAAAGCTCGCCGTTGCCTACAATAACCGCGCGACCGTATACTCGAGACAGAAAAGGTTTGCCGAGGCAAAAGCCGATTATGAGATGGTTCTTAAGCTAGCCTCAGACCCAAAGCTTCTCGACAATGCGAGGAAACAATTAGAGCAGATCCGATAGTTTGATTCCGAGTATACGATTCCGCACATAAGTGCGCAACCTCATCAGCCAGACCGACGCCAAAAACCAGACCATCAATTTCAGCTACGACGCCCTTAACCGCCTCACCGGCAAGACCTACTCCACCGGCATGGCCACAGTAACTTACGCCTATGACAGTACCACAGGCGGCAACAACGGCAAGGGCAGGCGCACCGGGATGAGCGACGGCTCCGGGACTATGGCTTACAAATACGATAGCTGGGGCAGGGTCATCGGGGAGACAAGGACAGTTGACTCCGTTCCTTATACCACCACCATAGCCTATGACGGGGCCAGCCGGGTAACCTCCGTCACCTATCCCACGGGAGAAGTAGCTACCCAGGGATACAACGGGAGAGGCCTGCCCTTCAGTCTTGGGTCTTCTGTAAGCGGTCCAATCGTCTCCGGCATGCAGTATAATAGCCTGGGTCTGCCCGTGCAGATAGACCTGGGCAACAGCACCCGCACCACCTGGGGCTACTGGGACACGGGAGGCAGCTACGATACCACTGGCGGCTACTTCGGGAAGCTCTGGGAGATAAAGACCGTGAAAGTGGGAGGCAACACTCTTCAGGACATGAAGCACACCTGGGACGCTGGAGGAAATCTTACCGCAAGGGAGAACGTGAAGGACAGCGAGACCGAGAACTTCAGCTACGACCACCTGGACAGGCTTACCTCGGCGTGGATAGCTAGTGGCTATTCGGAGAGCTACGCCTACAACCAGATAGGGAACATGACCAGCAAGGGAGGACAGAGCTATACCTATCCAAGCCCGGGAAACTCCAGACCCCATGCCGTTACAGCGGTAGGAACGGCCAGCTACACCTACGACGCCAACGGCAACATGACCGGCAGAGCTACCCAGACCCTGACCTGGGACGCGGAGAACAGGCTCACGGGCGTAACGGGTGGGGCCAGCGCCACCTATGTCTACGACGGCAACGGCTTCAGGGTGAAGAAGACCGAGGGAAGCGCCACCATCCTCTATGTCAACCAGTACTACGAAAAGGACCTCACCACCGCCACGGTCACCCTGTACTACTACCTGGGTGGCAAGATGGCCGCCTACAAGGCAGGCGCATCAGTCGCCTACGTGCATCAGGACCACCTGACCGGGACTTCCCTCACCACGAACGACTCAGGGACAGAGATTGGAACCATCAAGTACGCGCCTTTCGGCGCTGCCAGGTCTTTCTCCGGCGCCCTCCCCGCCCAGAAGTTCACCGGGCAGAGGCTGGACGATGTGGGGCTGTATTACTACGGTGCCAGATACTATGACCCGGAGATTGGGAGATTCATAAGTCCGGATACCATTGTGCCAAAGCTCAAGAACCCTCAAGACCTCAATAGATACTCTTATGTAACTAATAATCCGCTAAAGTACACTGATCCGACAGGAAGATCATCTCAGAACAATTTGAACCCGGGCCCAGGCTCTGGTGGGGGAATTAGCTGGGACGACTGGGTCAAAGCTGTGAACGCAAGTGGCGATGAAGGTGGGGGCACAGATGCTAAGGCGCAACCCTCGTCTACCCCTCTTCTCTTTGGTACCGGTCCATTCGAAGAGAACAAGAAGGATGACGACACCAAGAAAGAACCAACCATGCCGGTCGCTAGGAGTCCGTCCCCTCCAGTAATGAGAGCGGCAGAACCAGCTGATCCTGAAGACGCAGTGAAGATGGAAAAAGGCACAGAGACTAAACCCGGTAAGCTTCATGAAGAGCCCCGCAAGATTCATGAGACAGAAGTTGTAATAGACACGGTTGCCGTTGCAGGGGATTTGCTTATCATAGTACCTCCGGCAGCTGGCCCAGGCTATGTTGTCTCAGCTGTCGCTAGCGGTGTCGGCACTCTTCGCACTATCGACAACTACTATAACGGCAAGGCTTCCGAGCGGGACGTAACGATTTCCATTTTAACGTTCATTTCTGGTCTACTTCCTGTGGTTGGGATTTTCCCGGCTCTGTATCAATTAGCATATGATTCAGGTTCTCTCAGTAATAGAGGATACTAGGATGGTCTTGTTCTTGCACATATTCTTCATCTTGTGGATTGGATCGCATGCATTTGCCCTTTATGCTGTCTTCTTCAGAAACCTTGGCGAATGGGCATTTAGGCAGAGTAGAGGAAATTGGTTGTATTCTTTGGCACCTGACAATAAGGATAAATTCATAATCTTCTACAAGTGTTTGATAGCAGTCAATTTGTCACTTGGAATAGCGTTTTACGTATTGGTTATCATCAATTCCTGAGGACGACGTGTTATGGCCGAAGACATGGGAACATGGAGCTACACCTACGCCAGCAACGGCAACCTCATCAGCCAGACCGACGCCAAAGGCCAGACCATCAATTTCAGCTACGACTCCCTCAACCGCCTCACCGGCAAGACATATTCCACAGGTATAGCCGCGGTAACTCACATTCCCCTGGGGTCTGTGCCGGAGACGAAATCCTCTGGGTCGCGGGGTGGCGCATCAGCGAGTTAGCGAAGGTGAGAGACGGGGATAAAGAGGTCATTGAGGTGGAGCTACAAAGTCTGTAAGAATATGACTTTTGTGACTGTGACAACCAAAGAACGAATCGTAATACCTGCGGAAATTCGCCGGAAGCTCAAAATTACAGATGGCACGAAGCTTTTTGTAATAGATGAAAGTGGCGTTGACCAGGGATATTCTTGGAGAACGGAAGAAGGAGAATGAAGCTGAGGTGAGGGAAAGAAACGGCATATTTGTATTTAGCGATATACTTCCTTACGATGACCCGCTGCCGAGATGATAGCCAAACCGTTCTTATCATCAATGGTATATAGAACCCTATAATCGCCGATCCTGAGGCGGTATTCTTCTCGACCGCTGAGTTTCTTAACACTTACAGGTCTGGGATTATCCTCCAGAGTCAAAATCTTTTTGCTGATACGATCATGCACTTCTCTGGAAAGCTTGTCCATTTCCCGTTCCGCAGATGGTAAAATTCGAAGCTCATATTTCAAGTTCAGCTAATCCTGTTTTTCAGGTATTCTCTGAAAGGTCGTGAAGGTTCTTTCCGTCGTTCTCGCATGATAGCTAAATCAAGAATATCTTCTCTTAACCCGGGGTCGTCCAGCAAACGAGAAATTATGGCTTTCCTTTCAGTTTTAGAAAGTGATCGCAGAGCCATTAAATAAATTTCAGCCTTTGATTCAAGTGCTTCCATTAACTACCTCCTTTCAAATAATAACACACCGTCGCCCTGAATTCTTTCAGTAATGAAGCCCGCCGTCACCTATCTTCGACGGGAGAGATGGCCACCCAGACCTGCACCGGCCGCGGCATGCCCTTCAGCTTAACTTCTTCGGTCAACGGTCCACTCGTCTCCGGCATGCAGTATAATAGCCTGGGTCTGCCCACGCAGGGGAGTTCGCGCCTCGCCTGGTCTCTTTCTCACAACATCTCTCTCATCATCTACGTCGTGGGGCCAGCGCATTTTTTTGGAAGTGCCATTTTCCTCTTGACAAAGTAGAACTGGAGTGCTAAGGTATCGGTGTGACTCAGGACCATGAGAGTGTCTTGATGTCGCCGCCCGCGGCAGGGAACACCTGCTGCCAACTGTTTGCTCTCTGCTTGCTCGTTTATTGTAGAAAGGACCTTATTTACGGAACGCGGTTGAGGAGGCCGGGCCGGGAAATCGCGATGTCCTGAAGCCTGGTTTTGTAGCTGGGTCCTGTCCCGGGAGGATATCCCGGTGCTCCGGCAGGCTGATATTGGAGGGGCTTGATTGTGAAATCGCCGTTCTCCGCCGGTAGGTCAGTCGGCCTGTAGAGCGTGGCTCGAACCTGGACCCTATGCTCCCTGCTTCAGCCATCCCGGCGGGGCTTCTTCCCGTTTAAGTTTCACCTGGTCCTTAACGGACTGAAGGTCCGCAGCAGGCAACCGGCGTTGTCTCGTGCCGGGCAGCATGATCGGCGGGATCAGACTTAAATCCCATCGGAGTCGAAGGTGGCGAGGTCACATCGAGGGAATCTGGCCCCTCTTCTCCTGAAATCGGAGATTCGCCGGCGGAGAACGAATAATTCTCAAAGGTAAACCAGGACAAAATCGAATGATCTTCAAAGGGCAATTAAAATAAAAACGAACTCAAACGAACAAAAAAGGATGAAAACGAATCCCTTTAAAAAACACCGCTCACCTTTGGTTCGTTTCGCGCAGAAAAAAATTTCAGCCAGGCTAGCCCTTAATGTTTTTGGCCGCCCGGTGCCAAAACACCTTTACATTGGCCCAAAGAGGATTTATAATAATTCCATCCCCTGGCAGAATTGTGTCCTATAGCTATATTCAATTATAGACCTTCGTAGGAGAGACATTATGGTTGAAAAAGGCGTATTCCTGACAAAAGAGGGACTAAGCAAGCTGGAGGCCGAGCTGGATAATCTGCGCACCGCGCGGCGGCAGGAGGTGGCGGAGAAGATCCAGCGCGCAAAGGAACTCGGCGGCACGGAAAACAACGCCGAGTATGAAAACGCCAAGGAAGAGCAGTTCTGGGTGGAGGGCCGCATCATAGAGCTTGAAGACATGATTCGAAATGTGACCCTGATTACCGGGGAAAAATCGGCGAACCATGAAATCAGGGTGGGATCGAGAGTCATGGTGCAGACCCAGGACGGCAAGAAGGAGTCCTATACTCTGGTAGACATAATGGAAGCCAGTCCAAGCGACGGCAAGATTTCCTACAAATCCCCTGTCGGAAGGGCCCTGATGGGCAAGAAGAAAGGGGAAAAGGTCGAGGTGGCTGTGCCGGCGGGTACCCTGAAATTCAAGATACTCGAAGTGAAATAAATCCCCGAAAATGCCTACACGCCTGGAATCCATCACCCGCTTCCGCCTGGAAAAGCTGCAAAGACTTCGCGATCTCGGAGTAGATCCTTACCCCCGGAGTTACAGGCGTACGCATACCTGCCGGCAGGCCATAGAACTGTTCGAACAGCAGGAAAAGGGAGCGCAGACGATCGACGATGTGTCCCTGGCGGGACGGATAATGTCCATCAGGAAAATGGGCAAGGCTTCCTTTGTGGATATCAGGGACGGCTCCGGCAAAATCCAGTCCTACATCAGCATCCAGACCCTGGGACAAGAAAAGTACGAGCTTTTTAAGGAATTGGATATCGGAGATATCGTCGGCATCGGTGGAAAGCTGTTCCGCACTCACAGCGGGGAGATAACCGTCCAGGGTTCGTCCATCACGCTGCTGGCAAAAGCCATGATGCCTCTGCCGGAGAAGTGGCACGGACTCGTGGATACCGAGACCCGGTACCGCCAGCGATACCTGGACCTGATATCCAATCCGGAGATCAAGAAGAACTTTGAAATCAGGAGCAACTTCATCAGCCTTCTGCGCCAGGAAATGAACGCCAGGGGTTTTATCGAGGTTGAAACTCCCGTTCTTCAATCCCAGGCCGGCGGGGCAGCGGCACGCCCCTTTGTCACGCACCATGAAGCGCTGGGCGAGGACTTATTTCTGAGGATAGCTACAGAGCTGCACCTTAAGAGGCTCATAATCGGCGGCTTTGATAAGGTCTATGAGATAGGACGCGTTTTCCGCAACGAAGGCATTGATATCAAGCATAATCCCGAGTTCACCACCATGGAAAGCTACGAAGCTTATGCCGACTATAAAGATGTGATGGTCATGGTGGAGGAAATCACCTCGGGAATCGTCAGCCGGATACACGGCTCGATGAAGATAAAGTGGGGAGAGGAGATGATAGACTTCACCCCTCCGTGGAAACGTCTCTACCTGAGGGAAGCCCTCCGGGAACGCAGCGGAATTGATGTGCTGGAAATGAACGAGGACCAGATGCGGGAGAAGGCCCTGGAACTGCGAGTGGATGTCAGCGCAGCGAAAGGCAAGGGAAAGCTGATAGACAAGCTGCTGTCCACTTATGTGGAGCCCGCGCTCATTCAGCCTTCGTTCCTGCTGGACTACCCTGTGGAGATGTCCCCGCTGGCGAAAAGAAAGTCCGACGACCCCAGGCTGGTGGAAAGATTCGAGGCCTTCGGCGGGGGCATGGAGATAGCCAATGCCTTTACCGAGCTGAATGACCCGATAGACCAGAACGAGCGGTTCCGCGAGCAGGCTGAGCTTAGAGCCAAAGGGGACGTGGAAGCGGAGGTCGCCGATGAAGACTTCCTCACGGCCCTGGAATATGGCATGCCACCCACGGGTGGGCTGGGGCTCGGCATTGACCGCGTCGCCATGCTTATTACAGGACAGTCGTCCATCAGAGATGTAGTCCTCTTCCCGCAACTGAAATCCAGAGAGCAAACTTAGTGAATGCACAATATTCCGAGATTCTTCGTCGTCCTCCTTCAGCGGACTCCTCAGAATGACAGAGGTGAGCAGAGCCAATGATTGATATACAGCTTATTCGCCAGCACCCCGATTTGGTCGCGGGCGCCCTTCGAAAAAGGCATGATAACACTTCCCTCGAAGGTATCATCCTCAAAGACCTGGAACTCCGGCAGATAATAGTTTCCGTCGAAAAGAAGAAGGCGCGCCGCAACGAGATTAACAAGGAAATGGGAAAGCTGCGTCAGAAAGGGCCGGACAGCAAAGAACTCACTGAGGCCGTGGAGGAGAGCAAGAGCCTTTCGCAGGAAATAGATACCCTGCAGATAGAGATGGCGAGACTTGGCAATGAGATTAATTCCCTCCTTCTGACTTTGCCCAATATCCCGGATTCCAGCGTCCCGGAGGGAGAAGGTGAAAAGGACAACAAGATTGTCGGTTCCTGGAGAGAGCCCAGGAAGTTCCCTTTCGATGCCAGGCCACACTGGGAGCTGGCGGAAAAGCTCGATGTCATAGACTTTAACAGGGCCACGAAGCTGTCGGGAGCCCGGTTCTACCTCTTGAAGGGCGATGGAGCCAGTCTTCAGCGCGGCCTCATATCAATGATGCTCGATTATCATGTGAGAGAGCATGGGTACCGGGAAATCTATCCCCCCTACCTGGTCAAGCCGGAATGCCTCTATGGCAACGGCAGCCTGCCCAAGTTCGGAGACAACCTTTACCATGACGAAGAGGACAACCTCTGGCTCATTCCCACAGCCGAGGTGCCGCTGACGAACCTGCACCGCGAGGAAATCCTGGACGGCAGCCTGCTTCCCATCAACTACTGTGCATTCACAGCCTGCTTCCGCCGTGAAAAAATGTCCGCCGGAAAAGATACCAGAGGAATCAAACGCGTCCACCAGTTCGACAAGGTGGAGTTGTATAAGCTGACAACCCCGGAAACCTCGGAAGAAGAGCTGACAAAGCTGCTGAAAGACGCCGAGCACATATGCCGTGCCCTGGAGCTTCCCTACCGGATTGTGCAGCTTTGCACCGCCGACCTGGGATTTGCCGCCGCCAGGACCTTCGACATAGAGGTGTGGGCCCCGGGTTGCCAGGAGTGGCTCGAGGTCAGTTCCTGCAGCAATTGCGGGGACTTCCAGGCCAGGAGGGCCAACATCAGGTACCGGCCCCAGCCGCAGGCAAAACCCATGTTCGTTCATACGTTGAATGGCTCAGGACTGGCGCTCCCGCGCGTGGTCATCGCAGTCATTGAAAATTACCAGCAGGCAGATGGTAGCATCCGCATTCCTGAAGCTCTGCGCCCTTATATGCGAAAAGAGGTAATCAGTTAGGTGCGCCTTCTGGCCGTAGACATAGGGCAGGGTACACAGGACCTGCTTCTCCTCGATACAAAACAGAACATAGAAAACTGCCCCCGGCTAATCACTCCCTCCTGCACTCAGCTCGTGGCCCGGCAGATAGAGGCGGCAACGCGGAAAAGGCAGGATATCCTGCTGACAGGGTTCATAATGGGAGGGGGCCCGAATACCAGGGCCCTGAAGGACCATCTCACCGCTGGGGTCAAAGCCTTCTCCACTCCCACGGCAGCCAGGACCTTCTGTGACGACCTGGAAAAAGTCAAAGAGATGGGTGTGGTACTGGTCTCTGAAGATGAGGCCAAAAAGATGGGCGGGGTGCTGAAAATAGAACTGCGCGACATCCGGCTGGAAGATATCAGCAGGGCGCTTTCCGCGCTGGGCGTGGAACCCTCCTTCGATGCCCTGGCCGTGGCTGTGATGGACCACGGTGAAGCCCCGCTGAAAACCAGCGACCGTTATTTCCGGTTCCAGCACCTCCGCCGCTCGGTCGAAAAGGGCGGAGACTTCATCTCTTTTTCGTATTTGCGGGATGAGATTCCGGGCTATCTCACCAGGATGAGGTCGCTGGCCTCCAGCATGGAACTCGATGCTACTCTCCTGGTCATGGATACCGGAGCAGCTGCCGCTCTTGGTTCCCTGGAGGACAGAGAGGTCAAAAAACACGGGCATCTGTCTCTTGTCAACGCAGGTAACGGACATACGCTTGCCTTCCATCTCAAAGACAGGCGGATTCTCGGCCTTTTCGAACACCATAGCGGGAAGATGACGGGCGCCCTCTTGAGCCGTCTCGTAGAGGAGCTTGTCAGAGGGAAACTCACCATGGAAAAGGTCTATGACGATGGCGGACACGGGTGCTACGTCATTGGCGGCAGCCGCGGGAAGCCTTTCGTATCCATAACAGGTCCGAGAAGAGAAGTGGCCTCGGGCCTCGGCTATTACATGGCCGCACCCTTTGGGGACATGATGCTTACCGGTTGTTTTGGACTTGCCCGGGCGCTTTCCTGGAAGAAGCCGCAGTGGCGGGAGGAAATCGAATCCGTGCTGGGTAAGAGCTACCTGCGATGAGTCCACCCACGCTCAAGCTCTATGCACCCCGGGTGCTTTTCTTTGACAGATACGATGCAGGAACAAAGCTGGCAGCGGAACTGCGCCGGTTTGCGGATTCAAACGCAATAGTACTGGCGATACCAAGGGGAGGAGTAGCCGTCGCCGGCCCGATATCCAGAGAGTTGCGTCTGCCTCTGGATGTGATGGTCGTGCGCAAGATTCCAATCCCGGGAAATCCCGAGGCAGGAATGGGCGCCGTTACCTCCGACGGCGCGGTGCTTCTCGATGAGCGGCTATTGCGGGACCTGGGGATTCCGGTGGAGAAGACGGAGAGCGTGGCTGCGTCCGTGAAACAGGAAATGCAGAGGCGGGTCCATCTTTACCGCGGCGATAAGCCTTATCCAGACCTTGCCGGCAGGACGGTAATCCTTGTCGATGACGGCCTGGCCACTGGTTACACTATGCTGGCCGCCGCGACATCCGTGAAACAGAAAAAGGTCTCGAGCCTGGTTATTACCGTGCCCGTTTGCTCATCCCAGGCTTTTTCGATGGTGGCCCCCGAGGTTGACGAACTGATAACGCTGGCTATCCAGGAAGCTCCTGAATTCGCGGTAGCCAGCTTCTACCGGGAATGGTCCGATTTGTCCGACGAGGGAGTGCTGAAACTGCTTTCGCCGGCAGCGCTCAGAGGTCGGTAGGGGCACGGCGTGCCGTGCCCTGCAATGAGGAGAGAGAATATGGGACAGAATGAGCGTCACGCATGACGCCCCTGTTGTTTATCATTTGGATTTTGTAATTTGGACTTGACGAGGAGGTTCCTATGCCTGCGATGAAAGACAAGCTTCAGGCCATCGAGAAAGACAGGGCGAAGCTTAAGCTCGGCGGAGGGCGTGAAGAAATAGAAAAACTGCACAAAGCCGGAAAGCTCACTGCCCGCCAGAGAATAGAGAAGCTGCTGGACAGCGGCACTTTCCAGGAGATTGACCTGTGGAGCGAAGCCTACAGGACCGGTTTCCCCCGGGACGAAATGGACATACCCGGAGATGGGGTAGTGGTGGGATGGGGAGAGGTGAGCGGCAGGCCCATCTACGTTTGGTCCCAGGACGCCACCGTCCTTGGCGGCAGCATGGCCGAGGTCCACATCCGCAAGATAGTCGTCGCTATGGAAAAAGCCCTCAGAGAACGAGTCCCGGTGATCGGGATTTACGATTCTACAGGGCAGAGACCCGAGAGCGCGCTGACCGCTCACGGATATTTCACTCCGGGCACAATGATGAACTTCCAGACCCAGTCCTCCGGTGTGATACCCCAGATTTCCCTGGTCATGGGGCCTTGCCTGGGAGCCGCTGCGCTCTCCGCGTGCATGGCGGACTTCGTTTTCATGGTGCAGGACTCCGGCCTGTACGTGGAAACTGCTCAGGCCAGGAAAGAAGGTTTGCAGAGCAACGCCAGAGTGCATGCCCGCCAAAGCGGGTGCTGCGACGTCCTGGCCAAGAACGATGAAGAATGCCTGGCGCTCTCTAAGGAGCTCCTTTCCTTTTTGCCTCAAAACAATTGCTCCAGCACCCGGCTTGCAGGCCCCAAAGAACCGGTCATCCCCAAAGAGGAGCTAATGGAGATGGTCCCTGTGGAGCCGAACAAGTGGTTCGACATGCGCAAGGTAATCAAGGCAGTGATGGACGGCGGAGAGTATTTCGAAGCCCGCAAGGATTTCGCCCAGAACCTCACCACCGGCTTCGCCCGCCTCAACGGTCAGACCGTGGGAATCATAGGAAACAACTCCATCTGGAGAGGGGGCTGCCACGATGTGGACGCCTCGGACAAGCACGCGCGGTTTACCAGGTTCTGCGACGCCTTCAATATCCCGATAATCTACTTCGCCGACAGCCCTGCCTTCTATCCCAGCCTGGAGGAGGAGAGAAGAGGAATTCTGCGGCACGGGACCAAGGTAATCCATTCCACCGCGGAGGCCACCGTGCCGAAGATTACCCTCTACGTGAGAAAGTGCTATGGCGGAGGCCAGATAGCAATGCCTGGCAACTGGATGCTTGCGGACAGGGCCGTGGCCTGGCCCAGTGTTGAGAGGGGTCTGATGGGCCCGGAAGAGCTGGTGTCCATACTGTGGAGGAAGCCGATTCAGGAAGCGAAGACTCCGGAAGAGCAGAAAGCCGCCAGGGAGAAGGGCGTAAAGATTATGGAGAAAGCCATCGAGCGTTTCACCCGGACTTCCAGCGAGGAATTTATCAATCCGATCGAGACCCGCTCTTTTCTCCTGCAAGCCCTGAAATGCCTTGAGAACAAGAAGCAGGACAGGCCCTGGAGGAAACACGAGAACATCAACCTGTAGGGGCATTCGCCGATGGCGGACCGTGCCCACAACCCTACACAAACGAAAGGAATAGTCTGATGACTGACGCTTTAAATAAGATTCAAGCCCTGGAAAAGGAAAGACAGAGACTGCGGCTGGGGGGAGGCCCCTCGGAGATAGACAAGCAGCACAAAAAGGGAAAACTCACCGCGCGGGAAAGGGTGGACAAGCTGCTGGACCCGGGGACTTTCTACGAGCTGGAGCTATGGGCTAAAGGTTTACGCACCGGCTATGATATTGACGAGCGGGAGCTGGCGGGAGATGCCGTGGCCATAGGATACGGTCAGGTAGAGGGCCGGACGGTGATGGTCTATGCCCACGATTTCACGGTAGCGGGAGGCACCCAGGCCGCGGTCCAGCACAGCAAAGTCGTGCAGGTCATGGACACGGCGGTGAAGATGGGCGTGCCCTACATCGGGATAGTGGACTCCGGTGCCATCAGAATCCAGGACTTCATGGGCTATGCCGGATGGAAAGCTCCAATGGGAGGATACGGCATGGGAGGTTCCGGCTCCATCATGTATTCCCCTCCCCAGGCTTCCGGAGTGGTGCCGCAGGTGTCCCTGATGCTCGGACCCAACTATGCCGGCTCCTGCTATTCCCCGATCCTGGCGGATTTCCTCATCATGCGGCAGGGACCCTCTTTCATGTCGCTCGTCTCTCCTTCCGTCATCAAGGAAGTAACCCACGCGGAGGTCACCCAGGAGGAAATCGGCGGCGCCATGCTTCACGCCGAGGTCAGCGGCACCTGCGACCTCGTGGTGCAGAGCGACGAGGAGGGTCTGGAGAAATGCCGCAGGCTGCTGGGCTATCTGCCTTTGAACAACAGGGCCGCCCTGCCGGTGAAAAAAACGGGCGACGACCCGTTCAGAAGGGATGAAGGCCTCCTGGAGATGGTTTCGGATGATCCCAACGGGCAGTATGACATGCGGACGCTGCTCGCAAGGGTTGCCGATAAAGATTCCTTTTTTGAAGTCAAGCCACTTTATGCCAAAAGCGTAATCATCGGCTTTGCCCGGCTGGACGGCCAGCCTGTGGGAATAGTGGCCAATAATCCCAGTGTCATGCACGGCGCATTTGACCTGAATGCCTCGGACAAGGCGGCCCGTTTCATCCGTTTCTGCGACGCCTTCAATATCCCGCTGGTCTTTTTCGTGGATACGGTCGGCTTTGCTCCCGGCATGGAGAACCTTGGCCTGGCGAGGCACGCGGCCATGGTGCCCTATGCCATCTGCGAGGCCACAGTGCCGAAGATAACCGTGCATGTGAGGAACTGCTCCGGAGGCGGCGAATACATGATGGGCACGGCCCAGATGGGTGCGAATCTGGTGCTTGCCTGGCCCACCGCTCACGTGGGCGAGGTTGACGCGGAGGCAGCGGCGGACGAAATCTTCAAAAATGAGCTAGGCGCCGCGGATAAAGAGCTTCGCCTCAAAAAGGTAAAAGAGATACAGGAAAAGTACAACAATATTTTCAACGCCGGGGCCCGCCAGCTTGTTCAGGACATCATCGACCCGCGCGACACCCGCGCCATCCTCAACAAAGCTCTAGGCTGGTTCGCAGGCAAGAAAGACGAAAAACCCTGGGACAAGCGCAAGAAACACGGGAATATGCCACTGTAGTAAGCTAAAGAGGTGGGGAAAATGGTCGTGATGCTGGGAAAAACAGCCGCCTTTTGATTTCTCTCCGAAAAGGGGGAAGACTCTAGTTGGCATTGGCCGATATGACGGGGAAAGGTGGGATGCGGAATGCAAAGATATTGTCTCGTACTTAGGTATTCTGGGTGGTTCCTTTCTTGCTGGTATCTGGCTTTATGTCCTGTAGCTTCTTTGCCATTGCCATAATAGCGCCTTTGGAAATTTCAAATAATGTAAAAGCGTCATCAGGAGATAAGACTAATTCAGGGTGCATAATAAGATTTCTGTCGTTGTCTTTGATTTGCTGAAGAATAGCAACTGTTTCTTTAACAGTGGGGTCTTTTGATTGATGTAATTCGGCAATATATGCTCCCCAATTTTCCAGCTGTTCTGGTTGGGAGTTTGGTTTGCATACAACTAAATAATACTGGTGCATTACTGCCTCGACCGCCCTGAGAATATGGAAGCCTGAGGCTGTGGCATTGTCATACGCTAAGCATTTTCCACTTTCTCGAATTTCATTCCGAACCTTTTCGTCAATCTTATTCCGGACAGATATAGGTAAGGCCAAGTCAGCTTGGGCAATAAGATCAGGGGTAGAGTAAATGCCTTTTTGTGTAACGTGATAAGTTGCAAGTCTTTCAAGCTCGGCAGATAATACAGTTTCAAACTCTTTTGCTTTATCAATAACTTCTTTGAACATGAGATCTGTTTGGAAGTTCTTTTCGCTCCATTTGCTTTCGCCAGCTGACGAATTCACCCACGTTCTAATTTTTTCAACAGCTTTGATGAGTGTTTCTCCATTAGAACGACAGACGGTTAGCGTAGGAAATAACTCAAACAAAGATTGGATTTGCGCTGAAGTGCCGTATGCTGCAATAAATATATCAATCCTTTTTGAAGGCTCAATAGTCATCTTGGTCAGCGGATTAATCTGAGCCCCCAGTTTGTAAAAGTAAGGTAAACTAAGTCTTTCCATCTGGCGATCTCCTAGCCTTAAGAATTTACTCCGCAGATCCCTGGATCAACTCCAACGCATCACGATACAAGAACGGAACCTTATACTGAGCAACTTCGCGAGGGCCTCTTTGCTCGAAGAAACCAGCTTCAGTAAGCTCACCGGCTATTCTCTCTGTTTCTTCCCCGGAAGTTTTCCAAATAGTTGATAATGTCGCCAGAGTATGCTGAGTCTTTGACTTGCGAAGTTTTTCCAATGGCGCGCAAAGGCTCGGATACTCAGCATAGAGAGTCTGCGTAAGTCTGACTCGAGATACTTCCGGTAGCGCCTGTTTGAATGCTGCACCTACAAACAGTAGTTCGTTATCTGGAGGTGTCTCTCCTAGTTCATGACGCCTGATCTGAACATCACGAGCGCAGTTCAAAAGATGAATAAGCTCCCTCGGTGCATTTTTGCCGCTTGAATCCTTGGTTCGACCCAAGATCCATTCGAATGTGGGCGGCTTTTTGCGGCCAATATCTACTTGTGTTGGACACATCTTATAGAAAAATTGTTCCTGTGATTGGCTTGAGGCTAAAACCATTTGTGGGGTAGTATCATAGTACTGCTGGAGAGATATATTATGAATCGCACGGCGTACAGCCAAGTTCAGCAAAGAAGTCCGATTCCAGTCTATCGTCATGGCTCGAATAATGTGGCTTGCCTCACGGAAGCCTCCTGCTGCAATACGTCGCCATATGTCCGTTCTGAGAAATATCTTGAGTCTTATGTTGGAAAGGCTTAACATATCCAAGTAAACACGAAATAGCGCCCTGAGTGCGTTTTGCTCAAGATCGATATTGTCGGCAAATGCAACATCCAGACGGTCCAATAGGATCCAAACACTGTAATTTGAATTTGTTTTCAGTGCATCATTAGCAAGACTTAGCAGTTGGTCAACTGACAATGAGCCTGTTTTCGCTTCCTCTGCACTGGGCTCTGAGAAAGTGATCTTACCTGTCCATACCATCTGAGGCTGACCTAGGCTAGAAATTATGGTTGCTTCGAACGACTGGGGGTGAATAACCCTACGCACATAGTCGCGGACGGCTTGAAGTAAGCCTTGGAGAGAAAGCTTTCCTCGAATCAAACCCTCATTGGTCAGGGCAGTTTCAAGTCGTTTGACCTCTACCCCACTTAATCCGTAATCGGCGAAGATGCTGTGCAACAACGATGCAAATAACAGTTTCCACAGTCCAACGAACTCTCTTTCCGAAGTGGGAGGGTCAGTGACCAAGTCCCGAAATACTGGCGTGCCCCTCGTATTCTCGGCAGGGGCTAAGATTACTTTTCGGTCAAACATCTCGGTTTGGCGTGCTACTAAGAGGGAATAGAGAGCACTCTTTCCTGATCCTTTGGGACCATATATTACGTCAACGTCACCGGAATATACGCGATGCCAATGGTCCGTTTCGACAAAATAGGACTGGAGTAGGTCGCTTTCATCCTCAGCGACGCGTTGACCGAAGTTCAGCAATCTCAAGACCTCAAACTTATCCATATCCCTCCCACAATTATTTGCCTACTTTCAGTTTCATCGTGTGTATGAAAGGTATTGTGAGGAAAAGTTACTAATGGTCGCATAATAGTCCGATGGCTTTTTTTGCCCCGTATAGCTTTAGAATGAGACCGTTCTATTATGAGACCGTTAATATTTATCCAAATTGTTTCACTATAGTTTGGCATCATGAGCTTGTCAACAGCTTGGCCCACAGATTCTAGGATGCTTAATATGGCGATTCAGAATAGGTGCTTTTAATCATGCTGATTCTAGCACCAGCATGGCTACTCCGCAACAGATCATCCAATTCACGGAGTAAGACAGCATTCATTGCTAGATGGTGCTCCTAGTATATGGACAGGATAGACGACATAGTAGCGCGTAGTATCGTAGACACAAAGACGTAAGCATAGGACGAAGTAAAAAGTAACAGCAAGATGACTCATCACGGAGGCGAATGTCGGCTTCAAAAATTTGCAAGATGCCCAAGATGGTCATCTATAGGGAGATGAGCATCTTCCAGATCATGGCAACATGAAAAGGTGATTCCCGCCCAAAAAGACGGTAGGCCAAATCAAAGAAAGCATAGAGAGCCGTTCAGTCTCCAAATTGTCCTATAAATATGGTGTTGGCCGGGCAATGTGTCAAAGTCAACGGGGAAAAAGCTACGCAGCTTTACAGGTTTATTCTTCTCTTGATCAGGTGAGTAACTTCTACTTCCGCCACCACTTCGTCCCGCTGGTTGAGGCAGGTCTCCTTGTGAATCACGATGCCCCTGTCGGGGCGGGAGGTATCTTTCTTGTCCACTATCTCCACCACTACCCTGATGGTATCTCCGGCACGCAGGGGGCTTTTTATCTTTATCTTGTCCAGCCCGACCATTGCCATGGCTGTGTCATGGAAAATGCCAATCTGCTCCGCCAGAGCGCCCATTAGGAAAACTGTCATCCTTCCGGGAGCGACTCTTCCTCCAAACATGGTCTTTTTTGCGGCTTCCTCGTCCAGGAAATAAGGCTCATTATATCCGCTGAGACCGACCATCAGGGTGATGTGAGTATCGGTGATGGTCTTTCCGGGGGAGGTATGTTTCTCACCTACCTGGAAGTCTTCGTAGTACTTGCCGGTCATCTACAGCGCCTGCGCCAGCACCTCTGCCAGGTCCAGAGTCTTGATCTTCTCATCCTGGTTCAAGGCCTTCTTGCCGTCTTCGAACATCTGGAGGCACAGGGGGCAGGCGGACACTATCATCTGCGCTCCGGTCTGCAAGGCCTCTTCCGTGCGGGCCTGGTTTATCCTCTTGCCTTTGCTCTCCTCCATCCAGGCATGGCCGCCGCCGGCTCCGCAGCAGAAACCGCTGGATCGCCGCCTCTCCATCTCCCTCAACTGTAAGGACGGTATGGCTTTCAGGGCATTCCGGGGCTCCTCGAAGATGTCGTTGTGCCGTCCCAGGTAACAGGAATCGTGATAGACCGCTATGCTTTCCAGTGGTCTGGTCGGCTTGATCCTGTTCTCCGCCAGAAGTTTGCAGAGGAACTCGGTATGATGGAAGACCTCATATTTACCACCCACCTGCGGATACTCATTCTTGATCGTGTTGAAGCAATGGGGGCAGGCTGTGACGATAGTCTTCACATTATATTTAGCCATGGCCTCCATATTCTTCATTGCCTGCATCTGGAACAGGTATTCGTTGCCAAAGCGCCTGGCGGGCTCCCCACAGCAGCTCTCCTCTACACCCAGGTAACCGAACTTGACGCCGGCCGCCTCCATGATCCTGCCAAAAGCGCTGGACACCTTCATGTTGCGCTCATCGAGGGCCGCGGTGCAGCCCACCCAGTACAATACGTCGAAGCCCTTGTTTTCAGCGGCAGGTCTGGTTTTCAGCCCTTTCGCCCAATCCGTCCGGGAAGCCGTAGTGCCCCTCCAGGGATGTCCCCTGTCCTCCAGGCTTCTCAGGGCGGGAATTGCGCTTTCCGGGATTTTTCCTTGCTCCAGTACCAGGTTCCGCCTCATTTCCACTATCTTGTCTATGTGCTCGATAAGCACGGGACACTGCTCCTGGCAGGCCCGGCAGGTGGTGCAGTCCCAGATAACAGGCTCGGTGATAACAGGGCCGATTATCGGATTGGGCTGCTTTTCCTTGTCCCCGGCTTTGGCCAGCAGGGCGGGACCTTCCTCAAGCAGGTCATGTTTCAAATCCAGGATGACCTTTTTTGGGGAAAGGTCCTTGCCCGTCAAAAAAGCCGGGCAGTTGACCTGGCAGCGCCCGCACTCCGTGCAGGAATAGAGGTCCAGGAGCTGCTTCCAGGTGAACTTGTTGATGGCGGGAGCGCCAAAGCTGTCGCTGGCTTCCAGGTTGACGAATTTCAATGCGCCCTTAGGCGCCATAGAAGCAAAGTATATATTAAAAAAGGAGGCCATAATATGCAGGTGCTTGGAGAACGGGATGTAGACCGAAAATCCCACGATAACCAGATAATGGAACCACCAGGTGGAGAAAAAGAGAGACGTCCGGGAGACATCGCTCATATTCCGAAACAGTGTGGATAGAACAGAGCCGAGCGGGGTCCACGGAGCCTCGCCATTGGTGAGGGACTGCTCCAGCCCGTCAAGAACGAAGGCAGATAACATGAGAACACCTATCAAGCTCAGGATAATTCCCGCCTCTGCCTTACTCTCCAGGCGGTCAGGCTTCAAAACGTATCTTCTTACCGCCGCCCAGACCAGGGACAGGAAAATGACCATTCCCGCGATATTAAGAATGATGGCATAAACTCTTGCCGGAGCATTATCGGTTAGAGATTCCTTCAGTCCAAGCCCTTCACCCAGGTAAATAAATACCAGATAGCTCAGGGCAAATAACAGGAAGCCCCAGAATATGAAGGCGTGGCCCAGTCCGGCCCGGTCCTTAAAGGAGAGGCTCCTCAGACTGCATACCTGCAAAATCACCCGGCTGATGACCTTGCCAAGCCGCTGCCACGGATGATCAAAACGTTGCTCCTTCTGTCCCGCCATCATGTACCTGACGAGATTTCTTACCCGCAGAAAGAACAGCACGAGCGCGGCTGCAAAAACACCCCAGAAAATGAAATACCCGGGAATCATGAAATAAGTAGCCCCGACGGGCGATAGCGGCGACATTCTTTACGCTCCTGTTAGTTTCGGTTGTCGAAGCAAACCCCGTATTTCGCGGAATTTACCAAGATTAGTGTATCATTTCACAAGCTTTTTAGCTAGAGCGGCTATAACGGATAACGTTTGCGGGGGGAGCCGGGACGCACCGCGCGGGCCTTCGATTTCCTACTTCAGCCGGCTGATTACGGCCAGGACTCCGAGGAAGACCGCGCCAAGTTCCCATATGCTCGTCCAGGCGACGAACGGGCTGAACGGGGAGAAGATAGTATTTGCCCACAGATTCGCGGCTATGACCGATAACGCCGCTATAACAACAAGGCCTGTGCCCCTTTTCCTGTTCAGGGAGAGGGCGATGACCTCGCCCGTGGCGAAACCCACAGCCAGACCCAGAATCAGGCCGATAAAGGGAATGCGGAATTTGAGGAAACCCCAGGCTAGTCCCAGCACAAAGGCGAGGACAAGGGCCAGTACTGAGGCAATGACGTACTGCCTCAGTTCCAGATTGTAGGTGGGGAGCCGCTTCAATTCGGCGCAATCTTTGCAGCGGCCGCCCACGTCTGTCATGACCATGCATCTGGGGCAGATGGGCTTGCCGCATTTTCCGCAGGTCAGGAGAGTCTCTACGTCAGGATGAGCGGCGCACTTCATTTGGCCTTCTTAACCAGATTTCGGTTTATCCAGGCGTCATGGTCCAATATGTCCCTGTCCAGAAGTATTCGATAGATAACGACCGAATGCCGGGATTCCCCAGGCGTGAACGGCTCCCAGTTAGCGGTTATGCGCTTGATAATCATCAATAACGGTATTCCGGACAGACCGAGAGTCAGAGTGAGGTCCCGAGTTATCACCCATGTAAGCAGCGGCAGGAAGGTCACGCTTATGATGGTGGCCAGGGCGAGATTCTTCAATGTGAGTCCGAGTGTGAGCAGCGGAGATACTGCCAGTAGCTGCCAAGGAGCCAGAATCAATGCTATTCCTCCGGCGCAGGCCATTCCCCGCCCACCTTTGAAGCGCAGGAAGGGCGACCAGTTGTGCCCTACTATGGTCAGCAGCCCGCAGACTATCTGCATTGGGACTCCCAGCGACAAAGCCTTCGCCAGGATGACGGCCAGAATGCCTTTGGAGACATCCGCCACCGCTACGAGGACAGAAGCCTTCCTGGATACCGCATGCCAGATATTGGCTCCACCAGCCGTCCTGCTTCCCACCTTTGTGACATCTATGCCCCTGAGTGTCTTGCCTGCTATGTATGCCGTGGGAATGGAGCCCAGAAAATAACTTATGGCCAGTGCCAGTAAGTCTTCCATGATGACCCTCTTTCGATGATAAGCGAGACCCGTCCGTCCGAGTTGTCGGTCCGACCTGTCGGACTCGGCAGAGCGGAGAGGCGGGCACTACTTCCGATGCATTGAAACGCCACTGTCTGCCGTTTGCCGTCCGGCATTCGCTGCCAGGAAAGATAACCTGCGAGCGACTTCCTCCGGGACGTAAACGCCGCCCATGGGGGTCTCGTTGGCGCTGTCCAGCCCATGAAAATCGCTGCCGCCTGTTGCCAGAAGTCCGAACTTTTTGGCCAGGTTCTGCAGCTTCCTTGTGCTGGCTTCAGTATAGTTACCGTAGTAGGCTTCCAGCCCGACAAGGCCCGCCAGAACCAGCCGGGACAGCATATCTTCCACGTTTTTCAGGGTTCCGGGGTGGGCCAGGACCGCGAGTCCGCCGGCTTTCTTTATCAGCCTCACCGCCTCCTCAGGCAGCATCTTGTCTCTTTCCACATAAGCCGGCCCCATCCTGCCTATGTATTTGTCAAAAGCCTCCTTAACGGAGGTAACGTACCCTTTCTCCAGCATGGCCTCAGCTACGTGCGGCCTTCCTATGGAGCCTTTGCCGGCGATTTGCTGGACCCTTTCCCAATCTACCGGTATACCGAGGCCTGACAACAAGCCTACCATCTTTCTGGCCCTGTCCTGCCGGGAAGAACGCATGCGGCCCAGCGAGTCTTCCAGTTCCTGGTTGCGGCAGTCCATGTAATAGCCGAGAATGTGGACTTCATCTCCGGGCACATCCGTGTTGATTTCAACTCCGGGAATAACGGTCAGGGAAGGATACATCTTCGCTCTTTCCAGCGCCGCCGGAATAGCGGCCACCGTATCGTGGTCCGTGATGGCAATGACCTTCATGCCCCTCAGGGCAGCCTCATCCACGATGCCGGATGAGGAGAACTTGCCATCCGAAGCGGTAGTATGGAGATGAAGGTCAACCGGATAATACTTGATGCTCGACCTCCATGCTGTAATGTTTAATGCTTCTGGCCATTCCGGTGTTCGGGTCAAGCTCCAGAACGACATAATTACAGACTACATCACCCTTCCCTACGGAGAGGCGGTGAGGCAGCAAGGTAAGAAAACGGCTAAGAACACTGTCTATGTCATCGCCGATTATCGACTCCTTCGGTCCGGTCATGCCTATGTCCGTAATGAAGGCGGTGCCTTTGGGCAAAACTGTCGCATCGGCTGTGCACACATGAGTATGAGTTCCCAGCACCGCGCTGACCCTCCCATCGAGATATCTTCCCAGCGCCGATTTCTCTGAAGTGGCCTCAGCGTGGAAGTCCACTATTATGAACCTGGCTTTCTTCTTATATTCCTCAAGAAGGTCATCCATGCCCCTGAAGGGACAATCGAAATTGCCCATGAAAGTCCTCCCAATCAGGTTCACGATGAGAGTCTCACCCTTCAGGACATATCCACGTCCCTGTAGCCCGGGGGGATAGTTCAGGGGCCTCAAAACATACTTGTTGGTATCGAGATAAGGTATGATTTCCTTCTTATCCCAGATGTGGTTTCCTGAGGTGAGAACATCAACGCCGCTTCGCAGGAGGTCCTCCGCTGTTTCGGGGGTCAGCCCTATGCCCCCGGCGGCGTTTTCAGCATTGGCAATAACCAGGTCTATGTTATGCTTCTGCCTCAGTTCCTCTACCAGATATCCCAGTGCCCTTCGCCCCGGCTTCCCTATAACATCGCCGAAGGCCATTACGTACATAAATCAAAAGTCAAAAATCAAAGATGAAAACCGACGGAATACGCGATGATCCGTCGGCATCCGACAATTCTACTTGGCGTATTCCACTGCCCTTTTCTCGCGGATTACAGTCACCTTTATCTGGCCGGGATACTCCAGGCTTTCCTGTATCTTCTTCACGATATCCCGTGCCAGCCTCATGGCGCCAAGATCGTCAATCTGCTCCGGCTTTACCATGATTCGTATTTCCCGCCCCGCCTGAATGGCAAAAGACTTGTCCACACCCGGGAAGCTATTGGCTACGGCCTCCAGCGCCTCAAGGCGCTTCAGGTACAGTTCCAGGGATTCGCCCCTGGCTCCCGGACGGCCTCCACTGATGGCATCGGCGGTGGATACTATGAAGCCCAGGGTGCTGAAATTGCCCATCTCGCCGTGATGCTCGCCTACGGCCGCGATGACGTCATGAGACTTCTCCCAGTTCTTGAGCAAGTCCGCTCCGATCTGGGCATGACTTCCCTCGACCTGATGGTCTACCGCCTTACCCAGGTCGTGAAACATTCCGGCCCTTTTCGCGAGGGCTACATTGCCGCTCACCTCGGAAGCCAGCATACCTGCCAGCAGCGCGGTTTCCACGCTGTGATTCAACACATTCTGGCCGTAACTCGTACGATATCTCAGGCGACCCAGAAGCTTCATTATTTCGGGATGCACCCCTTGCAGGCCGACTTTATAGACAGCTTGCTCGGCTTCCGCTTTCATCGTAGCTTCGACTTCCGTCTTGGCTTTTTCAGCAATCTCCTCGATACGGGCGGGATGGATTCTGCCATCCTGAATCAGTTTGGACAGAGCTACTCTGGCTATTTCACGGCGGACCGGGTCGAAACAGGATAACGTAACGGCTTCAGGCGTATCATCTATTATCAGTTCCACACCAGTGGCATGTTCCAGGGCCCTTATATTTCTTCCCTCACGCCCTATGAGCCTGCCCTTCATCTCATCGTTCGGCAAAGGGACAACCGAAACCGTAGTTTCTGAAACCACATCGGTAGCGCAGCGTTGTATCACAGCAGGCAGTATCTCTCTTGCTTTTTCTTCGGCTCTTTCCTTGAGCTGAGTTTCCATATCTCTGACACGGCGGGAAACTTCTTCCCCTATCTCGCCTTCCACCTCTTTCAGCAGAAGTGATTTGGCCTCCTCACTGCTCATGGAAGAAATCACCTGCAACTGCTGTTTCTGCTTGTTCTTCAGCTCTTCAAGCTGGTTCCTGAGGCTCTCTACATCTCTCTCTTTCGCGGCCAGAGAGTTGTCCCGCCTTTCCAAATTGTCCAGTTTTCTTTCCAGATTCTCTTCCTTCTGGGTTAGCCTTCTTTCCAGCCTCTGGATTTCCTGCCGCCGCTGCCGAAGCTCTTCTTCATGCGCGGCTTTTGTCTTGATGGCTTCCTCCTTAGCCTCAACCAGTATTTCTTTGCCCCTGGTCCCAGCTTCGGCGATAAGCGTTTCGGCCCTCAACTGAGCAGCCTTTATTCTTTTCCTGGCGGCAATATCCCGGATAACGTAGGTAACGCCGCCTCCTACGACCAGAGATAGGACGCCTACCAGCACTATAACAAAAAGTTCCACGGGAGTGACCTCAACTTCTAAAGTTATTCAAAAAGTCTATTATAAAGCCATTATTTTTAATATGATATATATCCCCTTATGTTAATATCTTTAATTCTTTTGTGTCAAATGACTGCCGCTGGCGTTGTAGGTGTAATCTCCTTTAGTTTATAATTCACAGTCACAGAAGTAAAGGACATTTTGATGAAACAGCGAGTTTTTTCCGGTATTCAACCAACCGGCAAGATCCATATCGGCAATTATCTGGGCGCCATCAAGAACTGGGTGGCTTCACAGGAAAAATTCGACAACATTTTTTGCGTGGTGGATTTGCACGCCATTACGGTGCCCCAGGAACCGAAGGCGCTGAAGGCCAAGATCAGGGAACTTGCGGGTATCCTTCTCGCCGCCGGCATAGACACCGAAGTGTCGCTGCTCTTCGTTCAATCCCATGTCTGCGCTCATGCTGAGCTGGCATGGATTCTGAATTGCTTCACTCCGATGGGATGGATGAAGCGCATGACGCAGTTCAAAGAGAAGTCTCAGAAACAGAAAGAAGAGGTCAGCGTCGGCCTTTACGATTACCCGGCTTTGATGGCGGCCGACATACTGCTTTACGATACCGACGTCGTGCCGGTTGGAGAGGACCAGGTCCAGCATGTGGAGCTGACGCGGGATATAGCCCAGAGATTCAACTCAATCTATGGTGAGACCTTCAAACTACCCAAGGCGGTTATCCCGGAGATTGGAGCCCGGATCATGGGCCTGGACGACCCCACCATGAAAATGAGCAAAAGCGAAACCAGGCCGGGCCACGCGCTCAACCTGCTTGACTCGCCAGATGAGATAAGGCGGAAAATCATGTCCGCGACCACAGACTCGATGAGGGATGTCGTATTTGACGAGAACCGCCCGGGAATCTACAACCTTCTGGTGATTTACGGGCTATTCGCCGGGCTCAGCCGGCAGCAAATCGAAGAGCGGTTCAGGGACAAAGGCTATGCCTATTTCAAGAAAGACCTGGCGGAGGTGGTAATCGAGGGCCTGCGGCCATTTCAAGAGCGCTATCAAAAAATAACCTCAGACCCCGGTTATATTGATTCCATCCTGTCCCGTGGGGCTTCCAGGGTCCGGCCGATGGCGGAAAAGACGCTGGCGGCGGTCAAGGAGAGAGTCGGCCTGGGCTAGCCCAGGCCTCTATCTACGTCTCGCCGCAGTTTGACTTTCTTCCTGCCGGAATCATCATAACCGCCAAATCATTTGTTGAAGGGAGGAGCATCTAAATGAACAAGCAGGAATTCAAAGAGCTCGTCAGTCCCAAACACAGCGCCATCGTGGTAATAGACCTCCAGAATGACTTCTGCCACAGCGACGGCCCTTTCGGCAAGGCAGGGATCAACATGACTCTGCTGCAGCAAGCCGCCCACAACACGCAGAAATTTCTACCCGAAGCGCGAAGACGAAACGTGCCTGTCATCTTTGTTCGAGCTGTACACAGCGAGGGGAATAACTCGCCTGCATGGATGCGCAAGAGAGGTTCAAAAGGCCTGCAAACCTGCATGGAAGGCACGTGGGGTGAGAAGTTCTTTGTGGTACAGCCTGCCGAAGGCGAGACGACCGTGATCAAGCACCGCTACAGCGCTTTCATAGGCACGGACCTGGACCTGATTCTGCGCAGCAGACGTATCCAGGCCGTCATCCTTACCGGAGTGGGAACTAACGTTTGCGTGGAGTCTACAGCCAGGGACGGCTTTCAGATGGACTATGACATCGTCCTGCTTTCCGATTGCACGGGTGCTTCCACCAAAGAGGCACATCAGGGCGCTCTGGACGTCCTGGCCCAGCATTTTGGCTACGTAGTCAGTTCCGAGGATGTCCTGAAAGCGTGGGGTAAAGCCCCGTAACCTCATTTGCTTTCCGCTCCTCCCCTACTTATAATTTCTCAAGAGGATTCAATGGAAAAGAAGGTCAAGAAAGCGCCTGAGCCCGCAGAGCGGTTTGTCTCCGGCAAGGCAAGCACCGAAGACCTGCCTCTCGATTCCAACCTCCGCCCCAAAAAGCTGGATGAGTTCATAGGACAGGACAAGGTAAAAGAGAACATCAAAATCGCCATCACCGCCGCTCAAAGAAGGGGTGAGGCTCTGGATCATGTGCTTCTCTACGGTCCTCCCGGACTCGGAAAGACCACCCTGGCCTACATAATAGCCAACGAGATGGGGGTTAACCTTAAGATAACCTCAGGACCTGCGATAGAACGGGCAGGGGACCTGGCGGCCATACTCACGAATCTGCGGCAGGGGGACGCTCTCTTCATAGACGAGATTCACCGCCTGGGCAGGCCGGTGGAGGAGGTGCTCTATCCGGCCATGGAGGACTTTGCCATAAGCCTTGTCCTGGGCAAAGGTCCCGGCGCGAGGAGCATGCGCCTCAATATGCCCCGGTTCACCCTTGTAGGCGCTACGACCAGATACGCCTTGCTGAGCCCACCACTGCGGGACCGTTTCGGCCAGGTATACCGCATGGACTTCTATGACGAAAAGGCACTGGAGGAGATAATAAGACGCTCCGCCCGGATTCTCAAGATTGAAGTGGATGAAGGAGGCGCCCGCGAAATCGCCCGCCGGGCCCGGGGCACTCCCAGAGTAGCGAACAGGATACTGAGAAGGGTGCGGGACTATTCCCAGGTAAGAGCGAACGGAGTAATCAGCAAGGCAGTTGCCCTGGAGGCCCTGAGACAGATGGAGATAGATGATATCGGGCTTGACGACATAGACCACAGGCTCCTGCTCACGATCATAGAGAAATTCCAGGGGGGACCCGTTGGCCTTGAGACTATCGCGGCAGCCATAAGCGAGGACTCGGACACGATTATGGATGTGTACGAACCCTATCTCTTGCAGCTATGTTTTCTCGAGAGAACTTCCAGGGGAAGAGTGGCGACATCACAGGCTTATGAACATCTGGGCCTTCCCTATCCAAAAGAAGCGCAAGCCCAGGCCAGATTAATCTAGAATGCGGAGAGACGGAAAGGGGCTTTATCCCCTTTCGAGAAGCTTGTCGTCCCTCTCCCTGAAGTGAGAGGGTTAGAGGGTGAGGTTGAATAACACTATTCTATTGCACATCTGTTGTGCTCCCTGCGCGACCTACACGCTGGAGCATTTGAGACAGGTGGGAGCTGCTATTAGCGCCTTCTGGTTCAACCCCAATATTCATCCCCTGGAGGAACACGGCAAACGTCTGCAAACCTTGCAGGCTTTTGCTCAGGCGAAGGGCCTTCCAATAATCGAATGCCCCGCTTACGAGCCCGAGAAGTATTTCGATTCGGTAGTAGGTAAGAAGGAACCGAGATGTGAACATTGCCTTTATCTTCGCCTTTCCAGAACGGCCGAGGCGGCTTCACAGGGTAAGTTCAAAGCCTTCTCCACCACCCTCCTTATAAGCCCATATCAGAAACATGAACTGATCAAGGAGATAGGCGGGCAGGTAGGCAAGGAGAAAAACGTGGAGTTCTACTATGAAGACCTGCGGCCCGGGTACTACGAAAGCAGAAGAATGAGTCGCGAACTCAATCTCTACCGTCAAAAGTACTGCGGCTGTATCTACAGCAAGATGGAGAGCTACAGGCCCGTAAATATAGTAAAATAAGCCCAAATGTCAAAGATCAAATCTAAGATTCCCTTCCTTCTTACCTTACTGCTTTTCTTCAGTGTTGTACTTCTTCCTCTCTCCTGCCGGACCAGCGAAGATACATTCCTTGTGACCAGGGTTATTGACGGCGATACAATCGTTCTTGAGGGAGGAGAACATGTCCGTTACATAGGCATTGATACGCCCGAAACCGGCCGGCCCTATTATACGGAAGCCAAAAAAGCCAATGAAGAGCTGGTGCTGGGTAAGAGGGTGAGGATGCATATGGATGTTTCAGACAGGGACAGATATGAGCGCCTGCTGCGCTATGTTTACGCAGATGGCACTTTCGTTAACGCCGAGCTTGTGAGAAGAGGCCTGGCCAGGGCAAAAGCCTATCCCCCGGACACGAAATACCAGAAAGAACTGGCGGCTATTGAGAAAGGGGCCGCTCTCCAGGGGGACGGTTTGTGGTCCGCGGAGCCTTCTTTGCCCGGCAAGCGGTGAGCCCAAAATTGCAGCAATTTGTGGCATTTGCTATACTGGCTTCGACAGGATAGAAACCAGACAGCTCATGCTTGTTTGCAGGCTCGACCGTGTCGGGAGCACGCCATGAATGTAGGCATATGTAAAATCAAGCTGCGAATCCCGGAGAACCAGTCTCTTAAGGGCAAAAGGCAAGTAATCAAGTCCGTCATAGACAGAGTCAAGGCCAAGTTTAATGTCTCCATCGCCGAGGTCGACGACCAGGACCTATGGCAGATATCCACCATAGGCATAGTATCGGTCAGCAATCACAGCCCTCACGTGAACGAAGTGCTTTCCAAGGTGGTGAACTATGTCTCCCAGAACACCTACGGCGCCGAGATGCTTGATTACGAGATAGAAGTAATCCCGGGCTGACCCCGGACCCGCTGATTTCATCGCTCCCACCCTGTTACTTGATTGCTTTTCAAAAAAAGTGTTAGTATTGGCGAAAAAAGTGAGAGGAGATAAATGCCGGATATCAAGAAACTAAAAGAGGAACTGGTAATCGGCTGCCGCGCCATCGGTACCGAGGAATGGGTCAAGAGCTACGGACATGTAAGCGCCAGGATACCTGGTTCGGACCTTTTCCTCATACCCAAGAATACGAAAATGGCCAATGTGACGGCAGAGGATATATGGACTTATAATCTCAAAGCGGAAAAGGTCGAGGGAGGCGAGGGACTCGGCGCCTCCGAAGTGCCCATTCACTCCTGCATCTACCGCGCCCGCCCCGACGTAATGAGCGTATGCCACGTTCATCCTCACTATGCCGTTCTCCTCACACTGGTCGGCGAAACCATAAAACCTATTACCATGAACGCCCAGCGTTACCCCAAGGGCGTGCCTGTCTTTGAAGGACTCGGTCTAATCGTAAACGATGAACTGGGTGATGCCGTAGCCAAAGCGTTGGGAGACAGCCGGTCTGTCATCCTCAGGGCGCATGGGGCGGTAACAGTAGGCAAGGATATTCCGGACTGTGTAACTACAATGGTGAGCCTGGAAGAGATGGCAAGGTTTCAGGTTGAGGCCATGATGATAGGGAAGCCCCGCACTTTTACACCTGAAGAGATAGAGAAGATAAGGGCGACCTTCAAACTCGCGGAGAAGATACACCCGCTGCAAAAGAGGGGATGGGACAACTTGATGAGCAAAATCAAGTAACGACCCGTCCCGTAACGGCATGTGTGGCGTTTCTCTGCTTTCCGACTACCTGAAGCTGCTTCCTGAGCACCGCGGACAGGTAGTTTATGCTAAGGAAATACCTGCCAGGGAAGCCCGCAGTGCCGCTCTGGGGAGAGCCATCCATCCTTCGCTGGAAAAACGGCTGGAAGAGGCGGGACTTCTGCCTCTATATGTCCATCAGGCGCAGGCGGTTGACCATATCCTGGAAGGCAACAATGTCATCGTCTCTACCTCAAGCGCGAGCGGCAAAAGCCTTTGCTACAATATACCCGTTCTCAACAGCCTTCTCCAGGATATTCCATCCGGGGCCGACTGCGCCTTTTACCTCTTTCCCACCAAGGCGCTGGCTCAGGACCAGTTGAAAAGCCTGGTCCAACTGGCTAGTCCTTCTCTGCTCAAGAAAAAGGAGACGGCAACCTTCGATGGCGACACTCCGCCGGAGGAACGAGCGGTCATCAAGAAGACCGCCCGGATCATACTGACCAATCCCGACATGCTCCACCTGGGCATCCTGCCAAACCACGCCACATGGTCTACGTATATCAGGCGTTTGAAGTACGTTGTCATAGACGAGGCCCATATTTACAGGGGAGTCTTCGGCTCTCACGTAGCCCAGGTAATCCGCCGACTGAGGCGTCTCTGCGCTCTATACGGGGCTAAACCCGTTTTCATCTCGTGCTCCGCGACCATAGGCAACCCCGGAGAGCACGCTGAGAGGCTGGTAGGACTTCCATTCAAAGTGGTAAATGAAGACGGCTCTCCCCACGGCGCCAAGTTTTTCGTCTTCTGGAACCCTCCCCTCACTGACCCTGTCAGGAATCTAAGACAGAGCCCTCTGGGGGAAAGCTCAATGCTCCTGGCCGAACTGATAAAAAACAATGTCCGAACCCTCGACTTCAGTCACACACGCAAGACAACCGAGTTGATTTACATTTACACGAGGGAAAGGGTGCAAAAGTCCGGCTCAAGCGGACCGGAGCTGGCCGCCAGGCTGAGCCCTTACCGTGCCGGCTACCTGCCTCATGAGAGGAGGAGAATCGAACAGGACCTCTTCAAAGGAAAACTTTTGGGGGTGGTAGCCACGTCGGCCCTGGAACTCGGAGTAGACATAGGAGACCTCGAAGCCACCATACTGACGGGATATCCGGGAAATCTCTCGAGCGCATGGCAGCAGGCTGGAAGGAGCGGCCGGGGAAAGGGCCTTTCCCTGAGCATCCTGATAGGGGCCAACAATCCCCTGGACCAGTATCTCATGACCCATCCCGACTACTTCTTCACCAAGCCCTATGAGCATGCTTATATCAATGTTGATAACATGCATATCCTCAAACCTCACATTCTTTGCGCCGCGTGGGAACGCACCCTGGAGCAAAGGGACAGCCAGTATTTTGGCCCGTCCTTCATGCAGGCTGTTCAGGAGCTGGAAAAAGAGGGCCTGCTAAATCTGGCCCGAAATAGATGGTTTCTGTCCACAAGAGTCCACTATCCGGCCCAGGACATTAATCTGCGCACAGCTTCCTCGGAGAGCTTCTCCATCATCAATGCGGAGAAAGGTTTCGAATTGCTTGAAGTGATCGAAGCCAGCCGCGCCTTCCTCCAGGCCCACCAGGGGGCAATTTATCTGCACCAGGGAGAGCCCTACGAAATAAAGAGACTTGACCTGGATAATCACATTGCTTACGCCGCGCCTACGGAAGCCGATTACTACACCCAGGCCAAGGAACTGACCGACATCAGCATTATCAGGACCATAAAGGAGAAGAGGGCGGGTGGGGTCGCCGTTTACTGGGGTGAGGTGGAAGTAGCCAGCCAGGTGTTGAGCTTCTCCAGAAAAAAACAATACACGGACGAAGTCTTGAACGAGGAGTTCCTGGACCTGCCCGAGCAGAAATACAACACGGCAGCGCTGTGGTTCGATATCCCCGAAAAGGCGCTGGTCGAGCTGGTGAAACAGGGATTGGACCCTGCCGGGGGGCTTCACGCTCTGGAACACGCGGCCATTGGGCTACTTCCGCTGTTTGCTCTCTGCGACCGCAACGACATTGGCGGCGTCTCCACGCCAATGCACCGGCAGACCGACAAACCGGAGATATTTATCTACGACGGATATCCCGGCGGAATCGGCATAACCGAGAAAGGTTATGACATAATTAATGAGCTGTGGCAGGCTACGGAAAAGGGGATTGACCGCTGCCCCTGCCAGGACGGCTGCCCCAGCTGCATCCAGTCTCCGAAGTGCGGCAACAACAACGAACCCCTAGATAAGAAAGCCGCGCTCTATTTGCTGAAGCTGCTGAACAAGTAAGTAAGTCCCGACAATGCCTATTGCATTTTATCCGGCATTCAATATAATGGAATAAAAGGGCTAACGGAATTTACATGAGCGTTAACTTCAGGAAATTGCGTGTTCTATTGGTGCTCATTCCACTTGTCCTGTTTTTGCTTTCCTGCATAAAAACACCGCCTGTGACTTCTCCCTCCCCTGTCCCGACCCCGGCAGAAGCAACACCAGTTGCCACCACACAGCCTGCAACTTCTTCTCCTTCCGTGGTTACTCCATCTGTGCCTTCGCCAACCCCTTTGACCACCCGCACACCGGCCGTCACGCCCGTTCCCGTAACTCCATCGGCGCTGCCAGCACTCACACCTCCACCACCTACCCCTTTACCTTCTCCCTCACTTCCACCGGTATCCTCCGTGCTCGTCCCAAACCTTGAGGTTATCGCCTCAGGATTGGAGGTGCCGTGGGCGCTGGCTTTTGCCCCGGATGGCAGACTTTTCTTTACTGAGCGGCCGGGACGTGTGAGAGTCATGGAGCAGGGAAAACTGCTAGATGAGCCTGTGGCCCGCCTGGACGTAGCTGCTGTAAGTGAAGGCGGACTCCTGGGGCTGGCGCTGGACCCTGATTTCCGCGCCAATGGCTATCTTTACGTGTATTATACCTACAGGTCAGCCGGAACGTTAAGAAACAAAGTGGAACGCCTGACGATAAAAGATAACAAAGCTATGGAGAGCAAAGTACTTATCGAAGGGATTCCCGGCAATGCAATCCATGACGGCGGGCGATTGAAGTTTGGCCCGGATGACAAGCTGTATATAACGACCGGGGACGCGGGCGATGCCCGGCTTTCCCAGAATCTCCAGTCTCTGGCGGGAAAAATCCTGCGCCTTAACCAGGATGGCACGATTCCACAGGACAATCCCTTTCCCGGCTCTGCCGTATATTCTTGGGGAAACCGCAATCCGGAAGGTCTGGCCTGGCAGCCAGGGACCGGACTTCTTTTTTCCACTGAGCACAGCTCCAGCGCCCACGATGAGCTTAATATCATAAAGCCCGGGACCAACTATGGCTGGCCTACCATAACAGGAAAGCAGACCGCCCCCGAGTTGGTTTCCCCTTTGATCGAGAGCGGCAGCGACACCTGGGCCCCAGCGGGCATGACTTTCTATCAGGGAGCAGTCTTCCAGCAGTGGGAGGGGAATCTATTTTTCGGTACCTTGAGAGGGGAGCATTTGCACAGGGTCGTTCTGTCCGGACAGGAAGTTGCGTCCGAAGAAAAGCTATTCCAGGGCGAACTTGGCCGCATCAGAGATGTCCTCGAAGGCCCCGATGGCTTTCTATATTTCACCACCAGCAACAGGGATGGCCGGGGTTCTATTCGTCTCGGAGACGACCATATCTACCGCCTCGCTCCCAAATAGCAAACCGGACACGGGCCGCCAGGTCATGCCGGGAACAGAACCATTGCACAAAACTCGATAATCTACGATAATAAATAATCTGCAATATTGAACCTCGAGCGATCCGCCTGTCCGACTTGTCGTCCTGACTCGTCGGGATCGCATGGAGGAGAGGGGACTGGCAGCCTCCTGATTGATACAGGCCGCCAGCTTAACCAGATGGAGTATTAAACTGGAAATTACAATTCTGGGCGCCCATAACCTGGAATCATCGCATTTCAGGATGGTAAGCATATTGATAGACAGGTCTCTCGCCCTGGATGCCGGCGGTCTGACTTCCGGACTGAGTCTGGAGCAGCAAACCGGGATCAAGGCTATCTTGTTGACGCACCAGCACTTTGACCACGTAAAAGATGTGGTCTCGATTGGGTTGAAGAACGCCCACCAGCCGGCAATCCAGGTGTATGCCAGCGAGATAGTCCTGAAGATACTTTCCGAGCATTTGATCAATGGGATTCTCTATCCCGACTTTACAAAATGGCCGTCTCCGGAAAATCCTTCGCTGAAGTTGAATCCCGTTAAACCTTTTGCACCCTTTGCTGTACTTGATTACTCGGTGCTGGCGCTCCCCACAAACCATGCTGTCCCAACCACGGGCTTCTCTGTCTCAGATTCCAAAAAGACCTTGTTTTACACCGGGGATACCAGCTCCGGGCTCCGAGAATGCTGGCGGCATATCTCTCCCCATCTGATTATCATCGAACTTATCGGACCCAGTGCCATGGGTACGGAGTTCTTCCGGCGGACCGGGCACCTCTCGCCCTCCCTGCTGAAAGAGGAACTCCTGGAATTTAGGAAGCTCAAGAACTACCTGCCCCGGGTCGTGGTGGTGCATCTCAACCCGGAAAGAGAAGCTGAGATAAGGACGGAGATAGAGGCCATCAACGCGGAGCTTGGCATCTCGATAATAGTTGGCCGGGAAGACATGAAACTCTCCCTGTGACAGTCAAGTTCATTGCCGACCAGAACGTAGGAAAATTGGGCCGGTGGTTGAGGCTCATGGGTTATGATACAGTGATATTTAGAGGTCAGGACGATGGGGCTCTGGTGAGGAGCGCGCTCTCCGAGGGACGAGTGCTCTTGACCAAAGACACACAGATCGGCAGAAGGAATGTCGTAAGCAGCGGCCGCCTGAAGATGATCCTGGTCGAGAAGGACGACCCCTTCGAACAGGTTATCTGGGTTATGGAGAAACTGGGGTTGACAGAGCAGGACGCTTTCTCCCGCTGCCTCGAATGCAACTCCAGGCTGGAGCCCAGGATAAAAGAGGAAATGAAGGACCGGGTACCGCCGTATGTGTTTGAGACTCAGGAAGCTTTCGTGGAATGCACTTCGTGTCATAGAGTATACTGGAAGGGTACTCACTGGCAATCTATGCAGAACAAGCTGGAAAAAATTCGAAATGAGATGAAGAATGGCTAAGGCCGCTTTCATTTACGAAAAAGCTCTCTCGCAGCATGTGCTGAGGGAAGACCATCTCCTCCAACCGACAAGGCTGGAATATACTTATCAGCTGCTGGAAGCATACAAAGCCTTTTCTATTGGCTCGCGTGTCATAGTGCCACGTCCTGTTAGTGAAGAGGAGATACTCACCTTCCACACGGAAGACTATCTTAAAGCCGTCAAGAGCCTGAGCAGGGGAGAAAGAAATGTTGACCCTGCGGCTTACAACTTCACTGAAGAAGGCGACAATCCGCCATACCCGGGGATGTATGAAGCTGCTTCCCGGGCTGTCGGAGCATCTCTGACGGCGGCGGAAATGGTGGCCAGAGGCGACGTTAACGTGGCCTTTAACGTCGCGGGAGGAATGCACCACGCGGCTCCGGACTACGCATCCGGTTTTTGCATTTTCAACGATGCGGTAATAGCCATCAAGTGGTTGCTGAAACAGGGACTCAGGGTAGCTTACGTGGACATTGACGCGCATCACGGGGACGCTGTCCAGGATGCTTTCTACTGCGACCCCCATGTTCTGACAATAAGCATTCACGAATGGGGGAAATACCTTTTCCCGGGCACGGGCGAAGTCTCGGAGATTGGGGAAGACGAAGGCAAAGGCTTTAATGTAAACATCCCTGTTTCTCCTCTGACAGACGATAGCGTCTATATGAGGGTCTTCAGGGAACTGGTGCCGCCTCTGGTGGAAAGCTTCAAGCCGGATATTCTGGTCTCACAGGTCGGCTGCGACACGCACTATCTCGATCCCCTGACCCATCTGAATCTGACAACCGAAGGTTACACCGAGACAATCCGCGAACTGCGCCGACTATCTCCCCGCTGGATAGCGCTCGGAGGAGGGGGATATGAAGTAGGAGTGGTAGCCAGGTCCTGGACTCTTGCCTACGGCATCATGATTGACAGGGAATGGGACGATGAGATTCCGGAAGGTTATCAGAAAGCCTATGGCCTAACACACTTGAGAGATAAGGAGAAGCCGCAGGTGGACGCGCCCACCCGCGACCGCGTGGAATACTTTTCCCAGTGGTGTATCAACGAGGTCAAAAAACTAATATTTCCAATACACAACCTGAAGTAAGTTTTCAATTTCCATTTTGCGCTCTGCAATTTCCAATTTCTCACAGAGAATTGTAAGTCTCCTGCAAGAGCTTGGCGTCCTCTTCTAGATTCGGACATTCGCAAATCACCATGCCTCTTGCCCTGTAATCCTTGAGAGCTCTTATCAGTTCGTAGTAGTTGAAATCGCATTCCGAGTCTCTGAAGTTCAGATGCTTCAGCTCACCTGCCTTACTGTACTTGATTCCCGAAACGTGGAGGTGAAGATTGTGAAGGGCCTCGGGCCCGAGGAAGTTCTTGACCTGCTCCAGGCACGAGCAGAACTCTTTGTATGTATTAAACCTCATTGTTCTGGCATGCCAGTGGGACACATCTATGCAGGGTGCTACTCTGCGGAGGTCTCTGCTTAAGTTGAGTATTTCATCAAGCGTCCCGAACTGGCTGTGCTTTCCGGTTACCTCAGGGAGCAGCCAGAGCAGAATCCCCTCCTTTTCGGCCCGGTTAATCACCTCTTCAAGGGCCCTCTTGATCTTTTCATAGGTCTCCTGGGGGGAACGGCCCATGTAATTCCCGGCATGGAAAACAACTCCGTCGCCGCCGCACAGCTGAGTTATGCGCAAGGACTGCAGAATTCTCTGTTTGCTGGCCTCTAGCTTCTCCTCTTCGAGAGAGTTTAAGTTGATATAGTAGGGGCCGTGGGCTGAAAGGCGGATATTCAGCTTCTTTGCGATATCCCTGACCGGCAGAGCGGACTGAGGGGACATCTTCACCCCCTGGACGAACTCCATCTCCATACATGTCAGGCCCAGTTCCGCAGACCTCTCGATACCAGATGGGGTGGTCCGGGCTTTAGCGCTTAGAGGCACTCCCGCCGAACCGAAGAGCAGGGACTCGTATTTAATGGCCGATGCCATGGGGCTCCTTTCCAAGGTCCTTCTTTACGGAAGGACAATAAATTTTAGCACATAATCTGTACGCTATAGAACATAAATGCTCATCGCCGGATGTTGACAGCAGCGTAAGTTCTGTGCTTTAATCTGAGGTCAGTTCTCAATGACGAATAGTCAAATAGGGAAGGTTTCTCCATTCTAGGTTCTGAGCGCATTGCTAAGAGGAGTTAAGTTATGAAGAACTGGTATGCTTTCTTTTCCCTTGTGGTCCTGGCTGTCATGATTGGCGCATGCACGACAGGCCCGGGACCAAGCCAGCCCTCTGCATCCCTTGCCCCACAGGCTACTCAGGCAAGTTCCAGGCAGGCCTGGGAACTGGAATGGGATAAAACGGTCGCTGCAGCAAAAAAGGAGGGCCAGGTAGTAGTTATCGGTCCTCCCGGGGACGATGTTCGCAAATATCTGGTGGGGGAATTTAACAAAGATTATCCTGGAATCGAAGTTGACTGGAGCGGTATTCCGGGGGCGGCAGTCGTACCGAAGGTCAAGGCGGAAAGAAGGGCTGGACTCTATACGGTTGACCTGCACATCGGAGGCACAACTTCGATAATTACCGGCCTCAAAGACATAGCTCAGCCAGTGGAGCCCCTGCTCATTCTGCCTGAAGTGAAAGACGGCAAGAACTGGATAGACAGTAAACTTGACTGGGCAGATAGCGAAGGGAAATTTGTCCTTATGTTTGTCGCTTATCAGAGGCTGGCGGCGATTTATAACCCACAGCTATTGGACCCTAAGAGAGCTCAGGAGATGTCATACTGGGATCTGACCAAGCCGGAGTTCAAGGGCAAAGTAATCATGTCAGACCCCAGAATAGCTGGCCCGGGGCAGAGCTTTGCTCTGTTTTTATTCTTGCATCCCCAGCTAGGACCTGACTTTTATAAAGCATTTGCCAAGAATGATGTGGTCTTCAGCAGAGACCACAGACAGGTTGTGGAATGGGTTTCCACCGGTAAGAACAGCGTAGGCCTGGCCGTTGATGAGCTGACCCTAGCAAGCCTCAAAAAAGCAGGCATACAGAATGTAAGGAACCAGGCACGTTTAAAGGAAGGAACTTATTTGACTGCCGGCTTTGGTTCATTGATGTTACCCCAAAACCCCCCTCACCCTAACGCCTCGAAAGTGTACCTTAACTGGTTTCTGTCCAAGAAGGGTCAGGCTGCCTGGGTCGCCGGAGCGGGAACCCCTACGCGCCGTCTCGATGTGCAAGTAAACCAACTCGACCCTGATTATATACTTGATCCCGCGATTACTTATGTCAATAGCTCCAAAGAAGACGTAGTCCAGCACAGGGAGAAACTGCGGGAGTTCCTGCTGGGCTTATTCGGAAGCTAGAACGGCCTGCCTCCGGCGTTTGAAACCGCAGATGCGAGTAGTAGGTCCTTGCATCGGTCGGATTGCGTCACAAAAGGCAGGGTCGCGAGTGTGACCCGGTTACCGTTCCCGCCGTCCGGGAGCCTTCCTCTGAACTTGGGGCGTCAGTCTTGGCATCCGCCTAAATTACTTGCCCCTGTAAAGTCGGTATGCTAATATATTGTCTAGCCTCCTGGAGGAGGGATGAATGAATAGCAGCTTAACACCCCAGGACATAGTCAGGGAGCTAGACAGATACGTAGTTGGACAGGCCGATGCTAAGAAGTGCATTGCAATAGCGTTAAGAAGCAGAGAAAGACGGCGCCAGTTAACCGGGGACCTGAGAAATGAGATAATACCGAAAAACATAATGATGATCGGTCCCACGGGAGTGGGCAAAAGCGCTCTTGCGCGCCGTTTGGCCACCCTGATTCAGGCCCCTTTCGTCAAAGTTGAGGCTACCAAATTTACAGAGGTTGGATATGTAGGCAAGGATGTAGAGTCAATCGCATCCGACTTGGTGGAAAACAGCGTTATGATGGTCTACCACCAGAAAATAAAAGAGGTGGAGGGGAAGGCCGAAACGCTTGCCACAGAAAAGATACTTTCCTATCTGTGCCGCCAGTTTTCTACCAGAAAGGGAGGGAAGCTAGCGGGCAAAGCGCGGCAATTCAATATCAGGCAGGCTGCTACGGCGGAGAGAGGGGACAAGCAGGGCAGCGTAAAAAGGACATCTCTGAAAAGTGGTGTCATCGGCAAACGAAGTCCCATTCGTAAGTTTATATCTGAGCTTTTTAATAACCATGAACTTGATGACCATATAATCGAAATAGAAGTTGAAAATCACGATGAAGAACTTGAGCCCTTTTTCGAAGTCGAGCAGGACGTGTCGGCGCATGACAGAGAAGCATGGGAAGATTACATGCATGACAGCAGCAGGGGAAAGACCCGTGTCAAGAAGCGTAAGATGGCTGTAAAGGATGCCAGGAGGATACTGGTAAGGGAAGAGTCAAAAAAGCTGCTTGATTTCGAAGATGTTATCAAAGAAGCCATACAGAGGACAGAGGAAAACGGCGTAGTTTTTATTGATGAAATTGACAAGCTGGTTGGTCCCAGGGTGGAAATAGGAAGAGACATTTCCGGAGAGGGAGTCCAGAGGGATTTGCTTCCCCTGGTGGAAGGCAGCACCGTGATGACCAGATACGGGCCGGTCAAGACCAACCACATCCTCTTCATGGCCGCGGGTACGTTTTACAGCGGCAAGCCGTCCGATTTGATTCCTGAGATTCAGGGTAGATTCCCTTTGAGGGTGGAGATGCAGTCTCTTCAGGAAGGTGACCTCGCCAGGATACTGACTGAGCCTGATAACTCGTTGACCAGGCAGTACAAGGCCCTTCTGGCTACCGAAGAAGTAGACCTGAGCATCACCGAAGATGGTGTTAACGAGATAGCCAGGCTGGCCTCCTTGATGAATCAGCAGAGAGAGAATATCGGCGCGAGAAGGCTCTTTACCATCATGGAAAAAGTCCTGGAAGACGTGAGTTTTAACGCTCCCTCATTAAAAGGGCAGAAGGTGACCATAGATGGATCCTACGTGCAGCAACACGTGGCAGAAATAGTTAAGAATGAAGACCTAGCCAGATACATAATGTAGAACAATCGGTTCGGGAAAAGGAAGTTGAGAATAAGATAGATGGTACTACAACAAGGTCAGCAAAGTACAGCAGGTAACATTTCGATCAAGGCTCTGCTGGAAGCAGGCGCTCATTTCGGGCACCAGACCAGTCGCTGGAACCCAAAGATGAAGAGCTATATCTTCACGCAGCGAAACGGCATCCATATCATTGACCTGGAACAGACCGTTGTCATGCTTGAGAAGGCCTACAGGTTCGTGGGGGATGTGGTCTCCCGCGGTAAGTCCATTCTCTTCGTGGGAACTAAACGGCAGGCGCAGGAAGCCATCGAGCAGGAAGCCAAGAGATGCGGGATGTTCTATGTGAATCAGCGCTGGCTGGGCGGCATGTTCACCAATTTCAGCACCATACAGGGCCGTATCGACCACCTGGTGCGCCTCGAAGATATGAAGCTCAAAGGCGAGCTCGAGGCCTTGCCCAAGAAAGAAGTGCGCAAGATAGAAAAGGAAATTGCCCGCATGAACCGTCTCATGGGTGGATTTAAGGAAATGACTTCCCTTCCTGGGGCTGTCTTCATTGATGATACCACGAAAGAAAGAATCGCCGTCCAGGAAGCGAAGGCTATGGGAATACCCATTATTGCCATTGCGGACACGAATAGTAATCCCAGAGAGGTGGACTATCCTATTCCTGCCAATGACGATGCCATCAGGGCAATAAAACTGATTTGCTCGATCATGGCTGATGCCGTGTTGGAGGGCAAGGCCCTCCAGAAAGCCCCGGAAGGGGAAGATCTGGCCCAGGATATGCAGACGGGAAAGCCTGCTGAATCCGCTGCTTCGCTCACCTTTTCGCCTGATGAAAGACAGGCAGCAGCCAAGAAAGAAGCATAGAAGACCGTCCACACGGACTTGTCGGTTGATTTGACTGACGTCTGTTGCGGGACAATCCGGCCAGGCGGACCGCCTGACGGTAACCGGGGTTTTCGAACCCCGCCATAAATCTATTTTCGGGAGAAAGCAGTTGCAAGTAAAGACTGATGACATCAAGACGTTGAGAGAAAAAACCGGGGCTGGCGTAATGGATTGCCGCAAGGCCCTGATAGATGCGCAGGGCAATATAGATAAGGCGGTTAAAATACTCCAGGAATGTGGATGGGCTGCCGCAGAAAAGAAAGCCACCAGGGTGGCTGGCATGGGCGTTATTGAGGCATATGTTCACGCCGGCGGCAAACTCGGGGTGATGGTGGAAGTAAACTGCGAGACTGATTTTGTTGCCCGGACCAGCGAGTTTCAGGAACTGGCCCATGACATAGCATTACAGCTGGCAGCCATGAATCCCAAATACATAAAGGCTGACGAAGTGCCGGAGGCGGAGAAGGACAGGGCCTCAGAGCTCTGCCTCATGTTACAGCCTTTTATCAAGGACCCTACAAGGACCATAGAGAGCCTGGTGAAAGACGCAATAGCAAAGGTAGGGGAAAACATACAGGTAAGAAGATTCTGCCGCTTTGAATTAGGCAAGTAAGATTTTGGCTCCAATAGCCGTAGATGAAATATAAAAGAGTCCTCCTGAAACTTAGCGGCGAAGCCCTGATGGGCGACAGGGCTTTTGGCATCAGCCCCGAGACACTTTATTCCACAGCTCAGAAAATCAAAAACGCGGTGGATAAGGGTGTGGAGATGGCAATCGTCGTCGGAGGCGGGAATTTCTGGCGGGGAGCCCAGGCTGAAGCGTTTGGAATGGACAGGGCTTCCGCAGACTACGCCGGCATGCTGGCGACAGTGATTAATACGCTGGCGTTGCAGGACGCACTCGAAAAGCTGGGCCTGGTCACCCGCGCGATGTCCGCGATTCCCATAAATGTCGTAGCGGAACCGTATATCAGGAGGAGAGCAATTCACCACCTGGAAGAAGAGCGCATAGTCATCTTTGCCGCCGGTACAGGCAATCCTTATATGACTACCGATACTGCGGCAGCTCTGCGCGCCATTGAGATAAAGGCGGAGGTGCTTCTCATGGCAAAGAACAAGGTGGATGGCGTGTACAGCGCGGACCCTAACAAAGAACCTGGAGCCAGGAAGTTCACCCGCCTGAATTATATTGACGCTCTTCAGATGCGGCTAGAGGTTATAGATGCCACTGCACTGTCTTTATGCCTGGAAAATAATCTGCCTATAATTGTCTTTGATTTGATGGCTCCCGACAGCATAGACAAGGTTCTGTCGGGTGAACCCGTTGGGACGCTGGTTTCCTCGGTTATCACCTCTTGAAAATTAGGCTGCAGGAGATGCTGAAGAATGCTTGAAGAAGTCCTACGAGAAACCGATACACGGATGAAGAAGGCAATCGAGGCTCTCAAAAGAGACCTCGCCTCTATCCGTACCGGCCATGCATCGCCGTCGCTGGTGGAAAATTACCGGGTAGATTATTACGGAGTCCCTACTCCGCTGAGCCAGGTTGCCACAATCTTCTGCCCCGAAGCCCGGTTAATCGTGATACAGCCCTGGGATAAGTCCACCCTGGGAAGCATAGAGAAAACGCTGCTGAAATCCGGGTTGGGCGTTAATCCGGTTAACGATGGCACCGTGGTGCGGCTTAATCTCCCGCCATTGTCGGAAGAGAGAAGGGCGGAACTGGCCAAAATGGTTAGGAAAAGGGCCGAAGAGAGCAGAATAGCCATAAGAAACGTCCGCCGCGAAATGATGGAAAGCTTGCAGAAGAAGGAAAAGGGCAAAGAGATTTCTCAGGATGAGTCAAAAATGGGTGAGAACAAGATACAGAAATTTGTTGACCTGCACATTGAAGAAGTGAACAAGGTAACTCAGGCCAAAGAGAAAGAGCTAATGGAGGACTAGGCTCCGTCCTGGACTCCGCAAAAATATTTTAGAAAGAGAGCGCAAATGGATTTTGAATTTACAGAAGAACAGAAAATGCTTCGAGATTCCGTACGGGATTTTGCCCAGAAGGAAGTGGCACCGCTGGTTGAAAAGGCCGAGGAAACGGAGCATTTCCCTAGAGAGCTCATGCCCAAGATGGGCCAACTGGGATACCTCTGCATCTATTATCCCACCAAGTACGGTGGCGCCGACATGGGGAAAGTCAGCGAAGGTATTTTGCTGGAGGAACTGGCAAAAGTGAACTCCGGCATCTGCTCCGTCGTGATGGTGCAGTCAGGCATAGGGACTTCAATAGTTTTGAACTATGGCACAGAGGACCAGAGACAGAAATACCTGGTGCCTGCCATAAAGGGCCAGAAGATATGGGCCTTCGGGCTTACTGAGCCTAATGCCGGCTCTGACGCGGGCGGCATTCAGACCAAGGCCGTCAGGCATGGCAATGGCTGGCAGCTGGACGGCTCCAAGACGTTCATAACCAATGCTCCCATCGCGGATTACGTCCTGATATCCGCATACACCGATAAGAGCAAGGGCGCTGGACGGGGCATAAGCGTATTCGTAGTGGACAAAGGCACTCCGGGCTTTACCGTGGCCAAGAAGCTGTCCAAGCTCGGAAATCGTTGCGCCGAAACGGGCGAGCTCGCCCTTGATAGTGTCAAGATTCCCGCGGAGAACCTCCTGGGAGAAGAAGGAAGAGGCTTCGGCTATCTGATGAACAGTCTGGCTTCGGGAAGGATTTCCCACTCTTTCCGCAGTCTCGGCGTCGCCCAGGCAGCTTTCGACGCCTCGGTGAAATATGCCAACGAGCGGAGCCAGTTCGGCCAGACAATCGGCAAGTTCCAGGCAGTAGCCTTCAAACTGGCCAGAATGTCGATACAACTGGAAGCGGCCCGCTGGCTTGCGTATCACGCGGCATGGAAATACGATCAGAAGCAGCCGTACAACAAGGATGCCGCTGAATCCAAGCTCTTCGCCAGCGATGTTGTCGCGCACATCACATCTGAGGCTATGCAGATTCATGGCGGCTACGGCTACATGATGGATTCCCCGGTGCAGCGCTATTACCGGGATGCAAAGCTCTTCCCGATCACTGAAGGCACTTCGGAAATTCAGCAGGTCGTGATTTCAAGGGAAATTGGAGTAAAGTAACTGCGAAGTTGGCTGCGAGCCTGCACAGGCTCGCAGCCAACTGTCGAATACTTAGTCATGTCTCCGGATTTCTCTAAATCAGTTGAGTATGGTAGCTTCTCCAGAAGCTGGTAAGTCACCGCTGCCCGTTCATATTGCCATCATAATGGATGGAAATGGCCGCTGGGCTCAAAGCAGGGGAATGCCGCGCTTTGAAGGCCACAAAGCCGGGGTTGACAACATCCGCCGTGCCATCAAGTGTCTCGGCCAGTATGGAATCAAGTTTGTCACTCTGTATGCCTTTTCCACCGAGAACTGGCGCCGCAGCAAGCAGGAGGTAGGTGGCCTCTTCAGCCTTTTGGGGAAAGTCATTGATAAGGAAACACAGAACTTCCATAAAGAAGGAATAAGCCTTAACCTGCTGGGAAACCTGGAAGGACTCTCCCCCGGGCTTCAAAAGAAAGTCCACAAGGCCCTCGACCTGACCAGAGATAACAAAGCGATGACCCTGAGTATTGCCTTTAATTACGGGGGCAGAGCTGAAATACTGAGGGCCGTTACCGAAATAATCAGGAAAGGACTCTCGCCTCAGGAAATAAATGAGGAGGTCTTTTCCGGCTATCTCTATACGGCTGGTCTGCCGGACCCCGACCTCATAATTCGTACCGGGGGCGAACTGCGGCTCAGCAATTTCTTACTCTGGCAATCAGCCTACAGCGAGTATTACAGCACCCCTGCTTTCTGGCCCGATTTTGATGAGGAAGAAATAAAGGAAGCCTTAGCAGTCTTCAAGCAGAGACAGCGACGCTTTGGCGGGGTTGGGATGAAATACTAAAAGACAGGATAATAACCGCCTTCGTGGGCATAGTGGTACTTCTGGCGACACTCTGGCTTGGAAGCACATGGTTCACTTTTCTGGTTGGACTCTCGGCCATCATAGCAGGCGTCGAATTCTACAACCTTGTTTATCCCGGCAAGAGCAGTCCGGTCATGAGCCCGGGTCTGGCCCTCCTTTTCTTACTTGCTACCGGACCCGCTTTCCGGGAGAAAATCCTGTATCTCGGCCTTATGGGAATACTGCTGGCTCCGCTCATTGTGATAAACATTGCGGGAAGCATAAAGAGGCGCATTGCTTTCCATGAGGGCTGGCTGTTTCTCCTGGCGGTAATTGCGATAGGTCTGTTCCTGAGCTATTATACGTCGCTGATCAGCGTAAGTCAGGGAAGATCATGGACAATCGTGGCTCTCTTCACCACCTTCGCTGCCGACAGCGGCGCCTATTTCATAGGCCGTACCTGGGGGAAAAGGGCGCTGGCGCGAAAGATCAGCCCTCATAAGACCTGGGAAGGCGCGTTTGGCGGACTTGCCTGCGCCACTCTCTCGGGACTGCTACTGTTCAGTGTCCTGGGCCTAACCGGGGGTCTCCTGTTGTCGATCATGCCTGGCCTTCTCATAGGAGTTTTCTCACCCATGGGAGACCTCGCGGTATCTATCTTCAAAAGAAGGGCTGGAGTGAAGGACTCAGGCACTATCCTTCCCGGCCACGGAGGCATTCTGGACAGGACTGGCAGCCTTCTTGTCGCAGGAATAGTGATATACTATTATGCTAATCTAGTCCAACATCTAACGTCATAATGAAAAAGCTGGTAATCCTGGGTTCAACAGGCTCCATAGGAATACAGGCCCTCGAAATCGTGAGAGCCTTCCCTGACAGGCTGCGGGTGATAGGGCTGGCAGGCGGCAAGAATACACAGTTGCTCTCAGAGCAGGTCCGCGAGTTCAGGCCGAGCTGGGTTTATAGTCTGGACCATGCAGGTAATGACATGCCGCAGGACGGCTGGAGCTTTGTGCCCATGGAGGAAATGGTCTCTTCTCCCGATGTTGACCTGGTCGTTGTGGCGACGGAAGGCAAGGTCGGGCTGCTTCCGCTTTTGAAGGCGTTGGAGGCGGGCAAGAAGGTGGCTCTGGCCAATAAAGAGCCTCTGGTAATGGCCGGTGGAATAGTGATGAAAACAGCCAGGGATAACGGGGCTACTATCATTCCCGTCGATAGCGAGCACAGCGCGATCTGGCAGTGCCTCTCCGGGGAAAAGGGCGGAATCAGACGTCTCATACTTACGGCCTCCGGAGGGCCTTTCCGGCGGCTCTCGGCGGAACAGCTTTCCAGGGTGACCCCTGAGGACGCGCTGAAGCATCCAACCTGGAAAATGGGTAAAAAGGTCACCATAGACTCGGCTACACTCATGAACAAAGGTCTGGAATCCATCGAGGCGCACTGGCTGTTCTCCGTGCCTTTCGAAATGATTGATGTCGTGCTTCAGCCCCAGAGCATAGTCCATTCGATGGTTGAGTTCCTCGACGGCTCGGTCAAGGCCCAGTTAAGCCCTCCCGATATGAGGTTCCCGATCCAGTTGGCCCTTTCTTATCCCGAGAGATGGCACAACCCTTCTCTTCCTCCGTTGAATCTTGCCCAGAGCCTTAATCTGGAATTCTCACCTCTGGACATGGAGAAATACCCCTGTCTACGGCTAGCCCTGGAGGCGGGGAGGCAAGGAGGCACGGCTCCGGCAGTCCTATGTGGCGCCGATGAGATAGCGGTTCAGTTTTTTCTCTCCGGCAGGATAGCCTTTACCGATATTGCAAAGATAGTGGAAGGAGCCCTGCGCGGTCAGACCTTCAAGAAGAGTCCTTCCCTGCGGGAAATACTTGAGGTCGACGAATGGGCCAGGCAATTTGTCTGTAGAGGTGCGAAAGCTTCATGAACCAAATCTTGACTCAGGCACTGGCAATATTCGGGGTACTCTTTACCATAGTGTTCTTTCACGAACTGGGGCATTTCATCGTCGCGAAGCTGTCTAAGGTAGAAGTCCTGGAATTCGGCATAGGCTTCCCGCCCCGCCTTTTCGCCTTTCGTTTCAAAGGGACCGAGTATTCTCTTAATCTCATCTTCTTTGGCGCTTTTGTGAAACTCGCCGGAGAGAAAGAAGAGTCCATCGAGGGGGGCTTCTATGCCAAAAGTCCGGCTACCCGTTTCATAGTGGGCGCGGCTGGACCTGTCATAAACATCCTGCTGGCTTTTGTCCTTTTTACCATCAGCTTCATGGTCCCCTCCAATGTGGTGGTTGGGGGAGAAGGCATAAAGGTCTTTCAGGTGGCGGAAGGCTCTCCCGCGGCGGAGAGCGGCATGTCAACCGGCGACTTAATTCTCAGGATAGGGGATAAGGACGTCAAGAACCTCGATGAAGTGCACGCCGCCACCCAGGAAAATGTGGGCCGGGAGACAGAGTTTTTGCTTTCGCGGGAGGGCCAGGAAGTGCCTGTCCGCCTGACGCCCCGGACGAACCCTCCACGTGGCCAGGGCGCCATAGGTATAAGGCTTGGCTGGGCTCAAGTGAAAACTGAAAGGAAAAGTCTGCCGATGGGTCTCGCTCTGCTGGAAAGCGGCAAGACCATGGTAAGGGTGCCCGAACTGCTCGGCCAGTTCTTCTCCCAGGTGTTCAGTACCCCGGAAGCCACCCTCATGGGGCCTATCGGGGCGGCGCAGATAACGGGAGAGGTATCCAAATTTGGCATCGGACCCTTGATCGCGCTCGCGGGCAGCCTGAGTATAGGCATCGCCGTTTTCAATTTCTTCCCCATCCCTCCCCTGGACGGCGGGGGCATGGTAATCAGCGTTGTGGAATGGTTCAGACGGGGACGGAGTATTTCAGCCCGCAGCCGCAAGATAGTCTACTACATTGGGACCATCCTGCTCCTCATGCTCTTTGTGATGATAACTTACAACGATATACTGCGCGTCGTCAGGGGGGACAATATACTGCCCTGATGAGATCTGAGCGCATCTTCCAGCATTACGCCCGGATTTCAGGTCTTCCTAATCGCAGTTGACCCGCTTCAAGAAGGGTTCAGGTCAGTCCTGAATCTACCCGCAAATGCTGTGGCCAACCAGGCCTTCTTGTCGGAATATTCGGTTCTGCATCTGCAATTCCAGTCCCTTGAATGTGCTATATTATTTAAACTATGATAAAACGCCGGGCCAGTAAGCCCATCTCGATTGGCAACGTGCAGATAGGCGGCGGGGAGCCTGTTGTGGTACAGTCCATGACAAAGACGGACACGCGGGACGTTCGGGCCACGGTTTCCCAAATCCTGGAACTCGAGGAAGCCGGATGTGAAATCATAAGGTCGGCCGTGCCGGATATGCAGGCGGCGGAGGCCCTCGCCGGCATCAGGAAGGAAATCCACATCCCGCTCATAGCGGATATTCATTTCGATTATCGCCTCGCGCTTCAGGCCCTGAAGTCCGGTGTGGACGGACTCCGCCTTAACCCCGGCAACATAGGCGACCCCGAGAAGGTTGCCGCAGTCGCCAGGGCTGCGAAAGAAAGAGGGACGCCGATTCGAATAGGGGTCAACGCCGGCAGCCTGCCGCCGTTAATTGAGAAGGAAGAAGGAAGAAGGAAGAAAGGGAAGCGTCAGGAAAACATAGCCAAGAGAATGGTCGAAGTCGCCCTCGGGCAGATAAAGCTGCTGGAGTCTCTGGACTTCGACCTCATCAAAGTTTCCCTCAAAGCCTTCGACGTGCCCACTACCATCGAAGCCTACAGGGCCATGGCCGAGAAAACCCATTATCCCCTGCACCTGGGAATCACCGAGGCGGGTCCCCCGGGCACAGGCGTGATCCGCAGCGCCGTGGGAATCGGAACCCTGCTGTACTTGGGCATCGGAGATACAATAAGAGTCTCATTGAGCGGCCCACCTGCCGAAGAGGTTTTTGCCGGATGGGAGATAATCAAGAGCCTCAACCTGCGGGAAAAGGGGCCTGTGCTGATAAGCTGCCCCTCCTGCGGAAGAACGGAAGTGGACATATTGAGCATGGTCAGCGTCGTTGAGAAAAAGTTGGCTAAGATGAACAAGAACATAAAAGTGGCCGTTATGGGGTGCGTGGTCAACGGGCCGGGGGAAGCGCGGGCCGCGGATGTCGGCATTGCCTGCGGCAAGGCCCGCTGCGTGCTCTTCAGAAGAGGGGAAATTCTGCGGACTATTGGGGAAGGGGAAGGGGTGGAAGCACTTTTGAAAGAGGTTGAAAGCTTTAATGAGAATATCTAACTTATTCGGAAAGACATTAAAGGAAGCTCCGGCAGACGCGGAAACGGACAGTCACATGCTTCTGGTAAGGGCCGGCATGATCAGGCAGGTCGCCACCGGGGTGTATTCGATGCTGCCTTCAGGATGGAGGACTTTCAAGAAGATAGAAGCCATAATCAGGGACGAGATGGATAAGGCGGGCGGGCAGGAGCTGGCCATGCCGGTATTGCAGCCCATAGAGCTGTGGGAGGAAACGGGAAGGCATCTCTCTTTCGGCCAGACCCTGTTCAAAATCACGGACCGGAAGGACAGAAGCCTGGTGCTGGGTCCCACCCATGAGGAGATTGTCACTGACCTGGTCAGGCACTATGTCAAAAGCTATCGCGACCTTCCGCTTCTACTCTATCAAATCCAGACAAAGCTCAGAGACGAGCCCAGGTCCAGGGGCGGACTGCTTCGTGTGCGCGAGTTCTTCATGAAAGACGCCTACAGCTTTGACGTGGATGAAGCGGCGCTTGAGATCAACTATGGGAAAATGAAAGAGGCCTACGCGGACATATACAAGCGCTGCGGATTGTCCGCCGTTATGGTAGAGGCGGACAGCGGAGCCATCGGAGGTAAGGAGTCCCACGAATTCATGCTGCTGGCCCCAAGCGGAGAAGACGAAATTATCCACTGCAGGCAGTGCGGTTACAGCGCGAACGCGGAAAAGGCCCAGAGCGCGAGGAAAAAGGGCGCGGCAGCCCCTCCAGCGCCTCTGGAGGAAGTAGCTACCCCGGGCAGAAAGACTATCCAGGAGGTCGCGGGATACCTTGGAGTCCCGGCTGGTGAAACCTTGAAGGCCGTTTTGTACAGCTCCGATGGGGAACTTGTCATGGTGGTTATCAGAGGGGATTTAGACATAAATGAGATAAAGCTGAAAAACGCGCTGAAATCCATAGAGCTGCGCCTGGCGCGCGAGGACGAGGTTAAGGTTCACGGCATAGTGGCCGGCTATGCCTCTCCTGTGGGAGTAAAGGGAATAAAAACACTTGCTGATGGTTCCATCGCGCTGGGAACGAACTACGTAGCGGGAGCGAACAAGGAAGGTTTTCATCTTAAAAACGTCAATTACCCCCGCGACTTCAAGGTTGATTTTCTCCTGGACATAGCCAGGGCGAAGGCCGGCGACGACTGTCCCCACTGCGGAAACGCCCTCCTCTCCAGCCGCGGAATAGAAGTGGGCCACATCTTCAAGCTGGGTACGTATATCAGCGCGAAGATGGGAGCCAGCTTCCTGGACAAGGATGGGGTTTCCAGGACCATTATTATGGGCTGCTACGGAATAGGCCTGGGCAGGGTCCTGGCGGCCGCGGTGGAACAGAACCACGATGAAAAAGGAATAATCTGGCCCCTGCCTATCGCCCCCTACCAAATCCATATCTGCGCCCTGTCAATGGATAACCCCGAAGTAACGGCTCAGGCCGAACGGGTTTACGGAGACCTCACAAAGGCAGGTTTGGAAGTGCTCTACGACGACAGGATGGAATCGCCGGGAGTGAAATTCAACGACGCCGACCTGATTGGAGTACCGCTCCGTCTGACAGTAAGCCCGCGAACGTTACAGAAGAAAAGCGTTGAAATCAAGCTGAGAAAGGCGAAGGACAGCAGTTTATACCCCGCGGAGGGGATCGAGAAAGTCCTGAAAGATATACTCTCCACCATATGACTGAAAGTGGATTAGCCAGAATCTTTTACGTTCTCAGTTGAAAGAAATTGAGCGCATTTACTGCTGTTCCAGATCCCTGATAAGCTCTTCGACGGAGTCAAAAGATTTGACTCGCCCAGCTTTGATATCTTCATCAGCCTCTTTCTCCTCTTCTTGCCATCTCGGGGCCCAGAAATAGGCTTGGCTTTTATCAACCAATTTCTTGGGTGTTAGCATCGCCTTTTCATCCACTATTTCAATTTCTATCAAATCCCCTTCCTCAATTCCAAGCTCCTTGCGTACAGATGCTGGAAGGGTAATCTGTCCATTCCCAGTGACCTTAATTAATACCGGCATCTTCGTTACCGCTTGGGGTTGCCTGAGAGTACCAGGCGGCCAAAACCGTATGGCTAGCCTCGCTGAAAATATTTTTCTACGCGAAACGAACCAAGGGTGAGGGTTTTTAAAGGGATTCGTTTTCTTTCGTTTTTGTTTTGATTACCCTTTGCTCGTCTTCGTTTTATCAATACGATTCCTCAATACACCAGCAGACAGTGGACAACAAGCAGCAAACGAAAGATGGCAGGGTGAGAGTTTCGTCTTATACCTCCATTCCCCATTTATCGGGTGCTATCGGTTACCATCTATTAGATTAGTCTAGTGGCACTAATATATCTATCCCCTACCCACTAGAGAGGTTTGTGGCCCCTTGATACAGGGTACATACTTGAATCAGGTGGATAAGGTTTAGTGTTACTCCACCCGATTCGTGTGGCAAAGAAACATCTATTTAAAAAATGAGGTTGCGTTAATGAATAATGGTATAGCTGGGGGAAAGGTGAACCAGGTCAAAGGCCAAGTGAATGAAAAGGTTAGTAAATCAACTCGTGAAGAATCTAGGGAAATCAGGGGAAAGATAGGGCGGATTGCTGGCAAATTACGGGAGGAGTACGGCAAGGTGAGACGAGGTTTCAAAGAGGCGGCAGGATCATATCTTCTTCCTGAAGTAGTCGAAGTGGAGGCGTGAAGATTTTTGTCCGGAGGGTTACCATAATAGTCACCATACTGCTCGGTTTGGCTGTAGCGGCGCTAGCTTTTGTGTTCTTCTCTCCCGACTATGATCTCTACTTTGTCAAGAGTGAAAGCATGAAGCCATTCATTAATATGGGTGATGTGGTGATTGTCGGTTCGGTCGGTGCCAGCGACATCAGTCCCGGCGTCATCGTCATTTATGAATTAGGTAAGAACCTGGTTATTCACCGTGTGCTTTCTATTGATGGCGGTACCCTGATAACAAAGGGAATTGCCAACGAAGACCCGGACCCCCGCCCGGTCCAGTTTTCTCAGGTCAAAAGCCGCTACATTTTTAAGATTTCCTATGTTGGTTATCTTACCAGCTTCGTACGAACCAGACCAGGGTGGTTTCTGGTAATCATATTGCCGACTTTAGCGCTGGTTGGTCTTATTGTAAAGGACATAATAAAGGAGGCAATGAAGAATGAAAGTCGCGTCAAAAATATACAGAAAATCACTTAATCAGTAAAAACAAAACAAAAGGAGAATAGAATGAAAAAGATAATTGGTTTAGCTATTGCCGCTTTACTCGTTCTTGGTATTGCTGGTGTCGGCACGTTTGCTTTCTTCAGCGATACCGAGACCAGCACCGGCAACACATTCACCGCCGGCACGCTAAATCTGGTTGCGACTACCAACGGGACCAGCTCTACACCCCATATCGTTGTCACCGCGGGTGGCGATGGCCTCAACGGTAACGTCGTTTTTAGCAAGATAAAACCCGGGGATTTTGGTACCATGACTTGGACATTTACTAATGATGGTGACATGTCAGGTAACCTAACTATGACTGCGACCGTAGCCTTCAATGATAACGACGGGTCGCAGAAGAATCCGGAGACTAAAGCAATCGTCGCTAACGGTGGGGTCAACCTTGGCCTTGGCGATTTGGTGGGGGCCAGGCTAAGGTATGCCACTTCCACTTATGTTCTCGGTAATGCCACCAACTATGTTCCTTTTTCTGGCCTGCAGGCGGCATTGCTCGCTCAGAACCAAGCTATAGCGGGGGGTATCTCACTGGTCTATACGCTTGAGTATGCAGTCTCCAGCGATGTGAAGAGGGCTGGTGTAGACGCAACATTCGGCACCGGTGATGACGTTGATGTTAATGACAACATCATCCAGGGTGATAGCGCTGCAGTTGATATCACCTTTGCGCTTACCCAGAGTTAATAGCCGGGACACTGAATATTCGTAGTGGGGTCTCTGGCTGGTGCCTTATCAAACACGGTCAAATTCCCTTATGGCACACCAGAACCCGACCAGAGGCAAGTTACCCGGCAGAAAGAGTCTTTTGAGAAGATCCTGTATGAAATCGAGATGGTTCCCTGCCCTGGCAGCAATTCTTGGGCTGGTTCTTTTTTCCGGCCTCTCCGTCCCGGTCGCTGCGGCGGACCCAACGGTTAAGTTGGTGCTTGGTGGTACCGGGTCTATACACTTGGTGATAGGCAACATTGCTCCCGGCAGTGGTGGAACCAATACAGTTACCCTGAGCAATACCGGCTTCAAGGATGGTGTAGTAACCATCTGGATAAGTGACATCGTTAACGCCGAAGGTACTAACCCGAAATCGGAAACCGGTGATAAGGCGGAACCCGGTGAACTGGGTGATTATCTAGTTTTTAATGTCTCCGGAACTAATCTATATGCCGATTTTTCCATGCCAGCGAAAATAAATAGTCTCCCTTTGAGTCCTGCTGACACTAAACATCTTTCTATAAACCCGCTCAAAGCCTTCAGTACCTTAAACCTGCGATGGGAGTGGTTTCTGCCATCAGATACCGGAAACCACGTTCAGGGAGACCTGGTATCTTTTACCATAAATTATGTGCTCGAGGAATTTCCTCCGCTATTATTGCCTCCTCCACCACCACCTCCTCCTCCGCAGGGGGGAGGTGGTGGTAGCGGGGGAGCTACAGAGACAATTACTCGCGTGGGTATAACGAAGACCGGCCCAGCTACTATGTTTGTCGGCTTTACAGAAAGCTACATCATGACCGTGACCAATACCGGGGCAGCTGCGCTCAATGACGTGACGGTCACGGACTACTTCCCTGAGCTTCTAAGCTACCAGAGCTCTATCCCGGCGCTCACCGTTATTGGGAGTAGAATTACGTGGAACCTGGGTACCTTAAATACAGGCGAGGCAAAAGAAATCATTGTCATCCAGGGTGGTGTGAAGGCAGGCTTTGCGGTCAGTACAGTTGCTGTGACCACACGCGAGAGGGTCAGCGCAAGCACATCATTGAACATTATGGTGCTGTCAGCACCTGACGCGACCATGTCGATTACCGATACCAACGACTCGGTGGCAGTGGGTGACGAGCTTATCTACAACATCCAGGTGACTAATCAGAGTGGAACTACGGACCTCCATAATTTGACGATCGCCGGCTTGATTCCCAGCCAGATGGTCTTCATCAGCGCCACCGGAGCATCGGATTTCGTTGTTGTGGGCCAGGAGGTCCGGTTTAGTCCGGTAGCCACGCTGAAGCCGGGGGAGAATGTCCGGTACCAGATCAGGGTAAAAGCGATTGTTGCAGGGGCCGCGGCGTTCGATGCAACCCTGCGGTGTGATGAATTTAGGGAGCCCGTCGTTGGCCAGGAGGGCACCACGGTATTCAACAGGCCAGAGCAACGACCAGAGCCGTCGCCCCTGCGACCACTGGCAACAGTACAACCCAAGGTAGCTCCGGCCAGTTTTGAGGTCCGTAAATTGACGGTCAGTCCGGTTCAGGTAAAACCCGGGGAAAGTATTTCCATCAACTGTGAATTAATCAATACGGGCGGGCAAAGCGGCGAGTTTACGCTAATAATTAATATCCCGGGTCTGCTGCAGACTAGCCAGTTAATAAAATTAGAGGCAGGACAGACTCAGCAAGTTAGCCTGATGCTGCCCCCGGGCTCCCCGGGGACTTACCAGGTGGATATCGGCGGAGCAAAGGATACTTTTACCATCGAGGCTTTACCTCCAGTACTACCTGAACAATCTGGAATACAAAAAACTACGAGCGTCTGGCTAATACCTGTCATTCTGGCAGTAATTGGTGCGGCTGCACTAGTTTATTACATCGTTATTATGATGATGAGGAGACGGTTGAGATGGGAATGGATACCATACCTCTCTCAGGCGAGCGCCGTCAACGTTCTGGCACAAACCGCCGAACAGCGGATCCTCTATGCCACCAAACACAAGAAGCGTGTGGCTGAACTTGCCAGCGCCATCGCCCGAGAGGTGCACCGCTCCAAGGGACTGGTTGGTGACGATATTCTCCTCACAGACAGAATTCTGGCTGTGGCGGACAAGGTGGAAACGATGGCAGACACGGTGGAAACGATGTCCTCACTCAGCCCTTACCGTCCGGCAATTGGCCTGGGTAAGGCGCTGGAAGAAATCAAGCGGAACAGCAGCACTCAGCATGACTCCGACGTGGTCAATGCTTTCGTGAGGCTTGTTAACCGTGGTAAGTTCAGATTCCGAACACGTTATGATTAGTTGCCAAAAGCGAAGGAGCCGCATGGAGCGGTTGTTATGAAAAAGATAGTTGGCTTGAGTCTGGTTTTGATTATGGTTATTGGTATAATAGGCGTTGAAACTTTGGCCTACTTAACCGATACAGAGAACTCATCCGGCAATAGTCTGGCGGCGGGAACTCTGGACCTCAGGACCAATGATGCTGATGGTGTAAGCCAAACGTTGTATGCCGCAAATATGTCCTTTGGTGATACCGTCGGCCCCTCCACCATTACACTAAAGAACGATGGCACTACTAATGGCGCCACCCTAGATATTGTTTTTTCTTACACGGAGAGTGATGGTAGCCCTAATAGTGTTAATAAGACTGCTGATGAGATGGCTGCTATGATGGAAGCCATTACCCTCAATTACGGAGGCTCCAGCCTTCTCGGCAGCATCAGCGATATAAACAGTAACGGCTACAGAGATGTGTATGACCTGAAGAACTCCAGCTTAACCGGGCAAAGCGGCATAGCTGCATCAGCCACCAAGAACTTCGACATCTCCCTCCGTTTAAGGAGTGAGACAGGGAATGACTTTCAGGTTGATGGCATCACCATGACTATGACATTCACTTTGAAACAGTGAGATTAAGAATATCATGCAAGAGTGTTCATTACTAACCCAAAGGACAGAGTTCAACCGGCAAGCTCGTGGGTATCCACGCAACAAAAGAAATACCAGGTTTATGTAACGATGAAAAGTAAAATATGGCTCATCTTGCTAGCAATTACGGTAGTGCTTCTCCTCGAATACAGCGGGAAGGTCACTACCGGCCACTTCAACGACGGGGAGAACGCTACTGACAATGTTCTACGAGTTAAGACTTCCCCCATCCTTGGGTCAGCCGACAGTTTTGTAATTCTGGCTGGCTCCACGGTCACCAATGAAGGTAATACCGCAGTTACGGGGGACCTTGGGTTAAGTCCCGGTACTTCAGTGGTTGGATTCCCTCCAGGAACAGTGAACGGGACAAGATACGAGGGTGACGCAACAGCAGCACAGGCTAAAACGGATTTGACCACTGCGTATAACGACGCAGCTGCACGAACACCAGTTACCACTGTAACCGGAGACACACTCGGCGGGTTAAACCTGACGCCCGGCGTCTACGGTGGAGGCGCACTCAGTCTAACAGGGTCCCTTACCCTCACGGGCGACGCGACTGCAGTCTGGATTTTCAAGGCCGCATCCACCCTCGACGCGGCAGCCGGCAGCCAGGTTAACCTGAGCGGCAGCGCCAAGGCTGCCAACGTCTATTGGGTGGTCGGTAGTTCAGCGACTCTTGGAGCGGACTCGATCTTCAAGGGAAACATTATGGCCTCCGCATCCATCACGTTGTATGCCAGCGCGGCGCTGGAGGGAAGAGCACTGGCACAGACGGGCGCGGTTACATTAGACACCAATACTATCATAAAGCCTACTCCATAAGGCATGAGTGTAATCGGTGTGAAAATGAAGGTATTCATTGTTAACGAACGGTGACATCCAAGCCTGACAATACCAACAAAAGCACGTTTTATTCTCATGCTCAAGTTCCCCAGTAAAGTCCATTTTTGAACGGGGAAGTGGGCATGAATTAGCTCTTCCAAGTAACTTTTCGCTCCATGTCACCACATTTTCCATAGATCTCACCGATGGCGGCACCGAGTGGCGCATGCGACTATGCGTGAAGTGAATTCAGCTCCCAGAATCATGATGAATGCCGAATAATATATCCAGACGAGCAGGACTATTACTGGGCTTTGCGCCTAAGCAGAATACGGTCGCGGGGTCACTCCAATACATAGGTCTTCATTCCTGGCATATATCGCGCATAATCGTCATGCCCTGTCGCCTTTACGTGGTACATGGCTATATCAGCACATTTTAGTAACATCTCAACGTCTTCGCCATCTTCGGGATAACTGGAAATACCAATGCTGGTAGTGATCCTGATTTCGTGGTCGTGAAGAATGAACGGTTTCCTGATGGCCTCAAGTACCTTTTGAGCAACGTTAGCTATGTATCCTGCCTCGACCACATCCGTTATCATGATAACGAACTCATCACCACCTAAACGCATCACAGTATCTGTCTTACGCAAAACACTCAGCAATGTGCCGCTGAAATCTTTTAGCACCTCGTCGCCAGCGCCGTGGCCCAAAGTGTCATTTATGTTCTTGAAGTAATCGATGTCAAGCACCATGAGAGCTATTTTCTTATGATAGCGCTTGGCTCCTGCCAGAGCTACAGTATAACGGTCGTTAAACAACGCCCGGTTAGGTAATCCAGTGAGTGGGTCGTGATAGGCCATTCTTGTAATATTGTCTTCTGCTCTCTGACGCTGGATGGCAATAGCATACAACGTGGCCAGACGCTCAATGAATTTCAAGTCCTGCTGATTGTAGTTGCGATTTGAGTTCGCTACTATCACCTGCCCTACCAATTCTGTGCCAATCTGGGCTGGCGAAGACAGAAAATTGTGTATTGGCACGTGGCCAGGGGCAGTCTCTGCAAACCTTGGGTCATCTGCCGGGGCATTGGTAAAAAGAGATTGCCGGTTGTTCAGTACCCACCCCCACGACCCCCCGAACTTTTTGAAAATACCGGTTCCATCTTGAGTCTGAGAAGATTCCCAGGTCCCCCGGGTCATTACAGGACTGATCATATAGCCCAACTCCAGATCTATATAGCCGACGAAGCCATACGTGCTACGGGTAAATCGCTCCGCGCTTTCCAAAATCAATTCAGAAATATCTGAAATCGAAATCGATGAAACCAGCTTGCTGGCTAATATTGAGACGGCACAGTCTCTTTCGGCTGCTTGCGCCAGTGCCTCTTCTACTATTCTGCGTTCGGTGATATCCCGAATATTGCATTGCATTACTTCCTTACTATCAACATCATAGACAATGCTTATGAATTCCACGTTAATCAGCTTCCCATCATTTCTTTGGAGCGGCAAGTCTTCATAACGCACATATTTCTTACTCTGTAGTTCCGTAAAAGATTGTTTACTTGCCGCGGCATCTTTAAAAAGACCAATTTCCCAAAGTTTCTTACCCAAAAACTCCTCTTTGGAATATCCAAGCATTTCGATCAGGAATGGATTAACATCGACGATTTGCCCCGTCTCAGCGTCAAGAATCAATATTCCTTCCCGTGCTGCTTCAAAGAGCCTTCGATAGCGAGATTCAGAAACGCTTATCAAGTCCTCTGACTTTTTCCGCCCAACCTCAGACACTTTTGGCTCTTTATGCAATCCCTTACGGTTGTATTGCTGCAGCAGAGCTTTCAGTTCAGGAATGTCAAAGGCCTGCTGATTATCTTCACCATATTGCTTCTTGATAGTGAGTATCTCGTCCTGGATGGCAAGGAAAGCATCCACCACATCCGGATCAAAATGACTTCCCCTCCCTTCCCTGATAATTGCCAGCGACTTCTCCATAGAGAACGGTTCCTTATAGGGTCGTTTGGACGTCATGGCATCGAATACATCTGCGATTGCCGCGATGCGGCCGGCGATTGGTATCTCTATACCCTTTAGGCTATCCGGATAACCGCTGCCATCCCACTTCTCGTGATGGTACCGGGCTATAGTCTCTCCTAACTTGATAAATTCAGCATCCGAGCCCTTGAGGATTTTGGCGCCGATGACCGTATGCTGCTTCATGATTTCCCACTCAACCGTGTCAAGCCTGGCTGGTTTTACCAGTATCAGGTCGGGTATACCTATCTTACCCAAATCATGCATAGGCGCTGCGTAAAGAATGGTTTCAATAGTACTTTCGTCAAGTCCCATGCGGCGGGCAACTGCAGCGGAATAACGGCTCATGCGCTTGATATGGGCGCCTGTGTCCTCGTCCTTGTACTCAGAGGCCATGGATAGCCGGTAAATCGTGTCCAGCGAAGCCGCTTTTATCCTCTCAAAGGCATGCTTTAATTCCTCAGTCCTCCTGGTTACCTCAGACTGCAGTTCTTTCCGGTAATTACTCATCAAGTCGTTGTAGGCCTTGACCTTTAGAAGAGACTGTACCCGGGCTAAAAGCTCCATCTTATCAACAGGCTTCGAAAGAAAATCATCACAACCGGCTTCAATTCCTTTTACCCTGTCTTCCGTTTCCTGCAGTGCGGTAACTAAAATTATCGGAAGCAGATGATTTTTATCATCATGCCTAACCCTGCGGGTAACTTCAAAACCGTCCATACCGGGCATCATTACGTCCAGCAGAATCAGGTCAATTTGATTACCGGAAAGTTTTCCCAGCGCTTCTTCACCATTTGCCGCCATGACAATTTCATAACCCTGCGGAACAAGATATGCTTCAAGAAGTTCAGTGTTTTGGGGCTGGTCATCGACAACTAAGATTACCGGTTTGTCTTTCATCCTCTATCTCTTTTGAATTTGACTTTTCACATATTAGAAAACTCACCTAATAAATTGACTAATTTCTTTCGCAAAAGTGCGCGTATTTATCGGCTTACCTATTAATCCGGAGTTAGTTATGTCTTTTATTTCCTCCATGCCTTCTGCCATTACAGAAGCAGTCACAAAAACAATGGGAATATCGTGTGTCTCTTTGTCTTGACGTAATATCCGGGCGGCTTTGGAACCACGCATATCCGGAAGCCGCACATCCAGAATTATAATATCCGGTTTTTCTTTCCTGGCAATGACAATTCCACCGGCAGCATTTTCAGCTTCAAATACTTCGAAGCCAGCGACCTCCAAAAGGTCTTTTTCCAGCATCAGACTGTATGCATTATCATCGACAACCAATGCTCTTTTCCTCATCTCACGCCAGCTTCCTTGATATGATAGGCAGAGTAAACCTGACTGTGGTGCCTTTATTTAGCCCCTCCGATTCTAAAGAAAGCTTCCCGCCGTGCAACTCAACCAGATTTTTAGAGAGCGGTAAACCGAGTCCGGTTCCCTCAGTTACCCGGGAATACGGGGTATCGACACGGAAAAACCCTTCAAAGATTTTTCCCATGTTTTCAGGTGCGATACCGACCCCTGTATCCCAGACTACTATTTCAATCCCGGAATCAACTTCCTGAGCCCGCATGCCGATTTTACCACCCTCGGGGGTAAATTTAACCGCGTTTGAAAGCAGGTTGTAAATTATCTCTTTTACCTTGAGCTCATCCGCCTCAATATTCGGCAGATTTTCGGCTACTTCAAGCAACATTTGAAGCTTCTTTTTACTGACCATGTCAGCTACCAGCATTGAAATATCATTTAATAGACTTTTCATGGGTAAGCTGGATAATGCCAGCTTCATCTTTCCGGCTTCAACTTTTGCCATATCAAGTATCTGATTTATCAGTAAGAGGAGGTGCTTTCCGCTGGTTAAAACATTATTAACGTATTTCTTCTGCTTCTCATTAAGCGGTCCGAAAGTCTCGTCGTATAATACCTCGGAGAAACCATTAATGGAGTTAAGCGGGGTCCTGAGCTCATGCGACATGTTGGCAAGGAATTCAGATTTTACCCGAGCTGTACGTTTTAACTCGGTGGCCAACTCCTTTAACTCTTCATGGGCTTTTTCCAGACCATTTTCTATCTCCTTACGTTCTGTAATGTCCTCGATGGCCAGGAGGATTATCCGTTCCTTTCCCAACACTCTATGAATTTGCCGGGCATTCAAAAGCATTATGCGTCTGCCAATGGTAGTAAAATCGTGTTCAACCTCATAGTTATCAAAGGTTGCTTGCTGGGGAAGGATGGTTTCCAGCAGTTCTCGCAGCTTAGGGATGTTCCACTGTTTATTTCCCAAATCATAGATAAGCTGTCCCATGGTCTCTTCAGGTTTTACCTTAAAGAAGTCATAAAAGGATCGGCTGACTTTGACTACCCTTAAATCCTGGTCCAGAGCGATTAAAGGTTCACGTACTGTATTGATGATGCTCTCGGCGTATTCGCGGGCTTCATCTTCGGATATTTTAGTTGCTTCCAGTTCTTTACGGGCTTTTTCCAGACCATTTTCTATCTCCCTGCGCTCAGTGATGTCCTCGATGGCAAGGAGGATTATCCGCTCTTTTCCCATCACCTCTTGAATTTGCCGTGCATTCAGAAGCATTATGCGCCTGCCAATAGTGGCAAAATCGTGTTCAACCTCATAGTTATCAAAGGTTGTCTTTTGGGGAAGGATGGTCTCCAGCAGTTCTCGCAGCTTAGGGATGTTCCACTGTTTATTTCCCAGATCATAGATAAGCTGCCCCATGGTCTCCTTGGGGTTTACCTTAAAAACCTCATAGAAGGAACGGCTGGCGGTGACCACCCTTAAATCCTGGTCCAGAGCGATTAAGGGTTCACGCACGGTGTTGATGATGCTCTCTGAGTATTCCTTGGATTTTGTCACGGTTCTTTTCCAGAACATTTTCTGTCTCCTTGCTTTCGGTGATGCCTTGGTTTTGTTCTCTACTTCAGACCGAAAAATTTCGATCTTTCTTCAAATCCTTCCCGAGATTCATCTTCCCATGGAAGATATTTGAGGCAAGGCGGGCTTCGGAAGGCATAAAGCAACAGGTCAATTACTTCCGCCGAAGAATTACCAAGCTTCATGGTGGTATCTTTTCTAGTTGCAAGAACCGACCCGGTAACCAGTGCTGGAACGCTTGGATAATAGACATTGATTAAAGAGAAACCAGCTTTTTCTTCACACAATTGAACCTTTTCCTCTGAGAGTATCCAACCGTAAGAGATACACGTTGGTGAGAGCAAAAAGAGACAGGGCTGCATATGAAGTAGCCGACTGATAGTTATTATTTCGCCCTGTCCAAAAAAGAGGCCCAAAACCGGAATCTTGGAAAGAATTCCCCCGACTTTCGTTGATTTCAATATAAATCCAGAAAGATACACGATTAGTACGAGAAGAATAATGCCAAAACCGGGAGGCACAAGTGTTTCCGGGAGAACAGCCGATAGAATTGCTTTTCCAGTACTTTCAGCGTTACTGAATAAAAGGAAAAGTATATAAATCAATATCCCCAATGGAAGCCAAAACACCAAACCAAACAATAGAAAAGTAATTTGGCTTTTGAAGAATCTATTCATTGTGGGTTTCCTCAATTACTCCTGAACCAGGTTCCTAATGACCCATCTGGTACGCCAGAAAGAAAAGCGCAAATCCGAGAATAAGAGCTGCAGCTATAATGCCTATCACTGTTCTGTTTACCAGTCGCTCCGCCTGGTGGATATACCGCTCGACGCCTGAAACATCGGCGCGTACTTGTATCTCACCCCGCTCAACTGTCTTCATCATCCTATCCAGCCGCTGGGGTAGTCCCCCAGCCAGACTGGCCATTTCCGCTGCTGCCGCAGGCAACCGGCGAAGGGCAGCGGTAACAGAATACCTCTCTTTAAATATCCGTTCGACACTGGATTCAAGCAATGGGAGAATGTCAAATTGCGGATCCAATCCTCTACCCAGGCTCTGCGCCATGGTTATCGTTTTCAATAGTTGGAAAGTATTAGAGGGAAGCTGTATATGATTGCGTCGCAATACGGAAAAGAGCTGCTCCAGGTTAGAACTCACACTTTCTGAGCGCTTTTGCAAATGGATAGTCGGGTAAAGAGCCATAACATATTTCAGGTCTTTTCTCAGGCGGGCTCGGGACCCTTCAAGACGCAGGCTTACCGCTCCCAGTTCTATCAGCATATCTATGAGCAGATCCACATTCCGGTCTATAACGGCTTTAAGAGCGTTGGCCAGATGCCATCGTACCTCGTTATCTATCATGCAAACCATCCCAAAATCTACCAGACCCAGTCGCCCATCAGGCTCCACAAATAGATTTCCCGGGTGGGGGTCCGCGTGAAATGCTTCCCCCTCAAAAACCATTTTCAACCAGAGACTTACGCCTCGCTTGGCCAATTCTTTACGGTCAAAGCCCGCTTTATCCAGCGACTGTACATCCAGAATACCTATCCCGCGAATCCGTTCCATAGTAATTACCCGTACTGTAGTGGAACCCCAAAAAATCTTTGGAATGTGTATGGTTCGGTCTTTCTGAAAAAATTGAGCGAAGTACTCAGCGCTGTGGCCTTCCTGAATATAGTCTGTTTCTGTCCTGATGGTATCAGTTATCTCCTGGACGATTCCTACAAGATCGTATTGTTGCGCCTCTTTCCAGTTTTTCGCCGCGGATACCGCCGAACGACCCAAAATGTACATGTCTTCCTCTACCACTTCCGGCACACCAGGTTTTTGCACTTTCGTTACCACCTCTGTGCCATCAGCCAGCGTACAGGAGTAAACCTGTCCGATAGACGCAACACCAATAGGATGAGGGTCAAATGAGCTGAATACTTCATCAGCCGGACGGCCCAACTCTTCACTAATTACCTTTTTAATCACCTCTACGGTAAGCGGTTTCAAAGAGCTTTGGAGTTTCGATAGCTCTTTGATATAGGCTGGTGGCATCAGGTCGGCGCGGGTCGAAAGGATTTGTCCCAGTTTTACAAAACAGGTTCCCAACTCCTCTATCGCCATACACATACGCTCCGGTTTGGTATAAGCCATTTTGCGCCATGGATTGCCCCGCAGCATCCAGAGAGAAAATATATATCTTTGCATGCCGATATACCGCAGCACTTCCTCAAGCCTGTACCTGGCCAGGACTATCGCAATCTTTCGGTACCTTGCGAAATGGCCCTTGTGCTTAGGCTCTTGTTTTGTATCGTCAGACAAATTCATGCCTTCTAAATTCAGACGGCGAGGGTCTGCGGTTCTTTCATTTATCCCGTCGACGTCGAATCCCGAGGTGCTTCCGCCAGCTCTTTTTCCCTAGTTCGTTACGCATGCGAGAGAACAAAGAATTGGTTATATCTCGAACAGCGCGATCGACCTCTTCGCTGTTCATTATTTCTACGACGGCGTCGTATGTTCGTTCTTCGGCTCGCTCCAGTGCTGCATCTAGCCCCACAATATGTGCAAGACCCGGCACGAGCCCTTCGCGAGGAGTTGCAGCCCGGACGCGCTGTAATACGGAGGTCTTATTACGTATAAAGGCCTCTGCAACACCGTGTGTGAAGCCAGCCCCATCCATGTCCGCCTGGATGCGGGTAATAATTCGATCGAGTACCCGATCTGTTATCTCCTCCTCGAAACCCTCCACAACGGCAAATATAGTGCGCTCTACGAACCCATCCCCGAAGAACCGATCCACTACGCGGGCAGCGCGCACAATCAGGATGAGCCATACCCATACTCCCTCGATAACGAACCCATGGTTGACGAGCGCCAGCGCTGGAACGATGGCGACGAATTCCAAGAAATGGATACGCAAGTACGCAGCCCGATCCCAGCGGAATCCGCTGCGGGTAAAGAACTCAACAGCGAAAACGCCGCCGAGCCCGATATCAAGCAGTACCCAGGCACCGGGCACAGATCCCCGGGAGCTTAAGACCCAGGTTGAAAGTAAAATCAATGACAGCAAGGAGAGGGTGAAAGCGGCCCAATGCAGAGCTGCACTACGATGCGATAGCGACTCCAGTTCCTCAAGTCGCGCACCTATCGTCGAATTACCTTTAGGCAATTCCCTTTTGGTTATATCATCCTGTCTGTCAATATCTGTTGGGGTATTGGGCAACTGGTTTTGAGGTTCAACTTTCTTTTGTAAAGACATATGTTAGATGCTCCAGAAGTGCGCCCCCCGATATTTCATGAAATAGCCCTGCACATCTGCAATTTATTTCTTCTTTCCTCTGGCAGACTGAAACTGGAAATGAAAGATAAAATAATCTCCTCGCCAGTATCGGACTACTTCTCTTTCTTCAACTCATATTTGATTTCTACAGTAGTCTCCTTGCCAGTTGCAAAATTAAGCTCGATTTCTACATCTTCCTGAACTTCTAACAGTTTTTTTGCCAGTTCCTTTGCACTTTTTAATGGTAGTGGAATAATGATCGAATTATTGATCCGCAACCAATCCGGGATAGCCTTCAGGTGAGTGGTAATTTTTAATACTTTTCTTGGCATTTTTTACTTCCTTTTATTTATTGGCACCCGCCAATCGTTCATACACCAGAGTCATCTTTACCTGCTGAAATATGCGATAAGAGCCATTATCCCAATGATGATGAGATAAAAGCCGACCAAATAATTGAGTATTTTCGGGAATATCATGACAATAATCCCGAAAATGATGCTTGCCATTCCCATCCATAGACCTAAAACTGGCAATGTTACAACTGGCATTAGAAACTTTCCTCCTTATTTTTCTTCTATGCGCAAAGTCCTACTTAAAGACTGGAATGAGCTAAAATAGCCTGAACACTGCTTTCAGCAGCCAGATAATTATGAGAATGACTGCGATAACAAGTGCTATATGGACCAATCCACCCAGAGTACGAGTGAGTAGACCCAGCAGCCATAAGATGAAGAGAATAATACCGATAATTAATAAGATGGACATTTTGCCTCCCTTTTGTTCCAACCTTTGCGCTGCAATTCGTCCTGCCTATTCCTGCACAGTCATGCGACACGACGTTATAGCTAGAGTCGTTAGTGTCGTTGCAGATACGGTTTTCTAGCTCTTTATTGCATTGACCACAGCATGTCCCTTCCTTCTTGCTTCGGATGCTGCCTCCTTGACCGTGTCAATAACTCCGCCGGCCTTTTCTTTGACTGTTTCCGCCACTTCAGTGGACTTATCCTTAATTAGCTGTCTGGTCTCTTTACCAGTCTTCGGTGCATATAGCAATGCTATAACTCCACCAATAACTGCTCCGGAGAGTAGGCCGATACCAAAACCGATAGCGTGATCCTTAGTCATTACTGTTTCCTCCTTCATTATTTCCCTTTTTAAACATTTTGCTTATGCCGTCAAATCCAGCGCGAATACCTTGAATCACTGTAAGTATCATAAGCAGTGGCTTGATACCCTCTTGCACCATGGTAACGACCGAGTTAACCATCAACAACGTGGACTTTATAGTGCGACACAAACGGTAGACTAGTGTTGCAGTAACGATGAGCACAGCCGTGGTCACAAATCCCAGGATAGTTGTACTCAAAGTCACGGAAACATTTAATGCCCATCTGTCGTTATCTCCTTGTCATGGTGTAAGAGGCCGGGGTTCTTAGAGCCCCGGCCTCTGCTCGGGGTTCCCCTTTCAGGGACACATTCCTGTATTTCTAACTTATTCCGCTTTCATACCGAATACCTTCATGTCTTAAGGGGCTTTTGTAACGGTAGCAGCATCTAAAGTAACCTGCGCAGTCTTTCCAAACAATCTACCCGTTACGTTAGCACCGGTAAGCACCCTTACTTGTGACGCAGCGAACACGTTGCCATAGAAGGTTCTGCCCGTTCCAATAACCGTTTCGCCAGCCGACCTAAAATAGACGTTCTTAGCCTGTGCGCCATTAGCGAGTTGAATGGCACCGCTGGGGTCTCCGATGGTAAGGGTGCCGGTTGTCGAGATAATCCAGACTGAATTCGGGTCGCCCTGTGCATCGAGACGGAGAGTCCCTGCTGTTATTAGAATATCGGCACTGGTCCAATAGAAGCCCCTAGTGAGAGTCAGCCCGCCCAGCTGTGATGGGGAAGCAATAAGCGGTGCGGTTGGATTTGTGACAGCAGCAAGGAAGTTATATGCATTTGTCAGGTCGGTTCTGACCTGATTTAGAAAGTCAATAGTAGAGGCATACCCTGCTGTTAACGCAGGATCCGTATCACTGTGCGCATATGACAGTCCATTCGTAAGCTCAACAAACTCTCCCGGGTTTACACCCACTGTAAATCCTGTATAAAACGTACGTGCCAGGTCCATTATTCCCATATCCCCATTAGAAATATGGGAGCCAGGCGTTGTTGTGATTGTCTGGCTGGTCAGAATCGCGAATCTGGCTAACTCTCCAAGGCTTGGTGCAGTCGGGTTTGCCGCTAGAGTTATACTGGTGGTAAAGGTCCAGACTTTGTTAACCGCCAGGGCATTACCCGCCAGGTCCTTAACTCCGGTTGTAATTGTGGCTGTATAGGTGGTGCTGGCTGTGAGATTGGCTGTCGGAGGGAAGGTAACCGTGACGC
>Ga0082335_1000744_pt1 | contig 77610 bp, 63 predicted proteins | sample Subgrocontami58m_FD_72375 | JGI IMG/M metagenome (GOLD analysis project Ga0082335, IMG submission 72375) | Subsurface groundwater microbial communities from S. Glens Falls, New York, USA - GMW37 contaminated, 5.8 m (SPADES assembly) (version 2) ... | reverse complement strand
CGGGAATCGGCGACGCAGAAGCCGAAAAGATCATCTCCGGTCGTCCTTATCTGAGCAAGGCCCATCTCACGAGCCGCAACATCATTGCACGCGGGGTCTACGAAGGACTCAAGAAACTAGTGATCGCCAGGCAGAAGTAAAATCGTATCGAGTTAGCCATACCGGGAATAATGCGCATCTGTGTGCTCCCGCCGCTGTCGCCTGCCACAGGCAGAAAATACAATTACAAATCATAGACGTAGGTTAATCGCCTTAGCTGCTGTCGTTGGATGGCTACATCACATTTGATCTAGATCAAGTCCTCTCCAGTTGCAGTGGGTAATCTCCGACCTATATTTTGGGCCGAAATTAAGCTTGCGGCGGCGGTGACGCAGTCGACACGCGCCTAGGTCTTATAAGAAGACGTACGGAAGGGGTGCGGTTCCATTTGGAGTCGCAGTGGCGGGTTCGCAAACTTGGGAGGGAAGAATGAGATCTAGATGTATTCGATGGGGTCTTGCGGCAATAACGGTCGCTACGCTGGCGGCCTGCGGTGACGGAGGGAGTAGTAGCGATACCTCTACTACGACTACGAGCGCAGTCTCGGCTGCTGGTACTGTTCCGGTTGTTGCCGCTCCAACCGGCACCGCACCGGTGACCCTAACCACAACGACGCCGGCCGCGACGCTTGCGGCACTGACGCCCACGGTTGCCGTCGGGGGAGTTTCGATTTCCAGCCCGCCCATGGTCACTTTCTCGGTGAGCGACGGGGCAACGACCAATAACCCGATCATCGGGCTTGGCTACACGACCAAGAACTCGACCGCGATCTACCCGAGCCTTGCCAACATTTCGTTTTCTCTCGCCAAGCTGGTACCCGGAACCAATGGCTCGCCAAGTCGATGGGTGAGCTACATCGTGACCACGGTGCCGAGCTATAAGTCGGCGACCGATAAGACCGTTGTCGCCTCGGTTCCGACCCGGCCGTCTTCCGACAACACCGGTACGCTCGTGGACAACAAGAACGGAACTTATACGTACACCTTCTTCCGCGACATCACCAAGGTGAAGGACGAAGTTGCGGCGGCGACCGTCACCGCCCCCAATAACACCGCGGATCTGGATGATCTGACTTACGATCCCAACCTGACCCATCGCCTGACGATCACCATCAGCGGCAACGTGCGCGGCACCGGCAGCAATACCGCCGACGGTTCGAGCTCCGGCGTGACTGCGGTCCCGATGGCCAACCCGGTGAACGCCATCTATGACTTTATCCCCGCCACCGGCAAAGCGGTGACCGCCACCGATACGCAGCGCGTGATCGTCGTCAAGGAGAGTTGCAACGACTGCCACGGCAAGCTGGGCGGCGTTCCCGGCTCTGCGCAGGCTTTCCACGGCGGCGCTCGCTATGACCCGAAACTCTGTACGGTCTGTCACACCACCCAGCGCAGATACGGGCGCGCTGAAGCGACCGCGGGGACTACCACCAGTTTCGACTCCGCGAAGGGTACCTACGTGGTCGATGGCCGCACGATCGGCGTCCTTCCCAACTACATCCATAAGATTCACATGGGCAAGGAACTGACCAAGACCGGCTACAATTTTGCGAACGTCAAGTTCAACGAGATCGGCTTTCCGCAGGACATCAGGAACTGCACCAAATGCCACGACGGTTCGGCAACAGCGACCAACAAGACCCCGCAGGGCGATAACTGGAAGAACGTTCCCAACCGACTGGCCTGCGGCTCCTGTCATGACGGAATCAACTTCGCCACCGGAAAGGGATTGACTCTCGCCGATCACGCGGCAGGCCTGACGACATCGACCTACGGTCACATCGGCGGCATTCAAACGGATGACAGCAAATGCGCCCTGTGTCATGCCCCCGCAGCGATCGCCGTCTATCACACGCCCGTAACCGCACCGGATACGAAGAGCGGCCTCCACGTCGCCGGCGGCAGCAACAATACCAACGTGGCCTGGGTTGCCGGCAACCAAAACAACCTACCCGAAGGGGCGATCAAAGTCACCTACGACATCAGCAGCGTCTCCCGGAATGCGAGCAAGAACCCGGTGATGGTGTTTAGGCTGTTGCAGAACGGGACCGCCGTCGCCTTCAACGACAAGGCCACCAAGACCGAGATCTGGAACAACTTCATCGGCTCGCCGAGCCTGTACTTCGTCTTTGCCGTGCCTCAGGACGGGATCACCGCACCGGCTGATTTCAACGCGTCGGTTTCGACCTATCTGAGAAGTCTTTGGAACGGTACCGCGACCGGCACCGGGGCCGGAACCTTGACAGGTCCCGATTCTAGCGGTTACTACACCGCGACGCTGACCGGCGCGGTCATTCCCGACAGCGCGGTGATGCTAACCGGCGGGATTGGATATTCGTACAGCGTCGCCAGTACTCTGCCGCTGACCCAGACCAATCTTGCGGATTACCCGGTGAGTGCCGCGCCGACCGACGCAACCAAGAAAGTTGGCGGGCTTCTGGTCGTCGCACCCAACGTCACCAAGGCCGCAACTGGCTATACCGGCCGCAGAGCCATCGTCGAAAACGCCCGCTGCAACAAGTGCCATGAAAGGCTGAACGTTTTCACGGAGAAGACTGTACACGCCGGGCAGCGGAACGACGGCCCGACCTGTTCGTGGTGCCACACGCCGAATAGAGTCAACAGCGGATGGTCCGTGGATTCCGGCTACTACATCCACGCGATACATGCAGCGACCAAACGCGGGAAGCCGTTCACTTACTATGCGGGGTCGACGACGGAATCGTTTGCCGACATCGCGTTCCCCGGCATCCTGAAGAACTGCGAGACCTGCCATGCGGCCGGGACTTATGACTTTAGTGCCAGCGCCTCGGCCAGCGCCTTGCCGAATCGACTGTACAAGACGGTCGGACAGGGCATATACAACGGCACCGCCGGCACGACCGTCAACACCTACACCTACGACAGCACCGACAAGACCTGCCTAGTGTCCGGTACCAACAACTCGGCGGGCACCAAGGTCGGGACTGCCGCCTCCGCGCAGACCGCGCTGGGCGTGTTCCGGATGTCGCCCTACATCGCGTACGGCACGAACTATGGCATCGGCTTCAGCTTCAATGCCGGAAAGACGACATCGAACTCTTGCAAGCCTGATGGCACGTTGGTGTCAAGTCCGGCAGGGGGTACGGTTGCGGCAGATGGCACTACGCTGGTGAATTCGCCGATCGCCAACTCATGTTTCTCTTGCCATGATTCTTCCTTGGCGATGGACCACATGAAGTCGAACGGCGGCTCGCTTTACGAGGCGCGCACCACGGCACTGGCGAAGTCTGAGCAATGTAGGCTGTGCCATCTTACGGGCAAAGTTGCCGACATCAAGGCCATGCACGCGAGGTAGAGCGAGGGGGACTAAGTAACAACAATAGAAACTGCCGGGGCCCGGTTCGCCGAGCCCCGGCAGTTGCAGCAGACGACCCGGGAGCGGCGACGCACCCGGGTCATTTTTTTTACAGCCGGTGACGTTGACACCGCCGGCCATGTTCGCTACAAGAACATCATTTAACCGAACCCAGGAGAATTGTTCATGCCTTACCGCATCACGGCGCTGATCGCCGCAGCGTTGCTTGCTTTCGCCGGCCTGTCCTTTGCCGCTGAAGACGACGAGCCCGCAAGGACCCGCGCGAGGACAACCGAAAAAAAGGCGGCAGTGAAAAAGGCGGAAGCACCCGCAAGAGTGAAACTTGTCGACATCAACAGCGCCAGCAAGGCCGAACTGAAGAAACTGCCCGGGATCGGCGACGCGGAAGCGGACAAGATCATCGCCGGCCGTCCCTACCTCACCAAAGCGCATCTCGTGACCCGCAACATCGTTCCCCAAGGGATCTACGAAGGCCTGAAGAGACAGGTCATCGCCAAACAGAAGAAGTAGCCGTTCGGTGGCGATCACGCGCCGCTTCCGGGGACGCTGACCGCGCGCGTTCTCGGCTGGACTTGCGGATCAGCACGCTGAACGCTGTTTTGAATAGGAAATGCTACATTTGCAAGCGGGGGGTAATATCCTTTACGATGGCGCCGAAACTCCAGTTGCTGCGAAGCGGCATCGGTTAACGGGTCGTCGAAGGGCCCGCACATCAAACCCGCGCGGGAGCGTGACGACGGCATCGACTTCGCCAAGAACACCGGCGTCAGGTTGGCCGACGCATTCGGCGGCAAGACCACCTCGAGCCCGGCCCACATCGGTGGCGTCAAAATCGACGACTCGCAGTGCGTGCTCTTAACACCAAGGCGCTTCTGGTCACCGCCAAGATCATTTCACTGGAGACCTACGACGGACTAAGGAGGTTGATCATCGCCAGACAGAAGTGAAATCAGATAGCGCCGTGCCCGTCCGGATCTTTGATCGAGCAGGTCGCCGATAAGGCCAATCCAATAGCGGAAATGTGCCCGCGTTAATTTGCAGGATGCGGAAATATGAATTACGATTCGGGTGAACTCGTCACCGCAAAGGCGTCCGTGTCTTTCTGGTCGGAGCCGGCCTAACTCGAAGGGGTGGTCATGATCGTTAAGAAGAATGGACCGTCGCATCAGTGGTCCGAATTGCTGGCTGGGAGCCTGCTGATCTTCGCCCTGGCTGGGTGTGGCGGCGGTGGCTCCAGCGGCAGCGGCGGCAGCGCGGCTGCGCCGGGACCGGCAAGCGGATCTACAATTACTTCGGCCGCGTTGGCGGCGTCCACGGCACTGACGATGAACATAACCGGGGCGAGCATCAATAGCCCGCCCGTGGTGGACTTCCTCGTCACGAATCAAGACGGCGTGGGAATGGCCGGCTTAATCGAAGCAGACCTGCGTTTCAATATTGCCAAGCTGGCCCCCGGGTCAAACGGCGAGCCGAGCGCTTGGCAGAACTACATCAACCGGACCAATGGCGGGGCGGTGCAAGGCAGTCAGGAGCGCAGCGCTCCCGGCTACGCGTTTGGCACACTGGTCAATCGCGGGAACGGCACCTACACTTATACATTCGCGACAGACATCAAAGACTCCGCGGCGAATCCCTGCCCGACGCCATGCACCGACGCGGCCGGCAAAGCGCTCGATATCAGCTTTCAGCCTAACCTCACGCACCGCGTCACGATCGAACAAAGCAACAGCGCGTACCCGAAGGCAACCGGCGTATTCGATTTCGTGCCATCCGGCGGCACGGGCGCGGCGCGCGAAATCGTGCTGACCTCTACCTGCAACCAGTGTCATGAACAACTCTCCGCGCATGGCACGCGCGTTGACACCAAGTTGTGCGTCACCTGCCACAACCCCGGTACGTGGGTTGCGGGGAGTCCGAATCAGACGGTCGATTTCAAGGTCATGATCCACAAGATCCACAATGCCTCCGATCTGCCCAGCGTTACCAGTGTTGCTCCCCTCACGGATTACGTAATCGGTGGCACCAATTTTTCGAATATCGGACCAAGAAGCGGCAGTGTGCGCGGGCCGGTGTTCCCGCAGGACGTTCGCAACTGCAGCAAGTGTCACGACGGCGCCCTCAGCGCGCAGGGCGACAACTGGAAAAACAGGCCCAACATGGACGCCTGTGGCTCCTGTCACGACAACGTGAATTTCGCCGCAAGCTCCAACCCGGCTAAGCCGATACCTCACCCGGGCGGCGTAATGACCGACAGCAGTACCTGCGCGCTGTGCCACGCAGCCGGAAGGTTCACGGACAATAAGGATATCGTCGTGGTGCATAGCTTCCCCGCGAGGCTGAAAGCGGCGTCGGCGAAGTTCAAGTACAACATCATCGCTGTCACGCCCACGCCTGCCGCCGCGCTCAGCACGCCGACCATCACCTTCTCGGTCACCGATCCTACCAACGGCGACAAGCCCTACGATATCAAGACTGATCCGCACTTCACAGCCGGCGCGAACAGCACTCTCAACATCAAGCTCGGCTGGGCGAGTACCGCTAACCCGGCAGGCGTCACGCCAAGGCTGGACTACGGCAATGAGAAGAGCGGCCAAAACTATGGCCAGCCGATCAGCATCAATCTCCTTGGCAATGCAGCTGTGGTCGCGGGAAGCAGCGCCGGCACGTACACCGTCACGTCGACCGTGGCGATCCCGGCCGGGCAGACGGGTACGCTGCGGGTTGCGATGGACGGGCACCCCGCGGGTGACGTCACCATCCCCGGAACCTTCACTGACCGGCTGCAGGTGAAGAGCGTGTTCAAGGATTTCGCAATCACCGGCACGGCGAGCGCGCGGCGGCTGGTGGTGGACATCGGTAAGTGCAATGTCTGCCACGACGTGCTGAGTCTGCACGGCAGCAACCGCACCGACGAACCCGGGGTGTGCGCTATCTGCCATAACCCAGATGCGACCGATGCGGCGCAGCGTCCCAAGTCGACGGCCGGAGTGCTTACCGGCGGCGCTGATGGCAAATTGGAGGAGTCGATCGACTTCAAGACCATGATCCACGCCATTCATGCCGGCCAATCAAGTAAAGGCGGATTCCGCACAACGGGAATCACGATCTATGGCTTCGGCGGCAGCGTGAACGACTTTAGTAATGTGATTTTCCCCGGAAAGCTCAGCAACTGTGCCGCCTGCCATGCGGGAACCGCGTATCAGTTGACGGGTACCTGGGCTTCGCCGACCGCGAACGGAATCCTGGGAACCACGACCAGCACGGGCGCGTTGGCGGCCGATCCATCTGACAATCTAAGAACCTCACCCATCGCGGCGGTGTGCTCGTCCTGCCACGACAACGCGGTGGCGAAATCGCACATGCAGAGCCCCGGCATGGGTGGCAGCTTCTCCGCCACGCAGTCGACGCTTGACGGCGCCATCGAAAGCTGCAATTTCTGCCACGGATCAGGCAGGTTTCTGGATGTCAAGACGGTCCACAGCGTGCAATAGATGAAAGGCGAAGCTCATAAGGGACAGTCTACGATCCGCCAAGACGCCGATTCGCGGCGCCTTTCGGTCGCAGCCTCGATCAGCGGGAACGGACAGAGGGTAATACAGGCCGTAGCGCAATACATGCACTGGACGAATCAACAATAACCATGGCTAACGGGCAGACTAAAATGAATATCATGAAACCATTCTTTGCGGCGCTGCTTTTGTCATCGTGCCTTGCTTTCAGCGCAGGTAGCAATGCACAGACGAGCGCCACCCCCGAGAGCAAAGCGTCAGCGCCCGCGGCAGCCGCCGCAGAGGCAGCGCCCAAGCCGCCAGAGGTCGGGCTGGGCACCGAATACAGCGAAAAAGGCGCCGACACTTGCCTCATGTGCCACAACGAGGCTTGGACCTATCCGATCTTTCCCATATTCAAGACCAAGCATGCCAATCGCGCCGACAAGCGCACGCCCTTTGCCGGACTGCAGTGCGAGGCCTGCCACGGCCCCGGCGCAAAGCATGCGGCAAGCGGGGATAAGAACGCGATCAATAGCTTCAAGTCCACATCTTTCCTGTCGGCCGAGGCGCGCAACAAGTTCTGTCTCGAATGCCACCGCGGCGGCAATCGCACCGGCTGGCATGCGAGCACGCACGAAACCAACAATCTCGCCTGCAGCAGCTGCCATAAGATACACGCCGAGCGCGATCCGGTCCTGGCAACCGCCACGCAACCCGAAGTTTGCTACAAATGCCACCTGAAGCAGCGTGCCGACTTCAACCGGCCATCCGCGCATCCGGTGCGCTTTGCCAAGATGGCCTGCAGCGAGTGTCATAATCCGCACGGGACGAGTGCACCTGCAATGCTGAACAGGCCAACCGTGAACCAGACTTGTTACAGCTGCCATGCGGAAAAGCGCGGGCCGTTTCTGTGGGAGCACGCACCGGTCGCTGAGAACTGCACGTTGTGCCACTCGCCGCACGGCTCGACGCGCACGTCTTTGCTGACGAAGACGCCGCCGCTGCTTTGCCAGCAATGCCATACGCAAGCCACTCATCCGGCAGTGGCGCGCACCGGCGCGTCATTGCCGGGAGGCGGCGGTGGCGGATCGGCTTTCCTGCTCGCCGGAAGCTGCACCAATTGCCATTCGCAGGTCCACGGTTCGAACCACCCGTCTGGAGTCAAGCTGATGCGATAGCTCCGCGCACCTGTCGAGCAAAGCCGACGGGGCGGGCCGGGGCGAACAATGTGACTTAAGGCGACGAAACAGGATACGAATATGAAAAACTCAAATCAACTGGCTCTTTTCGGAATGCTGTCGGTGGTGTCTTTAGCGGCCGCAGCGGCGGATGGCACGAACCCGAAACCGGTCGATACCTCGCAGTGGAAATGCGAGTCCTGTCCGTTCGAGAAAGGCACGAGCGGGACCGTGGACGTGGGTGCCGGGTCGGTCTCGGAAAAGTCGGCCAAGTTCGGCGAATACAACGGACTCAAGAAGAAAGGCGAACATTTCGTCGGCGATGGCGCGGCGCGCTTTCGCGGCACGGATGGGAATTACTGGAATCTCGACGCGTCGAATCTGGGGCTCGATACGCGCGCGCTCGATGCAGAGGGCGGGCAGCAAGGCAAGTACAAACTGCGCCTCAAATACGATGAATTGCCGCACAACCTCTCAGATACCGTAAGTACCCCTTTCATCGGCAGCGGCAGCGGGTCATTGACCTTGCCAGCGGGTTTCGCGGCAAGTACGACGGCAGGGATGGCGCCAGGCAGCCTGCAACAGTTCGATTTGGGCACGAGGCGCAAACGCTTGGGTGTAGGCGCCTCCTGGACTCCGGTGACCAGCTGGGAATACGCGCTCAACTTCAGGCACCAAACCAAGGAAGGAACCAAACGCAGCGCCGGCGCGTTCTTCGTCAATTCGTCGCAGTTGATCGAACCCGTGGACTATGCCACCGATCAAATAGACGCGTCGGCCTCTTACTCCGATAGGAAGCTCCAGCTGAAGTTCGGCTATTACGGGTCGATATTCAAGAACAGTATCGATTCGTTGAGCTGGGCCAACCCATACGGAACCACGGGACCGGGCAGTTTTCTGCAGCAGTTTCCCAACGCCGCGACCGGCCAGCTTGCGCTACCGCCCGACAACCAGTTTCACCAAGTTCTCGCTTCGGCGGGATATCAGTTGAGCGACCGCACGCGCGCGAGCGCCGACTTTGCCATAGGCCGCATGACGCAGAACGACAGTTTCCTGCAGTATGGCACCACGGTCGCGGGCCCGGGAGGCTCGCTGAACGGTCGCGTTGAGACGCTCGATGCAAATTTGAAGCTGAGCTCAGCCGTCACCGATCGATTACGGCTAAACGCGGCCTACGCCCACAATGATCGCGATAACAAGACGCCGCAGTCGCTTTATCAGGTATTCACGACAGACATGTTCGCGGGCGCGCCGCGGATCAACCTGCCGTACAGCTTCACGCAGGACAAAGTGAAATTGAGCGGAGATTACAAGGCCACGGCGAGCATCAGGGCGTCTGCCGGTTTCGATTACGATACCCACAAGCGCACTTTCCTGGAAGCCGACAGGACACACGAAAACACGGCTTGGGGCAAAGTCAGCTCGCACATCTCGGAAAAGGTCGATCTGACATTCAAGTATGCGCACGCCTCGCGCAGGAATTCAGGCTACCAGGTGGTTCCTGCCATTACGCCGCCCGAGAATCCGCTGCTGCGAAAATACAATATGGCCGACCGCACGCGGCAAACTACCGGATTGCGCATGGACATCGCGGCTACGGAAAACGTCAACGTTGGATTGGGACTCGATATATCCAAGGACGACTATGACGCATCGACTATCGGCTTGCAGAGTGGCAGAGACGTCAGCCTGAACGGCGATGTCTCCTGGATAATCACGCCTGAAACCAGCATGCACGTTTTCGGGGGACACCAGGAAATCAAGTCGACGCAAGCGGGCAGCGAGGCGTTCTCGACGGCAGATTGGACCGGCAAGAACTACGACAAGGTCGATTTTGTCGGGCTCGGTGTGAAACACGCGGCGATCAAGGACAAGCTCGATATTGGCGCGGATTTCACCGTCACGCGCTCGCGTGGCGAAATCAGCGTGAGCACGGGGGCGTCGAATCCAGGTTTCCCTGACCTAAGGACATCGCTCGACAGCCTGCGGTTCTATGCCAACTACAAGCTGAACGACAAGACGTCGTTGATCGGGAGTTACTGGTTCGAACAGTACGACAGCAAGAACTGGATGCTGGATGGCGTCACGTTCAATACCATTCCGAACGTCCTCACTTTCGGTGAGCAAGCGCCGCATTATCGCGTGCACGTGCTGCGGGTTGCGCTACGCCACAAATTCTAGCAGGGGATAAGGCCAAGGACCGCCTGTCCATTTCGCCACTCCGGCCATAAAGGCGGCGCGTCCATCAGCGCGATCTGCTCGTGCAATTCCAGTATCCTGTCTTGCGCCGTCCTGGGACAAGGGGGCACGCCCCCTTGTCCCCCAAGGGGATTTCCTTCGGGGCGTTGATCCCCCAAGTTGGCAGGATTCAGGCTGGCCACAGAGGCGGCTCGTCCATCAGCGCGATTTGTTCGCGTAATTCCAGAATCCTGTCTTGCCAGTAACGCTGGGTATTGAACCAGGGGAAAGCGGCCGGAAACGCGGGGTCGTCCCAGCGCCGTGCGATCCAGGCGGAGTAGTGGATAAGGCGCAGCGTGCGCAGCGCTTCCACTAGATGCAATTCGCGTGCATCGAACTCGTGGAAATCCTCGTAGCCTGCAAGCACGTCCGCAAGTTGGCGCACCATGGTGGCGCGCTCGCCCGAGAGCAGCATCCATAAGTCCTGCACTGCCGGTCCTGTTCGTGCGTCGTCGAAGTCGACGAAGTGCGGTCCGGGCGCATCGCCTGATTCGGTCCAAAGCACGTTGCCCGCGTGGCAATCGCCGTGCAGCCGGATGTTGCGCACGGCGCCGGCCCTGTCGTAACAGCGGCGCACGCCCTCGAGCGCTTGCGCCGTTACGCCAGACCAGACTAGTGCGAGATCGGCCGGGATGAAGCCATGTTCGAGAAGATAGTCGCGCGGCTCCACGCCGAAACTCGTGACGTCGAGCGCCGGGCGCGCAAGAAAGGGCGAGAGCGCGCCTACAGCGTGGATGCGGCCGATGAATCGGCCCATCCATTCGAGCGTGTCGCGGTTTTCGAGTTCGGGCGCGCGGCCGCCGTGCTTGGTATACAGGGCGAAGCGATAGCCACCGAATTGATGCAGCGTTTTGCTTTCCGGCGCGAGCGGCGCGACCACCGGGAGCTCGCGTTCGGCGAGCTCGCGCACGAAACCGTGCTCCTCCAGGATCTGGGCATCGCTCCAGCGATTCGGGCGGTAGAATTTCGCCACCACGACGGATGCTGCGGAGCCTTGTTCGAGCCAAATCTGATAGACGCGGTTCTCGTAGCTGTTCAGCGCGAGCAGGCGACCGTCGCCGCGCAGCCCGATGCTGTCCAGCGCGTCGAGCACGCAATCGGGCGTGAGACCGGCATAGGGGGCACTGCTGTCGCTCGTCATGCGCCCATTGTACGGGTTGCGGCGTCGCCTGCGGGAAGGCGAATGCTCCCAGGCCGCGATCTGGCCGCTGCAATCAGGTTCGGCGCGAAAAGAATCGCGCCCTGCGCCTAAACCTTGCCGTTCTTAGGGATGAAGCGCAGCGCCACGCCGTTGTTGCAGTAGCGCAGCCCGGTCGGCTCGGGGCCGTCGTCGAATACATGACCGTGGTGCCCGCCGCAGCGTGTGCAGTGGTATTCGGTGCGCGGAAGGATCATTTTAAAGTCGCGTCTGGTGGCGAACGCGCCCGGAATCGTGGTAAAGAAGCTCGGCCAGCCGGTGCCGCTGTCGAATTTCATGGCCGAAGTGAACAACGGCAAGCCGCACCCGGCGCACACGAACGCGCCGGGACGTTTTTCGCGGTCGAGCGGGCTTGATCCGGCGCGTTCCGTGCCTTCATGCCGCAGCACGTCATAGGCCGCGGGTATGAGGCGCTTTTTCCAGTCCGCGTCGCTAAGCGTCAGCGGCGCGTTGCTGCCCGCTACGTCGGCGCCCTCGGCGAGCAGGGACCTCCAGTTCTTCTGCAATTCTTCCACAGCCTTTTCTCCTTTTGCGTAAGAGGGACGCGCTAGCCACGTTGCCGCGAGCGCGGCCAGCGGCGTCGCCGCGATTGCTCTCAACCAGCTGCGCTTATCCACGTCTGCCTCCTGTCAGGTAGCTTATCTTCGGGCGCCCGAACTTAACTGGAGCCGACGCGGCGCCGCCCGGGCTTCGGCGAGTCGGGAAGCCGTGTAAAATCGCGCCTAACAGGCGTGCAACACCGGCATCCAATGAACACCTCTACCGATACCTTAGTCGAAATATCCGACGTCAAGTTCAATTACGGCCAGCGCGAAATCCTCAAGGGCTTGAGCCTGAAGATTCCGCGCGGCAAGGTGGTCGCGATTCTCGGGGCGAGCGGATGCGGCAAGTCCACGTTGCTGCGCTTGATCGGCGGGCAGGAGCGACCGTCGCAGGGGTCGGTGCGGGTCGACGGCCAGCTGGTGCACGAACTCGATACCGACAGTCTATACGAGCTGCGGCACAAGATGGGCATGATGTTCCAGGCGGGGGGATTATTTACCGATCTGTCCGTGTTTGAGAATGTCGCGTTTCCGCTGCGCGAGAATTCCGACCTCGCCGAAGAGCTGATTCGTTCGATCGTCCTGATGAAGCTGCACGTGGTTGGACTGCGGGGGGCGCGTGCCCTGATGCCGAACGAGCTCTCGGGCGGCATGTCGCGCCGCGTCGCGCTCGCGCGAGCCATCGTGCACGACCCGATGCTGGCGATGTATGACGAGCCGTTCGCCGGCCTGGACCCGATCTCGCTCAACGTCATCGCCAACCTGATTCGCCGCCTCAACGATGCGCTTGGCACGACATCGATCATCGTCACCTACGACGTGAGCGAGTCGCTGAAGCTGGTCGACTACTTGTATATCATCGCCGACGGCGTGATCGTCGGCGAAGGCACGCCGGACGAAATGCTGGCCTCGGACAATCCGGTGGTGCGTCAGTTCATTCATGCAGAGGCCGACGGGCCGATTCCGTTTCATTATCCGGCGCAGCCGTTCCGGGCTCAGCTCGGCTTGAACTAGTGAGGCAAACGGTTCGCGCCTTGCACGCGCCTTGCGTCGACGCGCTCATGCGGCGCATGCGCACCGTCGCAGGCGAGCGCAACAGCTGATGTCGAGCGAACGCAGACCCGCGGACTGGCTGGCTGTGTCGCTGATGGTCTTGCTGTGCATGTCGTGGGGCTTTCAGCAGGTCACGATCAAGATCGCTGCCGCCGGCGTATCACCCATCATGCAGGCCGGGCTGCGCTCGATTATCGCCACAATGCTGCTCCTCGCCTGGGCGCAACTGCGCCGAATCGGTCTCTTCGGACGCGATGGCACGTTTGCGAGCGGGATTGTGGCGGGCGCTCTGTTCGCCGGGGAGTTCGTGTTCATCTACGCCGGCCTTGCCTACACCACGGCCTCGCGCATGATCGTGTTTATCTATCTCGCCCCCTGCCTGACCGCACTCGGCCTGCAGTGGCTGGTCCCGGGCGAGCGGCTGAATCCGCGGCAATGGACCGGCGTTGCGCTCGCGTTCTTGGGCATGGCGCTCGCGTTTGCCGATGGTTTCAGCGCGCCGAGGGGCGACACCCTGATCGGCGATGCGTTCGGCGTAATTGCAGCAGCGCTGTGGGCCGCGACCACGGTGCTGGTCCGCGCGACCAGATTGAGCGCGGCCAGTGCCAGCAAGACACTTTTCTACCAGCTCACCGTCTCGGCGATCGCCCTGCCCGCAATTTCGCTCGTCGCGGGTGAACCCGGCATCACCGCGCTCACGCCCCAAGTGGTGGCGAGCCTCGCCTATCAGGGCGTGATCGTCGCCTTCGCCAGCTATCTCATCTGGTTCTGGCTGCTGACGCGCTATCTCGCCGGCAGGATTGCGGTGTTCTCGTTCCTCACGCCGCTATTCGGCGTCGCCTTCGGCGTGATGATACTGTCGGAGCCGCTCGGCGCGGTGTTCGTCGGCGCTGCGGCGCTAGTGGCCATAGGCATTGTGCTGGTGAATAGGCCAGCGAATTAGCGCGAGCGCCGGTGCCCGGTGTTAGAGGGGCGCATCCGCCCCTGGGCGCCACTGAAAATTCACCCTGCTGGGGTGTGAGGACTTTGTGGCAATACGAGAGGATATCTCCGCTCGTGCCCGCCTCAATCGGGCTACGACAAGATCAATTTTGCAATGTATTCGAGATCAGAGGTCGTTTGCGCTGAAGCAAGCCCGCGATAGCGGGGGGCGCGCGGCCTGCGCAAGCGCGCGTAACGGATTGGCAGGGGTTTGTTCTTGGTCTAAACTGGGGCCTAGTTTGCCCAAGAGGAGCGAATCATGCAGCTGCGGGAAATTCTTAGAATAAAGGGGAACCTCCTGGTCACCATCGCCCCGGATGGAATGGTGAGCGAGGGGGTCACCATCATGTCGGAAAAGGACATCGGTTCACTCGTCGTGATGAGCGAGGGCAATCTGGTGGGCATGCTCACCTTTCGCGAAGTATTGCAGGCGCTACGCAAGAACAAGGGCTCTATCCAGGGATTGCGCGTGGACGCGATCATGGTGAAGAATCCCCGGACCATCGCCCCGCATGTCGATGTGGATGAACTGCGCAGCGTGATGCTGGAGCACCATATTCGTTACATGCCGGTGACCGAGGGCGGCAAGCTGATCGGCGTCTTGTCGTTTCATGATGTGGCGAAGGCAGTGCTTGAGGCGCAGGCGTTCGAGAATCGCATGCTCAAGGGCTACATAAAGGATTCGCCCGCCTGAAGCTGCCGTATCCCGTGAGCCGTTCTGCCCGCTCAATCCGCGCGTATGTCAATTTGAAATGCTAAACTCGCCACGGTCAATTCACGAGCGAAAACGATGTCGGGCAATACTTTAGGCAAGCTATTTTGCGTAACGTCCTTCGGCGAGTCGCACGGGCCGGCCTATGGCGGCGTGGTTGACGGCTGTCCGCCCGGGATCGAACTTGCAGAAGCAGATATCCAGCGCGAACTCGACCGCAGAAGGCCTGGCACTTCTCGCCACGTGACGCAGAGGCACGAGGACGATCGCGTGGAAATTCTCTCGGGTGTATTCGAGGGCAGGACCACCGGCACCGCCATCGGCTTTCTGGTCCGCAACGCGGACCAGAAAAGCAAGGACTACGTCAACATCGCCGAGACGTTTCGCCCGGGACACGCGGATTACACCTATTGGCAGAAGTACGGCATACGCGATTACCGCGGCGGCGGGCGCGCATCGGCGCGCGAGACTCTGGTGCGCGTTGCAGCCGGCGCGATTGCGAAGAAGTGGTTGTGGCAGCGCTACGGCGTGACGGTCCGCGGCTATTTGTCGCAGCTCGGTTCGAACAGGATCGCGTTCAAGGACTGGAGCGCGGTCGACCAGAATCCGTTCTTCGTGCCGGACTTGGCCGTCGTGCCGGCGCTGGAAGCCTACATGGACGCGCTGCGCAAATCGGGGGATTCCTGCGGTGCGAAAATCACCGTCATTGCCGAGGGCGTACCGGTCGGATGGGGCGAGCCGGTGTACGACCGGCTCGACGCTGACATCGCCTACGCCATGATGGGCATCAACGCCGTGAAGGGCGTGGAAATCGGCGCGGGCTTCGCGTCGATCGAGCAGAAGGGTACCGAGCATTCCGACGAACTTACGCCGGACGGGTTCCTGTCAAACAACGCCGGAGGCATCCTCGGCGGCATTTCCACAGGCCAGGACCTGGTGGTGAACATCGCGATCAAGCCGACTTCGAGCATTCGGCTTTCGCGCCGCTCGATCAACAAGGCGGGACTAGCGGTGAAGGTGCAAACGCACGGCCGCCATGATCCCTGCGTCGGCATACGCGCCTCGCCCATCGCGGAAGCGATGCTGGCGCTGGTGCTCGCCGATCATGCGCTAAGGCATCGCGCGCAAAACGCCGACGTAACGACGTCCACACCGAAAATCGCGGCACGCGTGGCCGCTTCGACATGTGCGGCGAAGTACGCGGCGAAATTGGTCGACGATCCCGATCCGGACGAGGCGTAGGGCCATACGCTCAAATTGATATGCGCGGCGTGCTGAATCGCTGCGCGCCGATGTTGCGGAGTTGCGACCGTATTAGAAACACAAGCCCAGGCCGGTGACGTTTTTATCCATAACCCTGTTTTTGGTACGGATGGTGTGTATCCGTACCAAAAACAGGGTTGGCGCGCGTAGCGCGCAATGGTCGCTCACCTATGTCGGCTGACGCTGGAGGATATTTCTTGCTGTGGCGATCGAACTTGCGCGGACGGCGCTCCGTCCGCGCGGATCGTCCATTGCGCACGGATGAAAAAGCCATCCGCGCGCAATAGACGATCTTGTATAAAACCTCAGGTAATTTTTGCTTTTATCGATAACTGCGTTTTCTACAAAGGTGTTCTTTAGCCGTACACAAAACATGGTTGGTGCACGCAGTGCGCAATACCTAATTCGGCGGCGCTTTGCCGCCACTTGCGTTCGCGTACAAGAGGCGGAAGACGAGTTGCGCGCGCTCTTCGCGTGAGATGAGCGGCGAGTAGCGCGTCCATATCCTGAGCGCTTCCTGCGGCTGCTGCTGCGCGAGAAATCCGGTCATTGCCGCGGTCAGCAAATAACGCCGGCTCTCAGGGGGCAGTTGGGTGTCCGCGGCAAACAACCGCTCGGCGAGGCTCGCCATGCTGGCGCCGTCTCGTGCGCCCACTGCCTTGAATAGCGCTATCCAAAGTTTGTACCGCGGCGGCAGCGAGCCGTAGCACTCGGTGTTTTCGAAACGCCGCCAGATGGCGCCGGCATCCGCAGGCGTAAGAAACGGACTTGTCGCCATCGCCACCTGCAACAGCGAATGCAGCCAGACGTCGTGCCCGCCGGGATCCCTGCAGTCGAGCGCACGCAGGCTCGCGAGTTCCAGGTCCTTCTGCAGCGCGCGCGGCATCGCTCGCGGCTCGGGCGGATCGGCTTTGAGGTAGGTGTCGCGGATGTACTGCGCGCGCCGCGTTTGCTCGATGCGGTTGAAGTAGGCCGCGCCGTCTAGGGACACTTCAGGCGGCGTGCTTGCGCCTTCCAACATGGCGATCACCGGCACGCTTGAGCTATTGAGGCTCACCAGGTCACCGGCGCTTTGCTGCAGGAAGCGGTAGCGCGCCGCATTCAGGTCCAGATACGGGTAGTAGTCAGAGTTTGCCGGCACTCTATAGCTTTGCACCAGCGGGTGGATGGTATTGCGGGTGGCGAGTTTGCGTATCTGCAGGTCGGCCAGATTTTGCAGATGCACGGTGCGTAGTTCCTTCGCCAGGCCGGGCTCGCCAAACACGTCGGCGAGCGGCCGCGCGAGAGTAGCGGCGTCGCCGGCGACGATCAGCAAGTCGTTGTCGGTGGAGGCGTAGATGGCGTAATCGGGAAAATTGTCGCCGAGCGCGCGCAGCACCGAGGCCACGAGACTGACGTCGATTTCGTACAGCTGGAACCATTGCACAAGCACGCCGCCCGGCGTGAGATAGCGCCGCACCAGGCGATAGAACTCGTTCGAGAAAAGGTTGGAGACTCCGCTCACCCAGGGGTTGGATGGCTCGGAGATGATGATGTCGTACTTGCCGTTGCGCGCGGAAAAGAAGGTCTTCGCGTCGTCGATGCGAATGTGGCTGCGCGGATCGGCATACGCATTGGCATTGCGCGCGTTGAAACCGCGCGCTGCCTCGACCATGGCGGGTTCGATCTCGATCGTTTCGACATCTTCTATATTCGAGTTGGCGAGCATGGTGTGCGCGGTGAGTCCGGTACCCATGCCGATGATCGCAGCGTTTTTCGCCTCGGGTTTCAACGCGAGAGGCAGTATCGCGGTGAGCACCATGGTGATCTCGTCGGAAATGCGCGCACCGGGTTTGAGGTTGATCGCGCCGTCGGATTTGGCGTTGGTGCGTATGCTCGTGCCTTCTGGAAATTCGACCAGGCTTACGGTGGCGGTCTTGCCGTCGCGGTAATAGAGCGGTTTGATGTCCGCCGCGGTGAACAGGGTGCCGTGGCGGAATACGCCCGAGACCATGCGATGCACGTCAAATTGCAGTATGGCAAAGGCGGGGATGAGGGCGAGTGCGACTACACCGCATGCGAGCGGTGCCAGCAGGCGATTCGAGGCCGCCCACCAGAGCAGGTATACGCCCAGAAGGGCGTCGATTGCGGCGCCCGTAGCGATCAGATTCTTCAAACCCAACAGCGGTAGGCCCAGGTGCGCGGCGGCGAAGACTCCGAGTATCGCGCCCAGGGTGTTGGCCGCATAGACCGCGCCTATGCTCTTCTCGCCGTAGCCGTGGCGCAGCATGGCGTACGTGATGAGCGGCAGCGTCATGCCGGCGCAGAACGCGGCCGGAAACATGATCGCGAGGGCGATCGCGTGGCTGGAGAGGTGGTAGAGCGCGTAGCCGGTTTCGGTGCGGGCGACACCGCTCATGATCCAGGTCATCGCGTCGAACATCTTGCCATACAGCGGCAGCGTGGCGAGCGCGAGGAGGCCCATCGCCACCTGCACCATGCCGAGCAGGCGCGTCGGATCATCGGTACGATCGATGCGGCGCTTGACCCAGTAACCGCCGCAGGCGAGACCGAAGATGAAGGCGGAGAGCATCAACTCGAACGAGTGCGTGGATGCGCCGAGCACCAGGCTGAGCATCCTGATCCAGCCGATCTCGTAAATGAAGGAAGCGGCGCCGGTCAGCAAGGCCGTGGCGAGCAGCATCCTGAAATAGGACGACTCTGCGCCTTGTGCTTTGACCGGGGGCCGCGTTGCGCGCGGCTCGACGCCGCGCGCAATCAGCCACACCGACGCGGCCAACACGAGGTTCAGCACTCCCGCCACTTGTATGGTCCCGGGGAGGCCGAGCTTTTCGATCATATAGAAGCCGCTCGCCAGCACGCCGATGGCCGCGCCAAGGCTGTTGGTGAAATAGAGCATGGCGAGCGAGGCTCCGGGCGTGTCCGGATTGCGGCGGATGAGGCCGCCGCTCATCAACGGGAAAGTCATTCCAAGCAGTATTGACTGCGGCAGGATCAGCGCGGCGCCGAGCGACCACTTGAACAGGGTTGCAGCGATTTCAGAGCCGAGCGCGGGCAGGACGGAATCAAACGCGGCATCGGTTGCGGCGACGAACACTGGATGGAACACCAAGGCGCAGACGCCGATGACAGCTTCGGTAAGTGCGTAGCCGGCAAGCAGGTTTTTCCAATTTGCGGAAAGACGGCTGCACAGTGCCGCGCCTGCCGCCATTCCACCCATGAATATTGCGAGAACCAGCGTCTGCGCGTAGGCGGCGTGCCCAAGGAACAGCTTTAGGTAATGGCTCCAGATGGATTCGTAAATCAGTCCGGCAAAGCCGGACAGCGTGAAAAGCAAGTACAAGGTGCGACGCGAGCGCAGATGATTGAGCATGGCGAAGGATCGAATACTCTTGGTTTCTTGTATGTGGCGCTGTGGCGGCGCGCAAATTCGTGGCAGTGTATCTGATCTGCCTTCACATGCAATCAGCGGACTTGAGCGCTCGGCGCGCCGACCTTGTCTTCTGCACAGATGAAAAGCGCATCCGTGCAGAAGACAGGACTATGGTTCAAATTCAGCGTGGAGGATTCCCACGCGATCGTCGATCGCGTGCGAAAGGTTTCTCGTCCGTGCGCAATCGACGATCCGCGCAGATCACCACGCATCTGCGCGACATGAGCGCAATGCCGCCAGGGAGCCGGTGCTGCACAATGTAGAATGAAACTTTGCGCTTCTGGCGTCTATAGCCGGAATTCTCACCTTGCCCCCGCCTTCGTTGCGATCGGTCCCGTACTGGCGCCTTTCCGCCTTCTATTTTGCGTACTTTACGCAGGTCGGCGCCTTCGCCCCCTATTTCAGTCTCTACCTTGCTTCGCTTGGGTTCGCCGCAGCGCAGATCGGGGTGCTGCTTTCGCTCGGGCAGTTGATGCGGGTGGTGGGACCGAATTACTGGGGGTGGATCGCTGACCGCAGGCGCGAACGCGCGCGCATCATCGCAGTTACGTTGGCGTTCGGGGGCGCGTGCTTTGCCGGGCTGTTCTTCATCGACTCGTTTTGGGGGATGTCGGCGTTGCTCTTGGCCATGGGCTTTTTCGCCAGTGCCTCCATGCCGCTAACCGAGTCGCTGACGCTGTCGCACCTGCGCGACGCGACCGCCGATTACGGCTCGATCCGCCTGTGGGGCTCGGGAGGCTTCATCGTTGCGGGGACTCTAGTCGGCTACGCCCTCGATGTGCTTCCGGTCGCGAGCCTGCTGTGGATGGTGCTTGCGACCCACATAGCGGGCTGGGTGTGCGCGCTGTATGTTCCGGATGCACTGGAGAGCGCCGGCCATGTCGAGACGGAGCCGGTGTGGAGCGTTCTGCGTCGGCCCGAGGTGGCGGCACTGTTGGGCGCGTGTCTTCTGATGACGCTGGCGCACGGACCGCTGTATGCGTTCTTTTCAATTTATCTGGTGGAGCATGGCTACAGCAAGGCGGCGGTAGGCTGGATGTGGAGTCTTGGCGTGATCGCCGAGATCATCGCGTTTCTGCTGATGCCGGCACTGCTGCGGCGCTATTCGCTTTCGGGCATTCTGCTCGCGTGTTTTGCCGCGACGGTGGCGCGGTTTCTGATGATAGGCTGGGGTGTCGATTCAGTGCTGGTGACTTCCGCGGCACAGCTTTTGCACGGCCTTAGCTTCGGCGCCTATCATGCGGCGGCGGTGACGGCGATACACCGCTGGTTTCAGGGTGCGCATCAGGTGCGCGGCCAGGCGATCTACCTGTCGGTATCGTTTGGTGTCGGCGGCGTGCTGGGGAGCGTGTTTTCGGGCATCGGCTGGGATGGTATCGGGCCCGCCTGGACCTTCAGCGCCGCGGCGCTCGCCGCCCTAGCGGGATTCTTGCTGGTTCAATGGAAGGTGCGCCCCATCAGTATCCAAGGTGCGCGTTGAAGCAGACGAATCAGCATGATCCGGACCAACTGAAACAAAATAGCATAGCGTGTTTGAGCATTCAATGTTGTCGAGGAAGGAAGGCGCACATCCGGCTGGATTATGAAAGTCAGTCGAAAGGCAGAAATTGGCTATTTTCTGCGTACTTCTCACTCCAAATCCCTGTTTTCCGTGGCATAATTTCATCCTTTCAGCAACCCTTCCGAACCATGCCGCAGACCCTATATGACAAACTTTGGGCAAGCCATGTGGTGCACGTCGAGAGCGACGGGACCGCGCTGCTCTACATCGACCGCCATCTGGTGCACGAAGTAACCAGCCCGCAGGCATTCGACGGCCTGCGGCTCGCAGGGCGCAAGCCTTGGCGCATTGATTCGGTGGTAGCCACAGCCGACCACAATACGCCCACGACCGATTGGAGCGAGGGTATCAAGGATCCGATATCGCGCCTTCAGGTTGAGACGCTGGATGCGAATATTCGCGAATACGGCGCCAGGGCCTATTTTCCGTTTCGCGATCGCCGCCAGGGCATCGTGCACGTCATCGGGCCGGAGCAGGGCGCGACGCTTCCAGGAATGACGGTAGTTTGCGGCGATTCGCACACCAGCACCCACGGCGCTTTCGCCTGCCTTGCGCACGGCGTCGGCACCTCGGAGGTCGAGCACGTTCTCGCAACGCAGTGCCTGGTGCAAAAGAAGATGCAGAACATGCTGGTGGCGGTCGAAGGGCCTCTTGCGCGCGGGGTCGGCGCGAAGGATGTCGCGCTCGCTATCATCGGCAAGATAGGCACTGCTGGCGGCACCGGCTGCGCCGTCGAGTTTGCCGGCAGCAGCATCCGCGCGTTGAGCATGGAAGGACGCATGACCCTTTGCAACATGGCGATCGAGGCGGGCGCCCGCGCAGGCATGGTAGCGGTGGACGAAATCACCGTCGCATATCTTAAGGGACGGCCAATGGCTCCGACCGGCGAAAACTGGGACCGCGCCGTCGCCTACTGGCGCACGCTAAAGTCCGATGCCGGCGCGCAGTTCGATCGAGTCACCCGGCTGGATGCGCGCGATATCAAGCCGCAGGTCACGTGGGGCACTTCGCCTGAAATGGTGGCAGCGGTCGACGGGCGCGTTCCGGATCCAGACAAAGAGAAAGACCCGATGCGGCGCGAGGGCATGGAACGCGCGCTCATCTATATGGGCTTGCAGCCGAATACGCGCATCGAGGACATACGCTTGGACAAGATATTCATCGGTTCCTGCACCAATTCGCGCATCGAGGACTTGCGCGCGGCAGCGGCGGTCGTGCGCGGCAAGCGCGTTGCCGCGAACATTCGCCTGGCATTGGTGGTGCCCGGCTCGGGTCTGGTGAAAGCGCAAGCGGAGCAGGAGGGCCTGGACCGCGTTTTCAGGGAGTCGGGCTTCGAATGGCGTGAACCGGGCTGCTCCATGTGCTTGGCGATGAACGCCGATCGCCTCGAATCGGGCGAGCGCTGCGCTTCGACGTCCAATCGCAATTTCGAGGGGCGACAAGGTGCCGGCGGCCGTACCCACCTCGTCAGTCCGGAAATGGCGGCAGCGGCCGCCATTGCCGGACACTTTGTCGATATCCGCAACTGGCGCTGAGAGCATGGACAAATTCAACGTACGGAACGGAATCGTGGCACCGCTCGATCGTGACCGCGGGACCGCCCGCGCTGCTGCGCGCGCTCGCGCGGGCTGCTGAACCAGAGAAATGACATGGAAAAATTTACTGTACTGAACGGGATCGTGGCACCGCTCGATCGTGCTAATGTCGACACCGACGCGATCATTCCCAAGCAGTTCCTGAAATCGATCAAGCGCACGGGCTTCGGCCCCAACCTGTTCGACGCTTGGCGCTACAAGGACGTGGGCGAGCCAGGAGCGGATAACGCAAAGCGTCCGCTCAATCCGGATTTCGTGCTGAATCAGCCGCGCTACAAGGGCGCATCGATATTGCTTGCGCGCAAGAATTTCGGCTGCGGATCGAGCCGCGAGCATGCGCCGTGGGCTCTGTCCGACTACGGCTTTCGCGCGCTTATCGCGCCTTCCTACGCCGATATCTTTTATAACAACTGCTTCAAGAACGGTCTGCTGCCTATCGTGCTGTCGGAACTGCGCATCGATCAACTGTTTCACGAGGTCAATGCGTTTCCCGGCTACAAACTGACCGTCGACCTCGCGCGGCAGGTGGTGGTAACGCCCGATGGTGGCACCGAGATTGCGTTCGATGTTGACGCGCATCGAAAGCACTGCTTGCTGAACGGCCTTGACGACATCGGACTGTCGCTGCTCCATGCCGACAAGATCCGGGAGTTTGAAGCGCGCCGCCGTATCGAGCAGCCGTGGTTATTCGGCTGATCATTTCAAAGCAATCGCAGCAAGCGCGCGGGTATTCCACGACGCCGGGAGCGTTCAACCGTTTATATATACGAGTGCGTAAATGAAGATAGCAGTGCTACCCGGCGATGGAATCGGACCGGAAATCGTAGGCGAGGCGTTGAAAGTGCTCAATGCTCTTGCCCAAGACGGACTCAAGATCGAATTGGAGCAAGCGCCGGTGGGTGGTGCTGCCTACGATGCAGCCGGGGACCCGCTGCCTCAAGCAACGCTCAAGCTCGCGCGCGAGGCTGACGCGATTTTATTTGGCGCCGTGGGCGGCTGGCAGTATGACCAGTTGCCGCGGGCAAAACGTCCGGAGCAGGCGATCCTGGGCCTGCGCAAGGAGTTGGGCCTGTTCGCCAACCTGCGTCCGGCCAAGGTCTTCCCCGAGCTGGTCGAAGCATCGACTCTGCGTCCCGAGGTGGTGGCAGGGATGGATATACTGATCCTGCGCGAGCTTACCGGCGACATTTATTTTGGCCAGCCGCGCGGCATACGCAAACTGGAGAACGGCGAGCGCGAGGGCTTCGATACCATGCGCTACAGCGAATCCGAGATCAGGCGCATTGCGCACGCGGGCTTTCGCGCAGCGATGAAACGTGGGAAGAAGCTATGCTCGGTGGACAAGTGCAACGTGCTCGAGACTTCGCAGCTTTGGCGCGAGATCGTCATCGAGACGGCGCAAGAATACCGCGAGGTGGAACTGTCGCACATGTATGTCGACAATGCCGCGATGCAGCTGCTGCGCGATCCCAAGCAGTTCGACGTGATTGTCACGGGAAACTTGTTCGGTGACATACTTTCTGATGAAGCCTCGATGCTCACCGGTTCGATTGGCATGCTCCCCTCTGCCTCGCTCGACGCAAATAACAAGGGGCTGTACGAGCCGATCCACGGCTCCGCGCCCGATATCGCCGGAAAGAACCTGGCAAATCCCCTGGCGACGATACTTTCGGTGTCAATGATGCTGCGCTACAGTTTCAACCAGGACAGCGTGGCGGACAGAATCGACCTGGCTGTGACTAAAGTCCTTGCGCGCGGACTGCGCACGCCGGATATATATCGCCCTGGTACGGAAAAGGTCGGTACCGTGCAGATGGGCAATGCAGTGGTGGCAGCGCTCTGACCGGGGCTCACTTGAAATGCCGGAACCTGCGGCAGTCGACCCCAGGGACCGGGTGGATGCTGGATGCGGCAGGGGCCGACAATATTTTTGACATTGTATGGATAGGATTACGGTTATGGACAAAGTGGGTTTCGTAGGCTGGCGTGGCATGGTGGGTTCGGTACTGATGGCGCGCATGCGTGCCGAGCGTGATTTCGCACCGATCAATCCGGTGTTTTTCACCACCTCCAATGTGGGCGGCGCGGGGCCGCGCGAGAGCAAGGAGCCGCTACGAGATGCGTCATCCGTCGCTGACCTCAAACAGATGGATGTGATCATCACCTGCCAGGGGGGCGATTACACCAATGACATCTATCCTAAGCTGCGCGGCGCGGGCTGGAACGGTTACTGGATCGACGCGGCTTCGGCGTTGCGCATGAAAAATGACGCGGTCATCATCCTCGACCCGGTGAACATGCAGGTTATCAAAGACGCGCTCGCTCGCGGCGTAAAAGACTATATCGGTGGTAACTGCACCGTCAGCCTGATGCTGATGGCCTTGCATGGCCTGTTCAAGGAAGGGGTGGTCGAGTGGATGACCGCCATGACCTATCAGGCGGCCTCTGGCGCCGGCGCGCAGAACATGCGCGAACTTATCTCCCAGATGGGCGCGGCGCACGCGTCGGTGAAGGATCTGCTCGCCGACCCGGCATCGGCAATCCTGGACATAGACCAAAGGGTGGCGGAGACGCTGCGCAGTGACACGCTCCCGAAAGAGCATTTTGGCGTGGCGCTCGCAGCCAGCCTGATTTCCTGGATAGACAAGGAAATCGGCAACGGCCAAAGCCGCGAGGAGTGGAAAGGCCAGGCCGAGGGCAACAAGATCCTCGGGCGCGAGAGCCGACCGATTCCAATTGACGGCATATGCGTGCGCGTCGGTGCCATGCGCTGTCACAGCCAGGCTCTGACCATCAAGCTCACGCGCGACCTGCCGCTCTCGGAGATCGAAGCCATGCTCGCCACGGCGAATGATTGGGTCAAAGTGATCCCGAACACGCGCGAGGCGAGCATCCGCGAGCTTTCACCTGCGGCGGTAAGCGGCAGCCTGAGCGTGCCGGTTGGGCGGCTGCGCAAGCTCAACATGGGCGGGCAGTATTTGTCAGCGTTCACCGTCGGCGACCAGTTGCTTTGGGGTGCCGCCGAACCCTTGCGTCGCATGTTGCGCGTGCTCCTTGCGCAGAGCGGAGCCATGGCAGCGCCGAAAAAGGCCCAGGCCAAGGTTTGAGCTCAGGCGAGAATGCTTTTTTTGTATGAAAAATGTCCGGCTTGAACCTCTTTCATGACAAGAAAGATTAGCTTGCAAGGCTAAGGCTATGATGTTAATTTAGTTAGTCCACAAAACGTCTTCAGGGGTGGAAGGTGCGTAAATTCAGCAAAAAAGCATCTATGGCAGCATTGTTACTCCTACTGCTGCCGTCGTTGGCGCTCGCCGCAGGGCTAGGCAAGCTGACTGTGCTTTCTGCTCTAGGGCAGCCCTTGAAGGCCGAGATCGAGCTGGTTTCCCTGCAAAAGAACGAAGCCGAGAGCCTGAGCGTACGTCTTCCGCCTGCGGCAGCGTTTCGTCAAGCCAATATCGAATATAGCGCTGCGCTGATGTCAATCAAGTTCAGCATCGAGCAACGCGCCGACGGTCGTCATGTCGTCGTGCTCAGTTCGCTGCAGCCGATAAACGAGCCCTTTCTCGATCTACTGGTGGAAGTGAACTGGTCTACCGGTAGGCTGGTGCGTGAATACACGTTCTTGCTCGATCCTCCTGAATACAAGTCGCCCAAAGCCGCAGCGGAAGTGAGCGCGCCGGAGGTGGCGTCGCCTGCGATTAAACCGATAGAAGCTGCGAAACAGCCCGAGACCGGGCCGCGTGCAGGTGCGCCGAGCGCGTCCAAACCGCAGGTCCCGGAGCCGTCCAAGTCGACTGCAACGTATCAGGTCAAGCGCGGCGATACCCTGGCCAAGATTGCCAATGCCAACAGATCGGAGGGTGTAAGCCTGCAGCAAATGCTGGTGGCTCTATATCGCGGCAATGCCGATGCGTTTGTCGGCAATAACATCAATCGCCTGCGTGCCGGAAAGATCTTGAATATTCCGGATGCGGCGACGGCATCGTCAGTGGAACAGAGCGATGCCACGCGTCTGGTAATAGCGCACGCCGGTGAATTCGACGCATACCGACGCAAGCTCGGCGCCGCTGTCGCCGAGGCCCCGGAGCGAGCGGAAGCGCGCCGCCCGAGTTCGAGCGGCAAGATCACGGCGAAAGTTGAAGACAAGCCCGCACCAGTCACCGGCGCGAAGGATCAGCTCAAACTGTCCAAAGCCGAGGGAGCGGGCAAGCCCGGCGCCGCACGCGGCGCACAGGGACTGCAGGAGGACCTCATCACCAAAGACAAAGCGCTCAAGGAAGCGAACGAGCGCATTGCGATGCTAGAAAAGAACGTGCGGGACATGCAAAAGCTGCTCGAACTGAAGAGCGAGTCAGGAGCGCAGTTACAGCAGCAGGCCGCCAAAGCGGCAGCAGCCAAGGCCCCGGAGCCTGCCAAAGCTGCGGCAGCACCTAAAGCCGCAGAACCGGCCAAGGCTGCGGAGCCCGCCAAAGCCGCGAAACCGCTAGAGGCGACAAAAACGGGAGAGGCCGCAAAGTCTGAGGCACCGGCAAAGGCCGCGCCAAAACCTGCGCCGAAAGCTGCAACGCCGCCCCCTCCGCCTCCTCCAGAACCCAGCCTGCTCGATGAGATTCTCGGGAATGAAGTGGCGCTCTATGGCGGCGGCGGATTCCTGCTGCTCCTATTCTGCGGTTACGGCTATTACGCCTGGCGGCGCAAGAAGACGCTGCAGCAACTCGAAAGCAGCATGGGCACCGAGCCGACTTTTGCGACAGACGCAGTTTTTGGTGCGGCAGCCGGCGCAAAGGCCGAAACCGGCGCACCTGAAATTCGGAGCGATCTTGGCCAAGGCGCCGCCGCCGCGCCGGTCGAGGAAGTCGACCCGATCGCCGAAGCCGACGTCTATATGGCCTATGGCCGTGACGCGCAGGCAGAGGAGATACTGAAGGAAGCCTTGACCAAGGATCCCTCGCGCCATGCGATACGCACCAAGCTGTTGGAAATTTACGCGAACCGCAAGGACGTCAACGGGTTTGAAGCCATCGCGACTGAGCTCCATGCAGCCACAGGCGGTGAAGGTGCCGACTGGGCAAGGGCCGCCGCTTTGGGCATGCAACTCAATCCTGAAAATCCGCTCTACGGTGGCAAGCCTGCGGCCGCTGAAATGCCTCCGGCGCTTACCGCCACGACGATGATGTCAGGCGGCGCGGCTGCGGCGGCAGCGCAAGCGAGCGCGCCGGATATTCCGCCTGACACAGGCGCGCCGCAAGCTGCGTCCCCCGGGTTGGACTTCGACCTCGGCGTTGGCGCGCCTGTCGGCGAAGGTACAGTTGATCTTGGCTTCGATCTCGATCTGGGTGGCGAGGCCGCTCCCGCCCAAGCGCCTTCAGCTCCGGTCGGCATTCCGAGCGCCGAAGCGCCCGCCGCGGCCGAGGCTCCAGCGTCCATAGATTTCGATTTCGAGTTGCCCGGACTGGCAGCTGCGGCACCGCCTGCGGGGCCGGCCGCTGCGGCTCCCGCCGCCACTGCGCCTGCTGCCGTAGAGGGCGGCGGTGGCATCGATTTCGATTTCAACCTAGATCTCCCCGCGGCGCCGAAAGAGGCGGAAGCCCCGGCAGCGCCTCTCGATTTGTCAGCGATCAGCTTGGATCTAGGCACACCCGGTGGTGCAGCGGCGCCCACCGACGAGCACTGGCAAGAGGTGGCAACCAAGCTCGACTTGGCCAAGGCGTACCAGGAGATGGGCGACAAGGATGGCGCGCACGAACTGCTCAACGAAGTGCTGAAGGAGGGCGACGCGGCGCAGCAACAGCAGGCGCAGACCATGCTCGCTGCGCTGGGCTGATACGGCAGCGACTGGGCATCGACCCCGGGCTTGCCCCGGGGTTTTCTTTGGAGGCCCGCCTGCGCGACAAAAAGGGGATGATGTCTTAACCGCGCCGCATGCGGGAGCGGAATTGCGACGCGTGTATTGCGCCGGGAACCGCCGAATTGACCCTGTAGAACCATGAAAATTGCGATCGGAATCGAGTACGACGGCAGCCATTTCCATGGCTGGCAGTCGCAGCCTTCAGGCGCTACCGTCCAGGATCACATGGAGCGCGCGCTTGCGGCCATCGCGGGCGAGCCCATCAGCCTCGCGGCGGCTGGACGCACCGATGCCGGTGTGCACGCCGTGGCACAGGTGGCGCATTTTGAGACCCGGGCAGTGCGCCCGATCACAGCCTGGGTGCGTGGCGTGAACACCCTGTTGCCGCAGTCAATAGCGGTGCAATGGGCCGCGCAGGTCAGGGACGATTTCCATGCGCGCTACTGCGCCACATCGCGTACTTATCGCTATGTACTCTACAACCATCCGGTGCGGCCGGCGCTGCACCATGGCAGGGTCGGCTGGTTCCCGCTGCCGCTCGGTCTGGTGATGATGCGCACGGCGGCAGCCCATCTTGCCGGGGAACGCGATTTCAGCGCGTTTCGCTCGAGCGAGTGCCAGGCGAAGAGTCCGGTGCGCACTTTGCGCGCGTGGAGCATAGAGCAGCGCGGGGCGCATTTCACTTTCGAGTTCACAGCCAATGGCTTCCTGCATCATATGGTGCGCAATATCGTCGGCTGCCTCATATACGTGGGCAAGGGAGGGCGTACTCCGGACTGGCTGGCCGAGGTGTTGGCGAGCCGAGACCGACGCCTTGCCGCGCCGACGTTCCCGCCGGACGGGCTCTATCTTGCCGCAGTGGAATACGCGCGCGAATGGAAGCTGCCAGCGTTTTCGCCCAAGCGCATTTTTCCAGAGCAGGCGTTGGCATGAGGACGCGCATCAAGATTTGCGGCATCACGCGCGTAGAGGATGCGCGCGCTGCTGTGCAGTTGGGGGCCGACGCCATCGGCCTGGTGTTCTACGCGCCCAGTCCCCGTTGCGTCAGCGTGGGGCAGGCGTGCGCTATCATCGACGCGATCCCCCCTTTTGTGACGGTAGCTGGCTTGTTCGTCGATCCGGCATCGGAGCACGTAGAATCGGTTCTGCGCTGCTGTCGCTTAAGCCTGCTGCAGTTTCACGGCACTGAAGCGCCCGATTTCTGCGGACGATTCGACCTACCCTACCTCAAGGCCGCGCGGGTCAAGGCTGGTGTCGATTTGGTACAATATCTTGCGCCTTATGCGAGGGCGCAGGGGTGGCTGTTGGACGCATACCATGAGCGGCTCTACGGCGGCACGGGAGAGTCGTTCGACTGGAACCTGATACCACACGATCTGTCCAGGCCCGTCATACTCTCGGGCGGGCTTACGCCTGAAAACGTGGGCGCGGCGATACGTCAGGTCAGGCCTTGGGCGGTGGATGTCTCGAGCGGCGTAGAAGCGGCGAAAGGCGTCAAGGACGCCGCGAAAATTGCGGCCTTCATAACGAGGGTGAAGAATGAAAATACATGACCTGCCGGACAACCGCGGGCATTTCGGGCCATACGGCGGGGTATTTGTCGCCGAGACCCTGATCGAGGCGCTCGACGAACTCAAGCACGCCTATGAGAAATTCAGGGATGATCCTGAATTCATCGCCGAATTTCGCTACGATCTCAAGCATTATGTAGGCCGACCGAGCCCTGTCTATCACTGCAAGCGCTGGTCAGGGTTGCTCGGCGGCGCGCAGATCTATCTTAAGCGCGAAGACCTCAACCATACGGGCGCGCACAAGATCAACAATACCCTCGGGCAGGCGATGCTGGCGCGGCGCATGGGAAAACCGCGAGTCATCGCCGAAACCGGGGCCGGCATGCACGGCGTGGCTGCCGCCACGGTGGCCGCCCGCTATGGCCTGGAGTGCGTGGTGTACATGGGTTCGGAGGATATCCGGCGCCAGGCGGCCAACGTGCACCGTATGAAAATCCTTGGCGCAAGCGTGGTGTCGGTCGAATCGGGTTCGAAGACGCTCAAGGACGCGCTGAACGAAGCCATGCGCGACTGGGTCACCAATATCCACAACACCTATTACATCATCGGCACCGTTGCCGGACCGCATCCCTATCCGATGATGGTGCGCGACTTTCAGTCTGTGATCGGCACGGAGTGCATGGAGCAGATGCCGGAACTCGCCGGGCGCCAACCCGACGCGGTGATTGCCTGCGTCGGCGGCGGCTCCAACGCAATGGGGATTTTCTATCCCTACATTCCTGTCGATGGCGTGCGTCTGATCGGTGTCGAGGCGGCGGGCTACGGCCTTGCCAGTGGCAAGCACGCGGCCTCTTTGACCGCAGGCAGGCCCGGGGTGCTGCATGGCAATCGCACCTACCTGCTGCAGGACGAACATGGCCAGATCATCGAGACGCATTCGATATCGGCGGGTCTGGACTACCCTGGGGTCGGGCCGGAGCATGCCTGGCTCAAGGATACCGGCCGGGCGGAATACGTCACGGTAACCGATGACGAGGCGCTGAAGGCTTTCCATGATTTGTGTCATACGGAGGGCATCATTCCTGCGCTCGAGTCCAGTCATGCTGTGGCATATGCGGCAAAAATCGCGCAGGAAATGGCAAAGGACAAGATTCTGCTGGTGAATCTGTCGGGTCGCGGCGATAAGGACATGCACACTGTCGCCGAGAAGTCTGGAATTCGATTCTGATCGTTTGACAATGACGTCGCTTCTTTACAACGAGGACGCGCTGGTGGGCGTTCGGCGCATTGCCGATGCGTCGGTCGATCTCGTTATCGCCGATCCGCCTTATGGTCTGGGCAAGGACTATGGCAACGATTCCGACCGTCTTGGCGCGCAGGAATACCTGGCGTGGAGCGAGCGCTGGCTAGATGCGGTGGCGCCCAAGCTGACGGCGAACGGCAGCCTGTACGTCTTTCTCACCTGGCAGCACAGCCCGGAGGTCTTCAGCCATATCAAGACGCGATTTACCATGGTGAACGAGATCATTTGGGATCGCAGGGTGCCGAGCATGGGCGGCAGCACGCGCAAATTTTCCTCGGTGCACGATAACATCGGCTTCTTCGTGAAATCGCGCGACTATTACTTCGACGTCGATGCAGTGCGCATCCCTTACGATGCCGAGACCAAGAAGGCGCGCTCGCGCTCCATATTCGTCGGCAAGAAGTGGCTCGAAGTCGGCTACAACCCGAAAGACGTGTGGAGCGTTTCGCGGCTGCACCGCCAGCATGCCGAACGCGCGGATCATCCGACGCAAAAGCCGCTGGAAATCGTGGAGCGGATGGTGTTAGCGAGCTGCCCTCCCGGTGGCACCGTGCTTGACCCCTTCATGGGAAGCGGCACTTCGGCGGTGGCGGCGGCCCGGCACGGACGGCATTTCGTCGGTTTTGAACTCAATCCGGATTATTTTGCGATTGTCCAAAGCCGCGTGGCCGCGGTCGCAACGGGGCAAATGCGCCTTGCGCTTCAGGAGCACGAGACGGCGAGCGTGCGTCTGGATCGCACTGGCGCAGCGGCTTTCGACTAGAATGCAGCCGAACCAGCGTCTGCTGATCCCCTCAATGTTTCGCGATTCTCGCGGATAGTCGCCCCATGTCTCGCATTCAGGCCACGTTCGAGAAGCTCGCCAAGCTGCAAAGCAAGGCGCTGATACCTTTTTTCACCGCGGGCGATCCCGAGCCCGGCATTACAGTGCCGCTGATGCATGCGCTGGTTGACGCGGGCGCAGACGTGATCGAACTGGGCGTACCATTTTCCGACCCCATGGCCGATGGCCCGGTGATACAGCGCTCGAGCGAGCGTGCGCTGAAGCAAGGTGTGGGATTGGATCGGGTATTGGCATTTGTGCGGGAATTCCGCGCGCGCAATCAAACTACACCCGTGGTCCTGATGGGGTATGCGAATCCGATCGAGGCGATGGGCCAAGCGCGCTTCGTCAACGAGGCGCGGCAAGCCGGCGTTGACGGCGTATTGGTGGTCGATTACCCGCCGGAAGAATGCGAAGAATTCGCGGCTCTCGTGCGCAGCAACGCAATGGATCTGATTTTCCTGCTCGCACCAACCTCGAACGATGCGCGCATGGTTCAGGTGGCTACGCTCGCGAGCGGCTATATCTATTACGTTTCGTTGAAGGGCGTGACCGGAGCGGGCAACCTGGATCTGGCCGAGGTTGCAGCAAAGATTGCACAGATCCGGCGTCAGACCAAGCTGCCAGTTGGCGTTGGATTCGGCATTCGCGATGCAGCTACGGCCAGGGCGGTGGCACAGCTTGCCGATGCGGTGGTCATCGGCAGCGCCATTATTCAGCAGATGGAAGCTGCTGCGGCAGGAGAGCAGGTAGCACAGGCGGCCAGCTTCGTTCGGGGCATACGCCAGGCGCTCGACGCAAAATGAACTGGTTGCAGAAGCTGCTGCCGCCCAAGATCAACCGCTCGGTCAGTCCGAATAGGCGCGCCGTTCCGGAAGGGCTGTGGATCAAATGCGGTTCTTGCGACGCAGTGCTATACGCGACGGACCTGGAAAAGAACCTCAATGTCTGTCCCAAATGCAGCCATCACAATCGCCTCTCGGCGCGCGCGCGCATCGACGTGCTGCTCGACCCGGAGGGCCGCTTCGAGATCGGGGCCGAGGTGTTGCCGGTGGACACCCTCAAGTTCAAAGATAGCAAGCGTTATGCCGACCGCCTCGAGGAGGCCAAGCGCAATACCGGCGAGACCGACGCCCTGGTCGTGATGCAGGGCGCGATTAGGAACATCCCGCTGGTGGCGGCCGTGTTCGAATTTGAGTTCATGGGTGGGTCGATGGGCGCGGTCGTGGGCGAACGCTTCGTGCGCGGGGTGCACGCGTGCGTCGAGCAGAACTTGCCTTTTGTCTGCATCACCGCTACCGGCGGAGCGCGCATGCAGGAGGGATTGCTGTCGCTGATGCAAATGGCCAAGACCACGGCGGTACTGACCCAACTCAATGCGCGCAAACTCCCTTTCATTTCGGTGCTTACCGATCCGACCATGGGCGGCGTGTCGGCGAGTTTCGCCATGCTGGGCGATGTGATCATCGCCGAGCCGCGCGCGCTGATTGGTTTTGCCGGACCGCGTGTGATCGAGCAGACCGTGCGCGAAAAACTGCCTGAAGGATTTCAGCGCGCCGAGTTTCTACTGGAAAAAGGCGCGATCGATATGATCGTTGACCGGCGCCAGATGCGTCACCGACTGGCGCAGCTCATTACGCTGCTGATGCGTATTGCGCCTGAGAACTCCTGAGCGGAATTGGTATCGGATCAGTGGCGCGAGGGGCAGAAGGAATACCCGAATGCAAGGGCCTGAAGGCGAAGGCGTGAGAAGCGGCGCACGCCGGCGTTTTTCTGCAATGTATTTGCGCGCGGCGCGCTGAGATGAGGTACTGAATGGTCGCGAATCAGCCGCCTAAAGACCTCGCCGGATGGCTCACCTACATCGAGCAGCAACATCCGCAGAGCATCGCGCTCGGCCTGGAGCGGGTCGCACGCGTGCGCGATGCGATGGGCCTCGCAATCTCGGTACCGGTCATCACCGTTGCCGGCACCAACGGCAAGGGCTCGACCTGCGCCATGCTCGAGGCCATACTGTCTGCCGCGGGCTACCGCGTCGGCTTATATACGTCGCCGCACCTCCTGCGCTACAACGAGCGCGTGCGCATCGACGGGCGCGCGGCCGACGACGCAGCGCTCGCGGCGGCCTTCGCGCGGGTGGAGCGAGCGAGGAAGGACGCGGCCGGCGACATTCGCCTGACTTACTTCGAGTTTGGCACGCTCGCCGCAGTGGACTTGTTCCAGCGCGACGCCGTCGACGTATTGGTGCTCGAAGTCGGCATGGGCGGGCGTCTGGACGCCGTGAACGCATTTGATGCCGATTGCGCCATCGTCACCCGTATCGGCCTCGATCACATGGAGTATCTGGGTGCCACATGCGAGGCCATAGGCTACGAGAAGGCCGGCATCTTCCGCACGGGCAAGCCGGCGATAGTGGCCGATCCGGACCCGCCGGCGTCCGTGCCGGCGTATGCGCAGGCCATCGGCGCGGCGCTGCAACGCGTCGGCCATGAATTCGGCTATCGCGCCGGGCGCGACCGTTGGGACTTCTGGGGCCCGGCGGGCGAGAAACCTGGCCTAGTCTATCCGGCGTTGCGCGGTAACACCCAGTTGCTCAACGCGAGCGCGGCGCTGGCGGCCATCGACCTGCTGCGCGAGCGCCTGCCGGTCACACTGCAGCAGGTGTGTCAAGGATTGGCTGCGGTGGCGCTTCCCGGGCGCTTCCAGGTGCTGCCGGGCTCCCCTGCGGTTGTGCTCGACGTGGCACATAATCCGCAGGCGGCGGCAGTGCTGGCGGACAATCTATCGGCAATGAACGCTTGCCGGATGACCTGGGCGGTGTTCGGCATGCTGCGCGACAAGGACATCGCCGGCGTGGTGGAAGTCCTTGCCAAGCACGTCGACCGCTGGATGGTGTGTACACTGCCGCCGCCGCGCGGTGCCGAGGCAACGCAGCTGGCGCAAGTGCTCAAACGAGCCGGCATGGATGCGGTGCGGGAATTCGAAAATCCGGTAGCGGCCTATGGCGCGGCGCGCGGTGAGGCCGGGGAAAGTGATAAAATTCTCGTGTTCGGATCTTTCTATACCGTGGCAGATGTTCTCGCTGCGTTGGACAGCTCGAAACAAAAGGCGTAGATGGCGGAAAGCGACGAAGCCCTGCAGCTAAAACGGCGAGCCCGGCGCCGCCTCGTCGGCGCGATTGCCTTGGTGGCGTTCGTCGTCATTATTCTGCCGCTGATATTGGACAGGGAACCTGGCCCGGCCGGCCCGCCGTTAAAGGTGCAAATTCCCAGTCAGGACGCCGGCAGCTTCAATACCCGTGTGGTGCCGCCTGCACCGCCGCCAACCGAGAAGTCCGCGGTCAAAGCCGATGCGCCTGCCGCCAAGCCGCAAGCGGCGCCGTCCAAAGTGGAAGTGCCCCAGCCCAAAGGGGAAACCTCTAGCGCCAGGACGGAAGGACCAAAGGCAGAATCCAACGCCGCGGCAGCCTCGCCTCGACCTGCCGATAAAGCCGAAGAGGTGCGGGCGCTTGCCGCGCTCAGCGACAAAGCCTGGAGCATGAGCCTGGAAGCATTTTCCAATGAAAAGAACGTTAAACAGCTGCGCAGCAAACTTTCTGCGGCAGGGATAAAGTCATATACTGAGCCGGTCAAAACCAGCAAGGGCGAATTGACGCGTGTGCGCGCCGGGCCCTTTCCCAGCAAGGAAGCTGCCGAGAAGGCGCGCGCTAAGCTGGTCGCAATGGGGCTTAAACCCGCTGCCGCTACGCGCCAATGACGTGGTTTGACTATGCGGTAGTCGCCATCGTTTGCGTGTCGGTATTGTTGGCGGCGTGGCGTGGCGTGGTGAGGGAAATTATGGCGCTTGCGGGGTGGGCGGCGGCCTTTATCCTGTCGAGCCTATTCGCGCAGGAACTGGCGCAGTGGCTGCCGGCAAGCTTGTCGCCGCTGCTGCGGTCGGTCAGCGCGTATCTGGTCATTTTTCTTGCCGTGCTGCTGCTGTCCGGATTGGCCGGCATGCTGTTGGCGAAATTGTTTCACGCCGCGGGCCTCGCGCTCGCCGATCGTGCGGTTGGCGCCCTGTTCGGCCTCGCGCGCGGGCTGTTGATCGTGTTTATCGGGGTGATGATGGCCGGATTGACCAGTATGCCGAAAGAAGATTTCTGGCGAGACGCGGCGCTATCCGGCCCGATCGAAACTGCGGTGCTGGCAGCCAAGCCGGCGTTACCGGAAGATTTTGCGCAACGCATCCGTTACAGGTGAAACCATGTGCGGGATTCTCGGTGTAGTGGCAAGGGGACCGGTGAACCAGTTGCTCTATGACGGGCTGCTGGTGCTGCAGCACCGCGGCCAGGATGCGGCGGGCATCGTCACCTCGGAGGGGCAGACGTTCCACATGCACAAGGGCGGAGGGTTGGTGCGCGATGTGTTTCACACCCGCAATATGCGCGCGCTGCCCGGCAACATGGGCATCGCGCACTGCCGCTATCCAACGGCAGGCTCGGCCTCGAGCGCGGCCGAATCGCAGCCGTTCTATGTCAACTCGCCTTTCGGCATCGTGCTCGGCCATAACGGCAATCTCACCAATTCGTACAGCCTGAAACAGGAAATGTTTCGCCAGGATCTGCGCCACATCAACACCAACTCCGACTCGGAAGTGCTGCTGAACGTGCTGGCGCACGAGCTGCAGGCGGCGTCGACCAACTACAAGCTCGATCCCCAGACCATTTTTACGGCGGTGGCCAATGTGCACCGGCGCTGCCGCGGCGCCTACGCTGTGGTGGCGATGATCGCAGGCTACGGGCTGCTCGCATTTCGCGACCCGTATGGCATTCGGCCGCTGGTGATCGGTCGCATAGACAGCGGCAATGGCTACGAATATCTGGTGGCTTCGGAATCGGTGGCGCTGGACACGCTCGGATTCCAGTTTGTGCGCGACGTGGCTCCAGGCGAGGCCGTCTTCGTTGACGAAGACGGCAATTTTTATAGCCGCCAGTGCGCCGCAAAGCCTTCGCTCAACCCCTGCATTTTCGAGTATGTCTACCTCGCACGCCCGGACTCGCTCATGGACGGAGTGTCCGTCTACGAGACACGACTGCATATGGGCGAGCAGCTCGCTGCGAAAATCAGGAAGGAATACGCGCATCTTGAGATCGATGTGATCATTCCTATCCCCGACTCGAGCCGCCCCAGTGCCATGCAACTTGCCCTGAACCTGGGACTGTCCTACCGCGAGGGATTCGTCAAGAACCGCTATATCGGCCGCACTTTCATCATGCCCGGACAAAGGGAGCGCAAGAAGTCGGTGCGGCAGAAATTGAATGCGGTGACCATGGAATTCAGGCATAAGAACGTGATGCTGGTCGACGACTCCATCGTGCGCGGCACTACCAGCCACGAAATCGTGCTGATGGCGCGCGAATCCGGTGCCAATCGCGTGTACTTCGCCTCGGCGGCACCGCCGGTGCGTTATCCCAACGTCTACGGTATCGATATGCCTACGCGTCAGGAACTCATCGCCAACGGCCGCAGCGACGAAGAGGTTGCGCGCGAAATCGGCGCCGACGCGCTCATCTACCAGGATCTGGAAGCGCTCAAGGCAGCGGTGCGCGAGTCCAACCCGCGCCTTACCAAATTCGAGACTTCCTGCTTCGACGGCAATTACATTACAGGAGACGTTACGCGCGAATACCTGGACAGCGTGGAGAGCCAGCGCAACGGCGCCCGCTTGGAATTGGCCGATGAAATAGAAAGCACGCAACTCGACCTGGGCTTGGTGGAATCGGAACGCTAACGCATTCTCCCACGCAAGGAGGACGGCACATTTTCATCTGCGGCCCTGGGCGTGCCCTGCTTCCGCGCGCGCATTGCGTTCGGGTAGTCGAGCGGATCGGGGTTTGCGCAGCGTCGAAAGCGCAGCGTCGAAATTTGACAATCCTTGGTCGTGGTAGTAAGTTACCGCTGCGCCGATTTGAAGCATAGCTTGCGGGCGCCGCCGGATCGGGTTCATTGATATCGGCTAACAAATTCAGCTAAAGCGTGGGAAACCCGTCTTAGCCAAAGCTAAACGGGTTTTTTGCTTTTTATACGGATGCGAATATGACAAAGCAAAGTGAATTCGATACCTTGGCGCTGCGCACCGGCATACACCGCAGCCAATTCGGCGAACATTCCGAGGCGATGTACCTCACTTCGAGTTTCGTGTTCGAAAATGCCGCCCAGGCGGCGGCGCGTTTCGCAGGCGATGTGGAGGGCAATATCTATTCGCGCTTCACCAATCCCACGGTGAGCGCATTCCAGGAGCGCCTGGCAGCGCTCGAAGGCGCCGAGGCATGCGTCGCCACCGCGTCGGGCATGTCGGCGATACTCGCCATGGCGATGGCGCTGCTCAAGGCAGGTGATCACATCCTGTGCTCGGCCAGCGTGTTCGGCGCCACGGTGCAGTTGTTCTCCGGCATCATGGGCAAATTCGGCGTGCAGACGACGTTTGTGCAGGGCTCGAGTGTGGCTGCATGGGAGGACGCGCTGCGCAAGGACACCAAGTTGCTGTTTCTGGAAACTCCCTCGAATCCCCTTACCGAGATTGCCGATATCCGGGCACTAGCAGCGGTGGCGAGGCGTGCGGGGGCGCTGCTCGCCGTGGACAACTGCTTCTGCACCCCGGCGCTGCAAAAGCCGTTGGAACTGGGCGCAGACCTGGTCATCCATTCTGCGACCAAGTACCTGGACGGCCAAGGCAGGGTGCTGGGCGGAGCGGTGTTGGGACGGCGCGAGGCGACCAACGGCGTCTACGGCTTCCTGCGCACTGCCGGCCCAAGCCTGTCCCCGTTCAATGCCTGGGTGCTGTTGAAAGGGCTGGAAACGCTCAGAATCCGCATGGAGGCGCAGTCACTGGCCGCACTGCAGTTGGCCCAATGGCTGGAGCAGCACCGCGGCATAGCGCGCGTCTACTATCCGGGCCTGCCCTCCCATCCGCAGTATGACTTGGCGCGGAAGCAGCAGCGATTGGGTGGCGCGGTGGTGTCGTTCGACGTCGAAGGCGGGCGCGACGCGGCTTGGCGCGTGGTCGACGCGACGCGGATGATTTCGATCACCGCGAATTTAGGCGACACCAAGACGACGATTACCCATCCGGCCACCACCACTCACGGCCGCATCAGTCCAGAGGCGCGTAAGGCCGCGGGCATAGGCGATGGACTCTTGCGAGTCGCAGTGGGCCTGGAGGCGCTCAGCGACATCCAGGCCGATCTTGAGCGCGGGCTGAACTAGTCCGGCAGGACTGCAAGCGCGCGACCAGGCGGCTATCAGTCGTGGCTCAGTTGCACTGCGCGACAGCCCGACTCGTCGCAGGCGAGATAGCTGCCGGTCTGGTACCAGTCCGCGAGCACCCAGCGCTCGCATGTTCGACCGTCGACCGTATGCACGCGAAGCGCCGGACGATGCGTATGGCCGTGGATCAGCCGCGGGTAGCCGTAGCGGCGCAAAATTTCGTCCACTGCGGCGGGGGCAACATCCATTATTTCTGCCAGCTTGCGGTGTTTTTCGAGTTCGCTTTTCTGGCGCAGCAATTCGATCGCTGCCTTGCGTTCTGCGAGTGGCTGGGCGAGGAGATTGGCTATCCAAGGGGCGCTGCGGGCCATGCGCCGGAAAGCCTGGTATTCCTCGTCCAGTGTACACAGCGTATCGCCGTGCATGAGCAGAACCGACTGTCCGTGCAGGCTCAATAAGGTCGGATCCGGCAATTGCGTGACCCTGCTCGCCTGCGCGAAAGCCTCGCCGATGAGGAAATCGCGGTTGCCGTGCATCAGGTAGACCGGAACGCCGCAGCCGGCGAGCGTAGCGAGGGCGCGAATTACGCTTGCGTTAAAGGGGTCCTCGAGATCGTCATCCCCGGCCCAGTACTCGAACAGATCGCCTAGTATGTAGAGCGCTTGGGCGGCACGCGCCTCGCGTTCGAGAAAGTCGAAAAAGATCCGATTGATCTGCGGCCGGTTGGCGCAAAGGTGCAGGTCGGAGATGAACAGGTTCATGAAAGCCGGGCACGCAGCTGTCTCTCGGCTTTCCCCAATTCCACTAGCGCCGGCCGGCCGGTCCTATTCAGCAAACTTCGGCGCGTTCCAGCACTACGTCGTCCTTAGGTACGTCCTGATGGCCGCCGCGGCTGCCGGTTTGCACACCCTTGATTTTCTCGACCACGTCCATGCCCTCGACTACTTTGCCGAAAACGCAGTAGCCCCAGCCTTGCGTCGTCGGCGCACTGTGATTGAGGAAGCTGTTGTCCTTGACGTTGATGAAGAACTGAGAACTGGCCGAGTGCGGTTCGGAGGTGCGCGCCATGGCGACGGTGTAGCAGTCGTTCTTGAGCCCGTTGTTCGCCTCGTTTTCGATTTGCGCGCGCGTCGCCTTTTGCCGCATACCGGGTTCGAAGCCGCCGCCCTGGATCATGAAGCCGTCGATGACGCGGTGGAACACGGTGTTATCGTAATGGCCGTTGTCGACATAGGCGAGAAAATTGGCCACTGTCTTGGGCGCCTTCGCCGCATCGAGTTCAAGTTTGATGATGCCGTAATTGGTATGCAATTTGACCATGAGGCTCTCGCTATTTGTTGGAAATGAGGGTGGCGGATTCGATGATAACGGCTTGCTTCGGCACATCACTGGAGAAAGGGCCGCGCGGCCCGGTCGGGCTGCGCGCAATGCGCATCACCACGTCCATTCCCTGGGTTACTTTGCCGAAGACGGCATAACCGTAGCCCGCTTGAGTGGGCTCGCGAAAATCCAAGGCGGGATTGTCGGCGACATTGATGAAGAATTGTGCCGTTGCCGAATGCGGATTTGGCGTACGCGCCATGGCGATGGTCCCGACCTCGTTTTTCAGCCCGTTGCCGGCCTCGTTCGCTAGCGGCGGGCGATTGCCCTTTTTTTCCCTAAGATCTGGATAGTACCCGCCGCCCTGAATCATGAAGCCGTCGATGACGCGGTGAAAAACAAGGCCGTTGTAGAAACTGTCCTTCACATACTGCAAGAAATTGGCTACGGATTTCGGCGCCTTGTCGGCGTAGAGTTCGATGCGTATGGCGCCGGCACTGGTCCTGAGTTCAACCGTCGGATTGGCCGCAGACGCCAGCGGCGACCAGAGAAGCATTCCCAGCATGAGGATATAGAGTGAACGCATTTCTTAGCCTCTGTACCTGAGTAGGTGAAAATCCAGCCGCAGCGGATGCGCATGATGCGGATCGGATTCGAATTCACCGTTCGCATCCGTGGCGGCGACCGCGGCCTCTAGCCGGCGCCTTCGTAGATGATGCGCCAGCGCCCCGCATCCTTGCTCCAGTACTGGCGCTTCTTCATGGTATTGGAAAGATTGTTCGAGCGGTAGTCCTGGTCGAAGGCCACGACGACGAGTTCATCCTTGCCGGGGTTGCGGAACATGCTGAAATTCGAGAGCTTCAGCTTGATCCACTCCTTGCCGCTATTGACCTGGCGCTTGTGCCGCCCCCAGTCGGCGAGATTCTGGCGACCGGCCGAAAAGTTCTTCGAATAATGCTTGAGGTAGCGCTCGGTATCGCGGCTTTCCCAGTCGCTGCGCCACTGCTCGATTTCCGCATTGAGCGCATTGCGTTCGGCATTCCAATCGTCGAGCGACAGCCATTCGATCTGTTCGCTGATGATCACCGGCGTCAGTCCAATCTGCAAGTTCTTGGATAGGGCGTCGAGGTCGGCGTTGGAGAGTACGACGCAGCCATTGCTCGCGCGCGGCGGCCGGCTGTAAGTATCGCTGGGCGTACCGTGCAACCAGATGCCATGTCCGTTGCGGCCCTGGCGCTTGTCCCATTCATTGGGGTAGCTGATCGGAAAGGCGCCGCTGCCATAGAAGTCGGACAGCTTGTTGCGCGGCAGGCTGGCGGTGACGTGGTACACCCCGATGGGTGTCTTTTCGTCGCCTTCGCGCGTCTTTTCCCCGCTGCGCCTGCCGGTGCTGATGTAATAGTCGGCGACAAACCGCGGCCGGCCGTTTTCGTTCTGATACAGGTACAGACGCGAGCGCTTATTGTCGACGACGATGGCGTAGCGCTGGTCGGCGCGCAATTGCATCAGGTAACGCGGTACCCGGTCCTTTGGCGGACGTTCGCGGTAGGCGTGCAGGCGCGCCAGCGCTTCGGCACGCAGGCCGTCGAGCCGCTCGCTCGACCCCTGGGGCGCATTGCCAAAGCTCTTGAGCGCGCGTCCGCGGGCGAGTAGCAGGTCGCCTTTGATCAGGTGCGCCAAACGGAAATTGGGCTTGGCCTGCAGCAGCGTTTCGACGTGATTCAGCGCCAGGTCGAGGCGGTTAGCCTCGATTTCGTCGAAAACCTTGCCCAGTAAAGAGTCGGTACTCTGGCCCGCGTGGGCGAGGACCGTGGAAGCGAAGAAGACACCGGCGAGCCAAATGCCCCCGGCGAGTAGTCGATTGGAAAATCCATGCCGCAACCGCATCAATTAATTGACCCGTTCTTCACGTATTTTCCATTTCCCCTCGGATTTGACCATGACCAGTGTCTTCGTTCCGGACGTCTTTATTACATCGGAGCGGTAGTTCTGGCGGAAGGTCACGCGCGCGGTGTTGTCTGCGCCGAGGCTGACTTTGGGGGACTCGATCCCAACCTCGATTTTCTTCGGCGCATTGATGCGCAGTTTGCGCGATTTTTCCCAGTCGCCGCGCGCCTCGCCTCTGGGTGGTTTGAATTCCTTGGCGTAATAGGCGAGATAGCCGGGCACGTCTTTCTTGGCCCAGGCGTTAGCCCAGGCGTGGACGGTCTTAACCAGCTCCTCGGCGTCATTGCCGCGTTCGCCGCCGGATTTCGCCGGCGCCTCTACTGCCGGTCGCGCTGCCACCTTGGGCTCGGGGCCCGGCGCCGCGTTTGCCTTGCCCGCGCTCGGGGCTTTAGCCACAGCCGCTTCTGCCGGCTTCACCGGTTCAGTACGCACAGGCGAGCGCCCGGTGCGTGCGCCGCCGCCGATCAATTCGCCTATCATGGCCAGCTTGGTTTTTGCGCCGGTATTGGAGGAATCCAGCTGCAGCGCCTTGTCGTAGGCTTGGCTTGCCAGCTTGGCATAGATGTCGCCCAGATTTTCGTGCGCGGTGGCATAACTTGGATGTGTACGGATAGAGCTTTCCAGCGCGACGCGGGCTCTTTCGTATTGGCCCTGCGACGCGTACAGCACGGCCAGGTTGTTGTACGGCTCGGGCAACTCCGGGTAATCCTCGGACAGCTTCGTGAACACCTGAATCGCCTCGCTCGGGCGATTCATTTCGGTCAGTACCAGCCCTTTCAAAAAACGCGTTTGCGCATCGCGCGGCTTGCTCGCCAGCAACTTGTCAACGCGTTCGAGCGCCTGCGGCAACTGCCCCTGCCGCATCATGCGAGTGATGTCCTGTAGTTCGTCGGCGTGGACGGCGACTGCAGCCAGGACGAGGCTCAGCGTGATTGCGCTGCGGCGAAGGAGAGGGTGCATTGTGGTATACTTTCTCGCGCCAATTAGATTAGCTTTGCATTCTAGCAAGAACCACCGAATCACTACAACAGAAGCCACAGTCAAAGTTTCGATTGCGGCCTCGTTTGCACGCCATAGGCGCGTCGCAGGCGATCACTTCTAGCCGATTTTGGCGCATGCTGAAGATATACAATACCCTCGCGCGCTGCAAGCAGGATTTCGTCCCGATCGAACCGGGCAGGGTGCGCATGTACGTATGCGGCATGACTGTCTACGATTACTGCCACTTGGGCCATGCACGCGTTTTGGTTGCATTCGACATGGTGCAGCGCTGGCTGCGCGCCGCCGGGTTCGACGTCACCTATGTGCGCAATATCACCGACATCGACGACAAGATCATCCGCCGCGCGCTCGAGCGCGGTGAAACCATCGGCGCGCTGACGCAACGCTTCATCGGCTACATGGAAGAGGACGCGGCGGCCCTGGGCGTGGACAAACCGGATTACGAACCTCGCGCCACCGAGTTTATCGACGGCATGCTCGATATGATCGAGTCACTGCAGGTCAAGGGCTTGGCCTACCAGGGCGCGCAAGGTGACATCAATTACTCGGTGCGCAAATTTCCCGGTTACGGCAAGCTCTCGGGCAAGACACTGGACGAACTGCGCGCAGGCGAGCGCGTCGACATCGATCCGGGCAAACAAGATCCGCTCGATTTCGTGCTGTGGAAGCGCGCCAAGGAAGGCGAGCCGTCCTGGCCCTCGCCCTGGGGCAGCGGCCGCCCCGGCTGGCATATCGAGTGCTCGACCATGTCATGCAAGCTGCTCGGCGCGCATTTCGATATTCATGGCGGTGGCCAGGATCTGCAGTTCCCGCATCACGAAAACGAAATCGCGCAGTCGGAAGGAGCCAACGGCGGCGCATTCGTGAATTACTGGATGCATAACGGCTTCGTGCGCGTCGACGACGAGAAGATGTCCAAGTCGCTGGGCAACTTCTTCACCATCCGCGAGGTGCTGAAGAAATACGATGCCGAAGTGGTGCGCTTTTTCATTCTGCGCGCGCATTACCGCAGTCCGCTGAACTACTCGGATCAACATCTGGAGGATGCCAAGCAGGCATTGACGCGCTTATACACGGCACTGAATACAGTAGCGCCGGCAGAACTCGTCATCGACTGGAGCGAACCGAACGCGGCCCGCTTCAAGGATGCCATGGACGACGATTTCGGTACGCCCGAGGCCATGGCGGTATTGTTCGACTTGGCGGGCGAAGTGAACCGGAGCCGCTCCGCGAAGGCGGCGGGGCTGCTGCGGGCTCTCGCAGGGATACTCGGCTTGCTGCAAAGGCATCCCGCCGATTTTCTGCAAGGTCGATCTGCCGCGGTGGGCGCGGCGACGGAAGATCTGGATATCCAGGGTCGGATCGAGGCGCGTGCCGCCGCCAAGAAAGCGAAGAATTACGCCGAAGCAGACCGCATCAGGCGCGAATTGCTGGATGCAGGGATAGTGCTTGAAGATGCGCCGGGCGGGAAAACCAGTTGGCGCCGCGCATAGGTGCATCGCCGCGTGCGCTGCCGCGTGACACCGCGAATCTGATTCCTTCGTTATTCGACGAAGAATTCCTTGACCTTGTCCATCCAGGACTTGGCACGCGGATTATGCCGGTCCGAGTCTTTCCTGTTGATCACGTCCAGCTCGCGCAGTAGTTCCTTTTGTCGCTCGGTAAGGTTCACCGGCGTCTCGACCACCACGTGGCACAGCAGGTCCCCGTAGGCATGGCTGCGTACCCCCTTGATGCCCTTGCCGCGCAGGCGAAATATCTTTCCGCTCTGGGTTTCGGCCGGAATTCTGATCTTGGCGGCACCGGAAAGCGTCGGAATGTCGATCTCCCCGCCCAGCGCTGCAATGGTGAAACTGATCGGCATTTCGCAGTGCAGGTCGTCGTGATCGCGCTGGAACACCGCATGCGGCTTCAGATGCAATTGCACGTACAGGTCGCCCGGCGGCCCGCCGTTGACGCCTGCTTCGCCCTCGCCGCTTAAACGGACGCGATCGCCCTCATCCACGCCCGCCGGAATCTTGACTGAAAGCGTCTTGTGCTGTTTGACGCGTCCTGCGCCCTGGCAGCTCGGGCACGGATCGGAGATGATCTTGCCTGTGCCGTGGCATCGCGGGCACGGCTGTTGAATAGAGAAGAATCCCTGCTGCATGCGCACCTGTCCCTGGCCGTTGCAGGTGGGGCAGGTCTTGGGCTGGGTCCCTGCTCTTGCTCCGGAGCCATGGCAGGTGGCGCATTCGTCCATCGTGGGAATGCGGATCTTCGTCTCGGTGCCGTGCGCCGCCTGTTCCAGCGAAATCTCAAGGTTATAGCGCAGGTCGGCTCCGCGGTAGACGTTCGAGCGTCCTCCGCGCGCCTGGCCGAAGATATCGCCGAAGATGTCGCCGAAGGCGTCGGCGAAATTTGAGAATCCGGCACCCTGGGCGCCGGCTGCCGCGGACGGGTCGACGCCGGCGTGTCCATACCGGTCATAGGCAGCGCGCTTGTCGGCGTCGGAGAGCACCTCATAGGCTTCCTTCGCTTCTTTGAATTTTTCCTCCGACCTGGCCTTGTCGTCCGGATTGCGGTCCGGATGATGTTTCATCGCCAGCCTGCGGTACGCTTTCTTGATGGCATCGTCGTCCGCATCGCGATTGACGCCCAGGGTCTCGTAATAGTCTTTCTTGGCCATAGGCGTTGTTAGCTGCGGATTAACGCGAAGATGCGCGGATTAGGCATGCTGTCAAATCCCGTTTCATACGTTGCTTGCAAGCGAAAATCCCGCGGAGCGACGAAACCTCTCCGCGGGACGGCTGGGTGAATAGTTGGCCGCTTATTTCTTCCCGTCTTTGACCTCGGTGTACTCGGCGTCGACCACTTCGCCCTCTGCGGTCTTGGCTTCGCTTGCCGCGCCTGGTGCCGCCTTCTCGTTTGCGGCCTGGGCATCGGCGTACATCTTTTCACCCAGCTTCTGCGCCGCCTGCGCCAGGGCTTGCGACTTGGCGTCGATTGCCGCTTTATCCTCGGACTTCAGCGCGGCCTCGGCTTCCTTGATCGCCGCTTCGATCTTTTCTTTCTCGCCCGCTTCGAGTTTCGCGCCGTACTCAGTGAGCGATTTCTTCACCGAGTGTACCAGCGCCTCGCACTGATTGCGCGCGTTCACCAGTTCCAGCGCCTTCTTGTCCTCTTCGGCGTGCGCCTCGGCGTCCTTGACCATCTTCTGGATCTCATCCTCGCTCAACCCGCTCGAGGCCTGGATCTTGATCTTGTTCTCCTTGCCCGTGGCCTTGTCCTTGGCCGATACGTGCAGGATGCCGTTGGCGTCGATGTCGAAAGCGACTTCGATCTGCGGCATTCCGCGCGGAGCCGGGGGGATGTCCGTGAGGTTGAACTGACCCAGGCTTTTGTTGCCCGAGGCGACGTCGCGCTCGCCCTGCAGCACATGTATGGTGACCGCCGTCTGATTGTCATCGGCGGTGGAAAACACCTGCTGCGCCTTGGTCGGAATAGTGGTGTTCTTCTGGATCAGCTTGGTCATCACCCCGCCGAGCGTTTCGATGCCGAGCGACAGCGGCGTAACGTCGAGCAACAGCACGTCCTTTCTATCGCCCGAGAGGACGGACGCTTGGATCGCCGCGCCCGCGGCCACCGCTTCGTCCGGATTCACGTCCTTGCGCGGCTCTTTGCCGAAGATCTCTTTGACCTTTTCCTGCACCTTGGGCATGCGCGTCATCCCGCCCACGAGGATCACGTCGCTGATATCGGAGACCTTGACGCCGGAGTCCTTGATTGCTGTCAGGCATGGCGCGGTCGTCTTCTGGATAAGTTCATCCACCAGACTCTCCAGCTTCGCCCGCGTGAGCTTGATCGACAGGTGCTTGGGCCCGCTCGCGTCGGCGGTGATGTAGGCCAGGTTGATCTCCGTCTGCTGCGAAGAGGACAGCTCGATCTTGGCCTTCTCCGCGGCCTCCTTCAGGCGCTGCAGCGCGAGCACGTCTTTCCTCAGATCGATGCCTTGGTCGCGCTTGAACTCGTCGCACAGGTAATCCATGATGCGCTGGTCGAAGTCCTCGCCGCCGAGGAAGGTATCGCCGTTGGTGGAGAGCACCTCGAATTGTTTCTCGCCCTCGACATCGGCGATCTCGATGATCGAGATGTCGAAAGTGCCGCCGCCCAGGTCATAGACCGCGATCTTGCGGTCTCCGCCTTGCTTGTCCACGCCGAAGGCGAGTGCCGCCGCGGTCGGCTCATTGATGATGCGCTTCACCTCGAGGCCGGCGATGCGGCCGGCGTCCTTGGTCGCTTGACGCTGGCTGTCGTTGAAGTAGGCCGGCACGGTGATCACGGCTTCGGTCACCGGTTCGCCGAGGTAGTCCTCGGCGGTCTTCTTCATCTTTACCAGCACCTGCGCCGACACTTCCTGCGGGGCGATCCTTTTACCCCGTACCTCGACCCAGGCGTCGCCGTTATCGTGCTTGACGATCCTGTATGGCATGAGGTCGAGGTCCTTTTGCACCTCTTTCTCCTCGAAACGGCGGCCGATCAGGCGCTTGACCGCGTACAGCGTGTTCTTGGCGTTGGTGACAGCTTGGCGCTTGGCCGACGCACCGACCAGGACTTCGCCGTCCTCCATGTAGGCGACGATGGACGGCGTGGTGCGCGCGCCCTCGGAATTCTCGATGATCTTGGTTTGCCCGCCTTCCATTACGGCGACGCAGGAATTGGTCGTTCCCAGGTCGATGCCGATGATCTTAGCCATACTATGTCCCTCGAAGAGTGAAATGAGCTTGACAGCAATTTGGGGTTGAATCCCCGCGCTTCAAGCGTCCAATGCCTTTGATACGGTCACCAGTGCCGGGCGGATGACACGCTCGTGCAGTAGATAGCCCTTTTGCATCACGCTTACGACCTGATTCGGCTCCCCAGGGTGCGGCACCATGGTCATGGCCTGGTGCTTATGCGGGTCGAACTTCTCGTTGACCGGATTGATTTCCGTGAGTCGCGCCTTTTCGAATACGGCGTTCAGTTGTTTCAAGGTCAACTCGACGCCGCTCTTCAGGCTCTCCGGCGTGACGTTTTCGACTGCAAGCGCGGCTTCCAGGCTATCGCGGACCGGCAACAGCGCTTGCGCCAGACTTTCCACGCCGTATTTGTGCGCGCTCGCGATGTCGGCCTGGGCGCGTTTGCGCAGGTTCTCGGTCTCCGCCTTGGCGCGCAGCCAGGAATCCAGATGCTCTTGGGCTTTTTGTTCGGCTAGTCGCAGTTGCTCTTCCATGCTCAAGCTAGCTTCGGGCGCCGGCGCCGCGTCGTTGGCCGGGGTCGCCGAACTCTCGCCGGGTTCAGGTTGGGAAATGCTGGGTTCTTGATCCGCCATCGCTAATCTCTTGTCTCATAATGACCTTCCAGGAAATGGGGACAAAAAACGCCTTTTCAAGGGGGCAATGCGCGGCGCATGCGAGGCGTGCACCTTCTTCGAGCGCGAGGTATGTGCACGGCCAACTTTTCGCAACACCTGCGCATCCCTGGGTGCGCTGCAATAATGCGGGTAAATTCAAGGCCGGAGCGACGAGCGTGAATCTAGCCCGGCGCGCCCAGAGCTTTTGCCCGCGCGCGCGAGCGCTCAAGCGCGTGTGCGTCTGCCGCCGCTTCATCCCAACCTTGCATATGTTCCAGCGCGATCTGTGCCAGCGCCTGTATCCACGCCGCGTTTTCATTGAGGCAGGGGATGACGTGAAATTCCTTTCCACCCGCACCCAGGAACTCCGCCTTGCCCTCCATTCCAATTTCCTGCAGCGTCTCCAGACAGTCGGCTACGAAACCCGGACAGACCACGTCGACACGACGCAGCCCCTCCTTGCCCCATTGCGAGAGTGTTACGGCGGTATAGGGTTTTAGCCACTCGGTACGGCCAAAACGCGATTGGAAGCTGAGTTGGTACGCCTCAGGCGTAAGCCCCAGTTCTTCGGCCAACAGGCGCGCGGTCTTCTGGCATTCGCAGTGGTAAGGATCGCCGCGATCGAGGGTGTAACGTGGCAGCCCGTGAAAACTCATCAGCAGTTTGTCCGGTTTGCCGTGCAGCGTCCAATGCCGGCGCACGCCATCGGCGAGCGCCGCGATGTAGGCGGCGTTGTCGTGAAAGTGCTTTACCATGCGCAATTCGGGTATGTTGCGCGTGCGCCGGAAAAAACCGGACACGCTGTCGAGTGCGGTCGCGGTCGTGCTGGCTGCGTACTGCGGGTACAGGGGCAGGACCAGAATGCGCTCGCAGCCCTGTTGCTTGAAGGAGGAGAGCGCCGATTCGATCGATGGTTGGCCATAGCGCATGGCGTAGTTCACGAGTAGAGCGGTGTGCCCTTGCGCGCCGAGGTAGCCACGCAGCAGTTTAGCCTGGCGCTCCGTATGTACCTTGAGCGGCGATCCGTCCTTGTCCCAGATCTGCGCGTATTTGGCCGCCGATCTGCCTGGCCGCACGACGAGGACGATGGCGTAGAGGATCAGCCACCAAATTGGTCTGGGAATTTCGACCACGCGCGGATCGGATAGGAATTCCTTCAGGTATCGGCGCACAGCCTTGCGCGTCGGCGCCTCGGGCGTGCCCAAGTTGACGAGCAGGATCGCGGTGCGCGCCGGGGTGCCGTGCGCAAAAGCCGGTTCGGCGAGATAGGACATGGTCAGCCTTGTCTATGCGCGGTGCCGAAGGCTGCCATGCCGGGCGCATTGCCCAGGCTGGCACAGGCATGGCGCGTCTCGGGCACGGCGCGATCGGGATGCATGGGCCGTAGCCGCAGAAGGATCAACTGCTGGAGAGGGCGCTGGAGAGCAATTTTGCCGTGATGTCGACGATGGGTATGACGCGCTCATAGGCCATGCGCGTCGGTCCGATTACACCCACGGTGCCGACCACGCGTCCGTCCACGCTATAGGGTGCTGTCACCACACTGCATTCGTCCAGCAGCGAAGCACCCGATTCGCCGCCGATGAATATCTGTACGCCTTGCGCGCGCGTGCTCATGTCGAGTATCTGCACGAACACGGTCTTCTGCTCGAACAATTCGAACAGCTCGCGCAGCCGTTTCATGTTCGAGGCAAGGTCGGCGGAATCGAGCAGGTTCTTCTCGCCTGAAATAACGTAATTCTCGTTGCTTTCGTTCAGCGCCTGATCGCCTGCCTCAAGCGCGGCGGTCATGAGCGAGGTCATGTCCTGATGCAGCTGTTTCAATTCCTGCTGCACGCGCCGGCGGATGTCGTCGAAGGTAAGCCCGGCATAGTTTTGATTGAGGAAATTCGCAGCCATCGTCAACTGTGTCGGCGTATAGGTCTTGTCGGTGAACAGGATCCGGTTCTGCACGTTGCCGTCCGGCGTGACAATGATCAGAAGAATGCGCTTTTCCGATAGCGAAAGAAACTCGATGTGACGGAAGGCGGGGTTCTTGCGCCTGGGCGAGGCGACCACGCCGGCAAAATGGGTGAGTTGCGACAGCAATTGCGAGGCGGTACTGACCAGCCGCTGCGGATTGTCCGGATGCAGATTGCCCTCGATTTGGTTCAACTCAACCGGCTCCAGAGGTTTGATGGTAAGCAGGGTGTCGACGAAAATGCGGTAACCCCGCGGCGTCGGTACGCGCCCGGCCGAGGTATGCGGACTGGAAATGAAGCCGAGATCCTCCAGGTCCGACATGATATTGCGGATGGTTGCTGGCGACAGATCCAGGCCGGAATAGCGCGAAAGCGCGCGCGAGCCGACCGGTTGCCCTTCGGCAATGTAGCGTTCGACCAGGGTTTTGAGCAGAATTTTGCCGCGTCGGTCTAGCATGAGCCTATTCTACAGAAAATTTCCGCATGTCCTTCAACACGAGATTGGGGCGATGTGGTCTAATTTCAACGCGATGCCTCCCGCTTTCAAAACTGTTGCCTTGATCGGCCGCTATAACACCGCCGAAATCGCCGAGTCGCTGCTCGGTTTGGCGAGGCTGCTCGAGCAGCGTGGGTGCGCCGTCCTGATCGAGAAAGAGACTGCGACCAACATTGGAGGCAACAGTTTTAGCGTGGGCGATTTTGGCGTCATCGGCGCGAAGGCCAACCTCGCGGTGGTTCTGGGCGGGGACGGCAGCATGCTTTCCGCGGCGCGCCAGTTGGCGAGCCACGGTGTGCCCTTGGTAGGCGTCAACCAGGGGCGGTTGGGTTTCATGACCGACATCGCGCTCTCAAGCATGCGCGATACCGTCGATCAGTTGCTCACGGGCGAATACACCGTCGAGGATCGCGTCATGCTGCATGCCCGGGTAGAACGCGAAGACCGGGAGTTTTTCAGTACGGAAGCGCTGAACGACATTGTTGTCAACAAAGGCGCGACCGGCCGCATGATCGAGTTCCTGGTGCACATCGACGGCCAATTTGTCTACGATCTGCGCGCTGACGGCATTATCGTCTCAACGCCGACCGGTTCCACCGCTTACGCGCTTTCGTCCAACGGGCCGATCCTTCAGCCTAACGTGCCCGGCCTCGTCGTGGTACCGGTCTGCCCGCACACGCTGTCCAACAGACCGATCACCGTGAGCGACCGCTGTGTCATCGAGATCACCATCAAGCGCGCTGCGGGCGCGCGCTTGCATTTCGACGGTCAGCCACAGGCGGAGTTGGAAGCGCGCGACAAGGTGACGTTACGGCGCGCGGCGCACACCATCCGCTTCGTCCATCCTCCTGGCTACAGCTACTACGCGATGCTGCGCGAGAAGCTGCATTGGAGTGAAATGTAGGCATGTTGCGGACGCTCAGCATCCGCGATTTTGTCATTGTCGACTCGATCGACCTCGAATTTCGCTCTGGCTTCACCGTGCTTACCGGCGAGACCGGCGCCGGCAAGTCCATACTCATCGATGCATTGGCGTTGACTCTAGGCGAGCGCGGCGACGCGGCCGTGGTGCGCACAGGCTGCGAGCGCGCGGACATCAGTGCCGAATTCGATATTCAGCCGCTGCCCGATCTGGCCGAATGGCTGCGCGGGGCCGAGCTGGAGGGTGATCCCGGATTGCTTTTGCTGCGCCGGGTAATAGACAAGAGCGGGCGCTCGCGCGCGTTCGTCAATGGGCGGCCTGCGACGCTGGGCCAGTTGCGCGATGCGGGCGAGCGGCTGGTGGATATCCACGGACAGCATGCGCACCAGTCTTTACTCAAGTCCGAGGCGCAGCGCGAGTTGCTCGACACGCACGCCGGCCTGATGCCTCTTGCGGCCGAGGTCGCGGCGGCGTATCGGCAATGGCAGAGGTTGGCGCAGGCCCGCTCGGATTACGAAACCCACGCGGCCGAGCGCAATGCCAAGCGCGAACAGCTGCAGCTGCAGGTGCACGAACTCGATCAGTTGGCCCTGCAGCAGGGCGAATGGGAGGCGGTGCAGGCAGAGCATACGCGTCTGGCGCATGCCGCCAGCCTGATCGAGGGCGTACAGGCGGCACTGCAGAGCCTGTCGGAAGCCGATGTGGCCTGCCTGCCGCTGCTCGGTGGAACGGCCGCGCGGCTGGAGGCGCTGCTGGGCTATGACGCGCGCCTAGGCGAAGCAATCGAGTTGGTGCGCTCGGGCGAGGCGCAGGTGCAGGAGGCGGTCTATGCGCTGCGTCACTATGCCGAGCGTGTCGAACTGGACCCGCAGCGGCTCGTAGCGGTGGAGGCGCGCATGCAGGCCATCCATGGCAGCGCGCGCAAGTTCCGCCTTGCCCCGGCGCAACTCATCGAGCATTTGCATGGCTTACAAGCGTCTTTGGCCGAACTCGATATCACCTCCAACCTGGAAGTCCTGGCGCGAGAAGAACAGCAGGCACGCAACAACTATCGCGCACAGGCGGCCAAGCTGAGTGCGGGGAGGAAGAAGGCCGCCGCCAAACTCGGCAAGGATATTACGCAGGCGATGCAGGCGCTCGCGATGCCGGGCGGCAGTTTCGCCGTCGCGCTCAATCCCTCTGCGCCCGAAGGCAGCGTACATGGCGCGGAACTGGTCGAATTTCTGGTCGCAGCCAACCCTGGCGTGGAAGCGCGAGCGCTCGCCAAGGTGGCCTCAGGCGGCGAACTGTCGCGCATCAGCCTTGCCATCCAGGTAATTACCAGCAAGGCGGCGCTGGTGCCGACGCTGATCTTCGACGAGGTGGATGCCGGCATAGGTGGCGGGGTGGCAGAGATCGTAGGGCGCCAGCTCAAGACCCTCGGGCGCGAACGCCAGGTGCTCTGTGTCACGCATCTACCCCAGGTCGCCGCGCAGGCCGATCAACAGTGGTCGGTAAGCAAATTCGGCGTCGAGGGAAAAATGAAAACCCTGGTCTCGGTGCTTGACCGGAAATCGCGCATCGAGGAGGTCGCGCGCATGCTGGGCGGTACCGAGATAACCCCCACTACACGCAAACATGCGGCAGAAATGCTGAGTCTGAGCTAAGCTTATAAATAAACGAGCATACAAAAAATAAACGGGCGTACACAACAATTCTTCTACGACATGGGGGTCAGTGATGCGGACGTTCAAGCCTATTAGATCCAACGCCGGATCGGCGCGCGTGATATTGATGGTCGTGCTGGTGGTGGTACTCGGCTGTGCCTATGTTGGACTGGATATGTATACCAGCGGGCAGCAGAATGCGAGCATGGTGGAAGGGCGCGGCGGCGCAATCGTCGATGCGTTGTCACGTTACAAGCGCGAAACCGGCACATTGCCCGATGCACTGGAAAAACTCGTGCCCAAGCATCTGCCTGTGCTGGCCAAATGCCCGAATGGACAAGCCTACGCGTACAAGCCGGCCGGGGCTGAATATACCCTCAGCTGCCAGGAGGTCCTGTTCAACTCCAAGCCGTACCAATTCAACTCCCAGTCGCGGGTGTGGGCCGGCTAGACCATACGCGAGGAGGCCATTTCAGAATTGCGGCAACGAGCTTTGCTGCATGAAGGCACCACGGAACATATCCCCCGTCGTGTAGATGCCAGTCGCCGCCCCGGGGGCCTGCGTGAAACGCAAGACAGACAGCGCAGGATGCTCCGGTTTGTGCCAGAAACCGCTTTGGGCTAGAATGCGCGTTCCTTTAGGCGCGTAGCTCAGCTGGTTAGAGCATCACCTTGACATGGTGGGGGTCGTTGGTTCGAGTCCAATCGCGCCTACCAAATTTCTCCCCGACAGCGGTTCTTGCCAAAGGCCGGCAGTGGCCCGGCTGGGAGGGATTTGGGGCGGCTGCGCGGCAGGATGTAGTGCCGCCGCGCAGGCGGCATTCGGCTGCGATTGCGGCGAGCGACAGCCGCCTGCGGCGTTTTACGCGTGCAGGCGGTGGTATTTTTCCATCAGTTGGTTCGGCGTTTCCTTGACATCCGGGTTGGGAATTATGCAGTCCGCCGGGCACACGGTCATGCACTGCGGCTCGTCGTGCGCGCCTACGCACTCGGTGCAGAGAGCCGGGTCGATCGTGTAGATGGGGCTGGCGACACTGATCGCTTTGTTCGGGCAAACCGACACGCAAGCGTCGCAGGATGTGCAGTCGTCGTTGATTAATAGGGCCATTATTGATCTCCTCGAGGTATGAATATTAATGCCGCCTCACCTACGCGATATCGCTAGTATAAGAGGTCAGCGCCTTCATGTAGTTGTTGCGCTCGAATGCCGCGGGGTCCGGGCACGAGCGCTGGCTTAGCGAGCCCTTCATCTGTTCGACCGATGTGTATTCGCGTTCGCTCATCCAGCTTTCGACGCCACGCAGCAGGGTGCCGATATGTGCGGGTCCGTTCCGGAGCAGGCTGCTCGCGATCGCGACGCAGTCGGCGCCAGCGAGCAGCAATTTCAGCACGTCCTCCGGCGTATGCGCTCCACCCGTGGCGGCCAGGCTCGTTTGAACGCGGCCGCGCAGGATCGCAACCCAACGCAGTGCCAGACGCAGTTCGTCGGAGCTCGACAGCACCAGGTGCGGCGCCACCTCGAGCGCGTCGAGCAGGATGTCCGGTTGAACGAAGCGGTTGAACAACACCAATCCGGAAGCGCCGGCGGCGGCGAGGCGCGCCGCCATGTTGGCCATGGCGCTGAAGTAGGGTGACACCTTCACCGCTACCGGAACCGAAACCATGCCGCTCACGGCTTCCACCAGGTCGACATAGCGTTTTTCTATGTCGCTGCTCGCGTCGGCGGGATCGGTGGCGAGGAAGTAGATGTTCAGCTCGATCGCGTCGGCGCCGGCGTCTTCGAACTGCTTGGCGATGCGCGTCCAGCCGCCCGGGGTGTAGCCGTTGAGGCTGGGGATCACCGGCACCGACAGCGTCTTCTTCGCTTCGCCGATCAGCTTGAGATATTGGTCGGGGCCGGTGTTGTATTGCTGCATTTCGGGAAAGAAGCCACGCGCTTCGGGCGACAGCTCCGCTCCCGTCAGCATCAGGTTGTGGGCGGCCATTTCATCGTGCTCGATTTGCTCCTCGAACAGCGACGGCAGCACCACGGCCGCGACGCCGGCGTCTGCCAAGCGCTTGAGACTGTCGATCGAAGCGGTCAGCGGCGAGGCGGAGGCGACAATCGGGTTGCGCAGTTCGAGCCCAAGATAGCGGCTCTTAAGATCGACGCTCATTCTTGCTCCTCCTTTGGCAGCGGCGCGGGCGCGGCGGGCGCGGCTTTGCTGCTGCTTTCGTCGTGTTTGTCGGTTTCGGGCAGGTTACGGTGCACGCCTGCCACCTGCTCGTATAGCTGCCAGCGCGCATCCGCGTCGGCCTGTGCCATCTTCATCAGCTGCTGTGCACGCGCCGGATCAGCCTGGGCGAGCATGGCGAAACGGCCCTCTTTCATCGTAAACCGGTCTACCGGTATGGTCGGCTTGCGCGAATCGAGCTTGAGCGGTTGATCGCCGCCACCCATGCCCAAGCGCGGGTCGTAGTGGTACAGCGTGAGGTAGCCGCTTCTCACCGCATCGCGCTGGTGGCTCATTGCGGTCGCCATGTCGATGCCGTGCGCGATGCAGTGGCTGTAGGCGATGATCAGCGACGGTCCGGGCCAGGATGCCGCTTCCTGGAACGTGCGCACCGCATGCATCGGATTGGCTCCCATCGCTACTTGCGCCACATATACGTTGCCGTAGGCCATGGCGATCATGCCCAGATCCTTCTTTCCGCCCGGCTTGCCGGCGGCGGCGAATTTCGCGACCGCGCCGCGCGGCGTGGATTTTGAGGCCTGCCCGCCGGTGTTGCTGTAGACCTCGGTGTCAAGCACGAGGATGTTGACGTTGCGCCCGGAGGCGAGCACGTGATCGAGGCCGCCATAACCAATGTCGTAAGCCCAGCCATCGCCGCCGACGATCCAGACGCTACGCGCGATCAGACTGTCAGCTACCGCGAGCAGCTGGCGAGACTGGTGGCTGTCGATTTGCGCGAGGCGCGCCTTGAGGTGCTTTACGAACTCCCGCTGCGTGCGTATCTGCTCGTCGGATTCCTGCGGCGCGTCGAGGAGCGTCGTGCACAGGTCTTCGCCAATATCGCCGCGCAGGTCGCGCAACAGCACCCTGGCGAGGTCGCGCTGCGCGTCGAGCGCAAGGCGCATGCCCAGGCCGAACTCTGCGTTGTCCTCGAACAGGCTGTTCGCCCATGCCGGTCCCTGACCTTCGCGGTTCTGTGCCCACGGCGTCGACGGCAGGTTGCCGCCGTAGATGGACGAGCAGCCGGTGGCGTTGGCTACCAGCAGGTGATCGCCGTAGAGCTGCGACAGGAGTTTGAGATAGGGCGTTTCGCCGCAGCCGGCGCAGGCGCCTGAGTACTCGAATAGGGGCGCGCGCAGTTGCGAGCCCTTCAGTGCGTCTATCGTCGACAAAGACGGTCTTGCATCGGGCAGGCTGAGGAAGAATTCGTAGTTGCGCCGCTCCTGCTCGAGATGGGCGAGTTTGGGTTCCAGGTTGATCGCTTTGTGCTTCGCCACCTCCTTGCTGCGCGAAGGGCAAATGTCGACGCAAATGCCGCAGCCGGTGCAGTCGTCGGGCGCGACCTGCAGCGTGTAGGCCCAGCCATCCATCGCGCCGCCATCCTTGCGCGACCAGGGCACGCTCTTGAAGCCGGCCGGAGCGCTTTTCAGATGTTCGGGCGAATAGACGTTCATGCGAATCGCCGCGTGCGGGCACATCAGCGGGCACAATGCGCACTGCGTGCAGATGGCGGCATCCCAGATCGGAATTTCGTGGGCGATGCTATGCTTTTCCCACTGCGAGGTCGCGGTGGGGAAAGTGCCGTCGACCGGCAACGCCGATACCGGCAGCAGGTCGCCCTTGCCGTCGAGCATCATCGCGGTGACGCGCTGGACGAAATCCGGGGCCGAGCGCGGCACCACCGGGCGGCGGCGCAGTGTCGAATCGGCATGGCTCGGCACCTGCACTTCGCGCAACGCGGCAAGCGACTGGTCCACGGCGGCGAAATTGCGGTTCAGCACGGTTTCGCCGCGCTTGCCGTAGGTCTTGCGGATCGAGTACTTGATCTTTTCGATCGCCTCTTCGCGCGGCAGAATGCCGGAAATCGCGAAAAAACAAGCCTGGGTGACGGTGTTGATGCGGCCGGCAAGCCCCGCTTCTTTTGCCACCGCCAGCGCATCGACCACGTACATCTTGAGCTTCTTCGCGAGGATCTGTTCCTGTGCCTCACGCGGAAGCTTGTTCCAGACTTCGCTGGGGCCGTAGGGGCTGTTCAGCAAAAACGTGGCGCCAGGTCGTGCGAGTGCGAGCACATCGAACTTCGCCATGAATTCAAACTGGTGGCAGGCGACGAAGTCCGCCTGGCGGATCAAATACGTGGATTCGATCGGCTCGGGCCCGAAGCGCAGGTGCGACACGGTGACCGCGCCTGACTTCTTGCTGTCGTAGACGAAGTAGCCCTGGGCGTAGAGCGGCGTGTTCTCGCCTATGATCTTCACCGAGTTCTTTGTCGCACCGACGGTCCCGTCAGCACCGAGACCGTAGAATACGGCCCGCGTCACGCCTTTAGTCTCGGTGTCGAAGCTGTCGTCGACCTTGAGCGACAGCCGCGTGACATCGTCGATGATGCCGACGGTGAAGTGCCGCTTGGGCTGTGCTTCCCGAAGTTCATCCAGCGCCGCCTTGGCCATGGCCGGCGTGTACTCCTTGGAGGAAAGACCGTAGCGGCCGCCGATCACCTGCGGCAGCGCGTGCCCCTGCGGCCAGGTCTCGGCGAGCGCCGCCACCACATCTTGGTACATGGGTTCGCCGACCGCGCCGGGTTCCTTGGTGCGGTCAAGCACCGCGATGGCGCGCGTGCTCGGCGGCAACGCTGCGACGAAGGCTTGCGTATCGAAGGGACGATATAGGCGCACGGTCAGCAAGCCTACCTTTTCCCCGCTGGCGACGAGCGCGCGCACCGCCTCGCCGGAGGCGCCCACACCCGAGCCCATCTGTACCAATACCCGCTCGGCGTCGGGGGCTCCTTGGTAATCGAACAACCGGTAGCCGCGGCCGGTCAGCTTTGCAAACCGGTCCATGCATTCCTGTGCGATGCCCGGCACCGCCAGGTAGAACGAATTGCACGCCTCGCGCGCCTGAAAGAACACGTCCGGATTCTGCGCCGAGCCGCGCAGCACCGGTTTATCCGGGTTGAGCGCGCGCGCGCGGTGCGCCGCAACCAGATCTTCATCGATCAGTGCGCGCACATGTTCTTCGGACAGCAGTGCGAGCTTGTTCACTTCATGGCTGGTGCGAAAGCCGTCGAAGAAATGCACGAAAGGCACGCGCGCGCGCAGCGTCGCCATCTGGGCGATCATGGCCATGTCCTGGGCTTCCTGCACGCTGGCGGAGGCGAGCATGGCCCAGCCGGTCATGCGCGCCGCCATCACGTCGCTGTGATCGCCAAAAATGGACAGGGCGTGAGTGGCCAGGGTACGCGCGGCAACGTGAAACACCGACGAAGTCAACTCGCCCGCGATCTTGAACATGTTGGGCAGCATCAGCAAGAGGCCCTGCGATGCCGTGAAAGTCGTGGTGAGCGCGCCGGCCTGCAGCGATCCGTGCACCGCGCCGGCCGCGCCGGCTTCGCTTTGCATCTCGATCACCTCGGGCACGGCGCCCCAGATATTCTTCTGCCCGGCAGCCGACCAGGCATCGGCGAATTCGCCCATGGCCGATGAAGGCGTGATCGGGTAAATCGAGATGACTTCGTTGGTGAGATGCGCGATGCGTGCGGCGGCTTCGTTCCCTTCGAGTACGACCAAATGTTTGCTCATAGTTTGCTTTCGATCATGTTCGTTACCTCTTCTCTTCCATCGCTGCTGCGGCCGGATGGCCCCGGACCGGACAAGCGGGAACTAGACAGGCCCACTCGCTCATCCACCCCCGATCTATCGATTTTGCCAAGTAGCGCAATTGCAGCTGCACAGAATCGGCGATGCCAATTAAACCGAATTTCTCGCCAGTTGCGGCAACATTCGAGCTGCGGGAGACCGGCGCATGCGCGACATATGCCGTTACAGAAGCCCGCCTTTCCCCGATTTCCAGCGGCCGTATTCGGTGCTCAGCAAGGCCACGTGCTCGCGTTCCTCGGCGGCGAGCTCTTTGTATAGTTCCTTCTCCACCGAGCCCGCGGGTGTCTGCGCACCGCGTTCGCTGAAGAACTTGACCGCGCGCTCCTCCAGGGCGATGGCGATGCGGAAAAGGTTCGCCGGCTCGTCGGGCTTGCGCTCCACGCCGGCGAAAATCGCCGCGCGGTCGATCTGGAAATCCGCCGCTGGCTGCGGCAGATCGGCGTGATAGCGCTTGGTCAGTGTCTGCATGTGCTCCTTCTCCATTTCGGCCAAGCGGCCAAACAGATCGCGCAGCACCGGGTCTTTCGCATCGCTCGCCGCGCGCTGGTAGAAGGCGTGGCCGCCGAGTTCGATCTCGAAGGCGGCTCGGATAGCGTCCAGGCCTTTGCTGTCCTCGATCGCGCCGCGCTCGAGCATTTCGAGGCGGCCTTTGCAGTGCGGGCACATGCCATAGGGAAAAGCGAAGCCCTCGCTCACCTTGCCGCAATTGCTGCAGCGCCAGCGCAATTCGAGATTGGCGCAGCAGATGTAGACTTCGTCGCCTTCGATCGGGCGATGGCACTTTGGACAAGAGATCATGGTCGGCTCTCGCTCTGTATGGTTGTTACCGAAGACGCCGCCAGCGCGCCTGCACCGAGCGCAGCCGGCGGCACGAAGGCATCGGCGTCGGCCTGGGTGGTCGGCCATTTGCTCTTGCCGCTTTGCAGATAGGCGCCGATGGCTTTCGCGGCGCGGCGGCCGGCGCCCATCGCCAGGATGACGGTCGCTGCGCCGGTGACGATGTCACCGCCGGCAAACACGCCGGGCAGCGTGGTAGCCTGGGTTTCCGGGTCGGCAACGATGTAGCCCCATTTATTCAGACCGAGTCCCGGCGTTGACTGCGTGACGATCGGGTTCGCTTTGGTTCCAAGCGCGTAGATCGCGGTATCGCATTCGAGATCCACGAATTCGTCCAGGGGCACCGGCCTGCGCCGGCCCTTTTCGTCGGGTTCGCCCAGCATCATCTTCTGCACCTTCATTCCGCGGACATTGCCTGCTTCGTCGGTGAGGATCTCGACCGGGGTGTGCAGGAAGAAAAACTCTATGCCTTCCTCTTTGGCGTGGCGTATCTCCTCGATGCGGGCCGGCGCCTCAGCCTCGGAGCGGCGATAGACGCAGCGCACGGTCGGCGCACCCAGGCGCTTGGCCACGCGCAGGCAGTCCATGGCGGTGTTGCCGGCGCCGATGACGACGACGCTTTTGCCCAGCGTAATCGGCGTATCGAGATAAGGAAATTTGTCCCCGCCCATCAGATTGACGCGGGTCAGGAATTCGTTTGCCGAATAGACCTGTCCGGCGAATTCGCCCGGGATGCCGAGAAAGCTCGGAGCGCCGGCGCCGGCGCCGATGAATACCGCATCGTAGTTCATCGCGCCCATGAGTTGCGGAATCGAGAAGGTCTTGCCTATCACCTTGTTGGTCTCGAATTGGACGCCCATGTTCTTCAGGTTTTCGATCTCGCGACTGATGATGTCGCGCGGCAGACGGAAGGGTGGTATCCCGTACTGAAGCACGCCGCCGATCACGTGCAGCGCTTCGAACACGGTCACGTCGCAGCCGTAGCGCGCGAGATCGGCGGCAACGGCGAGACCGGACGGTCCGGAGCCGACGATCGCGACGCGGCCCAGTTTGCCCTCGAAGCGCGGGACTTCGGCTCGCGGCGCGCGCGCGTTGTCGCCGACAAAGCGCTCTAGCCGCCCGATCGCCACCGGCTCCATCGGATCCTTTTTGTTCTTGCCGACGATGCACTGCGCTTCGCACTGCGATTCCTGCGGGCACACGCGGCCGCACACCGACGGAAACAGGTTGGATTCGTTGATGACGCCAAGAGCGCCGTCCACGTCACGCACCAGCAGGTGGCGGATGAAGCGCGGGATGTCGATCGAAACCGGGCAGCCTGCGATGCAGACGGGCTTGATGCATTGGATGCAGCGTTCCGCTTCCTCCAGCGCATCGTGCAAGCTGTAGCCCAGATTCACCTCCTTGAAGTTGCGCGAGCGCTCGAGCGCATCGCGCTCCGGCATCTTCACCGCGTGCGGTGCGAGGTCCTTGAACTTCTTGTAATTGCGCTTGTTGTCCTCGAACAACAGCTTTTCCACTTTGCAGACGTGCGCGTAATCCTCGCTTGCTCTTGACTCCTCGCCCTTGAAGCGCCGCTGCCGGATGAGCAGTTCCTTGAAATCCACCTGATGCCCGTCGAAGTCCGGTCCGTCGACACAAGCGAATTTGACCTCGCCGCCGATGCTGACGCGGCAGGAGCCGCACATGCCGGTGCCGTCGACCATAATCGCATTGAGCGACACCATGGTCTTGACCCCGAAGGACCGCGTCGTCTCGACGCAGGCGTGCATCATCGGCAGCGGACCTATGGCAACGACCAGATCGGGCTTGTCGGTCTCGAGCACTTCCTTCAGCGCGGCGGTGACGAAACCCGGCTTGCCGTAGCTGCCGTCGTCGGTGCATACGATCAGGTTGTCGCTGTAGGCTTTGAATCGGTCTTCCCAGAACACCAGGTCCTTATTGCGAAAGCCGATGATGCCGGTGGTGCGATTGCCGGCGTTCTTGAATGCGCGCAGCTGCGGGTATACCGGCGCCACACCGAGTCCGCCACCGACGAATACCACGTGTCCTATCTGGCTCACGTGCTGCGGCAAGCCGAGCGGACCGACGAAATCGGCGAACGTGTCGCCTTCCTTGTAGTGATCGCGCATCTCGAGCGTCGTTTTGCCGAGCGACTGGATCACCATGGTGATCGTTCCCTTGTCGCGATCGAAATCGGCCACCGTGAGCGGAATGCGCTCGCCGCCTTCGTGCAGTCGCAGCATGACGAAATGGCCGGGCTCGGCGGACTTCGCGACGTCGGGAACCGCGACTTCCCAGAGAAAGGTCGTATCGGAAAATGCTTCGCGACGGACAATCGTGTACATGGAGAAACCTTAAAGCGGTTGAGAGGTTGGTCAGCCCAAACTGCGGCGGTGATCAGTAATAAGGATCGTACATCTGGGCGCGCACGTCGGCCAGCACATCCTGCGGCTTCGGTTTGCCGGCAAGCCCGCTCTCGTACGCGGTCTCGGCAACGGCCGCCGCAATGTGCGCGGACACTTCGCGAATGCGCGGCAGCGCCGGGTAGAGGCTGCCCTGCTCGAGATCGGCGCGCGTGACCAGCTGCGCCAGCGTGCGCGCGGCATCCATGAACATCTGGTCCGTGATGCGCCGCGTCTTGCAGGCGATCGCGCCCAGTCCGATGCCGGGGAATATATAGGAGTTGTTGCCCTGCCGCGGGACGAAGGTCTTGCCCTCGAGTTTCACCGGACCGAACGGGCTGCCACAGGCGAAAAGCGCGCGTCCTTTGGTCCAGCGGTACGCTTCCTCGGCGTTGCATTCGGCCTTGGAAGTCGGGTTGGACAAAGCAAATACGATCGGACGCTCGTTGATGCGCGCCATTTCCTCCAGCACTTCTTGCGTGAAAGCGCCGCCCTGCGCCGCCACGCCGACGATCGCGGTAGGTTTGAGCATTTTGATCGCACTCAAGAAATCGCCTGCCGGCGCGTGATCGTGAGCGTACGCCAGCTTGTGCTCGGCGAGATCGGTGCGGCTTTTCACCACCAGGCCGCGCGAATCCACCGTCCAGCAGCGTTCGCGTGCCGCCGCGTCGCTGAGTCCTTCAGCGCGCATCGCCGACACCACCAGGTCGCAGATGCCGGTTGCGGCCTCGCCCGCTCCGAGGAACAGCAGCTTCTGCTCGGTGAATTTTCCGCCGCTGATGCGCAGCGCCGAAAATATCCCCGCCAGCGCAACCGCCGCTGTTCCCTGAATGTCGTCGTTGAACGTGCAAATGCGGTCGCGGTATTTCTTGAGCAGCCGGAACGCATTGTGGTTGGCGAAGTCCTCGAATTGGATCATTACGCCGGGGAATACCTCGGTCGCCGCATTGATGAACTCGTCGATCAGTTCGTCGTAGGCGGCGCCGGCGAGGCGGCGCTGGCGCAGCCCGACGTAGAACGGATCCTGCAGCAGCGTCGCATTGTTACTGCCGACGTCGAGGGTAATCGGCAGGCATAGCTGCGGATGCACGCCGGCACACGCAGTGTAGAGCGACAGTTTGCCGACCGGAATTCCCATGCCGTTGGCGCCCAGATCACCCAGCCCGAGGATGCGTTCGCCGTCGGTGACCACGATGATGCCAGCCCGGTAGGGCCAGTTGCGCAACAACTGCGCAATGCGTCCGCGGTCGTTCGCGCCAATGAAGAGGCCGCGCGGCCGCTGAAAGATGTGCCCGAATTGCTCGCACGCCTGACCGACGGTCGGCGTATAGACGAGGGGTTGCATCTCGTCGATGTTGTCCACCAAGACACGAAAGTAGAGCGACTCGTTGCGATCGTGCAGCGCGTTGAGCGCGACGAACTTGTCCAGCGGGTCGGTCATCTTGCGCAGGCGCGCGAGCACGCGAACCGCCTGCTCTTCCTGCGTGTGCACATGGGGCGGCAAAAAGCCGCGCAAATTGTATTTATCGCGTTCGGCCTCGGTGAAGCCGGTGCCGTGGTTGAGGGCCGGGTCGCGCAGCAGCGCGAGGCCGGAACGTGTGGTGGTGTTGGAATTCGTTTTTTCACTCATGATCGATGATCGATACTCCCCCTGTTCTTCGGCCGCCGCTATACGAATTGTGTTGGCGAGGCGCACAAACTGTTCGCGCGCAATGGTACGCGCATCCGGCTGCGTGGCATATGCGTATGTTGTGCGAAAGTTCAGCTTCGCGTTTGATTTGGATCAACATGTCATAGCGCGATGGGCGTTAATTTAGCCGGTCTAATAAGAAGCACGGGGCGGTTGCTGCCCGCACCGGCAGCTGCGCGCGCAATGCAAGAAGACACAAGTTCGATTAGTTCAGCACTTCATTCGGGTGGGCTGAGTGGGCGATCACATATCTATGTGTGTGACTACGCTGCCGACCTGGATCCTACTTGCCTGCTATTTGTCGCGGTGGCACAATCGCTACGATCGTGCAACTGCATAATTGTCCACGACCGGGAACTGCGATGACCAAAGAAAACGAAAATGATCGGCTGCCGCATTCTCCTGCCGACGGCAACGACGCTCTACCACAGCCGCAAGCCAGCCCTGTACCGAAGGAGGTCAACGGACCCAAAGGGCCGGAGCCGACGCGCTATGGAGACTGGGAACGCAATGGCCGTTGCATTGATTTTTGACGCCTTCTCACTTGACCCCCTTTCAAGCGCGGCGTAGCCTCCAGCCGTTATATGCGTAACTTCCCAGAACCACTTTCAGAGATATTCCAATGCCTATGACAATGCATGAACGACCGCTTTCCCCTCATTTGCAGATTTACAAAGTTGAATTACCCATGCTGCTTTCCGGGCTGCACCGGATCACGGGTATTGCCCTGTCGGTCGGCAGCATTCTGCTGGTCGCATGGATTGCGAGCGCTGTCTACTCTGCAGAGGCGTTTGCCAGTCTGAGCCGCTTTCTCGGAAGCTTCATTGGCCAACTGATGCTGTTCGGTTGGACCTTTTCGCTCATGCATCACACAGTCAATGGCATTCGCCACCTGATTTGGGATACCGGCAGAATGCTTGACGTCAAGCAGATCCATGCGAGCAGCAAAATTGGGCTCAGCATCACGATCGTTCTGACCGTGCTCGCGTGGATTCTTGGTGGTGGTTTCCCTGGAGGTGCACTATGAACCATAGATATCGGGCTCCGCTTTCTGTTGCGCGAGGACTAGGCTCAGCAAAGGACGGACTCAGCCACTGGTGGAGGCAACGTGTAACGGCCATCGCGCTGCTGCCATTGACCGTATGGTTTGTGGTGTCCATGATTGCGTTGGCTGGACAGGACCGCGCTCATGTGCTGACTTGGCTGCATTCGCCGGTCAACGCTGTGGTGTTCAGCCTGTTTCTCATCACGTCGCTCTATCACGCCGACCTGGGCCTGCAGAAGATCTACGAAGACTACATCCAGGCGCGCTGGCTGCAGCTGAGTTCACGTATTGCGACGGATTTTGCAGCTGTAATCCTGGGCGCTGCAGGGGTTTTTGCCCTCCTGCGACACGCATTCGGAGGTTGAGAAGAGAATGAGCGAAGCGTACAAGATCATTGAGCACAAGTACGATGTGGTAGTGCTGGGTGCCGGCGGCGCCGGCCTGCGAGCCACCTACGGTATGGCCGAACAGGGTTTGCGCACTGCGTGCATCACCAAAGTATTCCCCACGCGCAGCCACACGGTGGCGGCCCAAGGGGGTATAGCCGCGTCGTTAGGAAATATGTCCAAGGACACCTGGCAGTGGCATATGTATGACACTGTCAAAGGGGCCGACTGGCTCGGAGATCAGGACGCCATCGAATACATGTGCCGCGAGGCGCCGCAGGCGGTCTACGAACTCGAACACGCGGGCCTACCTTTTTCGCGTACCGAAGACGGGCATATCTACCAGCGGCCCTTCGGCGGCCACATGAGTAATTTCGGTGAGAAGCCTGTGCCTCGAGCCTGTGCGGCGGCGGACCGCACCGGGCACGCCATGCTGCATACGATGTACCAGCAGGCGCTCAAGTACCAGGCGGAGTTCTATGTGGAGTTCTTCGCGCTCGACCTGATCATGGACGAGGAAGGCGTCTGTCGCGGCTTGCTCGCCTGGGATCTGAATCGTGGCGAGTTGCATCGCTTCCAGACACATATGGTGATCCTCGCGACAGGCGGCTATGGCCGCACCTACTTTTCCTGCACCTCGGCGCACATCTGCACCGGTGACGGACACGGCATGATCGCGCGCGCTGGCTTGCCGCTGCAGGATATGGAATTCATGCAGTTTCACCCCACTGGCGTCTATGGTCCGGGCATGCTGATCACCGAAGGCGTGCGCGGCGAAGGCGGTTATCTGACCAACTCCGCAGGCGAGCGTTTCATGGAACGCTATGCGCCTACTGCCAAAGATCTCGCCTCGCGCGACGTGGTCAGCCGCGCGATGACGATCGAGATCAACGAAGGCCGCGGCGTTGGTCCTGATAAAGACCACATCCACCTGCACCTTGAGCATCTGGGGGCCGATGTGATCAACGAGCGCCTGCCGGGGATTACGGAAACGTCGAAGATCTTCGCCGACGTCGATGTGACGCGCGAACCGATTCCGGTCATCCCGACGGCGCACTACTGCATGGGCGGTATCCCGACCAATTACCTGGCCGAGGTGCTGCGGCCGACAGCAGATAATCCCGAAGCGGTCGCCCCCGGATTGATGGCCGTCGGCGAGGCGGGCTGCGTGTCCGTGCATGGCGCGAACCGGCTCGGCTGCAATTCGCTCCTGGATCTCGTTGTGTTCGGGCGTGCCGCCGCCTTGCGCTGCGGCGAACTGATAAAACCGAACACGCCGCACAAACCTCTACCGGATAGGCTTTCGGAGCCGGCATTGGCACATTTCGATCGCATTCGCAACGCCAAAGGCTCGATCAGCACTTCGGAGCTGCGCCTGCGCATGCAGCGCACCTTGCAAAAGCATGCTGCGGTGTTCCGTGAGGAGAAGACACTGCGCGAGGGGGAGAAGCTCGTCAATGAGTGCGTCAGGAGTTTCGCGCAAGTGTCGATCAAGGATCGGGGCTTGGTCTGGAATTCCGATCTCGCCGAGACCTTGGAATTGGAAAACTTGCTGATATGCGCTTCGGCCTTGATCACCAGCGCGGCAGAGCGCAAGGAAAGCCGCGGCGCGCACGCGCGGGACGATTTCCCCAAACGCGACGATGTGAACTGGATGAAACACACGTTGTCATGGACGAAGGAGAGCGGCTCGCCCGCAATCACCTATCGGCCGGTGCATACCTACACACTCACAAAAGAGGTCGAATACATCAAACCCAAGGAACGGGTCTACTGAGAGGCACGAGAAGACAATGCACAAATTTTCACTCCCCTTGAATTCCCGCGTCGCCAAGGGCAAGACTTGGCCGGCCACGGAAGGTAGTACTAACATACGCAAATTCCACATCTATCGCTGGGATCCGGATACGCCTGATCAGCCGCGGCTCGATACCTACGAAGTCATCATGGACAAATGCGGCCCGATGCTGTTGGACGCATTGATCAAGATAAAAGACGAAATCGATTCGACCCTGACTTTCCGGCGCTCCTGCCGCGAAGGCATCTGCGGGTCCTGCTCGATGAACATCAACGGCACCAACACACTCGCGTGCATCCAGAATATGAACGATCTGGCCCCTGGCGATGTGACGATCTATCCGCTGCCGCATCGACCAGTGGTCAAGGATCTGGTGACCGATCTGACCCACTTCTACGCGCAATACGAATCGATTAAACCCTGGCTGCAGACGCAGTCGGCGACGCCGCCCGACAAGGAGCGCCTGCAATCGCCCGAAGACCGGAAGAAACTCGACGGTCTTTACGAATGCATACTGTGCGCGTGCTGCTCCGCTTCCTGCCCGAGCTATTGGTGGAACGAGGAGCGCTATTTGGGGCCGGCCGTACTATTGCAGGCCCAACGCTGGCTCGCTGACAGTCGCGACGAGGCAACGGGCGAGCGCCTCGATGAACTGAACGATGCCTACCGACTGTTCCGTTGCGACACTATCCTCAATTGCACTCGGGTATGCCCCAAGGGGTTGAATCCCGCCAGAGCCATTGTGGATATCAAGAAACAGCTTCTGGAACGCGAAATCTGAGGGATGCCACGAATGGTGTTGCCATGACCGATCTCAGCATTCGCATCGGCCGGCTGCGCTGGCAAAGCCGGCGTGGCCTGCTGGAACTCGACAGATTTTTTGAGTCCTTCTTCAGTAGGGATTTGTCGGACTATGACGAGGCAACCATCACCGCATTGGAGCGTTTGATGGAGTGCCAGGATCTTGAGTTGCTCGATTGGCTTCTTGGCCGTTCAGAGCCGCAGGATCCGCAACTGGGGTACGCCCTCAAGCTGCTGTCGCGGAATTGAACCTGCGTTTCATTGCTGAGGTAAAATTGGCCCGATAGAGCGGAGCACGGTGCCGATGCGAACCCGCACTACGATCATCAAATGGGCGCGCGCGGGGTTCGCGGCTGGTGAGAGTTTAGGAAAAGGTGCGGCTAGCCCGCACTTTTTTTGCTTTGGAAGTGGGAACGTATGCCCAGTGTAAGACTCCCTGACGGATCAGTGCGTCAATTTCCCCAATCCGTGACGGTGGCCGAGGTGGCCGCCAGCATCGGTCCTGGCCTGGCCAAGGCGGCGGTGGCGGGGCGGGTCGACGGCAGGCTGGTGGATACATCCTTTCGCATCGATGCGGATGCGGAACTCGCCATCATCACCGATCGCGACAAAGACGGGTTGGACGTCATTCGCCACTCCACTGCACACCTGCTTGCCTATGCCGTGAAGGCGCTGTTCCCCGATGCGCAGGTGACCATCGGCCCGGTGATCGAAAACGGGTTTTACTATGACTTTTCCTATAAGCGTCCCTTTACGCCGGAAGACCTCGTTGCCATCGAAAAGAAGATGTCCGAGCTCGCGAAAAAGGACTCCCCGGTAAAGCGCGAGGTCTGGACGCGCGATCGCGCCGTGGCGCTGTTCAAGAGCATGGGCGAGCATTACAAGGCCGAGATCATCGCTTCGATCCCCGCCGAGCAGGAGATAGGCTTGTATCGCGAGGGCGATTTCGTCGATCTGTGCCGCGGGCCGCACGTTCCCTCCACCGGCAAGCTCAAAGTATTCAAGCTGATGAAAGTCGCAGGCGCCTATTGGCGTGGCGATTCGAAGAACGAGATGCTGCAGCGCATCTACGGCACCGCCTGGGCAAAAAAGGACGAGCAGGACAGCTACCTGCGCATGCTGGAGGAGGCGGAAAAGCGCGATCACCGCAAGCTCGGCACCCAGCTCGATTTGTTTCACATGCAGGAAGAAGCCCCGGGCATGGTGTTCTGGCATCCCAAGGGCTGGATGCTCTGGCAGCAGGTGGAGCAGTACATGCGGCGCGTGTACCGTGACAACGGCTACCAGGAAGTGCGCTGCCCGCAGATTCTGGACCGCAGCCTGTGGGAAAAATCAGGGCACTGGGAAAATTATCGCGAGAACATGTTCACCACCGAATCGGAGAAGCGCACGTATGCGGTGAAGCCGATGAACTGCCCGGGCCATGTCCAGATCTACAACGCGGGCTTGCGCAGTTACCGCGAGCTGCCGCTCAGATACGGCGAATTCGGCGCGTGCCACAGGAACGAGGCTTCGGGTGCGTTGCACGGAATCATGCGCATCCGCGCTTTCACCCAGGATGACGGCCACATCTTCTGCACCGAGGACCAGATACTGTCCGAGTGCGTCGCCTACACCGCGCTCTTGCAGAAGGTCTATGCGGATTTCGGATTTACGCAGATTGTGTACAAGCTCGCCACGCGGCCGGAAAAGCGCGTCGGCGCGGATGCGCTGTGGGACAAGGCGGAGAAGGCGCTGGCCGAATCGCTGCGCGCGAGCGGCGTGCAGTACGAGATGTTGCCAGGCGAGGGGGCATTCTACGGGCCGAAGATCGAATACCACCTGAAGGACAACATCGGGCGCTCGTGGCAATGCGGCACCATCCAGGTCGATTTTTCCATGCCCGGACGCCTGGGGGCAGAGTATGTCGCCGAAGACAACACGCGCAAAGTGCCGGTGATGCTGCACCGGGCCATAGTCGGGTCGATGGAGCGCTTCATCGGCATACTCATTGAGCATTATGCCGGGGCGATGCCGCTGTGGCTCGCGCCGGTGCAGATAGTGGTGCAAAACATCTCTGAGGGCCAGGCCGACTGGACTCGCGAGGTGGTGGCCCAATTGCGCCAAAGCGGATTCCGCGTCGAAACCGATTTGCGTAATGAGAAAATTACCTATAAAATACGGGAACATAGCATGCAGAAGTTGCCCTACCAGCTGATTGTCGGCGAGAAGGAGAAGGCAGCTTCGAAGGTGGCCGTGCGGACCCGCAGCGGTGAAGACCTCGGGCAGATGACGCTCGCGGATTTCATTCAGCGCCTGCAGCAGGAGGTGCTGGTGGGAAGCGCGGCCTAATTATTAATTTTTTGGAGAAACAACATCGCTCAGGAAAAAGCGCAGCGCCTCAATACCGAGATAACTGCTCCCGAAATACGCCTGGTCGGCACCGAAGGCGAACAGCTTGGAGTGGTGCCGATTGCAGACGCAATGCGGCGCGCGGAGGAGTTGGAGGTGGATCTGGTGGAAATTGCACCGACGGCCGTCCCCCCCGTGTGCAAACTGATGGACTTCGGCAAGTTCAAGTACCGTGAAGCCAAGAAGGCGCACGAAGCGAAGCTCAAGCAGCGGCAGATCCAGGTCAAGGAAGTGAAATTCCGGCCCGGTACAGACGAAGGCGATTACCAGATCAAGCTGCGCAACCTGATGAAGTTTCTCGATGAAGGCGACAAGACCAAGGTTACGCTGCGCTTTCGCGGACGCGAGATGGCGCACCAGGAGTTCGGTCACCGCCTGATAGAGCGGGTGAGGAACGACCTCGTCGAGCACGGCGTGGTCGAGCAGTATCCGAAGATGGAAGGGCGCCAGCTGGTCATGGTTCTGGGGCCGAAAAAAGTGGCGGTGAAGAAGAAGGTTTAGCGGTACCGTTCCCGCTCACCCGGGGACGCAAACAAGTGGTGTATGGGTCACCAAGCTCTTCCATTGGAGGACACCCAGCGCCATGTCATAACTAGGAGTAGTCATGCCCAAGCTCAAGACCAAGCGGAGCGCGGCAAAGCGTTTCCGCATCCAAGGCAGTGGCGGGATCAAGCGCACCAAGGCTTACCTGCGCCACATCCTCACCAAGAAGACCACCAAGCGCAAGCGCAACATGCGCGGCACCGTGCAGGTGGACGCGAGCAACTTGCGTTCCGTTCGCGCAATGCTCTGCAACGGTTAAGGAGGACGAGCCATGCCTAGAGTAAAACGTGGAGTAGAGGCGCGCGCCCGTCACAAGAAGGTAATGGACCTGGCCAAGGGATACCGCGGCCGACGCGGCAGCGTTTTCCGCATCGCCAAAGAGGCGGTGATGAAGGCGGGTCAGTACGCGTATCGCGATCGTCGCACCAAGAAGCGCGTGTTCCGCGCGTTGTGGATCGCTCGCATCAATGCGGCGGCACGCGAGTGCGGCCTGACCTACAGCGTATTCATGAATGGCCTGAAGCGGGCCGAGATAGAGGTCGATCGCAAGGTGCTCGCCGACCTCGCCGTGACCGATATGGCGGCGTTTGCCAAGTTCGCCGAGCAGGCCAAGGCGAGCTTGCCCGTAAAATAGGCGAAGCCGCGGCAGAGTTCGTGCGTTTCGAAGCGCAAGGGGGCTAACGGGTTTAGCCTCCTTTCGTTTGTATTGTCGTCAAAATGGAAAATCTCGAAAAAATAGTCAGCGCCGCCCTGGAGCAGTTCAGCCGCATAGACGATGCCGCTGAACTGGAGCAGTCCAAGGCGCGGCTTCTCGGAAAGGCCGGGGCGCTCACCGAGCTCCTGAAGGGCCTGGGCAAGCTTCCCGCGGCAGAGCGGCGCGAAGCCGGAAGCCGCATCAATGCAGCCAAGGACAGGCTCGAGGCCGCGCTAGCCGAACGGCGCGACGCCTTGGCGCAGGCGCAGCTTGATGCGCGCCTCGCCGAGGAGGCGCTCGACGTCACGTTGCCAGGGCGCGGCACGGGTCGCGGGCGCCTGCATCCGCTCACGCGCACCCAGGACCGCATCGAGGCCATTTTCCGTTCGATCGGCTTCGAGCTTGCCGATGGCCCTGAAATCGAGACCGATTGGAACAACTTCACCGCGCTCAACAATCCGGAGAACCATCCCGCGCGTTCGATGCAGGACACCTTTTACGTCGATGCCAAGGACGCGAGCGGCAGGCCGCTCTTGCTGCGTACCCACACCAGTCCGATGCAGGTGCGCTATGCACGCATGCACACACCGCCGATCAAGGCGATCGCCCCTGGCCGCACCTATCGCGTCGACAGCGATGCAACCCATTCGCCCATGTTCCACCAGGTCGAGGGTCTGTGGATAGACGAGGACATCAGCTTCGCCGATTTGAAGGGCGTGTACACAGAATTCCTGCGCCGTTTCTTCGAAACCGACGCGCTCGACGTGCGTTTCCGGCCTTCGTTCTTTCCGTTCACCGAGCCGTCTGCCGAAATCGACATGGCCTTCGGCGCCGGGCCGAACAAGGGCAAGTGGTTGGAGATTTCCGGCGCAGGCCAGGTGCATCCGGCGGTGATACGCAATTTCGGGCTCGACCCGGAAAAGTACATCGGCTTCGCTTTCGGCTCGGGGATCGAACGCCTGACGATGTTGCGCTACGGCATCAACGATCTGCGCCTGTTCTACGAAGGCGACTTGCGTTTCCTGCAGCAATTCGCATGAAATTCTCCGAACTCTGGCTGCGCAGCTTCGTCGACCCGCCCCTCGCCACGGCCGAGCTTGCGCACGCACTCACCATGGCCGGGCTCGAGGTGGAGTCGCTTGAACCGGCGGCAGCGCCGTTTTCCAAAGTCATCGTGGCGGAAATCCTGGAAGTCGCGCGTCACCCCAACGCCGATCGGTTGTCGTTGTGCAAAGTCAACGTGGGTGAGCCCGCGCCGCTCTCTATCGTGTGCGGCGCGCCCAATGCCGCGGCCGGCATGCGCGTACCCTGCGCCGTGATCGGCGCGCGCCTGACCGGCGCGGACGGCGAGGCGTTAGAAATCAAGCCGGTGAAAATGCGCGGCGTCGAAAGCCAGGGCATGTTGTGTTCGTCCATGGAGCTCGGAATCGACGACGACCATACGGGGCTCCTGCCGCTCGCTGCCGATGCGCCCGTCGGCCGCGACGTGCGCGAAGTGCTCGAGCTCGACGATACCTTGTTCACGCTCAAGCTCACGCCGAATCGCGCCGACTGCCTGAGCCTCCTCGGGGTTGCGCGCGAGGTGGCCGCGATCACCGGCGCCGCGTTCAAGCCGCCCGTGATCGCGCCGGTCGCGGCCAAGAGCGATGCGCGTCATCCGGTGACAATTTCGGCTGCGGGCGGCTGCGGGCGGTTCACCGGCCGCGTGATCCGCAATGTCAACGCCGCGGCGCCCGTGCCCGCGTGGATGAAGCAGCGCCTGGCGCGCGCCGGCCAGCGCTCGATCTCGGCGCTGGTGGACGTGACCAACTATGTCATGCTCGAGCTCGGACGCCCGCTGCACGTCTACGACCTGAATAAGCTCCAGGGTGCGATCGATGTGCGCTTCGGGCGCAAGGGCGAGCGACTGAAGCTCCTGAACGAGCAGACCGTCGATGTGGACGAGACGGTGCTCTGCATCACCGACGCCTCCGGTCCGATTGGTCTTGCCGGTATCATGGGCGGGGATTCGACCAAAGCCGAAACAGACAGCAGGAATATATTTCTCGAGTCCGCTTTCTTCTTTCCCGAGGCCATCGCCGGCCGCACGCGCCGCTACAATTTTTCGAGCGACGCTGCGCACCGCTTCGAGCGCGGCGTCGACTTCAACAACAACGTGGCGGGCATAGAGCGCGCAACCGAACTGATACTCGCGATCTGCGGCGGCGAGCCCGGGCCTACGGTCGACGACATCGCGCAGTTGCCTGAGCGCAAGGCCGTGCACGTGCGCAGCGCGCGTGCAGCGAAGGTTCTCGGCATCAGCTTGGATGACAGGGAGGTAGGCGCGATATTCGCGCGCCTCGATCTCGCAGCCGCGAAAACCGCGGATGGCTACAGCGTGACGCCGCCCTCGTATCGCTTCGACATCGCCATCGAGGAAGATCTGATCGAGGAGATCGCGCGCATTTACGGTTTCGAGCGCATTCCCTCCAACCGGCCGCGTGCGCACGCGGCCATGATGCCGCAGCGCGAAACCGTGCGCGCGGTCATTCGCGTGAAAGAGGCGATCGCCGCGCGCGACTACCAGGAAGTTGTCAACTTTAGTTTTGTCGAAGCCGAGTGGGAACACGATTTCTGCGGCAACGACCAACCGGTGCGGCTCCTGAATCCCATCGCGCGCCAGCACGCGGTCATGCGCTCCGGCCTCGCCGGGAGCCTCGTCGCCAATGTGCGCTACAACCTCAACCGCAAGCAGGGCAGGGTGCGCGCGTTCGAACTGGGGCGCGTGTTTCGCGCGGACGCGAGCATTGCCGACGGTCCGCTCACGGTAGCCGGCATCGCACAGCCGTGGAAGCTCGCCGCTATCGCTTATGGCCCGGCGCACCCGGAGCAATGGGGGCTGTGCGAGCGCCAAGTGGATTTCTATGACGCAAAGGGCGACATCGAAAGCTTGCTTGCATCAGGTGCGGCCCAGTTCGAACCCACGACGCATCCCGCTTTGCACCCGGGGCGCGCAGCCAACGTGCTAGTGGACGGTGAGCGCATCGGCTGGCTCGGAGAACTGCATCCGCGCTGGCAACAGAAGTATGAGTTGCCGCAGGCCCCGATCCTGTTTGAGCTCGATCTGGACGCGCTGCTGGCGCTGCCGATGCCTTCATACCGGGAAGTGTCGAAGTTCCCGCCCGTGATCCGCGATCTGGCAGTGGTGGTGGATGAAACCGTGCCGGCGCAGGCCCTGCTGCAGGCGATGCAGCGTTCGCGGCCATCTGTAGTACAGGAGCTGCGCTTGTTCGATTTGTACCGCGGAAAAGGAGTGGAGGCAGGTAAGAAAAGCCTTGCATTTCGGGTAGTTATGCAAGATACTTCGAAAACGCTGACCGACGCGGAGGCGGAGGTGGCGATGGCGCAGCTCCTTCAGCTTCTCGCCGGTTTTGTCGGCGCAAGATTGCGCACCTAGGGAGAAATAATGACGCTAACCAAAGCCGAGTTGGCTGACTTTTTATTTGAAAAAGTCGGGCTGAACAAGCGCGAAGCCAAGGACATGGTCGAAACTTTTTTCGAGGAAATCCGCGCTGCCCTGGAAAACGGCGACAGCGTAAAGCTTTCCGGATTCGGCAACTTCCAGTTGCGCAACAAGCCGCAGCGCCCCGGGCGCAATCCCAAGACAGGCGAAGAAATTCCGATCACTGCGCGGCGCGTCGTCACCTTCCACGCCAGCCAGAAGCTCAAGGCACTGGTGGAAAAGGCCAATCGTGGAAAGCCACAGCAGCAACAGTAGTTTGCCGCCGATCCCGGCCAAACGTTATTTCACCATTGGCGAGGTGAGCGAGCTGTGCGGCGTCAAGCCGCATGTGCTGCGCTACTGGGAGCAGGAATTCACCCAATTGAAGCCGGTCAAGCGCCGCGGCAACCGGCGTTACTACCAGCACCACGAAGTGCTGCTCGTGCGCCGCATCCGCGACTTGTTGTATGAACAGGGTTTCACCATCAGCGGCGCGCGTAACCGCCTGGGCGAAAGTGCCTCCGGAGGCGGCCGTACCGCGGCGACGCGCGGCGAGACGGCCAAAGTTGATCTGTCTGCGATCAAGAAGGAATTGAAAAACATCATCGAGTCGCTGGCTTCCGGCAACTGAGCGAAACGCGCGTATTTGATGTTGATTTTAATTTTTGCGGGCGTGATAAAATGTAGGCTTTCGGGGCGTAGCGCAGCCTGGTAGCGTACTTGCATGGGGTGCAAGTGGTCGGAGGTTCAAATCCTCTCGCCCCGACCAAATTCTTCAAGCGCTTAGAGCTGATTTCCTCGCTCGGTGCTCAAATCGACCGTGGGACTTCTGCGGGCATTCTTCGCCAGAAGCCACGCAGTTTTCTCCCTCATGCAGCTCGCCTTCGCACCACAGTGAGCGTCGGCGAACTGCGTTGATCGCCCACCGTCACCTTGTTCGCCTGCGCGACCAGGTGTTCGATTTCAGCAGCTGAATAATCAGTCGCCAGCGGCTCGCGAAAAAATGTGGCTTGTGCAATCTTTGCTCGCCAACCAAGCTTCCGCTTCGCTCGATTCCTTGAAATACGACAGGTGAACTTTTGACCTTGCTGTTAGCTGTAGAAATGCCCACTCAGTCGCTACCGGATTGGGCGACACCAAGGCAATCTTTTGCCCTGGGAAAAACACTTTCAAGACATTACCGAGGTTGATAGCGCCCGATGCGCTTGGTGGGCGGTCGACAGCCTGTGCGTCTATGAGAATCCCATAATCCGTTCGGAATTCGGGGTGGGTGCGTACCTCTCGCAAACCTACGAGTGCATCGTGTTCGCTGATTGGAGGGGTCACAAAAATAGTTATCCGCTTTCGCGCTGCGTCAAACGTGAATGTGTGTGGCATCCAGAGCTCCATTAAGCGGCGGGCGTGGTCTGAATCCAGCGCACAAGCCCACTCCTTACGGCATGATCATTCATCCTAAAAACCCGAGTTGCCGCTGAGCCAAGCTGCGGGAAAGGCGGCAAACTGTGGTCTTACGACGAATTTGAGGAGTCACCCGATGGGTGAGTCGAAATTGAAGCTGGCAAGACGCGAAGAAATGCTGTTGTCGAGTGCTGGGTTGCAGACGATGGCGGGCCGGGTGCAGCTGCGCTGGGA
>Ga0082335_1000742_pt1 | contig 77663 bp, 54 predicted proteins | sample Subgrocontami58m_FD_72375 | JGI IMG/M metagenome (GOLD analysis project Ga0082335, IMG submission 72375) | Subsurface groundwater microbial communities from S. Glens Falls, New York, USA - GMW37 contaminated, 5.8 m (SPADES assembly) (version 2) ... | reverse complement strand
GCGTGCCGGCGACGGCGATCGCGGTGATCGGCCGCGGCGAAGCGGGCCTGCTGGTCAAGACCGCGGACGGTGTCCGCGAGCCGCAGAACCGCCGCGTCGAGATCGTCATCCAGTAAGCTGCCGGTAACCCAGCAGCAGCGAAAGACCTCGGACAAGGAAAGGCGGCCCTCACGGGCTGCCTTTTTTATTTCTTGCAAACTTGCTGCGATGGAAATCGATCCGAAATGGAGCAGTTCCATCAAGCGAGCAGATTCTTATCTGTGGCAGAGTGCAAAAATCTTTGACACCTAAAATGCCACAACCTACAAGCAGCCCGAACCAAGGTTGGCGCCAATGACACGACGATCGAGGAGTGTGGCCAGTGGACGATGAGCGAAACGCCCTCACACTCAACCAACTCGATCGGCGACCGATTCAATCGGTGTCGTCGATGATCGAGCGCTTTCAGGCTCATGACGCAACAGTCGGGGTGATCGGCCTGGGCTATGTGGGGCTGCCGCTTGCATGCACGGTCGCGAAGAAGGGCTTTTCTGTGCTCGGCTTCGACATCGATGTGATGAAGGTCGATCAGATCAATGCTGGTAACTCATACATCAGCCATATCGACGGCAAGGAAATTTCGGATTTGCGATTGACCGGCCGATTTGCGGCCACTGGCGATTTCTCGCGCATTACCGAAGTCGACGCGATCATTCTGTGCGTGCCAACGCCATTGACCCGTCAACGTGAGCCCGATCTGACGTTCGTCGTTCAGACGACGGAATCGATCGCGCCTTACCTGCGGCACGGCCAGCTTATCGTGCTCGAGTCGACCACCTATCCAGGTACCTCCCGCGACGTATTGAAGCCGATTCTCGAACGTAGCGGCCTTCGCTCAGGCCAGGATTTCTTTCTCGCCTATTCGCCCGAGCGGGAGGATCCCGGTAATGTCGAATTTTCCACGTCCGCTATCCCGAAGGTTGTGGGCGGCGATGGGACCGACGCATTGCGTCTTGCCCGTGCGTTTTACGACGAAGTGGTGACGCACACCGTCCCCGTATCCTCACTCGAGGCCGCTGAAGCGGTCAAACTCACCGAAAATATCTTTCGCTCGGTCAATATTGCTCTCGTCAACGAACTCAAGACGGTATTCGAAGCGATGGGTATTGATGTCTGGGAGGTCATTGAGGCCGCCAAGACCAAGCCTTTCGGGTATATGCCATTCTATCCAGGCCCCGGCCTCGGCGGTCATTGCATCCCGATCGACCCGTTCTATCTGACATGGAAGGCGCGCGAATTCGGCGTCGTCACCCGCTTCATCGAGCTCGCCGGCGAGATCAACACGGCGATGCCGCACCGAGTGGTTGACCGCACGATCGAAGCCTTGAACGAGCGCGCCGGACGGGCGTCGAGGGGCGCTCGCATCTTGATCCTCGGTGTTGCCTACAAGAAGAACGTCGAGGACACGCGCGAGAGCCCGGCGTTCAAGATCATGGAACTGCTGGAGAAGCGGGGGGCGGAAGTATCATTTCACGACCCCATGGTGCCTGAGATTCCGCCGAGCCGCGAGCATGCCGACTACGCCGGAAAGCGATCGGTTCCGTTCACCGAAGCAGTCGTCGCCAGCTTCGACGCGGCGGTCATCTGTACCGACCATGACGCGGTTGATTATCGTCGACTTGTTGAATGGTCGCGTCTGGTCGTCGATACTCGAAATGTCTGCACCCGCCATGGCCTGACAGGCGCACACGTGCTGAAAGCGTGATTGACCGCGCCGGAGCGGGTTCTGCCGGCTATTGGGTCGGACATCATCGTTGTGCGCGACTAATCGAAGGATAGGTTGTGGCTATGCGCTGCTTGATCACAGGAACCGCGGGCTTTGTCGGCTTTCATGTCGCGAAGCGGCTGCTTGAGCAAGGCCATGAGGTGACCGGCATCGACGGAATGACGCCGTACTACGACGTCAAACTCAAGGAAGACCGGCATGTTCAACTCGAACAGCTGGGTGGCTTTCGCGCCCATCGCTGCATGCTGGAAGATGCCGACAAGCTCAGAGCCATTGCCGAACGATCCGCGCCAGAGTTGGTAATTCACTTGGCTGCTCAGGCCGGTGTCCGATATAGCCTTGAAAATCCGCGAGCCTATGTCGATTCCAACATCGTCGGCAGCTTCAATGTCCTGGAGATATGCCGTCAGCTACGGCCTCGACACTTGGTGATTGCTTCGACCAGCTCAGTCTATGGGGCAAGTACCGACTTTCCTCTTGCGGAGACCCATCGGTCCGACCACCCCTTGACCTTCTACGCCGCTTCGAAGAAGTCGGTCGAGGCGATTGCCCATTGTTACGCGCATCTCTGGGAGATGCCGATCACGGTTTTCCGTTTCTTCAGCGCGTACGGCCCGTGGGGGCGACCGGACATGGCCTTGTTCAAGTTCGTTCAAAACATTTTGGCCGGACGTCCGATCGACGTCTACAACCACGGGAATATGGAGCGAGACTTCACCTACGTTGACGATCTCGTCGAGTCCATCATTCGATTGAGCGAGCTGACACCTACCCGTCGAAGCGGCGCCGGCATCGTAAACACCGATTCATCGAGTCCGGTTGGTCCGTATCGGGTCGTGAATATCGGAGGAGGTCATCCGGTCAGTCTGTTGCAGTTTATTGAAGAGATAGAGCGTACGCTTGGCCAACAAGCCAAGCGCAATTACATGGAAATGCAAATGGGGGATGTCTCGCGAACAGAGGCTTCCACTGAATTTCTCGAGATGCTGATCGGGTATCGGCCTGCTACTCCGGTATCAGTCGGTGTTGGTGAATTTGTCCGTTGGTACCGTGAATACTACAAGGTTTAAGGGAGAGACTGCACATCATGGGTGTGGATCGCGGCTGGGAGCGGATACTCACCTTCCAGTTTTCCAACCTTGCTGGGGCGTTCTGGAACCGGCGCTGGTCGCGGGCGGCGTTGGTCGATGTGATGCCGACACCCACGGCGCTGGATCCGATCAGCGAAGCAATAGAAAGAGGAATCGCGGCGGGTAATGCTAAGCGGCGCCCGACCCAGGAAGTCAGGCTGGGCGCGCGCGCCATCCGTGACCAAGCCCGGGCCACGGATTGTCGCAAAGCCGCAATTATCAAACTTCTAGAGTTTGTCCGTGATTACCCAAACACCGAGGAATTCCAGAAAATCATAGCGCGACTGATGCAAGAGGCGCACGATGAATACGCGCTTGAGGCTTGGTTGGGAGTTAGCCTGCGCTTCCCTAGGTCGATGGATGCCTTTCACAGCCTGGTCGCATTGACGCACCGCCGCAAAGGAGTAAGCGTCGTAGGCGCGATCCTTCGGGCGCGCTTTCCATTCATGCCCAAGAGCCTTGACGAACTTCTTGCCTATGCCGAAGCGTGCGACATGGCCGGAGCGACGGCGGAACGCAGAGCGGCTTTCAAGCGACTGGCACGAATGTTCGAAAAGCGCAACGACTCCTGGCTAGTCGGAACTTCATGGCTCGAAGAAGAACTCGGACTCCAAGGCTCCGTGGTTACAATTCTACGGCGGTTGGCCGCAGGCGCCGGGCTGGGCCCACCTATCATCCGAGAACGTCAACGACTGCATGCCGTGATAGGAGATTGGGAGCATAGCAATTCCCGCGTTTTAGACAGGGGGGGCCGAGCATCTGTCAGGGTTCTTCGAACTCTTTTTGATCGCGTGCTTGAATCTCGGCAAATTGGCACTTCAACGCGATTGCACAATGCAGGCTCGGTGTTGCTGCTTACTGGCTCTCTCGGGACAGGAGGTGCTGAACGTCAGCTCGTCAATACGGCTGTCGGGTTGAGCGAATTGAGCTTGGAGCAAAGAACGCTCAAAGACGGCTTGATTCTGGATCCTGTGAATGTGGTGGCGAGGTCGCTTCGGGATCGTAAGGATGGCGCGTTCTACTTGGCTGATCTTCAGCGGGCCGGCATCCAGGTGAGGTCTTATCGGGAGCTGCCCGATTTCGCCGGCGATCTTGCGACATCCGCCGTTCGACCTGCGTTGAGTGCCCTTGGCTTTTTGCCATGGTCTACAGCCGAGGCGGTGATCAAGTTAACCGATTGGCTGAAGGTCACCAAGCCGGAGGTCGTCCACATCTGGCAGGATGGCTTGGTCTACGCTGCGGGCCTCGCCGCACTCCTCGCCGGCGTTCCACGTATCATCTTGAGCGGGCGATCGGCGCCGCCGCCCGACCGGCGCGAGCGCTATCTGATCGAATACGACATCATCTATAGATCTTTGCTGCGCGCGCCGGGCGTGAAATTGTCGGTCAATTCACACTATGCGGCGAATCGCTATGCTGCGTGGCTCGATTTGGATCCAGAGCTGATTTCCGTGCTCCCGAATGGTGTCGCCCGACTATCCAGCGCATCGAACACGGAATCCGATGCGATGTTCCATGTATTTGAGGAGCGTACCGGGAAAAGCACACTAACCCTCGGCGCAGTGATGCGACTTGACGAGGTCAAGCGTCCATTGTTGTGGATTGATGCTGCCGCGAGCCTTCTCGCCAGGATTCCGAATGCCCGCTTCATTATTGTCGGTGATGGTCCATTTCGGGCAAGGGCAGAAAGACGCGCGGAGGCGCTCGGCGTGGCCGGCCGGTGCCTATTCGTTGGACGTTCCGCGTGCGTTGGCTACTGGCTCTCGAAAATGGACGCCCTGATGTTGCTCTCCGAGCATGAAGGCCTGCCAAACGTCTTAATCGAAGCGCAACTCGCAGGAATTCCGGTGATTACGACTGCCGCGGGAGGCGCCCCGGAGACTTTGATACCGGGTGCGACCGGAATCATTACGAGCCAGAGCCCGACACCGCGCGATGTGGCCGACGCGATCGCTGGCCTGGCGAGGCAACCAGGGCGTTTGCGGGATATGGGCGGTGCTGCCGAGCGATGGGCGAGAGGGGCGTTCCCGATCCCGCGCATGTTGTCAAATACGCTGGAGGTGTATGAAGCTGCCGGGCAGGCCGAACCGCTTTCAACTGTAAAGCCGCATCAGGCGATGGCTATTGCAAAGCCGAGTCTTCAATACATTATTTGACGGCACAGCTCGACAAGACAGTGCGAACTCTGACCGAGTATCGCTGTTAGTTGTGCGTCATAGGGTGGAGAGGTCTAGTGTAGATGCCCGGGGGGCATACAACCTCTTTCGCTCCCAGTTTGAGGAAGAGCGCGTCTTCTGTGACTACGAGATTCGGCTTGAAGAAATTGTGATTGGAGCGATTCGCCTCAGTCGGGCAAGTCCATGAAATCGGTTGGGGCCTGCGGATTTTCATGTTGGCAGAGAATGCTTGTGACGCAACCGGCTTCAAGGTCGGCGGCAGCGGATTTCCAGGGGCATAGGTTCTGCGAGAGGTGTTCGGCCAAGCCGACGAGGAGCGTGTTGCCGACACTCGCCGTTTCCGCCGACCCGGTCAATGGCATGAGCGACCGCTGTTCTTTGTCTTGGTTGAGCAAGTGGGGCTAAGAAGCGTGGGTCTTTCTTGTGACGCTACGACGTGTGGGCATTTCGATCTCTTCGACCGCGAAGCGACCGAAAACGGTGGAGGCAGCAGAGGCGATGAAGGCTGACAATCGGCGCGACCGCCCAATGGCTCAGCTGTCCTGGGTCGATGCGATGCGACAACAAGTTCGTGTCATTGCTGCGCTGATCCGGCGCGAGACGCGAGTGCACTTCGGAGAGACGCGTCTGGGCTATCTGTGGGCGATCATCGAACCGGCATTGCATCTGACCGTCTACGCTCTCCTATTCCTCTACATCTTGAGGCGTCCCACGCCACTGGGTGGAAGCTTGGTCTTGTTCATGCTCACCGGGCTAATGACCTACTTCCTTTTCTCCAAGATAGCGATCTACCTTGCTACTGCCGTCGATGGCAATCGCGCTCTATTGAATCTGCCGCCGGTCAAGGTCTTCGACGTTCTCGTCGCACGTGCGATTCTCGAAGTATCAACGTATTTGTTCGTGGGATTCATTCTTCTTATCGGCCTTTCGATGTTCGACGGAGGGGCGGTTGCTCCCCACAACCCCATCCAATTGGCGGCAGCAATCGCAAGTACTGTCGGACTTGCCTTTGGCTTCGGCATTGTGAACGCAGTGATGTGCGCGTTTGCACGCAACTGGATGACCTTCTTCGGGCTGCTTCTCAGCCCGATGTTCTTCCTGTCTGGCATTTGGTTTCTTCCGAGTCAGATACCTTCGCCATTCCGAGGTTACATTTTGTACAATCCCCTCACCCATAATATCATGTGGGTTCGTAGCGGATTCTATCGGGATTACCATCCGAGCGACCTCGATCGTGGCTATGCGGTTTGGTGGAGCGTATTGGCTCTGGCGCTGGGCTTGGCACTATTGCGCGTCGCACGCCGCAAGTTGCTGGAGCCAAAATGATCGTCTTCGAACACGTGCACAAGAGCTATCCGACTCGCGCCGGCCGTAAGGTCGTCTTGGATGATCTCAACTTGGTGTTGGATACCACCAAGAATATCGGTGTGCTTGGACTGAACGGAGCAGGGAAGTCTACGCTCCTGCGCCTCATCGGCGGCGCCGAATTGCCCGAAAGAGGCCGCATTCAACGAACAGCAAGCATATCATTTCCGCTAGGTTATACAGGGTGTTTTGCCGGCAACATGAGCGGTCGGGAAAATGCAGCATTCGTTGCCCGTATCTATGGCTACGACGTCAATCAGGTCGTTCGGTTCGTGGAGGCATTCGCCGAGTTGGGTGAATACTTTGACGAACCGGTCAAAACCTATTCCAGTGGAATGGGAGCGCGGCTTGGTTTTGGGGTGAGCATTGCCCTAGAATTCGATGTATACTTGATTGATGAGGGATTTTCTGCAGGTGACGGTCGTTTTGCCGCGCGCTGCCAGACCGCCTTCAAAGACCGCCTCAAAAACAGCCGGCTCATCATCGTATCGCACACAACCGAAACTCTGCTGACCTATTGCGATATCGGCGCGATCCTGCATGAGGGTAAGTTGCATTACTTCAGCGACATAAAGGAGGCCGTTGCACGCTATAATGACATCATAAACAAGCCGTTGGATTTCCAATGACAGGCAACATGAAAATGCAGAATGAAGTCTCCATCAGATGGCGGAAGGTCACACCGCGGAGCCGTTCGAATGGATAAGAGAGCGTCCGCCGGCACTACGGTCGACCCGGTGGCCAATCCCACTATGGACACGAGCGGCGAGGTACCGAGCAGGGAGACCCACGGGGCCGACATGACGCCGGAACAGGGCGACGCAGAAGGTCTATCTTGGGGTGAGGTCCTTGAACCTTCTCCCGCGGTGGAGGTCGTGCGTCAGACGGCAATGCGCGTGTTGGGTGAGCGTATACGGCTCCTGGGTATCAACAGGTCGGGGGCCTATGAACACTACAACTTAATGCTGTCACGGGGTTTTCCCATCCCCTCATATGAAATTGCAATCCTGGAAATGGTCCGGCGGCGTTTGCCCAATTTGCGATCTTACCACGAAATCGGCTCGGGGCTCGGAACGCTGCCATTGATGCTGGCCCACGATGGTTTTGCGGCGGTGGGTGTGGAGCGCGATGAACGGCGCCATTTGACGGCGACGACGGTCTTGCGCGAGTTGTCGACCCAGTTGCCGTATATTGAAAGCAATTGTCGCCTAATCGGCGCAGACTTTCCCGACGCCGTCGCCGATCTAGATGTGTCGGAATCAATGGCGATCCTGACTGACTTTGTGGCATCGCAGGCGCCGCACGCATATCCGAAATTGTGCCGGGGGCTGGCGAGATATCGGTACGTGCTGTTGGATTTGCAACGTTTTTGCACCAAGCGCGAGTCGACGAAAGAACAGGAGCAATTGATTGAGGAGCTGGCCGCCTATGGGCTTTCACCTCGTGAAGACGTCATAGACCTCGAAGGCGAGGGCTACTACCGCTTGTTCGAGAGGACGTTGCCTGCCGAGCGTTCACAGGATAGCGAAGTCGCTGAAAAGCTCGACGGGACGGCCGGCCTAGCGTCCGTGGAACCCAATCCCGATGCTTCGGGTAATCAAGTCGAGCCGGCCGCCGTCGGGCGTGGGGAACTCGCGCTGGTTTCCGAGGCCGGGGTGCCTGCGCAAATACCGGCAGCTCAACCGCCTTCACTGCCGAGTCCGATCATCCTCCCGCCCAACCCGCAGCGAGCGCGGCGGCCTCGATTCGGAGGCTGGCTCGCTCTTTCAGCCTTGCTGGTGATCGGCATTCCGTCGCTTATGGCCGTGGCTTATTTTGGTTTCTGGGCTTCGAGCCAATACGTCACCACATTCCAGTTCGCGGTGCGTGGGCCCTCGCAGGCCGCTGCCGCCCGAATGGGCGGGGGAGCGTCTATGCAAGGGGTCGGCGCCATGTCACCGGATGCCTTTGTCGTTACCGACTACATAAACAGCCCGCAAGCGATCACCGATGTGGGGCACGATATCGATCTGCGCGCCATTTTCTCCAAGCCTGGCGTCGATTTCTGGTCGCGGCTCGCGCCCAATGTCACTGCAGAGGAATTGAACGCCTACTGGAGCAGCATGGTGTGGGCATACTTCGATCTGATCTCAGGCAACGTGTCTGTATCGGTCCGCGCCTTCACGCCGAAAGACTCGCTAGAACTGGCCCAGGCCTTGATCGCTTCATCGGACCAGATGTTTCGGAAGCTCAATGCCCAGGCTCAGCAGGATTTTGTCCGGCTCGCCGACGAGAACTTGAAGCGTGCTGAGCAGCAAGTTGCAAAGGCTCGTCAGGCGGTGCTGGAATTCCGTGAGAAGAGTGGCTTGGTCGATCCCGACAAGACTGCGCTAGCCGGATCGGCGATCATCGATGAATTACGCAAGCAGTTGGCCGGATTTCAAGCCCAGTATGCATCGATTCAGGCAGTATCTCCCAAGTCGCCGAATCTTGCTCCACTGAACTCGCAGATGGTGGCTCTGGAGAACCAGATCAGGAGCCAGGAACAGCTCGGCTCGTCTGCCGTAAAAGCGGTTACCGCGGAGACCTTGGGGCGGTATCAGTCGCTGGATCTCGATCGCCAATTCGCCGAGAAACAGTACACGGAGGCGCTCGCATTGCGCAACCAGGTCTATCTGACGGCACAAAACCAGCAGTCCTATCTTGCCTTGTTCGTCGAACCGACCTTGCCGCACACTTCACGTTACCCGGATAGGCCAAGGGCGATCGCGAGCGTGATGCTGGCAGCCGCCGCTGCGTGGTTCATCGGTATGCTGATCACCTATGGCATACGCGATCACTTGATGTAGCGGGGCTGACATCTTGTTCTGGTCACGCAAAAAGAAGCCGCCGGCACCGGTGACGCTCGCTTCTAAACTCTTCGATCCAATCGATGTGTTTCGCGAGAAATTTCCGTTGGCAGGCACAATCGCGCTTGACCAGTGTCCCGTTTGCGGCAGCCGTGAAATCGGGCGGCTCTGGCAGTTACCCCAATCTCACCTCGGTGCGCCGACCTACCTCAACTCGCCCGGCTCCCCATTTCACGACTTCTATCTCGACTACCTGCCGCTGTTGAAGGTACCTCAGCAGATTTTCGTCTTCGACATGTGCCGATTCTGCCATTCCATCTTCCGCAATCCCAAGGATGACGATCAGGCATCCTACCGAAACGACACCTCGAAGGTCGCCACCTTCAAGGCCAAGGGTACGGCGCCCTTTGCCGGCATTGCCAAGGCATGCGAAAGGCACTTTCCTCGTGATACGAGAACCGTGGTCGATGCGGCGTGCGGGGCGGGACAAGCGCTTGCCCTCCTGCGGGAACGCCATTCGGAACTGAAGCTCGTGGGGCTCGAGCTGTCGCGTCCATCCGTCGATTTTTTGTGTTCGATGGGCATCGAGGCGCACGTTGTCGATCTTGATTTCGATGATATCGGTCCATTCGTGGCACCGGGCAGCGTTGACTTCGTCTTGTTTTACGAGGCCTTCGAGCATGTCCGCCGACCCCTGGAGGTCCTCAGGAAACTTACGAATCTGCTGCGCGTCGGCGGACGGCTTCATTTCTCAGCCCAGTACTACGGGCCCGAAAGCTCGCTACAGGTTCGCGTCGGCGAGCCGATCTACGTTGACCGCCATGGTCTCGACTGGGTGGTCTCGCAGCTTGACGTTCGTCTCCACAACCTTACCATCGACACCAAGTTCCGCGTCACGCTTCAGAAGCGCTGAGTTGGTACGGCACATACTAGGGGTGCCGCGAGGGGATGAAAACGCGGTGAGTCGTCATGCAACGCTTGTCGGAGAACTGGCCACCCGTCTGCGGGGCATGGACGTCGCGAGTCTGGTCTATTTTCATGCCGACCATTTCGAGCCGTGGCGGTCAATCGGCGAGATAGCGGCGGTCGGCCCCGAGATCGTCGACGCGATCGGCGATTTCTGCCGCGTCACCGAGCGCATCGACTTCGCCCGCCGGCTCACCCTGTTCTACAAGCCTCACCTCAATTATGCCTTGCGGATGGGGGGCGATCTCATCCGCGCCGATCCTCGCGATCTGGTTGGCTTTTTGCCGCGTACAGAACGAGAGGAGCGGTTCGGCCGCGAAGCGATGCGCGAGATCGCGAGCTCGGCACACAACACCCAGATCCACATTCATCACGAGTACTACACGGGCACCACTGCGCATACCGACGCTGATGCCGTCGCCTGGTTCGCCGGCCCGCTCGGCCGCGCCCTCGACCCGCAGCGCCTCCAGCTGGCGATTCGCCTCAATCGCGAAATCGTGGCACGCGAGACGGGGCGCGGCGCGACGCGCTGGTTTTTTGTGCATGGCCATTGGGCGTTGAACGGCTCTGACGATACGTCGTGCACTATCACGGACGAGATCGACATCTTGCTGCGCAATGGCTGCCGCGGCGACTTCACCTTCCCGGCTGGCCGAAAGCATGTGAACCCCCGGATCAATGTGCCGTATCTTTGCCGCCCGTTCGACGCGCCGAAGGGCTACGACTGCCCGGAAGCCGAGCCGGAGATCGCGTTGGGCAATGCAGCAGCGGCAGCGAGCAAGTTTTTCATCTGGGCTTCGCCCGCCAGCAGCTTACAATGCTCGCTTGACTATCTGTCACCGGCCAGCCGGCGTCAGATTGAAAATACGGAGAAGGCGGCCCGGGAGTTGATCGACAATGGCTACGTTGCCGCCCGCAGGCTGTTCATCAAAACCCACGCGCATTCGATGCATCCTTATTACTTCGAGCACGCCCGTACTGCTGTCTTTCCACACCAGTATCCACCCACGCAAACTCTGCTTTCAGTGATCTTCGAGGCGGCAGCTCGGGCCGGTCTGGACGTCCAGCTGCTCACCGTGCCAGAGGTCTATGATCTGCTGGTTTCGGCTGAAACGAAGCCTGACCTGGACCTCGTGGCGACGTACCTGAAGGCAGGCAATGCAGCGGAGCTTGGCCAATCCATCAGATCGCATCGCCAGTTCGGCTTTTGGTCGCGGCTGAAATTGCCTTGGCGAAATTGGGCGGCGGACCCCGATAAGTCGGGTCGACGTTGATGGGCGAGAACGAAAGCGCCGGAGACGGCAAGACTTGGTTTCTCGCAGGGCCTTTTCGTCGCGAAGGCGCTGTTGGGTGGATAGCCGATCTGCCCGCGGAGATTCACGCCTTGACTGATACGAACGAAGAGCCGCATTGCTCTCGGTTGCGGCTGATCGAAGATGATCGCACCTTGGGGCCGCCGCATAGCTCGCACGATGTGATCCGACGCTTGGGCCGGGGCAGCTATTCCTTCTGGGGAAACGTCGTCTATTTCTCCAGCGCCGATGGCAGCGATCCGAATAGCAATAAGCGTGTCTACACTGTCGTATTGGCTCCCTTGCAGGACACGGTCGGGTGTTTCGAAAGTGTAGCCGCGAGTGACTCGCTTTCGTGGAGTTTGCCTGGACATCGGTTGCGCTGCGTCATCGTCGGCCTCGGTAATCGCGGTCTATGGCTGGGAACTCTTGCCCGGAGCTTTGCAGGGGTCGAAATCGCATGGGCTGTCGACAAATCAGAAGAGCGAGTCGCTGAAGCGCTCAAGCTATTTGGAGACGGCGTGCGCGGTACAACCGACAGTCTAATGCCACTATCTGACCCAAGGGTTGATATCGTATTTGTAACCGTGCCCGACCATCTCCATCGGAGTATCGCGGAACCAGCATTTCGCGCAGGAAAGCATGTCTTTCTCGAGAAGCCGCTGGCAACAACGGTTGCTGATGCCGGGGCGATCTTGGCCGCATGGCAACAGAGCGGACGCATCCTACAACTCGGGTACGTGCTGCGCCAGGCGCCATTCTATGCGGCAATACGCGCCGTGATGCGCGAAGGAACTCTTGGGCCCGTGCGCATAGCCAGCCTCAGCGAGCAACTCGATGTGCGTCATGGCGGCACTTTCATGCGCCGCTGGCATGCGCAGAGTAGCCAGTCCGGTGGGCTGATGGTACACAAGGGATGCCACGATCTTGATTTGATCTGCTGGTTGTTGGATGGCCAGCCGCGTGTTGTCAGCAGCTTCGGGGGGCTCGACACATTTGCGGGGCCGCCGCCGGCTCAATTCTGCTCTCGGTGCGACAGGCGCCATGCCTGCCCCTACGTCGATAACGGTCTCCATGAACGTCGTACGCCAGCGGAAGTCGCAGATCCAACAGCCTTTGGCTTGGATCGATGTGTATTTCGAACGGACAAGGACATCGTCGACAATCAGGTAGTTTCATTTGTGCTCGACAGCGGGACGCGGGGGACATTCTATCTTGCCATGCAAGGTCCCACTCGCAGCGAACGCCGGATCACCTTGATTGGCGACCGTGCCCGGCTGGACGGCATCTTCGAAGATGGCTGTTTTACCGTGACGTTTGCCGATAGCGCACATCAGTCTTTCGTCTGGTCGGCCGACGAACGCAGTCGAGGAGGGCATGGCGGTGGCGACCGCGTCACCATGCTCGAATTCCTGAATGCCTGCGCCGGTCGTGCACCGGCTCCCGTCGTCAATGCGCAGGAGGCGATACGCGGCTTGGTTTTTGCCTCCGCGGCGGAACGGGCTCGCCGCGACGAGGTCGTAGTGCGGCTCGGGCAGAGTGATTTCGCGTTGCCGGCGTAGCTCAGCGCCGCGCCGCGCCTTGCCCCGCTCCTGAAGGAGGCAGGGCCTTCAGGAAATCGGCGATCTCCGCGGCCTCTTGAAGTCCAGGATCCAGTCGCAAGGCCGTCTCGGCCGCCGCCAGGCCTCTCTCCCGAGTCTTGAGCGCGCGGCAGCACCGCGCGATCTGCAGGTAATTGTGGCTGTCATCAGGCGATTGCCGGCTGAGACTCTCCCAGATCGGCAGGGCCTCGGTATAGGCGCGCGCGCGCATCAGCGTGCGGCCGAGCACCGTCGACACATAGGGATCGCCCGGCGCCTTCTCGAGATAGCGCCGGCACAGCGTCGCGACCGAATCCGAGGAGGTGTTCCAGGCGTCCTGGACTTGCTGCTTCAGCCGGCGCAGCAGGTTCTTCTTGATCTGTGCCAGGCCGGCGTCCTCCGGACGAATCCCGAGGGCGGCATCCGCCGCCTCCCAGGCCGCTTCCAGATTGCCGTCGGTCGCCGCCTGTTGTGCGTCGCGTACCAGCAGCGGATGCAGCGCCGCGATCGACGCTTCGGCCTCTTTCTTCACCTCCGAATCGGCGAGCCCTCGCGCTTTCTGGAAGGCAGCCAGGGCCGGGCGTCTTTCGCCGGCCTGGTTCAGCACCAACCCGTACATCAGCCAGCTGTTCGCATCCCGGGGGTTGAGCTTCGTGCAGCGGTCGAAGGCCTCGGAGGCTTCCGCGATATTGCCGCGCGTGAACTGGGCCCGTCCGACGGCCTGCCAGGCTTCCAGGCAGTCGGGATTTATACGTGTCGCCATGAGCCCATGTTCGACCGCGCCGGGAAAGTCGCGGCTGTTGAACGCCTCGCGCATCGCCAGCAGGCTGGGCGAGGTCAGCCGATCCAGCGCCCGCTGCGCGTTGGCATCGCGAGGTTGCACGGTTCGCGCCGCGCGATAGAGGCTGGCGGCGTCGAGCTCTCGCGAGGCGAGTTCCTGTTCGAGCGCCGCGACCAGCCATCCGGAATAGGCCTTGGTCGCAATGTCCGCCAGCGCCGGATCGTTAGGGAGCTGCTGCTGCAGGAACGACAGCAGTCGCGCCGCCTGCTCGCTGTCGAGTTCATTGACGAGCCGCGACAGGGCCGCCAGCGCACGGGGGCGGGCTACCGTGAACAAACGGGCGAGCAGGGGATCGCAGGTCTCGGGCCACCCGGTCTCCAGGCCCGCGCTCACCGCGATTTGCAGCGGCTCCGCCGACTCGGGCTGGCGTTCCGCCGCTTGCTGCGCATGAGCAAGGGCGGAGGCGTACTGCCCACGCCGGAGCTGGATACGCGCGGCCTGCAGGGCGGCCTCAGGATCGTTGGGTACCGCCCTGGCAAGACGTTCCCAGTGGCGCAGGGCGATGGTGTCGTCGCGCTGGAGGTTGCCGATGCGGCCCGCCACTCGGAGCGCCTCGATATTGTCACCGGAGCGCGCGAGGATTCTTTCGGCGATTTGCAGGGCCTGCGGATACGCGGCCTCGCGAAACGTCGTTCGGAGTTCGAAGATGGCGCATTCGAGCGGAAGAATGTCGAATTCCTGGAGCTTCGCGATGACGGCGAGCAGGGTTTCTTTCTTGCGTTGCCGATCCAGACTGTCGAGCAGGGGCACGAGGGCACGTGGATCCTCGGCAAGCAGTGCCGACGATTCGGCAATCAATGCCACCGCTCCCTCGGATTGCCCCTGATCCAGCATCTGATGAAGTTCTTGCAGCATGCGCTCAGCCGTCATGTCGGTCACCATTACCCCCATTCTAAGCCTCTTTGCCTTATCGTTCCCCAAAACCCAAGAGACCAGCGAAGCCTAAAGACCAGAGCGCCGGGCCAGCGTCAAGCTTGCCGGCCAGCCATGGACTGCGACAATGGACTCTGATTGGGGACGGCCGAAGCGAGAGCGCCGGAACGGTCAACTGATGCATCGGACCGATAGATTAGGGTATCATTTACCAATGTTGAAGGCAGTTGTTCCAGCACGATGACCGGCGAACCCGATCGCCTTGCGCCAGACCGCTCGACGGGCCCACGGCTCATGACGGCCGGTCTTGCTCGCGGCGATGCTGAGGGCATGCGAGGTCGGAATGGCGGCGTGAGAGACTCCTTGTGGTCGACCATCCGCGACCGTTGGTTCGATGCCTCGGAATGGCATTTGCGCCTCGCCGGGTTTCACGGTCGCGCCGGGCGCACCAGCTCTGCCGAGGCGAGCTACCGCAAGGTCCTGTCTCGCCACCCCGAACGGCTGAACGCGCTGCTGGGCCTCGGCCGGTTGCTGCTGCGCGGCCGGCGCTACGACGAAGCCGTGGAGGTCTGTCAGCGCGCGGTCGCGGTCGCGCCCGACGCGGCAACAGCGGCCTTCCAGCTCGCCCGCGCCCTGCATCGCAACGGCCAGGTCGAACGGGCGGCGATTCAGTATCTGCGGGTCGTCGCGCGGCAACCGACCCACGACAAGGCCATGGCGGCGCTCGAGCAGATTGCCAAACGGCTGGTCCGGGGCGATGCATCGGCGCAGGGGATCGAGGGAGCGACGGCGGCGGCCGAGATCGGCCGCCAGATCTCGACGCTTGGGCACGGCGTCCAGCGGGCGCAGGATGGCGCCTTGGCGATCGCCGGCGCGATCAGCGCCAGTGCGACCATACTTGCATCACGGGCGCCGCAGGCAGCCCTTGCCCGGTTCAACGCGGCCCTCGGCATCTCGCCCGACTTGCCGGAGGCGTTACGCGGTGCCGCTGCCTGTTTCGAACGGCTCGGCCAATTCGACAACGCCGTCTCGGCTCTGGATCGGCTGATCGAGATCAATCCGCAGGCGATCGAGCCGCGGCTCCAAAGGGATCGCCTGCGCGTGGTATTGGATGGTTCGGACGGCTGGATGAAGCCCGAGGCCGCCCGGGTGCGGGACGACCTGGAGCGGGAGGCGATGCTGGCCCGCGCGGAGCACCTTTTGGCGCCGGAGCGGGCGGCGCCGGCGGCCGCCCTGGATCCGCAGAAGCGCGCGGCCCTGCTGGCCCTGGCCCACCGGCTCGTGGCCCCTGAAAGCGGCACGCCGGAAGCGACCCTTGACCCGCAGGTGCGGGAGGCGAAGCTCGCCCGGGCCCGGTACCACTTGGCGCCGGAAGCGGCGGCTCCCGCCTCGGTTTTGGATCCCGAGAAACGCACAGCGTTGCTGGCTTTGGCCGACCGGCTTGTGGCGCCGGAAGGGGGGACGCCGGAGGCGGCTTTGGGCCCGCGGGAGCGCGAGGCGCTGCTGACCCGTGCGCGGCGTATGCTCGGGGTTGAGGAACCCGAACCGGCGGCGGCCTTGGACCCGCAGGCGCGGGAGGCCCTGCTGGTCCACGCGCGCCGGCTTTTGGGGCCGGAGGAGGGGACCGCGGCGGAAGCGGCCCTGGACCGGCAGGCGCGGGAGGCCCTGCTGGCCCACGCGCGGCGGCTTTTGGGGCCGGAGGGGACCGCGGCGGAAGCGGCCTTGGACCCGCAGGCGCGGGAGGCCCTGCTGGCCCGTGCGCGGCGGCTTTTGGGGCCGGAGGGGACCGCGGCGGAAGCGGCCCTGGACCCGCAGGCGCGGGAGGCCCTGCTGGCCCGTGCGCGGCGGCTTTTGGGGCCGGAGGAGGCCGTATCCGATGCGGCCCTGGATCCCGTGAAGCGGCAGGCGTTGCTGGCCTTGGCCCGCCGGCTGGTGGCGCCGGAACGGGGGACGCCCGAAGCGGCCCTGGACCCCCGGGAGCGGGAGGCCTTGCTGGCTCGTGCCCGCCAGCTTGTAACCGGACCGGCGCAGGAAGCGCCGGCAAGCGCCGAAGAACGCGCAAACCGGGCGTCGCTCGATCGATTGTTGCAGCAGGCGCGATCGGCCCAGAACGACGGCAGGCTCGACGAGGCCGAGGCGATCTTCCTCCAGGTGCTCGACGCCGACGAGGCCAACACGCGGGCGCTGCTGGGCCTGTCGCGCCTTTACATGCGCCTGCGCCGATGGGCCGATGCATCGCTGCTTCTGGCCCGTCTGGCGGCGCATCAGCCGGCCTCGATGGAGCCCAGGCAGATGCTGGCGCGGGCCCTCCTCGAAGAAGGGCGCCTCGACGAGGCGCAGCGCGCCTACGCGGCGCTGGCGGCGCTCGACCCCGACAATCTCGCGGTATGGCGATCTCTGGGCCGGATCCGTGGGCGGCTGGGCGATTGGGCCGCTGCGCGCCAGGCCTGGAGCCGTGTGACCGAGATCGACCCGGAGTCGCTCGACGCTCGTCTCGAATTGGCGTCGGCGTGCCACAGGGCGGGCGACCTCGACGCGGCGCGGATAGAGCTGCAACGGGTCCTGGCTCGTGAGCCCGATCATATTGGGGCACTGACACAGCTTGCCCGTATCGACCGCAACACCAACCCGGAGGCTTCCTTTGCCGGTTGGTCGCGGCTGGCCGATCTCACCCCCGAAGCGGTCGAACCGCGACTCCAGATGGCCCGGATCCATCACCAGCTGCAGCGCCTGGAGGAAGCCGAAGCAGACTATCGGGCAGTCCTCGATCGAAACCCGACCCATCGCGAAGCCTTGGAGTCCCTCGGCCACATCCTGGAGCAGCGTGACCCGGAGGCGGCCACCCGGATGTTTGCCCGCTGGATAGAGCTGGATCCGGCTGTGGTCGACCCGTGGCTGGCCAAGGGGCGGTTCCATGCGCGCGCTGGGCAGCCGGAACTGGCGGAGACTGCCTTTCGTCGGGCCGTCGAAATGGCGCCGTCGGATGTCAAGGTGTTGACGGCGCTCGGCCGCTTCTACTGGACCACGAGAAGGCTCGACGAGTCGTTGGAGCTTTGGACCAGGCTACAGGAACTTGTGCCGGAGGCGCTGGAACCGAAGCTGCAGATCGCGCGCGTTCTTCACGCGCGTCGTGACCCAGGCGCCGTCGAGGCCCTGCTCAACGTACTGAAGATCGATCTCGAGCATCCGGAGGCGTTGAGACGCCTCACCCAGGTCGTCGGGCAGAAGGATGCGGTGTCGCAGCGTGCGCTCGAACTTTGGGACCAGCTTCCCGATGTTCGACGCGACTCGGTACCTTCCATCCTGCTGCGTGCCCGGTTGCTGGAGCAGGCTGGCAGAACTCCCGAAGCGGAAGTTGAGTACCGGCTGGCCTTGGCGCTCGATAACCGGAGCATGATCGCGCTGAGCGACTTCGCTGCGTTCCTGAGCGGGCAGGAGAGGTGGGAAGAAGCGATCGAGGTCCAACGGGCCCAATTGCTCATCGAGCCGGAGCGTATCGACATCCTGCTGGGCATAGGACGGAGCTTTAACCGTCTCGATCGGCTCCAGGAGGCCCAGGAGAGCTACGAACAAGCGCTGGCTTTGAATCCCGATGACATCAATGCTCTTGGCTATCTTGGACGGCTATTGCGCACGATCGGGCAGGTCGATGCGTCAATCGCGGCTTTCCGTAGAGTATGTGATCTCGATCCCAGGAACATCCCGGCCTGGCGGGAGTTGATCTTCTATCTCGCCGGCGCGGAACGGGAAGCGGAGGCGCTTGCAGCGCTCGACGAGGCCGAGGTGGCCCTCGGGGAAACCCCGGAAACGTGGGTTGCGCTCGGCAGTGCGGCCGAGGCCGCACTGTTCGGAACGCGGGCGATCGCCTACTTCGAGCGCGCGATCGCGGCCCGACCCGACAGTGCGGAATTCCACGCCCAGCTCGGGCTCTACTACTTCCGTCAGGGCATACTCGATGGGGCGTTGCACCATCTGCTCGACAGCCGGGACATCGATCCCGGCGATGTCCGGCACCTGACGCCAGCCAACATCGAGACGGGGAAACGGCTGTTCGAGACGACGCGAGTCCTGCGCGAACTCGGCTTCGACCATGTTGCGATGCGGCGGGCGCCTCGTACCGTGGGGGAAATTCTGATTCCCGAGCGGCTCTTCGAGCATGTGAGGCGGATTGCTGAGACTAGGGTCAAGCCATACGAAGTAGTCCCCAGACGAATTGTAGCCATCAGCGCGACCCTGGCGCCGGGCGGCGCCGAACGGCAGCTGGTGAACATGTTACGTGGCTTGAGCAATCCCATCTTCGGCCTCGACCTTTCGCTATTCTGCATCTCTCTTTCATCCCGCTCACGACGGGATTTCTTCCTGCCGACTCTCGAAGGTACCGGCGTAGATGTCGTGGTGCCGGATCCGACAGCCACTAACGACTATCTGTGGGACCCGGAGGTCGCGCCGTTCGCCGACGTGATCCGACATTTCCCGGCCGACATGGTTGGGGCCATCGCCTTTTGGCTGCAGGAGTTCCGCCGGCGTCGGCCGGAGGTCGTCCACGCCTGGCAGGACACGACCAATCTTACCGCCGTGGTTGCGGCATTGCTGGCGGGTGTACCCAGGATCGTCCTTTGTTGCCGCAGCGTCCGCCCCGACAATCCACGCCGTCGGCTCCGGCGCTTCATGAGGGAAGCCTACCTGGCCGTGCTCGATCACCCTGCAGTCGTCTTGAGCAACAACAGCCGCGCCGGGGCCAACGACTACGCCCAGTGGCTCGAACTAGATCCGGAGCGGGTCGAGGTGGTCTACAACGGTATCGATTTCGATCGGATCGACAGCAGTGTTGATCCGGCGGAGACTGCTCGCGCGCGCAAGGAACTGGGAATTCCTTCAGGTGCCTCCGTTCTCGGGGGGGTCTACCGTATGAGCGAAGAGAAGCGACCACTTCTGTGGCTCGATGTCGCCGCGGCGGTAGCGCGACAGAACGATGCCGTGCATTTCGTTGTCTGTGGTGATGGCCCCATGCGTGATGAGATGCGTAGCTACGCATCAACCCTTGGGATCGCCGACCGCGTTCACTTGCCGGGTGCCCAGTCCAACATCGGCTCGTGGTACAAGATGATGGACGTGGTAATGCTCACGTCGCGGCATGAGGGATTGCCAAACGTGTTGTTGGAGGCGCAATCTTTGGGCATACCCGTGGTGGCGCCCGATGTCGGCGGCATGAGCGAAGTGGTCGAGCAAGGGGTCACCGGCTGGACTATCCGCGATGCCGACGCGAACAGTCTGGCGGAGCGCGTCTTGCAATGCTTGACGGATTTTGAATGGCGGCAGATTGCAGCCGAGCGTGCGCCGCGATTCGTGCGTGACCGCTTCGGTGTTGAGACCATGTTGCGGCGCAACCTTGAAGTGTATGGGATAGCTCACGAAGCTCGGTAAGATGATCGAGAATGGATGTTGATATGAGCCTTTCGACAGCTGACCTCGCCGAGATCCTGAAGAGCCGACAGATCAGATCGGTCTACTACTTCCACGCCGATCATTTTGAACCGTGGTCTCGGGGCGTCAACGAGAAGACTGCGCGGGGCGTGGAGCGTATGCGCGAGATGTCCGCTGCATCGCCGTTCGGCCGCAAGATGAGCCTCTTCTATTGCCCGTTCGTTCCCTACAACGTCGACGTCACCTTGGGAAAGAGCGCTACGGGGCATCGCGTCGAGGGTGACGCGGTGGTTTTCGGATCACGGTCGGCCGATCAAGAAAAGCTGGCGCGCGACGTAATCCGGCCGTTGGTCACAGACGATCAGCACGAAATGCATCTTCATGTCCACCACGAGTTCTGGACGTGCAATGACTCGGATTTCGATGGCCCCGTCTCGCGGTGGGTGAACGCGAACAGTACGGCCGAACTGGACGAAAAGCGCCTGGATCTCGGATTTCGTCTGTTCAAGGAAGTTGTGAGCAAGGACATAGGAGCACCCTTCGAGCGATGGGGGTTCGTTCATGGGAATTGGGCGCTGGCCGGCTCGGACCCGCTGATCTGCAAAATCGAGAACGAGCTCAGCATGATCATGCGGCACGGCGGCTTTGGCGATTTTTCGTTTCCGGCAGGACGCGGCTACTGCGATCCCAACTTGACGGTCCCGTTCACGTGTTTGCCGATTGACGTTAAGCGTGCCTACGACGATCCAGCCTCGGATCCGCGTCCGATCGGAAGTGGAGCATTGAAGCCTGGCCGGTTCTTTATCTGGAATTCGCCGATAAAAGCCAATTTCTCTTCAATCGACTACTACTCGGCCTCGAACCGTGAACTGTTCAAGGATTCCGCACGCGTCGTTTCGGAATGGCTCACCGGCTCCGTGAGCTTCGGCGGCGATCTCTTTATTAAGACCCATGCTCACTCTATGAAGTGGGAATATGAAATAGGCCAACCGGAATCATTGATTCCGCACTGCTATCCGGATGTGGTCGAGATCTTTGAGCGGCTGTTGCGGGCTTGCGATCTGGCGGGGATCGAGTTTCGACCTGTCACCGTCAATGAAGTCATGGACGTGCTTCATTCTTTCGATGGCGGCCAGACGGCGACCCGAATCCCCGAGGGGAAAGTGGCGAGCCAGCCACTTCCGGGGCAGCCGATAAATGTCGCTTCGGCTCCTTCGGACCAGGTGTCTTCGGTTGGGCCGAGCAAGAATCGGGCAACTGCGAATCGACTGAAGGTGAGTGCGCCGGAAGCCGGCAGAGAGCAAATCCCGCCCAGGAAGGCCAGCGCCGACGAGATCGCTGGCTTGGAACGCGACATCACACCCTTGTTGCGCTCGTGGGTACACAGCGACCCCCGGAGAGTAGAGAGCGCGGGCGCCTTCTATCGAGACCTGCTGAAAGGCGATTGCATACTGCAGGACTATGAGCGTGCGGTTCTCGACCATATCGTGTCGAAGTGTCCAGTGGACCGGACGAGGATCGTGGAAGTCGGCGTGGGTTTTGGAATTCTCAGCCTACTTCTGGCGGCAAAGGGATATCAGGTAATCGCCTTCGAGGGTGATCGGCAGCGATTTGCCGGGCTGCAGTTCCTTGCCGATGCCCTCGATGAGCAGAGCCCTGGAATTCGTGCCAGTTTGCGTCCGGTACTTGGCTGGTTTCCCGATGCATTCGACCAGTCAATGCTAGAGGGTGATCGCCGAAATCTGTTGCTGACAACGAACATTGTCGCCACTGCGGCTGCCAATAGACAGGAAGCTATTCTAGGCATCGCCAAGAGGTTTGATGAGTTGATCATCGACACGACCCGCTTTGGCGTTCGGCGTTACGAAGCGGGGGCTGCCGAACGATTCTTTGCCGAAGTCGCAGCTGGCTACCAAGCGAAATCATCGATATGGCGCAGGGAGCCAAACGAGATATGGCATTTCCAGTTCGGAACGGATGAGGACACGGAAGCGCCAATTGAGCGGGCCAAGACACCGACGGGCGAGATGACAAGCCCGGCAAACCATTCACACGCGGAGGGTCGTCCCTTGCCGATGGATTCTGAATCGTTCACTACCGAATTGCTGGCGTTGCAGCGCGAGTGGGTCGCTGGCGAGGGAGCTGTACATCAGCCCGACGATCTCTACGCTTCCAAGCTCAAGCGCGGCGTCTCGCTCGAGGCTTACGAACTTGCCGTTGCGGCGGCTATCGCTGAGAAGTTCGAGCGCGATACCATGATCGTGGAGATCGGCAGCGGCTATGGCGGTCTTGCCTTGCGATTGGCGCAAAGCGGATTTGCCGTACAGGGATTTGAAGGTGACCGTCGGCGCTCCGCCGCCTGTGCCTGGTACTTCCAGCGGTATGTAGACCGCTACCCGCGGCTTTCCGGGCGGGTGGATTGCGTCGCCGGGTTCTTTCCGGATGTCGTTCCTGGGGACGTAAACGGCAAGAAAGGCAAACGGCTCTGCCTGGCCACGAACGTCACCTGCACTTTTACCGCCACTAACCAAGACGCAATCCTCGACGCTATGAAGAGCTTCGATGAAGTAGTCATCGACCTGTCTCGTTTCGGCAAGGCGCGCGACACGCAGGAGGAGCGCGATGCATTGCGCCAGACCATGGCCCGCTCGCATTTTGATCCTGTGGAAAGGTTGTACTTTGCAGCCCCTTATGAATATTGGCGGTTCCGCGTTCGTCCAATAGATCGGACCTTGAAGGTAGTGGGGGCACCCGCATCGGTTGTGACTCAGGCCTCGGATTCGGTCAGTGCGGTCTTTCCACTGAGAGGCCACAAGGGAATTCTATATTCAGTATACGGCACCAGGAAGATCGAAGCCTGTCCCGTCTGCCACAGCCACAACACCGTCGGGCTCTGGCGTATGCCGATGGCCAACCTCAAGGAGCCGATAAGCCTGTTCGGCGGATACTTCAACCAGGTCCCGACGTTGCAGGTCCCAGGCACCATCTATTGCTTCGATTTCTGTCGCGATTGTGAATGCGTGTTTCTCAATCCTACACCAGAATCCCAAAAGGAGCAGTATCGGAAGAGCGATCACTATCTCCGCACGATGAAGGACAACGCACAGTGGCAAGGCTACGAAAATGCCTTCGACCGCTTCGCTAGGTGGATCCCGGCAGGCGCGAACACGTTGATGGATGCGGCTTGCGGCATTGGTCAGTACCTGGAGGTTGCCCGGAAGCGCGAGCCTGATCGTTGGCGTCGCCTGATAGGCCTTGAATTGTCCGAGAAGTACGTGGAGGACATGCGTACCCGGAATTTGGAAGCTTACGCCTTTGATATCGATAACGACAATCTGGGCAAGCTTGTCGAAGCGGAAAGCGTGGACTTCATTACCTTCTGCGAGGCGTTCGAGCACGTAGAGCGCCCGTTGGACGCACTAGAGAAGCTGTTGACGACGCTGCGCCCGGGCGGACGAATGTATTTTACGGCGCAACGCTATGGTCAAGACGTCCAGGCTGCAGTGCGGCCGGGTGAGCCGATCTACATTGGCGAGAAAGTCATCAAAGACCTGCCACAAAGGCTCGGGTGTCGCGTTGTCGACGTGACGACGAGCAGCATGCGTTACTACGTCATTCTCGAGAAGTAGGTGCATTGATGTGCGGTATGGCTGGCGCATTGTTGATGAGGGCGCGAAGCGTCCCGGTCGGAGAGTTGCGCCGTCGCGCGACGGCAATGGCGTCCATTCTGCATCATCGCGGGCCGGATGGTTACGGCGTATGGGCGGACTCCTACGTGGCACTCGCCCATACACGGCTCGCCATCATCGACACCACCAACGCTGCGTCCCAGCCCATGCACGACGTGACCAACACGGTCCACATCGTGTTCAATGGCGAGATCTACAACTTCCTGGAACTGCGGGCCGAACTGAAGGCGGATGGCTATGAGTTCCGCAATCGCAGCGACACTGAGGTCTTGGTCAACGGGTATCGGAAATGGGGTACCGACCTGTTTTCGAAGCTGGTGGGGATGTTCGCGATCGCGATCTGGGATTCACGCCAGAAGCGCCTGGTGCTGGCCCGCGATCGCTTTGGCGAGAAGCCGCTTTACTACGCCGAGCGACCGGATGCCTTTGTCTTCGGGTCGGAAATCAAGGCGCTGCTGACCTGGCCGAACATGCCGCGCCAGCCCGATATGGCGGGGCTGCACGACTACCTGACCTTCGGCTTCACCCTCGGCCCGGGCACGGCCTTTGCCGGCATCGGTCGACTTCAACCGGCGCATTTTCTTGTCCTCGATGTCGGCAAGCGGCCGCATGTCCAACGATATTGGCAGATACCGATGCCTGGCGACGGCGCAACGCTGGGAACAACCGAGGACCTTCAGCATGAGCTGATCGAGCGGTTGCGCGCCGCGGTGAAGAGCTGCCTGGTCTCGGACGTGCCGCTTGGCGCTTTTCTTTCGGGAGGAGTCGATTCCAGCGCGGTGGTCGCCCTGATGTCCTCGTCGCATGGCGCTGGGATCAAGACGTTTTCGTCGGGCTTCGGCTTCGGCGACTACGACGAGACGAGATTTGCTACGATGGTCGCGGATCGCTACCGGACAGACCACAAAGTCTTCACCTTCGACAGCAATCTGCTGGCCAGTATGGGGGACTTGGCATGGCATTATGGTGAACCGTTTTCCGACTCTTCGGCTCTCGTTACTTTCGCCCTGTCGCGTGAAACACGTCGCTCCGTGACGGTGGCACTGACGGGCGATGGCGCCGACGAGACGCTTCTTGGCTATGCGAGATATTTTGCTTACGGAGACATGCGTCGCAGCAAACCTCCGCGGGGCGCACGCCGTATCGGCGAACTTTATATAGCTCCGCGACGAGGGGACGAGACCCGGCGCGTGGCGGCAGACGGCTACGGCTTTATGCTGGAACGCTTTCGCGAGGGCCAAAAGCTTGTCGGCTATGGATTGGCGATGTTGCCCTATCTGGGCTATTGTTCCTATGAGAAGCTGCTTCCCCATTTCGCGGAAGACGTGATGCCGGAAGAAGCAGCGGCGCGTTTCGATCAGGCGACCTACTTGCCCGACGACTTGCTGGTGAAAGTGGACATCGCGGCGATGGCGCACGGTCTCGAAACGCGTGCTCCGTTTCTTAATCACGAACTGGCGGAATGGGTTGCGCGCATTCCGCCTGACCGGAAAATCTGGGACCGGGAGGGCAAGGCCCTTCTGAAGTCGGCTCTGGAGCCTCTGTTGCCGCACGAATGCATGTACCGCACGAAGGTTGGATTCCGGGTGCCGGTCGCCAAATTCATGAAGGAGGAAATTCGCGCACAAACGGACGAGATTCTGCTCGGCGAGAGGTTTCTCGACCGTGGCATCATGCGCGGCGACTTCGTCAAGCAAATGCTGACGGAGCACCGCGAGGGGCGCATGGAGCATGGCACCCGGCTTTGGTCACTGGTCTGCCTCGAAATGTGGTACCGAACCTGGATCGACAGCAGCAACAACCAACGTTTGGATGCTGCCGACGACCCCTTCGCATCGTTCAGTGACGATGGCAGCTTTTCGAAGCTCTCGGACGTTCCGATTGTCGACCCGGAGGTGGCGACCCCGGCCTACGCAACGGCCGAGTAGAAGTATGGCTTGCCGGCCGATCGAGCCCGCCGGGTGGGCCTCAGCAGAAATATCCCATTCGTGAGAGGCGGGATGAGGCTGCATGCCGGCCCAGCGACGCGATCTGCTGCCACGCTCGCCTGCATGGTCGCAGTTGCTTGGACCTCGGCGCAGGCTGGGAGTGACGCCGACCTCGCGACCCTGGTCGACGCGGCGGTGGAGGCCAAGACCGCCCAGGCACTTCCTTCTTGTGCCAGCTCGGCACCGAATGGGAGGTCCGGCCTAACGATCCGGGACGGGATCGTGACCTCAGCCGATCTGATCGAGGAGATCGGCGGCTACGCGCGCGCCGCTGGAACGACCGGCGGACTTGGCGGTCGGCTGCTGGTTGTCAGTACGGTGGGAGACTACGACCCGGAGGCGCGAGAGCCGGCTATTCCCGGATCGCTACGCGGGCGTCTGGAGCAGGTGGCCCGAGAGAAGACGCCGGCCTGGATCGTTTTCGATCCCGCACTCGGGCCAGGTGCGAGGATCGGCCTCAAGAACATCCTGCGCGTGCCGAGCAATGTCACGATCGACGGTTCCTGTGCCGATATTACGCTCGAGGCTCCGAACGACAGCAGGACGATCCTCGCCTATGTCGCCAGCGGCGTAAGCAACGTCGTCATCGCCCGCGTGGCGATGCGCAAGATCGGCTATGTACCCGAGCAGCACCCGCATTCGGGCAGCGCGATCGTCATCAACGGGGATTTCGACCGCGTTGCCATCCTGCACAACGATCTGTCGGAGTGCGGCCACAGCTGCATCGACATCACCATAAGCCCCTACAAGCCCGTGCCGGCACTGGCCCGCATCACGGTCGCGTACAATTACGTGCGGGATCACGATAAGGTTTTGTTGTTCGGGACCTTCGACTGTCCATTGGTTAACGGATTGAACCAGTGCGACGGCGCTTACTTCGAGAGCAACCGCCGATCACTGGCGGGTCTGCATCTCACGCTGGAGGGCAACCTGTTCCTGCGCACAGGGCAACGGCACCCGCGCGTTTTCGGTCGCGCCACGGCGCATGTCTTCAACAATATGGTCGCGTTCCAGCCGTTGACGCATGCCAACGGATCGCCCGGGCTGACATACGGTGTCTTCGTCTCCAACGGTGCGCGCGCCTTGGTCGAAGACAACGTGTTTTTGCCGCTCGGCGTTCAGCGTGCTCCACCGCTGGCAGTGTGGACGGTGAAGTCGCCCGAGGCATTGCCGATGCCGACCGACACCGAAGGCTTTGTGCGCCTTGGGCCAAACGCGCTGCTCGCCGGCGTGCTCGCGAGCGAAGATCAGCCGGCCGAAGTGCGACAGCCGGAATACCCCTACACCACCATTCCACTTGCCGGTTTGTCGCTGAAGGCCGCTCTTGCCTGTCTGGCCGGCCGGGCCGGTCGTGCCGGAAGCCCAGCCTGGGACAAGACGCTGTGTTCGCCGTGACATCGACGGCTGGCCGGCCAGCGATTGCGCATTGCATTTGGGGGACGCCCGCCCCGTCCACCCACAATCCCGGGCCAAGCGGAAGGTTGCGACAAACCGGTGACCTTGACCGGACATGGAGCGGTGTTTGACTTGTTGCGCCGGTCATGTGACGAGGCAGGCGTGGAATTCCAGCCTGCCACCATCGATGAGGTATTTGCCGTGCTGCGCGATCCAGACAGCCGAAGCAGTGCAACACCGGCAGGGCCGGCAACGAGCGGGCTCGACATGTCGTCAGCCGGAGCAGATTCGAAAACGGCTTTCAACTTCGCCTCGATCGACGCCACCGCCGTATCGATATTGCAGGATTGGCTGAAAGCCGATCCGGCACGGGAGCGTTCGGCCGGAAGCTACTACATGACAAGACTTTCCACGGGGCGGTTGTTTGTCGACGCCGAGGTCGCGATCGCCCGGTACTGCCGCAGCCGCTTCGAGCCCGGGACGAGGTTCTTCGAGCTGGGCTTCGGGTTCGGCGAGTTCAGCCTGCTGCTTGCCCTCAGCGGTTTCAGGGCGGTCGGCTACGAATCGGATGTCGGCCGTCACGCGGGGGCGGCGGCGCTTGTCGAGGGGCTCGCGCGGCGCGGACTGGACACAGGCAGCCTGTCATTGGTGCAGGGCACTTTCCCGGACGCATTGGCGCAGGAGGCGGTCGACGCCGGTGGCCCCGCGGTCTTCGTGTCGACCAACGTGACGAGCAGCCATGTGATGGAGAACATCGCGGCCATCCTGACGGCGCTGCGGCTGTTCGATCACCTCATCCTCGACTTGTCCCGCTTCGGTGCCGTGCGCGATCAGCGATCCCAGCAGGAACTGGTTGCCGAACTGCGGCGGGCCGGATTCGCCGAGGTCGAGCGCGTCTATTCGATGGGTGACTGCGATATCCGGCACTTTAAGCGGCGGGCCACAGCCGAGCGCAATGCCGAACCGCCGGTGACGGCTGCGGCGATCGAAGAGCTTCGCGATGCTCCCAAGGGTATGGCAATGCGGGACCAGACGGCATTTGATCCGTTCGAACTTTTCAAATCGTATTTCACGCGTGCCGGCTCGGTGAAGCTCGATGCCTGCCCGGTGTGCGAAAGCAGCCGTATTTCCGAAGTCTGGCGGTTGCCGCAATCCCGCCTCGACGGCAGCACCTATCTTCAGGCGCCGGGGCAGGCGCATCACAACACCTACCTGGATTACCTGCCGCTGCTCAAGGTACCGCAGGAGATATTCACCTTCGATATGTGTGCCGACTGCCACTCGATCTTCCGCAACCCGAAGGACGACGACCAGGGAGCCTACAAGAACGACACCTCGAAGGTGAACTCCTTCAAGCAGAATGGCCTGGATCCGTTTCGCGGCACTGCCGCCGTCTGCGAGGCCCTGTTCCCGGCGAACACGCGCTTCGTCGTCGACGCGGCCTGTGGCTCGGGGCAGGTGCTTGCGATCTACAAGGAGAAGCGGCCGGAACTGCGCCTCTTTGGCCTGGAGTTGTCGGCCCCGTCGGTGGAATGGATCAAGCAGCTGGGCATCGGGGCGGCCGTCGCCGATCTCGATCTCGACGACCTGGACGTGCATGTCGCGCCCGGCACCGTCGATTTCATCGTCTTCAACGAGGCGTTCGAGCATGTTCGCTCGCCGCTGCATGTCCTGAAGAAGATGTTCCGCATGCTCCGCCCGGGCGGCCGTATTCACTTTACCGCTCAGTATTTCGGGCCCGAGAACGGGTTGCAGATCAGGGTGGGTGAGCCGATCTACATCGACCGGCATGGGCTGGATTGGGTGATTGCCCAACTCGACGGGAACTTGATCGAGTTGAAGGCCGATATCAAATATCGGGTGACTCTGGAGAAGAAACCCTGACATGAGTGCGACAGCAGGAATTCAGATGACCGAGGGCAAAGAACAACAACAGCCTCCCTGGGCGCAACGGCTCCATGATGTGCTCCTGCCGGTGCTGAGGCACCAGATCGAACGGTTTGGCATCGAGACCACCGGGGCTTATAATTTTTACAAAGTCCGGGCTGAGACCGGGCAGATCTTCATGCAGTACGAGATCGAGCTTGCCCGCAAGCTTCTGGCGAGCGGGCTCGGCATCCGGCATATTCATGAAATTGGCAGCGGCTTCGGCCAGCTCATGTTCCTCATGGGATGGAACGGATTCAGAACCTTGGGCTTCGAGGCCGACCGGGCCCGCGCCCGGACCGCGCGCACCCTGAGGGCAATCCTGGACCTTGTCGACCCGCAGTTGACCGAAAACGTCCACTTGCACGAAGGCGAATTTCCTTCCGGCGGGGCCCTGCACCCCGAGCCCGGTTCTCTCGTGCTGACCACCAATCTGGTCGCTACGCGCAGCTTGCCGCAGCAGCTCGATATCCTGAAAGCGATGCGAAAGTATCCGTTTGTCCTTGCGGACATGCAGCGCTTCTTCGAGCTGCGGCCCGACCCTGCCCAGGAGCCGGAAGCTCTCGCGCTGTTCGCGCGGGCGGGCTTCGAGGACCCCGAGCTGTTTCTCGATTTGGGAGCGGGCGGGCGCTATTACCTGTTCGTAAACTCACTCTGAAGCAACGATACAGAGTGACGGCTTGAATAAATGGGCCCGAATTCAGGCAAATACAAACCGGGCCAAGTGCACGCCAGTTGCGACATGTGGCAATTTCTCGGCCCACTTGGCGGACGCGGCGATGCGTTTGAAAAGAACCGTCCTGTCCTCATCTCTTTCCCTGACCGAGCCGAACAGTCGCAGATCCAGGAAGACTTCTTCAAATCTCGGCATGGATTGAATGACCGAATCCAGCACGACATCGTTCCAGCCCGCGCCTACATTCGTGAAGATCAAGATCGCATTTGAATCCAACCATGCCGATCCCGCTAAAGCCTCGGGATAAAAGCCTTCAATGATCTCGTACCGATCGCCCACCTCGGGCCATATTCCCACTATCGCGGCTCTGATTTGGCGTGCCGACTCGACGCGCTGCGGCATCGATTCGATGCCGGCAACCGTCATTCCGTTGCAGGCCAGCGCGCAGGTTAGAGTTCCGATTCCAATTCCAGCATGGACGACCCGCCGACCGGGGAAGCTGGCCAGCAGATACCGCGCCAAACGCTCCTCGTACTCTATCAGGCCGCCGATCTTCTGTTCGATACGAACGCCATAATAGCTCAACAATCCGGAATCTTCGAGGCCTCTCGCTTCTGCAATTTCCTGCAACATGCGGAACAGATAGCCATCAAGGAAATCCAAATTGACCGTGGGTCCGAGATTAGTCCTCATTGTCGATACTGCACCTATGGTGGGCCATCAAAAACACTACCACAGGGAAGTGTCCCAACAAATGATTGTCGGAAACTTCGGTGGGGATTCGGCACCTGCTTTGAAGCGCTGCGGATGATGTTCACGACCCGTCCTCCGCCAGCCGATGCTTGTCCAAGCGACTTCTGCATCCGGATGGCCCAATAGACAGGAGTTGTTGCTCCGGGACGAGAGTTGCTTACTGTAAGATGGCTGATTTCCAGCTGTCGCAGGCGAGGCGCCTGGTCAAATGTGGGGGCTTGAGCCAATCTTGGCCTCGACAAGGCGTAGACACCGGCATAAAAATTTTAGGGAACCAAAGGGAGGCACTCGCATTGTCCAAGCGGAAACGACAGCGTGCGGCGATGTCCACGGTAGCGCATCGGTCAAGCCAATCAGGTGGCAAGGCCGAGAGCATTGTCAAGGTTGGAAATGATGCGGCATCCGCTATTGATGCGAGAGTACGAGATCGCAGTACGCTTGCTCCAGCAGATAGAGGAGACGTGGGCGACTGGGTGCGCGACGTCAACGAATTTCTCGTGGGCCTGCATACGACGCGGAGGGCTGAACTCGGTGTCGAGGGCAGCGGCCTGTTCAATCACTATTCGGAGCTCCTGGATAGCGGCTCGTTCCTCCGTGGAAACGAACTCAATGCGTTCAAGTTGATCCGGGAGACATTGCCGGCCCATGCTGAGTACGCGGTGCTGCGGGCGGGCCTGGGTGAGTTGGCATTTCTCCTCGAGCGCGCCGGCCTCCGTACCGTGGCCTGCGAACCCAATGCGGTGCGGTTCGAGGCGCTGGTAGCTGGGGTCGAGCACTTCAAGTCGTCGGGTTTGGAGGAGCGCGGTCGCTTCCGGACTGTGTTGGCTTTCCTGCCGGACAAGGCGCTGGAGCGGCCCCTGCTGGGTATTGCCACCGATCTAGTGTTCAACCTGCAACTCGAAGGTGACGAATCTTTCCGTCGCGGCCTGCGCCGGTTCGACGGGCTGCTTGTAAGTCCACGCTTGTTCATCCGGCTGCGCGAAACTCCGATGGAGCAGCGCGCCGTCATAACATTCCTGCGTTCGCTCGGCTTTACGGAAATCACCGAATTTCCAGCCGAGCAGATGGTGTATGCCACGCGACCTGCGGGCGAGCGGGCACCATTTTCCGATGACACGGAAACCGGGCCCAAGTCATCGGAGGCGACTCCATTCGATGCGCTCGTGGAACGTGTGATGTCTCTTGTGCCGCCGTCAACCCAGTCCAGCACGGGGTCCACCTGGGTAGAGCGGCGCATCCGCGAATTCGACATGAAATCAGCATTCGGGAACGGCTAATGAACGTCCTTGGAATATCCTGCTACTATCATGACGCGGCCGCGGTGCTGGTGCGCGACGGGGTGGTTATTGCTGGTGCCGAGGAAGAGAGGTTCACCCGGCGCAAGCACGACCGCTCCTTCCCGACGAACGCCATTGGTTACTGCCTGGAGTTCGGCGGTATCAAGGGAAGCGACCTGGATCTCGTGGTCTTCTATGAAAAGCCGTTGCGCAAGCTGCAGCGCGGCCTGCAGACCTCCGCACCCCTCGACTCTGGCTCACGTGAGGCCGCGGGCCGTCACATCCGCCACTATGTGCACCAGGTTGCAACCCTGCCTCAGCTTCTGGCGGATACGATGGGGTACCGTGGCGAGCTGCAATACTGCGAGCACCACCTCTCGCATGCCGCCTCCTGCTTCTATGCGTCGCCATTCGAAGAGGCGGCGATCCTGACCGTCGATGGCGTCGGTGAATGGGCGACGACAGGCCAGTTCGTCGGCAGCGGCAATCGTATCGAATCGGTGCGGGAGATCCGCTATCCCCAGTCGCTGGGCATGTTCTATGCGGCGCTGACCGCCTATCTCGGCTTCGAGGTCAACGAAGGCGAGTACAAGGTGATGGGCCTCGCGTCCTATGGCCAGCCAACCTATGCCGATGAGGTCGCCAGGCTGATCGAACTCCATGCCGACGGCAGCTTTCGGCTGGACTTGAGCTATTTCGATTACGTGCATTCGTTCGATCAAATGTACTCTCCCAAGCTGATCGACCTGCTCGGACCATCACGGCTACCTTCTGAGCCAGTGGAGCAGCGCCACATGGATATCGCCGCGTCCGTGCAGAAGCGCGTCGAAGAGGCACTCCTCAACCTTGTCCGATCGCTAAGAGAAGTGAGCAGCTCGCGGAACCTCTGCATGTCGGGTGGCGTGGCTCACAATGTGGTCGCCAACTCCGCGATCCAGCATTCGGGCCTGTTTGACGGGATATTCATTCAACCTGCATCGGGGGACAATGGTGGCGCGGTAGGCGCTGCCTTGGAAGGTTATTGGCGGGCCGTGAAATCCGTCCGAGTTCCACAACCGAATTACAATACTTGCTTTGGGCCTGAATTCGACGACGCGACAATTCTGAAGGCAATCAAGGCGAGGCGGCTGGTCTTTCGTCGACTGAATTCAAACGAATTGTGCGGTGAGGTCGCGAAGCTCTTGCATGACGATCTCGTCGTTGGCTGGTTCCAGGGGCGGATGGAATTCGGTCCGCGCGCCTTGGGGCATCGCAGCATCCTCGGCAACGCCTGCAATCCGGAGACGAAAGAAATCCTGAACGTTCGGGTGAAGTTGCGGGAGGAGTTCCGTCCCTTCGCGCCGATCGTGACCGAGGACGCGGCGCAGGTCTATTATGACCAGCCCACCCCGAGTCCGCATATGTTGTATGCGCCGCGTGTAAAGCCTGGAATGGAAGCCCGCGTTCCGGCCTCGACCCATGTCGATGGGACGTCGCGGGTACAGACCGTCTCGAAGGAGCAGAACCCGCTTTTCTACGGATTGTTGAAGGAGTTCGAGGCCTTGAGCGGTGTGCCTGTGCTCATCAACACGTCCTTCAATATCAAGGGAGAGCCGATCGTCTGCACGCCGGAGGACGCCATCAACTGCTTCCTCGGGACCGACATCGACTACCTCGCCATTGGCAATTTTCTCGTTGAGAAATCTTTCTGAGGAGCCGCTGCATGAGCGAAGAACGTGCCTATCCGCTCGATGTCATTCGGGAACTGCTAAACAAGCAACAGCAGGACGTCGCGAAAGTTGAGGGAGTGGAGTGGTTAGCTCGGGTCGTTGAAGTGCTCAAGAACGAAGCCGCCGCGGTGCCACTGCCCGAAGATGAAGCAGACACCATTCCAGAATACATCTATCCACACTGATTGGCATTTTCTTAACGTCTCCATCGATCCGTCTACAGAGAGACTCTCGTTATCATGGCTGCTCTTGCTGAAACGCGCGACGTCGAGTCTCATTTGCCGCTCCCCCGGACCGTCCGGCGTTTATGTTGCATTGGCGATTCGATCACTTACGGTCAGGGTGTCACGCCACAGCAGACGCTGGCGATGCACATCGCACGTTTCGCCAACATGGTTTACCCTGAGCAGCTGATCTGGGTGGACAATCGGGGACAAAGCTCCGGCAATATATGGCACTCTTGGGCTCCTTTTGTGCGGCTTGCCGGTTCGGTGCACTTCGATGCAGTAGTTTTCAGCATCTGCGAGAACGACGCGCAGATTCTTGAATCAAACACTGTGCGATACGGTCCTGGGTACAATGAATCCTGGCTCTGCAATGGCCAGCTTCGGCCAGCTGTCCGAGATACCTTCGTTGATATAGCCCGGCTAGCGGCGGAGCATGGGATTTGTCTGATCCTTGATTTTTTTACGTACGCTGAGACCTCGGCGTCGCTCGTCCAAACTGTCGCCGAGGGGATTGAGACAAGTGGTCTTCCCTTCGTGCATTTGTTGGATTTTTTTACGAAGGAAAGCGGGTTGTCGATCGCCGAGTACATCGCCTCGCCATTTGACGGTCACCCTTCGGATGCTGGCCATCGGGCAGCGGCGCGACGCATCGTCGAGGAACTACGGGATCGATGGACGCCAACACCGCCCGATGGCGGCACGCTCAGCGAACGACTGGTCGAGGCCTGCGATCAAGCCGTTCGCGGCGGTAGGCTACCGGATGACGTTTACTATTGGGGCCTGCTGGTGCTGGAGGCCAAGGAGATAGTCGCCAGGCGGCTTCGAACCAGACCCGTGGCCGGCAAGCTCGGGGACCTCGCGAGAGCTCGGGCCACGATCGAGGACCGGTACCGCGTTTGGTATGCTGAACGGGCGGCGGCGGCGAGGACCCACTTCATCTATGAGCAGCGAGATGACCTTTGGAGGATTCTAGAGAGTGCGTATGCGTCGATTCGTAATCTCGATGAGATGACATTCATCGTAGAACATTTCCATGGTGGGGCAACCGCGTCTGAGCTCTGGACGTTGATTGAGAGGGCCGGCTACTACACCGAACATCAACGGCTTCAAGCGCTTCCGCCCGACTTAAAGGCGAAATTCCTTTCAATTGCGAACTCGGTAATATTCCGAGATTCGGAAAATCTTCCTCCGCCGCTCCGAGAAGCCGCAAATCTCAGCCGAGAACTCAGACTAAATCTCCAGAAGCTTGCCGCGCTCCTACCCAATAAGTTCGTCGCCGACGATTTGGATCCAAGCCTAATGCGGCTCTGGCAGGTGACCGTCAATTTGGTGAATGCCGGTTGTTCGTATTTGGAGGAGTTTAGGGGGAAGACGCGTCGGGTTGATGCAGACATCCCTGGCAAGCCCGTGTTCTTTACAAACGTTGATGTCTGGGTGGAACGCGACAAGAGTCGTCCGAAGCGGGGCGGCGTCTACAACTTGACCGTGGAGGCAGACTACGTCGAACCCTCACGGAGCCGAAGACGTTCAAAGTTGTGGGCTGGTGCCGATGAGGATGACTACATTTACAGATTTGAGATGCCGCTTCTTCTGTTGGGAGACATAGGAGTTGGCGTTCCCGCTTGGGATACGCTCCATCAACGATTCGTAGAAGGAGAGTTGCGGCTTGCTCGAGTCGAGATTTCAAATTTTTTGCCCCAAATTGGAGATGTTAGGCCTCGCTTTGTTTGGGAGGCGTCAGCTACTTCGGGGCCGGTACATTGGCTCAAATTTGAGCGATTGCTTGTTCCGGATTGATCTTCGCTATCGATGAGGGCGACTGTTGGCCGCGTTGAGGTCCGCAGCTATTGGGAATGTGCCGTCTTTGTAGACCAGAATACTTTGGCAACGTTTAGGAGTTCTCTCAATGAATGTGCCAGAAAGCTCTACGGGCGCTCGTTCCGATGTGCTCGCCTTCTACCGGGAATTGCCATTCAATTTTCGCGTCGACGCCAAAACACACGCGGCGTCCGTCCGAAAAGGAGACCCATTGCGCGCTTATCCGCCGCTGGTCGCGGTACTCGCAGGCGGCAAGACCCTCCTGGATGTCGGGTGCGGTGCGGGCTGGTTGGTCAATTCGGCCGCCTATCACCATCGCGCCTTGGCGTCTGGCATAGACTTCAATTCCGTTGCGGTCGAACGTGCCCGTGAAGTTTCCAAGACGCTAGGACTGACGTCGAGTTTCGAGGTCGCCGACCTTTTTACCTTCCGACCAGAGCGCAGACCCGAGGTGGTAACATCTATCGGTGTCTTGCATCATACTAACGATTGCCTGGGGGCGATCCAGCACCTTGCACGTAACGTGGTGGCTCCTGGCGGGCATATGTTCATTGGTCTATATCATCTTCACGGGCGCCGGCCTTTCCTTGACCATTTCGCCGCAATGCGGCGCGACGGTGCTAGCGAAGATGCGATGTATGAGGAGTTCAAGATCCTGAGAGTCGGAGCAAGCGGCGGGACCGATGAGGTCTTCTTACGGTCCTGGTTCCGCGATCAGGTACTACATCCACATGAAACCTGCCATACTTTGGCGGAAATTTGGCCCTTGCTTGATGACCTGGGCTTTACCCTCAAATCGACCACGATCAACCGATTCTCTCCAATTGCCTCGCGCAGTGACGTTTTGGCAATGGAGCCTCCTTTGGAAGATGCTGGTCGGGAGGCGCTGGTCCAAAGGCGCTATTTTCCAGGGTTCTTCGCATTTCTGGCGCAAGCGCCTGCGTAGAGAGTTGTGTCGCGGCCTGATGGGAGGCGGGCCTGGAACTATCCAAGCCCCTTGAATCGGGCTGATACGTCAGCCCGCATGAACTGATCAGATACAGGCATTCCCTAGTGGATCGAGTCTGACACTTGGTACCCGGAAAAATCAAAAGGGGCCTGCACGACGTGTCCCATGGCGTCGAAGTTGATGGCATTGGGACGAAGGTGCCGAGTTCCGCTCACTCGGTGAATTTGACATGGCGCTGATGCTTGGGCGGCGGTGGGGGACTAACAACTCATCATAGCCCATGAACCGCCGGCCTCCTAGGAGGCGGGCAGTGCCCCCGCGGACTTCGAGCAGGCGGGAGTAGAGGGTAGCGGGGACGGCCATGGCGATGCGCTCGGTCTTGTTCGTGTGTTCCCGGGGCCACTGTCTGACTCGTGGCGGTCGCTCAGACGGGGCGGCCAACGGCCTCCTGCACCGCCGCCGGGGACATAGCGCCGGTTGTTTGTTATTGTTGGAATATGCGGATTTTCGACGTCCCTAAAGGGCATGGAGCAACTGACAGGCAGTTGCGCGTTGCGGTTCATGGGACATGCCGCGTCCATGATCCCTTTGAAGCCCTCGCTGCGGACCGCAGGGCAATTGGGGTTTGGGCAAACCATCTCTCGGTAAGCTACACATTGGGCGAGGCGCAGCAGATGCTGCAATGGTGCTCGGGACGTCGCACCATAGCCAGTTCGCTATTGCCCTTCATCCTCAGTGGTTCTGGGGAGGCCCTTTCGCAAGAGCCGGCCCGGCCTCGGATTCTCGAAGATGTCGACGCGTTTCTTTTTGAAATGTCCGAGTTGCGGCAGATTCGTTACCGCGATGTCTCTTTCCAGATCCAGGCGTTCACCAGCAACTTCATTTCGAAGCACGGGTCTGCGGTGCTGCCCTGGTATCGATTGTTTTCCCAAGGGCTTCCTGTCTCGGATGAACTCGTTCAGGAGACGCTTTCAAAGCTAACGAACCTCGCTGGCGAGGAGCGGGAGTTGACTGGAAGTATCCTGCGCGAGGCGCGGCTGGAAGTGATGGATGTTGAATCTACGAAGCACGCCATTGTTGAATTGACCTCGGGCTCTCCCGACCGATGGACCTTTGTTTCGCATTTTGTGGTGCCAGGACTGGCAGGGACGCTGATGCAGGGGCGAGCCGAGTTGCGGGCGGTATTGGCGGAGGCCGCAGCGGCAACCGGAGCTGGCTTTTTCGACCCTAGTGAAATTGTCGCCACGTATGGCCGTGAGACGGTGTTAGCCAATCGTGGGGCCGATATTTATCATTATGATCCCGAGTTTCAGTCGACGATCGCTGAGATTCTGGTGCAGCACCTCAGGGCCAGAGACGGGCGGAAAGTGGCCAGAAAGCCGCCTTCTGAGGATGTGTCGATCCAGGTTGTTGGTGGAGCCCTGAACGCGTTGCTCATCTCCTTGCACCGCGAACGACTACGGGACTTGGATGTCGATGGCAGCGGACTTCACCAGCATTACGCCGCGCTGCTCGAACAGCATCAGATCGTCAGCAAAGGTGTCGTTGATACTGTCGACCTCATACTGAAATTTCTACCCAGCTTCGACTGTTACCATGTCCTGCGGGCGGGCTTGGGGGAGATGGCATTCCTCCTTGCCGCGTTCGGTTGCAAAGTAACGGCGTTCGATCCGTTTTCGACGCGGCTTTCGGCAATCAAGGCGGGGGTGGCCCATCTCAAGGCCTGCAACTTTCCAAACGCCGGTGATCTGACTGCTAACCTGGCAACGGTCCCCGATGTCGCCGAGGGGCGGCGGACACTGGCTGTGGCGACCCACCTGTTGATCACTGCTTCGTCACAGGAGGAAGAAGCAATCCTGGCGCGGCTCGAGAAGTATGATGCGATTCTTTTCGATCCGGCTTTGCTTGTGCGCGCCCGTGAAAGCCATGAGGAACGCGAGTCGTTGATTGATCGGTTTCGTCGATCGGGGTTCACACATATCCGTGACTACCCGCGATTGGGATTGATCTATTGCGCAAAGAACGATGTCGCCGCTTCCGTATAGATTTGAACGAGGGCACAGATCGCGCAACGAGGTCGCGGCGAGAGTTCGCCACCGATTTTGGAATTGGCAGAAATGATCACCATGAATTCTGCAACTAACCCATTCGTCGATCGCCTGTTACTGCATTTCAAGGAACGTCCAGAGCAGATATTTTGCCGCCTCATCGGGAGTGATGGGGAAACCGTGCTGAGGTGGCGTGACCTCGACTTGCTGGCACATCGTTTCATGACAGCGTATCGACGCGCGGATCTGGTTCCCGGCGACGAGATCCTTATTTTCATACGCCATCGTTCGGAGCTCTATGGTTCCTTCTTTGGCGCCATGCTGGGCGGCTTCGTGCCGTCGTTCATGCCTTGCACCTCGCCAAGACAAGAGCCTGGAATCTACTGGTCGTCGCATCAGTTGCTTCTGGAACGGACCCGGCCGGCGGCGATCGTCGCGGATCATGTGACATTTTCCGAAATGCTGCAGGCCGGCCTGGATCTCGGGTCCATACAGAGGATCGAGCTCGAAGAGCTTGGTTCCGCGTCGGAAATCGCGTCACCCCAGGCGGAAAGCTCGATCGGGTTGTTGCAGCACAGTTCGGGTACGACCGGGTTGAAGAAGGGCGTCGCGCTTTCCTACAGCGCTATCGTCGGCCAGCTCGAAAGCTATGCCGCGGCGATCGAGGCGTCACAATCGGACGTAGTCGTATCCTGGTTGCCACTTTACCACGATATGGGACTCATGGCGTGCTGCTTGATGCCAGCCTATCTGGGTATTCCGATCGTCCATATCGATCCGTTCATCTGGGTGGCCCGTCCCGAACTGCTGCTCGACGCACTGGTCGATCATCATGGGACGTTGGCGTGGTTGCCCAATTTTGCCTTCGATCATATGGCGCTTGTGGCCGGGCGGCGGGCGGCGGACTATGATCTTTCCAGGGTGCGTGCCTTCATCAATTGCTCCGAACCCTGCAAGCCGGCCTCGTTCGACCGCTTCGCAAAGGCATTCGCACCGGCGGGAGTGCGTCCGGATCAGTTGCAATGTTGTTACGCGATGGCCGAGACCGTTTTTGCGGTGTCTCAGACGTGTATCGGTGCGCCCGCCCAGCGTATTCGCGTCGACGCAAAGGCGCTCGAGCGCGGCCAGCCGGTACGGCTGACGGCACAAGGTCAAGGCGGCACGGAGCTCCTTGAGACAGGCCTTCCTTTGCCGGAGATCGACGTTGCGATCTATGATGAGGACCGTCAGCTCTTGCCCAATCCTTACATAGGTGAAATTGGCGTCCGGGCGCCTTTCCTGTTTACCGGCTACAACAAGGACCCGGCGCGCACGGCCGAGCGGCTGGTCGGCGGGACCTATTTCACGCGTGATCTTGGTTTTGTTCTCGATGGGCATGTTTACGTATTGGGCCGCATCGACGACCTGATCATCGTCAATGGTCGCAATCTCTACGCCCATGAAGTCGAGGCGGTGATCGGCGATATCTCCGGCCTGAAGCCGGGCCGCACCGTTGCCGTTGCGCTGTTCGATGCGCGCATCGGCAGCGAAGCCCTCGTCGTCATCTCGGAGCGCCAACGCGCGTCCGTTCGCCAGGAGGCAGAGCTTCGGCGTGATATCATGCGGACGATTTATTCGACCTTTGAAGTAACCCCGTGGCGGGTGCACATCGTCGAGGAGGGGTGGCTTATCAAGACCACCAGTGGGAAGATCAGCCGAACCGAGAATCTCGCCCGTATCCAACGGGCTGGCGCCAAGGAAGTGACCTGAAATGAATGACGACGAAATCCTTGCGACAATCGCGGCGGCGGTCGGCCAAGAGACGGGCAACCCTTCCTTGGAGATCACATCGGACATGACCGCAAGCGATGTGCCGGGCTGGGACTCCCTCGCTCACATTCGAATACTTCTCGAAATCGGTGGCAGGCTGGGAGTTTCCATCAACATCGAGAAAACGTATCGTGCAGCGACAATTGGCGATTTGATCCCAATCATAAAGCAGTCAAGATAGTTTTGGAGGACCCAGCCGGACGTTTCCGGTATCGGACCAATGCACTGGCAGAGATTGGGCCGGGTACAGGTTTTCACCTGGTTTTTCGCCATTGACGGCCGCCGTATACAAACAGCATCGCCATCACTCGCCGGCCGTCCGGCATGTCGCTATCTCTTCGCCAAGGTTGTTGAGGGAATTGCGAACTTCGACTGCTGAGCCTTAGGATGGCTCACAACAATCGGAGGGGGGCGGCTGTGACCAAGAAAGTGGCTGAGATCAGGAAGAAGGCCGAGAGCGCAAAAACGGGCGAGACCGCGAAAAGGGCCCAGGCCGCGAAAAAGGTTGAGATCAGGAAAAAGGCTAAGATTGAGAAGCGGGCCAGAGCTGCGAAGAAAGCCGGGACCGCGAAAACGGCCGAGACCAGGAAACGAGCCGGACCCGCTAAGAAGTCTGCGACCAGGAGGCGGGCCAAGATTAAGGGGAAAGCCCGCGCGATAGTGCAGGACACGCGCAGCGTTGCTGAACGTCCGCAGACCAGGGGCTTCGTGCCCGACGCTTCTGTGGCCATTTGGCTGACGGCCGTTGCGACCGCAGGCGGCGCAGTCTCCGCTGACCGGGTGAGGCTGATAGACGGTCTCGTGAAGTCACTCAAGGATTGTGGCGTTTGGGACCGGCTGGACCGGCTGTGGGTTTTTGCCGCCGAGAATCAGGCCCAGGCTCTCATCGACCTGGTCGGACGTGGCCGGGCGACCGCCGTCAACGAACCTTCATTCATCGCCGATTTGGGTTACGCGTTCGACGGTTCGACCCAATATATCGATACCGGCTTCGACGCTGCCGCAGCGTCGGCCCCGAAATACTCACGCAACAGCGCGAGCTTTGGCGGGGCCATCTTCGCCGGCGCAACAATCACCGGTGTGGAATTTGGGAACGACTATAGCGCCTACAGCATGCTGATTACTCATTATTCGACGACGCGTCGTTTCCAGATTAATTCGGCGACCGACTCGGCTGAGAGGATTCCTCACAACGAGGCCTTCGTTGGCCATTTTCACGGCCAGCGAAGTGCGGAGAATCTGACGGAACTGTTCCTCGACGGCGTGCTGCAAGGTTCATCGTTGGAGCCGTCTTCCCAGGTACCCGGACGGACGTTCTTCATTGGTGCGGGGAGAGGGGGAAGCGGCCCCAGCAATTTCTCCGATGCGTCGGTCTCGACGGCCCACGTGGGCGGCAGCTTTTCCCCCGAGCAGGTCGTCCAGTTCGACTCCGCAATTCGATCCTACCTGAGCTCCATTGCGCCACCATCCCGCCCCTAGATCCCAATGTCCGTATATTGATGAGGTAATGCACTTGCCGGGTGCTGGCACTGCCAGCAAACTAAAACTTGCAGGTTCAGCAGGTTCTGGGGTATATTTCCGGTATAATCGCAACGATATGCATCTACTGCACGGGCCGCCCGGTTCAACACTCGGAGCGGCCTTTTTGCCAACTACCCTAGCCAGCGCTTTCCGGGGACCCGGGCTGCGCTGGACCGAATCTTTGGCCATGCCCCGCCCGGCGCGCCCGCCGGGTACGATCCCTGGAGGATGAGGGGCCGTCCCGCGGCCTTGCCCTTACCGGGTATTGAGCCGTGAGTAGCAAGCACAAGGCTGCCCCCGCCGAGGACCGTCCGGCAGTGGGGTGGACCGAGGCGCGAAAAACGCGTCCGAGAGCTGTTTTTGACGGTCGTCTGCGGCCGCCCGAGGTGGGGCCGTAGGGTCGGATTCCTGCGATGTCACAGGTGGGCGCTCAACCTGTGTCACAACATTTGTCTCAACTTGGTGTGACACCTCCTGGTGTGACCGCCGGGCAGTTCCAGCGGGCCGGCTCGTTCCGACCGAATCATGGAGCCGAGTCGGTTGACCCCAGTACAACAGACGTGTCGCGGCGGGTGGGCGCGGCCTGCTGGGCCAGGGACTCCGAATGCGGACCGCCTGCCGCAAATCCGGCGAAGGGATCGTCGTCACCGGCTAGCGGCCGGCTGCTGTCGCTGTCGATCCACGTCCTGAACCACATTTCGAGCGACAGCAGGGCCCATAGCCGCGTGCCGTGCTCCTGGTGCCGCGTGCGATGCTCCGCCAGCATCTCCCCGATGAACGGCCGGCGGATCAGGCGGCGGTCCAGGAACCTGTCGCCGAGCAGGATCTCCTCGACGGTGCCGTGAATGTCCTCACGCATCCATTTGGCGACCGGCACGCGGAAGCCGACCTTGGTCCGGTACATGCATTCGTGTGGCACGCGAGGCTCGAGTGCCGATTTCAGCAACGCCTTGCCTTCGTTGTTCCAGACCTTGTGATCGCCCGGAATGCGTGAAATCCACTCGACCAGCTCGTGATTGAGGAACGGCGCGCGTGTCTCCAGCCCGTGCGCCATTGCGGCGGTATCGACCTTGACCAGGAGATCGTCGGGCAGATAAGTGCCGAGGTCGATCCGGCCGGCCTGTTCCTCGGGGGTGACGTCCTCGACGACATGGGGCAGCAGCCGGTCGTACGAACAGCGGTCGAGCTGGGGCAGCATCGCGAGGTCGTAACCCACGAGCTTGTGGCCCTCACGGAAGGTTTCCATCAGGTAGCCATATGCGTCGGCGGCGGACCGCCGCGGATCCGTCTCCGGCGGGCTGCCGCGATAGAGGCCGGGCAGGCGGCGCCCGCCTTCCGGCGGCGTGCGCCGCCGCATGGCGCCGTAGCGGAAGTAGCGGGCATAGCCCAGCAGCGTCTCGTCGGCGCCGTCTCCGGTGAGCGCGACGGTGACGGCCTGCCGCGTCTCCCGAGACAGCGCATAGGTCACCAGGGCCGATGAATCGGCGAACGGCTCGCCGTAGTGCCAGGCCAGTTCGGCCATGCTGCCGAGAATTTCGTTGCCGTAGGTGAAGACGTGATGATTGGTGCCGTAGCGTCCTGCCACCGTCGTCGCGAAGCGCGTCTCGTCGTAGTCGCCGAATCCGAAGCCGGAGGAGAAAGTCTCGACAGGGTTGGGGCGCAAAGGTGCCATCATCGACACAACCGCACTCGAATCGACACCACCCGACAGAAAGGCGCCGAGCGGCACGTCGGCGACCAGGCACAACTCGACCGTCTTCTGCACGCGCTCGAGCAGTTCATGTCTCAGATCCGCGACGGACGATCGGTTCTGGTCATGACCGGGCTCCGGGAGTTGCCAGTAACGCTGGAGAACCGGTCGCTTGCCGCGTTCGCAAACCATTATATGAGCCGGCGGCACGCGCTGGATTCCGGCAAAGGCGGTGTCGGTGCCGATCGTGTAGCTGAAACTCAGGAAATCGTGCAGCGCCGCCAGATTGGGGTGACGCGGCACGCCGGGCCAGCTCAGGATCGCCTTGATCTCCGAGCCAAACAGCGTTCCCTCTGGCCGTTCCATGTAATAGAGCGGCTTTTCACCAAAGCGGTCGCGGGCCGCGACGAGGCGCTGAAACCGGGAGTCCCAGAGCACGATGGCGAACATGCCGACGAGGCGGGCGAACAGATCGGTGCCCCAGGCGCGATAGCCATTGGCGATGACTTCTGTGTCGCCGCGGCTTCTGAAGCGATAGCCCTCGGCCTGCAGCTCGGCGCGCAGCTCGCGAAAATTGTAGATCGCGCCGTTGAAGACGAGGTGGACGGTGCCGCTTTCGTCGGGCATGGGCTGATCCGCCGCCGACGTCGTATCGATGATCGCCAGTCGCGTGTGCGCCAGCATCACGCCGGGTGCCGTCCAGCAGGCCCGTCCATCCGGGCCGCGGTGTCTCAGCATGTCGGTCATGGCCATCCCGCGCCGGTGCAGGATCGTTTTCGGCACGGCATCCTGCGCAGTCAGCAGGACGGCTCCCAAGCCACACATCGACGGTGCCCCCCCCGACTACTTTTCGAGCACGACGTAATAGCGCGCGCCGCTGGTCGTCATGTCGACGATCCGGCAGCCCAGCCGGCGCGGCAGCTCATTCATCACCTTCTCGCCGATATAGATCGGCTCACCTGGGCGCACCGCTGCCTGCACGCCACGACCATAACGTTGCGCGGTGAAGAAGAGCCGGCCACCAGGCCGCAGTACGGTCAGCAGTTTGCGCAATGCGTCCAGGGGGTGGTCGACATGCTCGAAAGCCTCGCAAAAGCTAATGAAATCGACACTACCTGCGGGAACAACCTTGCCAAGGTCGTCCGCGTCAATATCGAAGGCGTAGGCTTCGAAGCCTTCGGTGCGCATGTGTTCGACGTACTTCTCCGCCAGTTCGAGCCCGATCAACCGCTTCCATCCAGTCTTGCTGCGTTCCCGCGCGAGATGCAGGTACTGGCCGATGCCGCAGGCAGCGTCGATCATGACCGTGGCATTTTCGGGAATCCATCGCGCGAAGCTCCTGTAGAGTTCCTCGTAGTCGCGCCAATCCTCGGTATCCTTCATCTTGTGCACGTAGTGATCGGTCGTGCGGTAGCCTTCCTTGAGCCGGCTCTGCACCGGGTTGAGAAAGATGCTTTCGCATCCCTCGCAGAAGTCGAAGCAGAATATGGTCGCCGGAACTTGAAGGGTCGGGATCTGATTGAAATAGCCACCGAATACCTGAAGCGGCTCCTTGAGATCGGACATCGGCATGCGCCAGAGCGGCGCAATATCGACTGAACGGCACACCGGGCACTCGGTGAGATGCCTGTCGCCGAAGGCCGTGAAGAGCGCCCCCTCCAGTTGGAAGCGATTCGAAGTCGCCATGCGTCGTGCGTTTGCTGCGGTCTTTCGGCTGCGGAAACGCCAGTACTGATAGGGGTCGTCTCGATATAGCTGTTCGACTGGTCTGAAGGAGGATTCCGTCAATGTCCGAAACAACGCGTCGCGCTGGGCCTGGCTATCCCTTGACTGTCCAAAGCGGGCAAGATCGATGATCAGTTCATCGAACGCGGTCGCGGCTTGAATGATCGCCTGCTGGTTTTCGGCGCTGTAAGTGCTGGTAATATTAGTGGCGATACCGACGTTGATTTTGTCCTTGGCGAGGGCGGTGCTGAAGAAGGTTTCCGGAAACAGTCCCTCCGGCGCGAGCGTCAATCGGCTGCGCAAGGCAGGGTGGCTGCGAATCTGTTCGTCGAAATGCCAGCGGCAGGCGGCGTGTCGCGCCCCATTGCCCTCGAACGCGTAGACCTCGAATCCCAATCGTGCAAGCAGGATTGAAAGGCCGCCCCATCCCGAGCCGATTTCGATCAGGCGCGTCGACGTAGAAGGAAGCCTTTCAGCAATTGCAGTCGCGACCGCCCGTTCATAGGCCTCTAGAGGAGCCTGGTGCACGAGCTTCGCCAGGTAGAGCTCATCGGTGGGGAACCGCGCGCCTTCGCCAGCCAACCAGGCGCGATGCAAGGTGACGAGTTCACGCGCCAGTGCGCCGGGCGTAACCGGTGGGAGGGCAACTTCGGTGCCGACGGCTTCTGCCAGTGCGGCGGACGATACGATGGGAGTGGCCACGGGGGGGGAGGCGTCCAGCCCGCCATCCAGCATCCTGAGGTCGCCGATGACTTCATTCACCGTCTGGAACTTGAGTTCGACGCCCGCTCGATCGCACACGCGTGCCAGGCAGTCGAAGATGGCTACGATATCCGGATAGCAGTGGGGAATATGTGAATCGGGCTCGGTGAGCTTGTACTCCCCCTTCATCGAGTGGGCGTGGGTCTTGATGTAAAGCTTCTTGCCGAGACAGATGGACTTGCCGAGCCAGGTCGCAACCACGCGTTCCGGATTCTTGAACAGGGCGCGGTTCGCCGCCGAATAGTAATCGAGCGACGAATTGACGGACTTGATCGGCGAACTCCAAATGAAGAATCGATCGGGTCCCATGACGGCGGTATGGGCGTCGATGCCACGCGGATCGGACCGTGGATCGTCGTAGCCCCGCGCCAAGTCGATGGGCAGGCAGGTGAAGGGCCTCTCCAGCTTGGGATCGCAATAGCTCCGGCCTGCCGGAAAGGAAAAGTCGCCGAAGCCGCCGTGTCGCATGATCATCGCCATCTCGTCGGTGACCTGGCAGATCAACGGATCAGAGGCGTTAAGCGCCCAATTGCCATGAATGAAGGCCCAGCGCTCGAACGGCATCCCAGTTTCCCGCGAGATTGCCTCCTTGGCCAGCCGGAAGTGCAGGTCGAGCCGCTGATGGTCTGCATAGGGTGTGCTCGAGGCATTGACCCAACGCGATACTGGATGATCAAAATGCGAACTGTTGCGCGTCCAGAACTCGTGATGAACGTGCAGGTGCATCTCATGCGTGTCGGCCGCGACAAGCGGGCGGATCACTTCGCGCGCCAATTCTTCCTGGCGCTGGGAACGCGCGCAAAATACGATTCCGTCGCCGGGAACTCGTGAGTCGTCCCCGCCGGCCGGGCCGTCGGCGGCCGGTCTGTAGGGTACGAAGACGCTGTAGAAGAGGCTGAGGTGGCGCGCATATGGTGACCGCCGTGCCAACTCGGCCATACGCTCGACCGCGCGTGCGCTGTCGTCGTCGATGGTGGACGACCAAGGCTCGAAATGATCGGTGTGGAAATAGCAGACCTCGGCGCAGTCGCGCCCTTTCAATAGATCGGCGAGCGCATCGATCGTCATTGAGTGCCTCGTCGCGACCGAAGGTGAAAATAGAACGTCATCGGTGGGCTCTGCGCGATCGGGGTAGCGACCAGGCCTTCGGCCTCGATGCGATCGATGAGTTGCTGGCGTTCTTCCGGAGTGTCTCGGACGTTTCCGAACAGTCGCGTATCTAGGATGACATCGTCGAAAAGCGCAAACGATGCGATGGCTCGCGCGGTGAGATCTTTTGACCAGCTTGCGCCACAGTTGGTGAAAATCAATACCTTCCTGGATGACCTCAAAGGTATTTCATCGAGGATCGACGGAAACTCACCGACGACAAGGTCGTACCGATTAACGGCGGCTGGCCACGCCACGGACAATGCAGACCGAACTCGATTGGCGGCGCTGAACCGCGGACCATCGGATTCAACTCCAGTAACCGCGTATCCGGCCACGGCCAGGGCTGATAGCAGGGTGCCGATACCGATTCCTGCATGAACGATCTGAAGTTCCTTGCGATCGAAGTGCGCCAGCACGTAATCGAACAGCATGCGGTCATAGGCGGTGAATGCACGACGGTCCTGATCGATGCGACCTTCGTAGTAGGCGTACAGGCCGGATGCCTGTGCGCCTTCCGCGCGCAACATATTGATCATGACCTTCAACAAGTGCCTGTCCAGCAAGGCCAAATCCTCGGACTGTTCCGGTGTTGACGGCAGTTGCGTCGCCGGACTCCCCAATCCGTACACTTCCAGGGTCCGCTGCACCATTCTTGCAATACCAAAGCGCCGTCGTACGAAGAGCGGTCCCTCGACCCGCGCCTTAGCGGTCCATTCCTTATCGACTACGCAAGCGACTACGTGCTCGGTCAGCGTATGAGCGTCGGCCTGACCAACGGTCCAACCCGTAACGCCTGACAATACTGCCTCGCCGATTCCGCCGACGTCGGGTGCCACCACCGGCACCCCAATAGACTGCGCTTCGAGTAGCACATTTGGCAGTCCCTCATGACGCGACGTCAGCATCACCACATCCATCGCCTTATAGCACGAGGCAATATCGTTCTCCGGTCCGGGAAGATGGAGGCGCTCGGCGATGCCGAACTCGGCGGCTAGGGCGAGCATGTCGGAGCGCATCGGACCATCGCCATAAACGATGAAGTGCGCCTGCGGCAGCCGCCGCGCGATTTCCACCGCGGCCTCGACCCAAAGGAGGGGCCGCTTTTCCTCGCTCATGCGGAAGGCGCTGCCGATGATTGGTACATTCAATGGTATGCCCAATCCTACGCACAGTTGGTTTGCTCGCGTCGGATCGACGTTCTGGGCCAGCTGGTCGAAGTCGATGCCATTGTAGATCACCTTGATGGTGGCCGGATCGATAGCAAGCCACTCGGCGTAGTCGTCGGCACCAGCTCGGCTGTTGTTGGTCAATATGACCGAGGAGTGGCCGAGTATCGCTCGATAGCCCTCACGCATGAAACGCTTCAGCCGACGGCGAGGGTTGTCGGGACGTACGCTGCGGGCGGCTAGCACAATACGCGGCACACCGGCAAGTAGGGCGGCCACTGCCGCGGCAAGGCAGGTGGCATCCTGCCATGCATGCACGATCTCAGGGCGACGGCGGCGGAACTCGGTCAGCCAGAACGCGATCGGTCCAACCATGTCGGCCGGAAACGAGCGGATCAGCCTCGCATAGCGGGCCACTTCGGGCTGAGCGAGGCTGTCTTCGATCGCCTTGTCATCCGCCGTCACGATTTCGACCGGAGTGTCCTTGAGGAGAGGCAGGAAGAAATCGCGGCGTGTCCGCCGCGCCAGCGAGGTACAGAATAGGATGAGTTCGAGATCGAGGGCCGGATGACTCAACCCCCTCAGAAGATTGACAAGTTGACGTTCTGCACCACCGCCCGCGAGGGAGGCACTGATGGCTATTATGCGGCGCGGCACTGGCTCATATGGCACGATCTCCGTGTCAGCGATCTCACGCACTGACCGGAACAGGCATTCCGGCACGAGCACTTCGCCGCATCGTTGCGGTGCCTTGCTCAGGGCGATGGGATCGATGCCAAGCACGTCAAGCGTATGCACAATGTCGATGAGCTGCTTGGTGACGGCCATGTCGTCCGGCTTCAGTTCTCGACTGGCGAGCAGATGGTGGAACGCGCCGTCGACGATGCCTAGCCGGGCGTAATGTTGCCCGAGCCGCGCATGGTGGCCCGCCTCATGCGGCTCTGCTGCGATCGCCCGCTCGAAATGGCCGACCGCCCGGTCGTGGAACTGCCCCGCCTGCGCGGCAAGTCCGAGTCGCGTCCAAGACGTCGGCGACGCCGGCAGTGCCGCCTCCGCCGCATCCAGGGTTGCCAAAGCTTCGGCATCACGCTCGGCGCTTGCCAGCATAAAGACCAATTCATACCAGGCGTCGGCATTCTGTGGTGATCGCGCGCAAACTTCGCGCCACGCTTCGATTGCTTCCACGGTTCGTCCGAGCTGGCGTAACAGACGGCCACGGTAGAGTAGTGCATTGCCATCGGCCGGATCGATCGCCAGGACCTTGTCGTAGGCAGAGAGTGCGTCAGTGGCACGATCGAGCCGTTCCAAGCAACGGCCGAGGCCTAGCAGAACATCGCTGCGATCAGGATTGACCACATGCGCGGCTTCGAACAATTGCGCGGCCTCGCGCCAGCGCTCCTGTTTGACCAGCAGCCGCGCCAGCCCGACCAATGCCGTCGTCTCCCGTGGGGCGCGTTCGAGGGCGTTACGGTACTCGATCTCCGCCTCACCGGGGCGGCGACCACGTTCGAGTAGGTAGGCGCGCTGGACGAAGGGGATTGGCGCTTGGGGATCGCGCTCGGCGATCCGGCGCCAGAGGTCGAGCGCCAACTCCAGCCTGGCGGGATCTCGTGAGAGTATCTGTGCTAAGCGCGACAGCGCGTTGCGGTCCCCTGGGAGTCGCTCTAGGATTTCCCGATAGGTTTCATCCGCGCGCTCCCGCTGCTGTGTTTTTTGGTACAGCTGGGCGAGTTCCAGCCGTGGAGCGACGTCTCGCGGCTGGCGCTCGGCCCAGGCAACGAAGTGACGGATCGAGGCGGCAGGATCGGATGCAGCCAAGAGTTGGCCGTAACCCGCCAGCGCTTCGACATGGTCCGGGTCGCGATCCAGTACGGCTTGGAAGAAGCGGCGCGCCTCGTCGCCACGTTGCTGGCGTTTTCGGATGCGCGCGATTTGAAGCAAAGGTTCGATGGAGCGTGGATCCTGTGCCGCCAACTGGGCCCAATTCTCTGCGGCGGAGTCCGGGTCGGTCTTCGACCGCAGGCTCGCCAACAGGGCCAGCGCATTGCTGCGGATACGCTTCGATCTGGGCTCTTGGGCAAGCATCTGCTGGGCAAGCGCCGTTGCCGCCTCGATGGCCGCCACACCCGCGCCGCCCGTCCGCGCGAGACGCTCGCTGAGCTGCTCTAGCGCCTCGAACGCCTTTTGGTGCAGAGGGTCAAGGGCAAGTACGTTCAGATATTGGGCCGCGGCGGCCTCGAACCTGCGACTCCGATGCAGCGCACGGGCGAGCTGGAATTGAGCCTCCGTGCGCCGCGGGTTGACTTCGACCGCGCGCCGCCAGATTTCGACAGCCTCCTCAAAGCGACGCTCCAGTAACAATAGTCGGCCAAGTCCGACCAATGCGGATTTCCGCTCAGATTGGCGTGCCAGTACCCTGCGATAGATTTGCTCGGCAACGGCAGATCGGCCCGCGCGCACATGGTGGTCGGCAAGCAGAATTTGCCATTCCTGGACATCAAAGATCTTACGAAATAGCATCGTTATGCTGATGGCTGGGCAGTTTAGCCTGGCATCTTATCCGAAATCCCATACTTCCAAACTTCTTCCTCCTGCCCGGAGAATGGCGGCGATCGCAACTTTATTTGTCCAGCCAGCCTTGATGTTGGCTAGTCTTGCTGAGTCAGAAAGCCGCGGATCGTGGCGGTGGCGATTGAGGTAAATTGAAAAGATTCATTTTTGGCGGGAGAGCCGGGATGAGTCTTCAGGCTGGTGCTGGAAGCGACGGACGTTTTTCGAGCTATGTTGAAGGCTTGGCCAGCGTGATCGGCCATGCCGACCGGGTCAACCCGCTGCGCGACTACTGCACAGGTCTGCTGCTGCCTTACGCGCGCAAGAGCGTGGAGCCGATGGCGGCGATAACGGCGCCGGCCCGGACGGCTGCGCAGCATCAATCGCTGCTGCATTTCGTCGGCCAAACTTCGTGGTTGGACGAGAACGTGCTGGCGAAGGTGTGCGAGATGGTGCTGCCGGCGATGGAGCGCGATGGCCCGATCGAGGCTTGGATCATCCACGACACCGGCTTTCCGAAGAAAGGCAAGCATTCTGTCGGCGTGGCGCAACAATAATAAGGCCAGCTGGGCAAGCAGGACAACTGCCAGGCGGTGGTCTCGCTGTCGATCGCCAACCGCCAGGCCAGCCTGCCGGTGCGCAATCGCCTTTATCTGCCGCGGGAGTGGCTGAGCGATGCGGCGCGCCGGTAAGGCTTACGTGCCTGAGGAGATCGTCTTTGAGATCAAGTCGGAGATTGCCCTCGGACTGAGTTATGCCGCCGGCATTCTGTCGACCATCTCCGTGTGGGCGCCCGGCACCAAGCCATTGCCGCCCAAGCGATGGTCCGGTCATGGACGGCCGCCGACACGGCCGCGGCGCAGCGCCAAGCACGCGCCGATCTCGGTCAAGCAGTTGGCGTTCGGACTGCCCAGACGGGCTTGGCGTACGATCGGCTGGCGCGAGGGAGCCAGTGAGCACTTGGCCTCGCGCTTCGGCCGCGTGCGCGTGCGACCCGCCCATCGCAACGAATGCGCAGTGACGAGTGGCTCGTGATCGAGTGACCCAAAGGGGGGGGAGAAGAAACCGACCAAATACTGGCTCTCGACACTGTCCGAAAACGTCCCCTTCGAACGCCTGATCAATCTGGCCAAGCTACGCTGGCGCATCGAGCGCGACTACCAGGAGCTCAAGCAGGAGCTCGCCTCGGGCACTTCGAAGGCCGAGGCTGGCGGGGCTTCCACCACCATGCGGCGGGGCCTGATCGTCGCTCTCCTCACAAGCGCGCCGCGATGTCCCTGCTGCGCGCTCGAACAATCCGCTCAAACGCCTCAATTTATGGCGCAGTAAAACTAGGGGGCGCCGGCCTGGCTGATCGCCTCTAGCTGATCGCCGGCGCGGTCGTGCCGACGAACTGGACGCGCAGCCCGCGCTTCAGGACCTTGCCGGTGGCGTTGCGCGGCAGGGCGTCGACGAAGGCGACCGACTGCGGCACCTTGAACTTGGCGAGCCTGGCCAGGCAGTGGCGGATCACCTCGCCTTCCTCCAGCGTCTGGTCGGGCTTGCGCACGACGATGGCCATGCCGACCTCGCCCCAGCGCTCGTTGGGCACGCCGATGATGGCTGCGTCGGCCACCTGCGGCAGCTGGAACAACACGTTCTCGACCTCGGCGGGGTACACGTTCTCGCCTCCCGAGATGTACATGTCCTTCCAGCGGTCGACGATATAGACGAAGCCTTCCTCGTCCATGCGAGCGGCGTCGCCGGTATGCAGCCAGCCGTCGGTGAAGGCGCTGGTGGTGGCCTCGGGCTTGTTCCAGTAGCCCGGCGTGATGTTGGAGCCCTTGATGAGAAGTTCGCCGATGCCGCCCGGCGCCACGTCGGCGCCCTCGTCGTCGACGATGCGGATGGCGGTGTGCATCAGCGCCTTGCCGGCCGAGCCCAGCTTGCGGATGGCGTCGGCGGCGTCGAGCATGGTGCCGGCCGGGCTGGTCTCGGTCATGCCCCAGCCCTGGACCAGCGGCACGCCGCGCCCGGTCCAGGTCTCGAGGATGGAAAGGGCGCAGGGCGCGCCGCCGACGCCGGCGATGCGCAGCCGCGAGAGGTCGGCGCCCTGGAACTTCGGGTGCTGCATCATGAACTGGTAGGGCGCGGGGACAGCGAAGAAGTGGGTGATGCCGAGCTTCGGATCGGAAAGGCAATCGAGCGCCTGGCCGGGATCGAAGGCGCGCATGATCAGGATCGTGCCGCCGGCATGCAGCACGGGATTGGCGTAGCAGTTGAGGCCGCCGGTGTGGAACAGCGGCAGCACGACGAGCTGCACGGTCTCGGGCGTGATCAGGGCCGGGATGCCGAGGTTGACGCAGTTCCAGAAGACCATGCCGTGGGTGATGATTGCACCCTTGGGGTGGCCCGTGGTGCCCGAGGTGTACATCACCATGGCCGTGTCGTCGTGGGTGAGGGCCACTGGCGCCGGCGCGGCGGGCGCAGCGGCGAGCGCGCGTTCGTAGGCGCCGTCCGGCCGTTCGTGGTCGATCTCGAGCAGGTGAGGGATCCTGCAGAGCCTGGCGAGTTCGCCGGCCTGGGCGGCGAAGCTCACGTCGTGGATCAGCAGCCTGGGGGTCGAATCACCCAGGATGTATTCCAGCTCCGGCACGGTGAGGCGCCAGTTGAGCGGCAGCATGATGGCGCCCAGCCGCCCGCAGGCGAACTGCAGTTCGAAGTACTCGGCGCAGTTGGGGGCGAGCAGGGCGATGCGGTCGCCGCGGGCGATGCCCGTCGCAGCCAGTGCGGCGGCGAGGCGATCGGTCCGCGCGTCGAGGTCGGCATAGGTGAACCGGCGATGGGTCTGCAGGTCGTGGATCGCCAGCGTCTTCGGCCGGCGGCCGGCGTGATGGGCGATCCAGTCGTAGGCGGAAGGAACTCCAAGCATGGCGGGTCACGGCCTCGGGCGATGGTCATTCCGCACGGTGCGCGCAGGCCTCGGGCGGACGGAAGATGGAGACGATGCTAGGGTCGCGCTCGGTCGCGCGGCAAGGGAGTTCATGCTAGATGATGCGGCATGAACGACATGACCCCGCCGGCGCAGGAACGCGCCCCGCCCGCCTTCAACCCGCTCGATCCCGCGTTCATCGCCGACCCCTATCCGTTCTATCGTGCGCTGCGCGAGACCGCGCCGGTGTTCAAGACACCGCAGGGTTTCTGGCTGATCAGCCGCTACGAGGATGCCGCCTTCGCGCTGCGCGACCGCCGCTTCGGCAAGGACTTCGCGGGCAACATGGTGCGCCGCTACGGCAGCGACCGGATGGACGAGCCGGCCATCGCCAGCCTCGCCCACACCATGCTGGTGCAGGATCCGCCCGACCACACCCGGCTGCGCGGCCTGGTGACCAAGGCCTTCACCGCCCGCCGCGTCGCCGACATGCGGCCGCGCATCCGGGCGCTGGTCGACGAGCAGCTCGACCGTGTTGCCGACCGGGGCGAAATGGACGTGATGCGCGACCTCGCGCACCGCCTGCCGGTGATCGTGATCTGCGACATGCTGGGCATTCCCGAGGAGCACCGGGCGCCGTTCCTGGCCGGCAGCAACGTCAACGGCCGGATCCTCGAGCCGGTGCCGATGAGCCGCGAGGAGCTCGACCAGGCCAACATGGCCACCAGGATGGCCGGACTCTATTTCAACCAGCTCTGCGAGCTGCGCCGCCGCGAGCCCAGGGACGACCTCACGACCGAACTGGTGCGGGCCGAGGAGGCCGGCGACAAGCTCACGGCCGAGGAGCTGGAAGCCAACATCAGCCTGCTGTTCGGCGCCGGGCACGAGACCACCACCAACCTGATCGGCAACGGCCTGCTGGCGCTGCACCGCCAGCCCGAGCAATGGGAGCGGCTGAAGGCCGACCCCTCGCTGATTCCCAACGCCATCGACGAACTTCTGCGCTTCGACTCCTCGGTGCAGATCACCGGCCGGGTCACCAACGCCGAAGTCGAGATCGGCGGCGTGACGCTGGCCGCCAGCGAGAGCGTGGTGATGCTGCTGGGCGCGGCCAACCGCGATCCGGCGCAGTACGCAGATCCCGACACGCTCGATGTCGGCCGCCAGAACATCCGGCCGCTGTCGTTCGGCGGCGGCATCCACCATTGCCTCGGCGCCCAGCTCGCGCGCCTCGAAGCCGAACTGGTCTTCACGGCGCTGATCGAGCGTCTGCCCACCCTGGAACTTCCGGAGAAGGACACGCCGGCATGGCGGCGGAGCTTCACGCTGCGCGGTCTCAGCAAACTGCCGGCGGTGTGGCACTAGGCATGGCGGCGCAGTGGCGGGGCGAGGGCAGCCAGCACAAGGGCAAGCGGCCCTACCAGGAAGACAGCTGGGCGCTGGTGACGTTGGGTGACGGCTCGCTGCTGGCCATCGTCGCCGACGGCATGGGCGGCCATGCCGGCGGCGCCGTCGCGAGCAGGCTCGCCGTCGACGCCTTCGTCCATGCGGTCGAGCAGGGCGGCGGCCTGGCCGACGGCCTGCAGGGCGCCAACGAGGCGGTGCGGATCGGCGCTCAGGGCAAGCCCGATCTCGACGGCATGGGCGCTACGATCGTGGCCGCGCAGGTCCGCGGCGACGAGGTCCGCTGGATCAGCGTCGGCGACTCGCCGTTCTTCCTCGTGACCGCGGGCAAACTCGAGCGGCTGAACGCCGATCATTCGATGGCGCCGCAGATCGACGCCCTGGTGGCGCGCGGCATGCTGACGGCGGAGGAGGCCGAGCACCATCCTGGCCGGCATACCTTGCGCGAGGCCGTCATGGGCGATCCGCTGACCCTGATCGACAAGGGCAGCCGCCGGCTCGGTGCCGGCGATCGGCTGCTGCTGTGCAGCGACGGGGTGCAGTCCCTCACGGCCGAGCAGATCGCGGCCCAGGCGTCGCGTCCGGCCAGCGGCCTGGTCGAGGCGGTGCTGGCGGCGGCCAAGGATCATCAGGACAACATCACGATCATCAAGTTGGAGCGTGGCGCGTGAGCAAGAATGCGGTCGTCATCGAGGTCACGCGCGGTCCGGTCGTCGAAAGCCGGCACGAGGGCATTGCCGCCGTGGTGAAAGCCGACGGCGCGGTCGTGGCCTCGTGGGGCGACATCGACGCGCCCATCCTGCCGCGCTCGGCCAACAAGCCGATCCAGGCCATGGCCTTCGTCGAAAGCGGTGCGGTTGAACGCTTCGGGCTCGGCAACGAGCACATCGCGCTCTCCTGCGCCTCGCACAACGGCGAGCCGCGGCATGTCGAGACCGTGCGGGCCTGGCTGGCAAAGGTCGGGTTGAGCGAGGGCGACCTCGAGTGCGGGACGCATGCGCCGCGCCTGCCGCAGTCCGTCGAAGCGCTGATACGCGCGAATGCGGTGCCGACGGCTGCCTACAACAACTGCTCGGGCAAGCACAGCGGCTTCCTCTCGACGGCCGTGCAGTACGGTGAACCGACCAAGGGCTACATCAAGTACGATCACCCCGTGCAGCGCCGCCTGCGCGACATCATGAGCGACCTCTGCGGTGCCGATGCCCATGCCTTCCCGCATGGCATCGACGGTTGCGGCATTCCCACGCTCGCCACGCCGCTCAGGAGCCTGGCGCGGGCGATGGCCAGCATGGCCGATCCGTCGCGGCTCTCGAACAAGCACGCGGAAGCCGCGAGCCGCATCCGGGCCGCGATGAATGCCGAGCCCTTCATGGTCGCGGGCACCGGCCGGTTCTGCACCCGCATCAACGGCGCGCTGTCCGGCGTGGCGCAGGTCAAGACGGGGGCGGAAGGCGTGTTCTGCGCCATGCTGCCGACGCTCGGTCTCGGCGTCGCGATCAAGATGTGGGACGGCGCCGGCCGCGCGGCCGAGGTCGCGATGGCGACGCTCCTCGACCACCTGGGCGTCCTGCCCGCCGACCAGAGCGACGAGATCATCCATCCCGCGATCAAGAACGTCGTCGGCCTGCTGGTCGGCGAGATGAGGCCGGCGAAGAGCTGGCTCGGCTGAGCGCGGCGTGACCGTCACGCTCAACATCCTCGAGATCGGCGCCCGCGGCGACGGCCTCGCGGAAGAGGATGGCCAGCGCTACTTCGTGCCCTTCACCCTGCCGGGCGATATCGTCGAGGCCGAGCCGCGCGACAGGCGGGGCGAGGGCATCGTGGCCGATCTCGTCGAAGTGCTGGCGCCGTCGCGCCACCGCGAGCCGGCGCCCTGCAAGCACTTCGGCGTGTGCGGCGGCTGCGCCCTGCAGCATTGGCGGCGGGACATCTACGCAGGCTGGAAGAACGAGCTGATCTCGAGGGCGCTGGCGCAACGCGGCGTTGTGGCACCGGCTTTCGAACCGGCGCTTGCCGGGTTGCCGGGCGAGCGTCGCCGGGCCGACTTCGTCGTGCGCCGGCAAGGGCGGCGGGCGGTTGCGGGCTTCCATGAGCGTGCCAGTCCACAAGTGGTCGATGTCGAGGAATGCTTCGTCGTCACGCCCAGGCTCGTTGCGGTGCTGCCGCACCTGCGCACGGTGCTGGCCGGGATCCTGCCCGAAGGAGGGTCGGCCGACGCGATCGTGAACGACACGGATGCCGGCCTCGACGTGCTGGCGCGACCGCACAAGCGGTTCGCCCTGTCGCTGGACGCCAACCAGAGGCTGGTGGCCTTCGCCGAGAGCGCCGATCTGGCGCGCCTGAGCTGGGGCGACCGGGCGACGGCGGAGCCGCTGGTCACGCGCCGCCAGCCGCGCCTGACCTTCGGGGATGTCGCCCTCGAGCCGCCGCCAGGTGCCTTCCTGCAGGCGACACGGCGCGCCGAACAGGCGATGCGCGACGCGGTGGCGTCATGGGTCGGCGATGCGAAACGCGTGGCCGACCTGTTCGCGGGCATGGGTACGCTGACGGTTGGGCGGCCCTGGCGCGCGACGCTCTACGAAAGCGACAAGCCGTCGATGGCGGCAGCCGAGGCCGCCGGCCGGCGGCTGGGCGGCGGAAGGCTGACGGCAGTGCGTCGCGACCTGTTCCGTAATCCGCTGATGGCGGCGGAACTCGACGCCTTCGACGCGGCCGTGCTCGACCCGCCGCGCGCAGGGGCGGCGGCGCAGTCGGTGGAACTCGCCCGCTCGAAGGTGCCGCGGATCGTCTACGGCTCCTGCGATCCCGGCAGCTTCGCCCGCGACGCGCGCACCCTGCAGGACGGCGGATACCGGTTGGAAAAACTGATGCCGGTCGACCAGTTCCTGTGGTCACCGCATGTCGAGCTGATTGCGCTGTTCGCCCGCGCGCCGCTAAGGTCGTCGCGATCATGAATTCAGGAGACGCCCGATGATGTTCGATCTCGAAGGCAAGGTCGCGGTGGTGACCGGCGGCAGCCGCGGCATCGGCCGCTCGATCTGCGAGCAGATGGCCGCGCACGGCGCCAAGGTCGTCGTGTCGAGCCGCAAGCTGCCGGCCTGCGAAGAGGTCGTGAAGGGCATCAAGGCCAGGGGTGGGGAGGCAACCGCCGTGGCCGCCAGCATTTCCGAGAAGGCCCAACTCGAAAACCTCGTTGCCGAGGCGCGCAAGGCCTACGGCAAGATCGACATCATGGTCTGCAATGCGGCATCCAATCCCTATTTCGGACCGCTCACCGGCCTGAAGGAGGACGTGTTCCAGAAGATCATGATGAACAACGTGATGTCGAACCTCTGGCTGATGAACATGGTCGGGCCGGAGATGGCGGAGCGCAAGGACGGCGCCTTCATCATCGTGTCGTCGATCGGCGCGCTGGTGGGCTCGGCCCATATCGCCGCCTACAACATGTCGAAGGCCGCCGATCTCTCGCTGGTCAAGTCGCTGGCGATGGAGTGGGGCAAGCACAACATCCGCGTCAACGCCATCGCACCCGGCCTCATTCAGACCGACTTCGCCAAGGCGCTGTGGGACAATCCGCAGATCCGCAGCGCCCAGGAGAACAAGGCGGCGCTCAAGCGCATCGGCCAGCCCGACGACATCGGCGGCGTGGCGGTGTTTCTCGCCTCCAGGGCCGGTGCCTTCGTCTGCGGCCAGTGCATCATCGCCGACGGCGGCGTGATCGGTGCTGGCGCAGAATAGGGTCTAGGCGGCGAGATCGAGCTCGCACCACACCGGGACGTGGTCGGATGGTTCGACCTTGCCGCGTTCGGCCTTGTCGATGCCGACGGCGGTGAGCCGGTCCGCGGCCTGCGGCGAGAGCAGCAGGTGGTCGATCCTGAGCCCGTTGTCCTTCGACCAGGCGCCGCCCTGGTAATCCCAGTAGGTGTAGCGCGCGTCGTCGGGATGGAAGGCGCGCAACGCGTCGGTCAGGCCAAGATTGAGCAGGGTCCGAAGTGCGGCACGAGACTCGGGCTGGCAGAGCGCGTCGTCGGCGAAGGCCTTGGGATCGTAGACGTCGAGTTCGGTCGGGCAGACATTATAATCGCCGCCCAGGACGAACATCTCCTCGCGCGCGAGAAGCTCGCTCGTGCGTTGCCTGAGGCGTTCCATCCAGGCGAGCTTGTAGGCGAACTTCTCGGTGCCGATCGGATTGCCGTTGGGCAGGTAGATGCCCCCGACGACCAGCGGGCCCTTGGGGCTGGAGATGCGGCCCTCGATGTAGCGGGCGGGCTCGTCGGCGACGGCGTCAGGCAAGGCGCGGGCGGTGATCTCGACGGGGTGGAGCGACAGCAGGGCGACGCCGTTGAAGCCCTTCTGGCCGACCATCTCGACCTTGTAGCCGGTGGCCTCTACTTCGAGCCGGGGAAACTGCGGCTCCTGTGCCTTCAACTCCTGCAGGACGACGACGTCGGGCTTGGCGCGCTCCAGCCACGAGACCAGGTTTCCGGTCCGCTTGCGAACGGAATTGACGTTCCAAGTCGCGATCTTCATCGCGAGCAGTTCACACGCTGAAGGAGTTGCCGCAGCCGCAGGACGAGGTGGCGTTCGGGTTCTTCACCTGGAACGCGGCGCCGACCATTTCCTCGACATAGTCGAGCTGGCTACCCTTGAGCAGTTCGAGCGAGGTGCTGTCGACCAGCACGGCGGCGCCGTCGCGCTCGATCACGAGATCGTCGTCGCCGCGCGCATCCTCGAAGGAGAAGTTGTACTGGAAGCCCGAACAGCCGCCGCCCAGCACGGCCACCCGCATCATCACGGGCTTGGCTTCCTTGGAGGCCAGAAAAGCGATCCGCTTGGCAGCGCTCTCGGTTACGGCGAAGGTGGCATCGGTCATGCCTACAAGATGTGGTTGGAGGGCCGGTTCGTCAATGCTCGGCATGGCGCGTGAGCCATCGATCGGCCATTTGGCGCAGAATACCCTCAAAAAATATGAGGGAAACGACCGCTACGACGATTCTGGAGTCCGCGCGCGGGCTCGGACGCGCTCGCGGTGCAGGATGTAGAGGCCCGAGCCCACGACCAGCGGCAGGCCGTACCAGACTGTCCGGGAAGGTTCCTCCTGGAACCAGAGATAGCCGAACAGGACGGCAAGCACGATCGACACATAATCGAAGGGTGCCAGCACCGCCGCCGGGGCGAGCCGCCAGGCGCGCGTGATGAGGATCTGCGCCACGCCGCCCAGCAGGCCGAGCACGACCAGCCAGACCCAATCCATCGGCGTGGGCCACTTCCATTCCGGGATGGCGCCGATCAGCGACACTCCGCTGGCCGCCAGCGAGAACCAGAACAGCGTGACGATATCGTGGTCATGGCGGCTCAGCAGCCGGACCAGGACCGTGGACAGCGCGTAACAAAAGGTGGCGGCCAGCAGGATCAGCGAGATGGCGTGGAACTCGATGCCCCAGGGGTCGAGCATGACCAGCACCCCGGCGAAGCCGATCGCGACCGCGCTCCAGCGCCGCCAGCCCACGGGCTCGCGCAGCAGCGGCACGGAGAGCGCCACCATGAACAGCGGGGCGGCGAAGGAGATCGCATAGGCATCGACCAGGGGCATACGCGGGAATACGTAGAAAAAGCCGAGCATGCTGCCGAAACCGATGCAAACGCGGGCGGCCTGCAGCCACGGCCGATTGGCGCGCACGATCTTCAGTCCGCCGGCGTGCCAGATCAGGACCAAGACCGGCACCATGGCGATGGCGCTGCGGAACAGCATCAGCTGGAACGAACCGTAGGTGCCGCCAAGGGCCTTGACCATGGCGTCCATGGTGCAGAACAGCACCAACGAGCTCAGTTTGAAGTAGATGCCGTGCAGCGCGGCGTATTTGTTCACGGCGGACAAGGTGCGCCATTTGGCTTGGCGAGCATCGTTCCGTAAAGTGACAATCGCAGGAGGGACCACCGTCAGATGCGCATGAGTTGGTTGTTCGGCCATAACAATGCGCTGCGCGCTCCGCTGATCGTCGCCCTGCTCGTTCTGGTGAACGCACTTTTCCTGCGCGCCGCCGACCCGGCGGCGCTCGCCCGTCTGCGCGATTTCGCCTTCGACGGGTTTCAGCGGATCCAGCCCCGCCAGTATTCCCCGGAGACTCCCGTCCGCATCGTCGACATCGACGAGGCGTCGCTTGCCGCTTACGGTCAATGGCCGTGGCCTCGCACTGTCCTTGCCGAGTTGGTCGACAAGCTCACGGGAATGGGCGTGGCTGCTATCGCGTTCGACGCGGTGTTTGCCGAGTCGGACCGCTCGTCGATCAGTGGCATGGTTCGCGAGCTCGGGGCGTTCACCGACCCGGAAACAGTCCAGAAGCTCTCCGCGGCGGTCCAGGACAGCGACAAGGTCTTTGCCGGAGCCATCGCCAGTGCACGGGTCGTGGCAGGCTTCGGCTTCGACCTGAACGGCGGGAAGGACCCGCCGCGGCGCTTCTTCGGACTCGCCTTCGCAGGCGACGACCCGAGCCAGTTCCTGCCGCAGCAGGCCGGCGCGGTGCTGACGCTGCCGATGCTGGTGGCTGCCGCCAAGGGCAACGGCAGCGTCAATACCGACTATGAAAGCGTCGTGATTCGGCGCGTGCCGATGATGTTCCGCCTCATGGGGCAGGAGGGGCTGTTCCCGGCATTGTCGATCGAGGCGCTACGTGTGGCCCAGGAGGCCGGCACCTATTTCATCAAGTCATCCGGCGCCAGCGGTGAACTGTCGTTCGGCGAGAAAACCGGCATCGTCTCCATCAAGACCGGCGACTCGCTGGTGCCGACGGACGGACAGGGCCGGGTGACGCTCTTCGACACCGGCCATATCCCGCAACGTTTCATCTCGGCACTGGCCGTTCTTAGAGACAAAGTCCCGCCGGCCGAGCTGGAGGGCCGAATCATCTTCATCGGCACCAGCGCGATCGGCCTCAAGGATCTGCGCAACACGCCGGTCCAGGACGCGATCCCTGGCGTGGAAGTTCACGCGCAGCTCGCCGAGCAGATGATCGAGCAGGCGTTCCTGGCGCGACCGGACTATGCCGACGGCGCCGAATTCCTCTATCTGGCGGCGATCGGACTGCTGTTCGTCTGGCTGCTGCCCAGGCTTTCGGCGGCAAGAATGGCGGGCGTTGCCGTTGCCCTTGTCGGCGTCGGCGTTCTGGTGCCGTGGATCGCCTATTCGCGCTACCAGTTGTTGTTCGATCCGGTCTACCCGCCGGTTACTCTGGCGGCGATCTATGTCAGCGGCTCGGTCCTGGCCTTCATGCGGGCGGAACGCGACCGCCGGGAAATCCGCGGAGCGTTCGGCCTCTATCTGTCGCCGGACGTCGTCGAGCAGCTTGCACGCAACCCCGATCTGCTGAAGCTCGGCGGCGAGATGCGCGAAATCACCGTGATGTTCACCGATGTTCGTGGTTTCACCACGATCTCGGAGCAATTCGATCCGCCGGGCCTCACGCGATTCATGAACCGCTTTCTGACTCCGATGACCGACCTGATCCTCGGCAACCACGGCACGATCGACAAGTACATGGGCGACGCCATCATGGCGTTCTGGAACGCACCGCTGCCCGTCGACGGCCATGCGGCGCGAGCCTGCGAGACGGCGCTCGCCATGCAGGCGCGGTTGCGGGCTCTGAACGAGGAATGGAAGGCCGAAGCCGAGGCTGAGGGGCGCAGTCACATTCCCGTGGCCATCGGTGTCGGGTTGAACACCGGCAGGGCCTCCGTGGGCAACTTCGGGTCGTCCCAGCGCTTCACCTATTCCTGCCTGGGCGACGAGGTGAATCTCGCCTCCCGTCTCGAAGGCCAATGCAAAACCTACGGGGTGGGGATCATCATCGGCGACAACACCCATGCGCTGGTTGCCGACTACGCATCGATCGAGCTCGACCTTGTAATGGTGAAGGGCAAGACCGAACCGACGCGAATCCATGCGCTTCTAGGTGATCCATCCATGGCGCAGTCGCCCGCCTTTCGGGCATTGGCGGCACAGCAGGCGGTATTGTTGGCGCACTATCGATCCGGGGCCTTTGCCGAGGCGAGGGAGACGATCGACGCCTGCCAGGCGGCCGCGGAGGCGGCAGGCTGGCAACAGAAGTATTACGCGATGATGCGCGCGCGGATCGACGATCTTGTCAAGGACGCGCCGCCGGATTGGACGGGAGTGTATGTCGCCAAGGAGAAGTGAACCGGAACAGCGGCTCGCCGCCATCGAAGCGCTGGTGTGTCGCGATGTTGGACGCAGGACGGGGGAACTGATTGCGGCGAGCGGCGGCGAGTTGGCCGCGGCATCGCAATCGCTCGTCGCGGCAAGGAGCGTCGGCCTCATCACCGGCTTCTTCGTGCCGCGCGGCGACGTTGCCGCGCCCGAGACCGACGGGCCGGTCGGCACGGCGCTTCTCGCGGCCGGCCTCGCGGCTTGCGGGATACCCGCGCGGATCGCCGTCGACGCCCCGTGTGCCGAGGCGGTGCGCGTGGCGGTCGAGGCGGCGGGCGGTGGCGTCGCGGTGGATGAGGTCGGCGTCGACGACCGCGCCGGCCTCGAGCGTCTGCTGGCGACGTGGCGGAATGCCGGTGTCAGCCATGCGATTGCAATCGAACGCTGCGGCCGGAGCGCCGGCGGCCCGCCGCGCAACATGCGGGGAGTGGATGTGTCGCCCTGGACGGCGCCACTCGACGATCTGTTTCTGGGCGGCCCGTGGACGAAACTCGCGGTCGGCGATGGCGGCAACGAGATCGGCATGGGCAGACTTCCGGCGGGCCTGATCGCACGAACGGTGCCCAACGGCGCCGAGATCGCCTGCGTCACCTCCTGCGATCATCTCATCGTCGCCGGCGTCTCGAACTGGGGGGCCTACGGGCTCATGGCAGCGCTTGCCATACTGCGCGCGGAATGGCGGCCGACCATTGCCAAGTTTCTGACAGCAGAACGTGACCTTGCCGTCACCCGGGCGATCGTCGAGAAGGCCGGCGCAGTCGATGGCGTCACCGCGCGCAACGAAGCCACCGTCGACGGATTCGGCCCCGACATTCACGGCGCGCTGATCGACGAGCTCAGCCGCATTGCGTGGGGGCAGGCGGCGGACTAGTTTGCGCCGCCATGGAAAATCCCTATACACCGACCCATCCCGAAATCCGCGATGCGGTCCGCCAGCTCTGCCTGAAGTTCGACGGCGCCTATTGGCGTGACCTCGATCGTGAGCGCGGCTATCCCACGGCGTTCGTGAAGGCTCTGACCGAGGCAGGCTGGCTCGGAATTCTCATTCCCGAGGAATATGGCGGTTCTGGGCTGGGCCTCTCGGCGGCAAGCGCGGTGCTCGAGGAAATTCATCGCGCCGGCTGCAACGCCGCGGCGTGTCATGCCCAGATGTACATCATGGGCACGGTGCTCCGGCACGGCAGCAAGGAGCAGAAGGAACGCTACCTGCCCAAGATCGCCACCGGCGAGTTGCGGCTGCAGGCCTTCGGTGTCACCGAACCGACCAGTGGCACCGACACGCTGAGCCTTCGCACCACGGCGGTGAAGAAGAACAACAGCACCTACGTCGTGAACGGCCAGAAGGTGTGGACCAGCCGCGCCGAGCATTCCGACCTGATGCTGCTGCTGGCGCGCACCACGCCGCGCGAGCAATCGGCCAAGCGGACGGAAGGACTCTCGGTGTTCCTCGTCGACATGCGTGCGACGCTGAACAAGGGGCTCACCATCCGGCCGATCCGCACGATGATGAACCACAACAGCACCGAAGTGTTCTTCGACAACATGGAAGTGCCGGCCGAGAACCTGATCGGCGAGGAAGGGCAGGGTTTCCGCTACATCCTGAGCGGCATGAACGCCGAGCGCGTGCTGATCGCGTCGGAGTGCATCGGCGACGGGCGCTGGTTCATCGAAAAGGCCGTGAACTACGCCAAGGAGCGCAAGCTTTTCGGGCGTGCCATCGGCCAGAACCAGGGTGTGCAGTATCCCATCGCGCGCGCCTACACGCAGATCGAGGCGGCCGACCTGATGGTGCGCAAGGCGGCCAGCCTGTACGAGGCCGGCATCAATGCCGGCGCCGAAGCCAACATGGCCAAGATGCTGGCCTCGGAAGCGTCGTGGGCGTGCGCCGAGATGTGCGTGCAGACGCATGGCGGCTTCGGCTTCGCTGAGGAATACGACATCGAGCGCAAGTTCCGCGAAGCGCGGCTCTACACGGTGGCGCCGATCTCGACCAACATGATCCTGAATTACGTCGCCGAACACATCCTCGGGCTGCCGCGCTCGTACTAGAGGAGGGTGCTGTCACTGCCAGCATTTGCTCACGCGGATGTGATGTGCAGGTTCAGCAGGTTTTGGTATGGTTTTCCCATAGGCTGGCGCTTGGACTGCGCCGGCCTTTTCCATTTTCGGCACGACCGCCCGCGGCACGCCCGCGGGTTCGCGCAATGCGCTGGTGCAGCCGCCGCGGGTCCTGACCCGCGGACAGTCCCAAGAACAACCCCGTCTCCACCACACGCCGAATAACGACGTGGGAACAGACACTTGACGACGCCTGGGAAACAGGCGCGCCGGGGTTCATGAAAAAGAAGAATCCGGGCCTCGGATAAAAGCCGATGGAATCGGGCTTATCCCGGAATCGCGGACACCGTTCCGGACAACACGCGGTACATTCAGGTGTCCAGAGATATCGGGCGAAAAGCCCGCCTTTACTGGCTCTCCGGCGTGCGGGGAGCTGGAATCGCAGGGGTGGACCTCGGCGAGGACTTGGAGGGGGACTCGGGGTGCCTCCGGGAGGTCAGTTGAAGAGAGAGTCCTGCACGGCGGCGATCACGCCCATGATCGCGGCGTGGCCGATCATCAGCAGGAAGACCGTCCAGACCGCCGTTACGATCGTCAGCAGCCAGCCGAGCATGGCCATCACGCCATCGTCCTCGATCAAAGCGAAGCAGAAGAACAGGATGGCCCAGGCGGGGAACAGGTTGTCGAACGGAATCGGCAACGCCAGCAGCAGGATGTCGGCCGACCAGGCGAGCAGCAGCAGGCGCCGCGGCATCCCGTTCACCCAGGCTTCGTGGCGGGCGTGCACGGTGTCCTCGAGCCATCCGATGGCGCGGCGGGCGCGGGCGAGGAAGGTCTGGAGCTTGCCGCGCGACAGGCCGCGACGGCCGATCGTCCTCGGCAAGGACGGTACCGGCCGGCCGGCGAAGAACTGGGCGAGCAGGAACAGCATCGGCACACCCGTTATCGTCGACAGCCAGGGAATGCCGGTGGGAATGCAATTGGGAACGTTGAGCGCCAGGATGGCGAAGGCATAGGAGCGGCCCTGCAGGCCGACCAGGAATTCGTCGAGCGTCAGCACCGACCCGGGCGTGCCGGCGAACATGCCGGCGAGCGCGTCGTAGAGGCCGAAGTTGTCCTTCATTCCCCCGCTCGCGCCAGAAGGCGGCGTGCCAGGACGAGATGCGGCCGGTCGAGCATCTTGCCGTCGAGGGTGAGCACGCCGGATCCCGGATTGCCCTCGAAGGTCGCCACGACGCGCTTCGCCCAGTCGATCTCCTGGGTACTCGGCGTGAAGACCTCGTGGATGACGGCGACCTGGTCGGGATGGATCGCGATCTTGCCGCCGTAGCCCATGCGCCGGGCATCGCGCGCTTCGGCGCGCAGGCCGTCGACGTTCCTGATGTCGGGATAGACCGTGTCGTAGGCGGTGACGCCGGCGGCCACCGACGCCATCAGGTTGACGGTGCGGGCGAACTTGAAGGTGTCGTCGTAGACTCCGGGTGCCGGGCCCTTGGCCAGCGCGCCGAGGTCGGCCATCAGATCCTCGCCGCCCCAGGAATGGCCCATCAATCGGGCATGCTTGGCCGGCGCCGCGGTGAGCGCGAGCACGGCGGCGGCGCTTTCGGTCGCAATGGTCAGGATCCGGGTCTTCCCCGGCGCGATGCCTTCGCGTGCCTCGAGCGCGTCGAGGTAGTTGGCCAGCAGGTCGAGATTGGCCTGGCCGACGCACTTCGGAAAGACGATGCCGTCGGGCCTGCCCTGCATGACGACGGCGAGATCGCCCAGCGTGAGGCCGGTATCGAGGGCGTTCACGCGGACGTAGAGCTTGGGGCCGGCACGGTCGGCGCCGCGCAGGTAGGCCAGCGCCATGTCGCGCGCGATCGCCTTGTGGTCGGCGGCGACCGAATCCTCGAGATCGAGGATCAGCCCGTCGGGACCGGACGTCGGGCCCTTGGCGAGCTTGCGCTCCGAATCGGCGGGAACGAACAGGAAGGAACGCATGAATCTACCTCAGCTCTTCGGCTTCTTGTGCATCAGCGCCTGCCGTGTGCACTCGGCCACGATCTCGCCCCGCTGGTTGATGGCGGTGTGGGAAAACTCGACGATGCCGGCATTGGGCCGCGACTTGCTCTCGCGCAGGCTCAGCACCTTGGTGCGCACATGAAGCGTGTCGCCGTGGAACACCGGCTTGGGGAAGCGCACGTCGGTCATGCCGAGATTGGCGACCGTCGTTCCCAGCGTCGTGTCGTTGACGGTGATGCCGATCATCAGGCCGAGCGTGAACAGGCTGTTGACGATGCGCTGACCGAACTCCGTCCTGGAGGCAAACTCCTCGTCGATGTGCAGCGGCTGCACGTTCATGGTGAGAGAACTGTAGAGAACGTTGTCCATTTCAGTGACGGTGCGGGTCCAGGGATGGTCGAACACCCGGCCCACGGTGAACTCCTCGAAATACAGCCCAGCCATCTTCCTCCCCCCTGAATTCCTCCACCCGAAAGTCCGGCTTTCTAGCATGGATGGACGCTGCCATGGACGCTAAGGGGCTCGTCATCGTATCAATGACGCCACAGGACGAAACATCGACGTTTGGGAGTGGAAGCGACATGCGCGCAATGCTGAGCGAGACGCCGGGCGGACCAGAGAGCCTGAAGCTGGTGGAATTGCCGTCCCAGGCGCTGGGCAAGGGCCAGGTGCGCGTCGCGGTGAGGGCGGCGGGAGTCAACTTTCCCGACACGCTGATCATCCAGGACAAGTACCAGTTCAAGCCGCCGCGCCCGTTCGCGCCTGGCCACGAGATCGCGGGCGACATCACCGAATTGGGCGAGGGCGTGAGCGGCTACAAGGTCGGCGACCGGGTGATCGGCATGATCGGCCATGGCGGTTATGCCACCGAGGCGGTCGTCGATACCGGCAGCCTGCTGCCGATGCCGGAGAACATGAGCTACGACGACGGCGCCGCCTTCACCATGACCTACGGCACCTCGTACTACGCGCTGAAGCAGCGCAGCAGCTACAAGGCCGGCGAGACCTTGCTGGTGACCGGCGCTTCCGGCGGCGTCGGCCTGACCGCCGTCGAGCTGGGCGCCCTGATGGGGCTGAAGGTGATCGCCGCCGTCGGCTCCGACGAGAAGATGGAGATCTGCAGGAAGTACGGCGCCACGATGTTCGTGAACTACACCAAGGACAAGATGCGCGACAAGGTCAAGGAACTGACCGGCGGCAACGGCGCGGACATCGTCTACGACGCCGTCGGCGGCGACGCCTTCGACGAATCGATCCGCTGCATCGCCTGGTACGGGCGACTGCTGGTGGTGGGCTTCGCGGCCGGCCGCATTCCCTCCCTGCCGGCCAACCTCGCGCTGCTGAAGAGCTGCGACGTGCGCGGCGTGTTCTACGGTGCCTGGCGGGGCCGCGAACCCGCGGAGGCGCGGAAGAATTTCGACGAGCTCCTGGCCTGGTATGCCGAAGGCAAGCTGAAGCCGCACATCTCGATGCGCTTCCCGCTGGAGAAGAGCGCCGAGGCGATGAACGCGCTGCTGTCGCGCAAGGCGACGGGCAAGGTCGTGCTGACCGTCTCATGAGGAGGGTGCGATGGGCCGACTGACCGGCAGGATCGCGATCGTGACGGGCGCCGCCTCCGGTATCGGGGCGGCATCGGCCAAGCTGTTCGCCGACGAAGGCGCGAGCGTCCTTGCCGTCGACCTGCCCGGATCGGCGATAGATTCCGCCCATGCCGGCAACCCGGCCATCGCGGCTTTCGCGGCGGACGTCACCGGCGACGACTCGCCCGCGAACATCGTGGCGGCGGCGCTCGCCAAATTCGGCGCGATCGACATCCTGTTCAACAATGCGGGCGTCAGCGGCCGCGCCTTCGTCGAGGAAATGACCGACGAGCATTGGGATCGCGTCAACGGCGTCAATCTGCGGGCGATGTTCCGGCTCTGCCGCGAGGCCATCCCGGCGCTCAAGCGGCGGGCGCGAGAGAAGGGGCGCGCGCGCATCGTCAATACCGCGTCGGTGATGGCCTTCGACACCGATTTCGGCCTGGCTGCCTACTGCGCCTCCAAGGCCGGTGTCGGCGGGCTCACGCGCACCCTGGCGCTCGAACTCGGCAAGTTCAACATCACGGCGAACTATGTCTGTCCCGGCGCGATCTACAGCGGCATGACCCAGACCAACTTCGACAAGCCCGAGATCCGCGAGGTCTGGGAGAGGAAGGCCGCCTTGCGCCGGCTTGGCCAACCGATCGACATCGCACGCGGTGCGCTTCTGCTGGCCTCCGACGAGGCCGACTTCATCACCGGCCATGAGCTGGTGGTGGATGGCGGCCTGACGCTCAGGACCTGAACCGTGCCGAACATCCATTCCTTCGCCACGAGCTACGACGAAGCGCGCGACAAATTCCTGGCCGCGGCGCGCATCGCCGACGCCTGGACGCACCGCTACGACAATCCGACCAAGGGCCCGAAGGGAGAGGCGCTCTCGACCGATCTCGCCTGGCTCGGCCCGCAGGATGCCTCGAAGGTCGTCTTGACGATCTCCTCGACGCACGGCGTCGAAGGCTATTGCGGCTCAGGCTTCCAGGCCGACTGGCTGTCCGGCGTCGGCGCGGCAGGCCTGCCGGACGACACGGCGGCGCTCTTCGTCCACGCCATCAATCCTTACGGCTTCGCCTGGACGCGGCGCGTGACTGAGGAGGGCAACGACCTCAACCGCAACTACGTGGACCATTCCAAGCCCTACCCGGTGAACCAGGGCTATCTCGAGATCGCCGACTGGCTGGTGCCGGCCGACTTCAGCGACGCAGGACGCCGCGCGGCCGACGCCAAGCTGGCGGCATTTCGCAAGAAGGTCGGCGACGTCGAGTTCTTCCGCGCCGTCTCGGGCGGTCAGTACAGCCATCCCGACGGCATGTTCTTCGGCGGCGGTGGCGCCGCCTGGTCCAACAGGACCCTGCACGCGATCGTCGATCAGTATCTCAAGAACCGCAGCGACGTCGCCGTGATCGACTTTCATACCGGCCTGGGCCCCTACGGCTACGGCGAGCCGATCACGCACTACGACATCGACACGCCGGCGTCGCACCGGGTGCGCGCCTTCTGGGGCGAATCGGTGACGGAATCCAAGCGCGGCCAGACGGCCTCGCAGGCACGCGACGGGCTCGGCCACTATGGCCTCAACCGCGTCCTCCTGGAGCCCAAGACCCGGCTGACCATGTGCACGCTGGAATTTGGGACCTTCGACCGCGAGAGCGGCCAGAAGGCCTTCCGGGCCGACCATTGGTTGCACAAGTACGGCGACCCGCTGGGCAAGGAGGCGGGGCCGATACGGGCCGCCATGCGCCGGCAGTTCTACCCCGACACCGACGACTGGAAGGAGGCGGTCCTGTTCCGCGGCCACCAGGTCACCCGGCAGGCCATCGCCGGCCTTCAGCGCAAGGCCAATTGAGGCGATTGGGGACAATCGCCCCTGAAAAGCCATTCGCGCCGCTACCGATCCTGCTAAAACCCCTGCATGCGAGCTCTGATAGCGTTGGTCGCGTTTGCGGGCGTGGCCGCGCTCAATCTTCTGTGGTGGTGGTATCCGAACAGGCCGGTGGAGATTGCCGGCTGGACGGCAGAGCCGCTGCAAAGCGTGTCCTTTGCGCCCTATCGACCGGGGCAGAGCCCGCTTACCCGGATATTTCCGACGCCTGACCAGATCGAGGAGGATCTCAAGCGCCTGCAGGGCAAGGTGCGGGCGGTACGGACCTATTCATCGGGCGAGAACCTCGAAACCGTGCCACAGCGCGCCGGCAAGTACGGCCTCAAGGTCTGGCACGGCGCCTGGCTGAACAACAACGAGAAGGAAAACCTCGAGCAGATCAATCTGCTGATCGACCACGCCAACAAGTATCGCGACACAGTCGAGCGGGTGATCGTCGGCAACGAGGTGCTGCTGCGCAAGGACCTGACGGCGAACGAGCTGCGCCGCTACATCCGCCAGGTGAAGCAGCGCGTGTCCCAGCCCGTCACCTACGCCGACGTCTGGGAGTTCTGGATGCGTAACCCGTCGCTTGCCGACGAGGTCGACTTCATCACCATCCATATCCTGCCGTACTGGGAGGACGAGCCGATCGGCGTCGACCGCCGCGAGCCGGACGGCAGGCGAAGCATCGAGAAACACCTCGTCGACATCTACAAGAAGGTGCAGGCGCGCTTCCCCGGCAAGAAGATCGTGATCGGCGAGACCGGCTGGCCGAGCGACGGCCGCATGCGCTCGGATGCGCGGCCCGGGCGCGTCGAGCAGGTGGAATATTTCTCCATCTTCCGGTCCGCGGCCGAGCGTGAAAAGTTCGACTACAACGTCATCGAGGCCTTCGACCAGTATTGGAAGGCACGCCAGGAGGGCACGGTCGGGGCGGCCTGGGGGTTGCTCGATGCGCAGCGCCGCGACAAGTTCGAACTCGGCAAGCCGGTGGTGGCCGAGCCGCACTGGCGCATCCTGTTTGCCCTCACGACGATGGCGTCCGGCCTGCTCCTGCTCGGCTTCGTCAGCCAGCGCCGCCCGGCGGGATGGAAGGCGATCGCGATTTTTGCGTTCTTCTCCCAGGTGGTGGCGACCTGCTACGTGCAGGCGACGTGGCTCGACATTTCACGCAGCTTCTACTTCGAGCGCATGGTGGGCGTGGTGTTCTGGGCGGTGCTGCTTGCCCTGTTCAGCTATGCCCTGCTGCGCGGCATTGCCGATAGCCTGACCGGCAAGATGGCCGACCCGTCGCTCTACGGCGCCAGGGTGCGCGAGGCGTGGCGGGCATGGCGGGAGCTGCCGCGCTACCGCATCGTGCAGCGCGCCGACCTGATGGCCCAGGTGCTCTATCTGGCGCTGACGGTGCTTTGCATCTTCTACCTCATCGTCATCAGCATCGATTGGTACGACGGTGTCATCCGCATCGGCGACTGGTTCCGCCAGATCGCCATCGACGGGCGCTACCGCGATTTTCCGATCTGGAGCTTCACCATTCCGAGCATCGTGCTGATGGCCTGGAAAACGATCACCATCCTGCGCTCGGAGCCGGTGTCGCGCCCCCACCGGATCTCCAAGGCGCTCTCGTTCGGCCGTCTGCTGGGCTACGATGGCAGCCGCGGCTTCGTGCGCATGGACCGGTCTTTCAGCCGCATCCGGCCGGTCTTGCCGGAAATCGTCCTGGCGGGACTGCTGATCTTCTGGGCCGGGGTCATGTTGGTGACCGAGGGCGCCATCAAGCTGCACGACGGCGGCGCCGGCGGCTTCGTTGCAGTCGACGGCGGCCGCTGGGTGATCAGGACGCTGTTCTGGAATACCCAGGCCGACTGGTTCGCCTTCCTCGCCACGCTCATGGCGGTGCCCTATCTGGCGACGATCTACGTATCCATACGCGAACCACTGGCAGAACCGCCGCCGGACTCCTATACCAGCAAATGGTAGGCGTTCAGCCGGGAGTTACGACATGGAAATCAAGGGCGAATACAGGGTCGCCGCGCCGCGCGAGAAGGTTTTCGCGGCACTCAACGATGCCGCCATATTGCAGGCGTGCATTCCTGGCTGCGAGTCGCTGGAGAAATCGTCCGACACCGAGATGAAGGCGAAGGTGCGCATGCGCATCGGGCCGGTCAGTGCCAGCTTCACCGGGAAGGTCACTCTCTCGGACCTGGATCCACCCAACGGCTACAAGATCTCGGGTGAAGGGCAGGGCGGCGCTGCCGGCTTCGCCAAGGGCGGCGCGGTCGTCACCCTGCGCGAGGACGGCGCGGAAACGGTCCTGAACTACAATGTCGACGCCCAGGTCGGCGGAAAGATCGCCCAGGTGGGCGCGCGCCTGATCGACGGTACGGCCCGGAAACTGGCCGACGAGTTCTTCAGCAAATTCGCCACCATGGTGGGCGGCCCGCCGCCCGGGGAAACCATTGCCGCCGCCGCGCCGGCAGCCGCGCCCGTGGCGTCCGCTGCAGCGCAGCGAGGCTATAAGCACTGGATCGTCATCGGCGTCGGCGCCGTGGTGCTGGTCCTGGTGTTCCTGGCGAGCCGCTGACGCCCCGCCGGGGATCGGCTGTCATCCGCAATTCGCTTGACCGCCGCCAGAGTGGCTTGCGAGAGTTGATTCAATGCCCGGCAGGCCCCGCCTGAGTGCGGTCGCACCGAACCAACAAACCTCCGAGGGAGAAGATAATGACCATTTCCGTCGCCATGACCGTCAACGGCAAGGCCGTCTCGGGCAAGGTCGAGGCGCGCACGCTGTTGGTGCAATTCCTGCGCGAGCATCTCGGCATGACGGGTACCCACGTCGGCTGCGACACCAGCCAATGCGGCGCCTGCGTCGTCCACGTCGACGGCAAGTCGGTGAAGTCGTGCACGATCCTGGCGGTCCAGGCCGATGGGTCGACGGTGGCCACCATCGAAGGCCTGGCGGAGAGCCCCGACAAGCTGCACCCGATGCAGGAGGCGTTCCGCGAGAACCACGCCCTGCAGTGCGGCTTCTGCACCCCGGGCATGGTGATGAGCGCCATCGATATGGTGAAGCGACACAACTACCAGCTCGATGAGGCGACCGTGCGCCGCGAACTCGAGGGCAACCTCTGCCGCTGCACCGGCTACCACAATATCGTGAAGGCAATTCTGGCCGCCGCACCGGCCATGAAGTCAGCAGGAGTGTAGCCTCATGACCGCCGCCACCGGAATCGGCGCCCGTGTTCTTCGGACGGAAGACAAGCGCTTCCTGACAGGAACCGGCCGCTATGTCGACGATCTTCCCCTCGCGCGTGCGACCCACGCATACTTCCTGCGTTCGCCGCACGCCCACGCGAAGATCAAGAGCATCGATATTTCCGCGGCGGCCAAGATGCCGGGCGTGGTCAACATCTTCACCGGCAAGGACCTGGTCGACGCCAAGGTCGGCGGCCTGATCTGCGGCTGGGTGGTCAAGGACAAGCACGGCCAGCCGCACAAGTCTCCGGCTCATCCGGTGATGGCGGTCGACACTGTTCGCTATGTCGGCGACACCGTCGCCATGGTCGTGGCCAACAGCTACGACGAGGCCAAAGATGCCGCCGAGGCGATCAAGGTCGACTACGACGTGAAGCCGGCGAACATCGATCTCGCCAAGGCCCTCGACAAGGGCGCCCCCGAGGTCCATCCCGAGGCGCCGGGCAATCTCGTCTACGACTGGGAAATCGGCGTGAAGGCCGATGTCGACGCGGCGTTCGCCAAGGCTGCCCACGTCACCAAGCTCGACCTCGTCAACAATCGCCTGATCCCCAATGCCATGGAGCCCCGCGCGGCGGCGGCGGACTACGACAAGGGCACAGGCAACTACACACTCTGGTCGACGTCGCAGAACCCGCATGTGCTGCGCCTGATCCTGTCGGCATTCGTGCTGGGCATTCCCGAGCACAAGCTGCGGGTGATCGCGCCGGACGTCGGCGGTGGCTTCGGCAGCAAGATCTTCTGCTATGCCGACGAGACGATGGTTTGCTGGGCCGCTTCGCGGGTCGGCCGGCCGATCAAGTGGACCGCCGAACGCAGCGAATCGTTCCAGACCGATTGCCATGGCCGCGACCATGTCACCCACGCCGAGCTGGCGCTGGACAAGGACGGCAAGTTCCTGGCACTGAAGGTCGAGACGATCGCCAACATGGGCGCCTATCTGTCGACCTTCTCGACGGCTGTGCCGACCTACCTCTACGCCACCCTTCTGGCCGGGCAGTACACGACGCCGCTCATCTACGCCAACGTGAAGGCGGCGCTCACCCATACCGCACCGGTCGACGCCTATCGCGGCGCAGGGCGGCCGGAGGCGACGTTCGTCATCGAGAGCATCGTCAGCAAGGCGGCGGCCGAGATGAACATCGATCCGGCCGAGTTGCGCCGGAAGAACTTCATCCCGTCGACGGCTTTCCCGTATCAGACGCCGGTAGCGCTGCAGTACGATTCGGGCAACTATCCGCCGATCATCGACGAAGCCATGAAGATCGCCGACTACAAGGGCTTCGAGGCCCGCCGCGCCGAGGCCAAGTCGCGCGGCAAACTGCGCGGCATCGGCTTCTCGTCCTATATCGAGGCCTGCGGCCTCGCGCCTTCGCAGGTCATCGGCCAGCTGGGCGGCGGTGTCGGTCAATGGGAGTCGGCGCAGATCAAGTTCAATCCGACCGGCAACGTCCAGGTCATGACCGGCTCGCACAGCCATGGCCAGAGCCACGAGACGACGTTCGCCCAGATCATCCACTCCAAGCTCGGCGTTCCGATGGAGCAGATCGAGATCGTCCATGGCGACACGGCAACGACGCCGTTCGGCATGGGGACCTACGGTTCGCGTTCGCTCGCCGTCGGCGGCTCGGCAATCATCAAGGCCACCGAGAAGATCATCGCCAAGGGCAAGAAGGTGGCCGCCCACTTGATGGAAGCGGCGGTCGCGGACGTCGAATTCGAGAACGGCACCTTCAAGGTGGCGGGCACGGACAAGAGCGTACCGTTGGCCCAGGTCGTGTTCGCGGCCTACGTGCCGCACAACTATCCGCTGGCCGACACCGAGCCGGGCATGGACGAGAACGCCTTCTACGATCCGGCGAATTTCGTCTATCCGGCCGGCACGCAGATCTGCGAACTCGAGATTGACCCGGAGACGGGCACGACGGAGATCGTGGCCTTCACCGCGATCGACGACTTCGGCAACATCATCAATCCAATGATCGTCGAGGGACAGGTTCACGGTGGCATCGTGCAGGGCGTCGGCCAGGCCCTGATGGAGGGCGCCGTGTACGACAAGGGCACGGGCCAGCTCATCAGCGGCTCGTTCATGGATTACACCATGCCGCGCGCGGACAATTTCCCGTCGTTCAAGCTCGGCTACAAGACCACGCCTTGCCCGCATAATCCGCTGGGCGTGAAGGGGTGCGGCGAGGCCGGCGCGATCGCGTCGCCGGCCGCCGTGATGAATGCGATCCACAACGCGCTGGCGCCGGTGGGCGTCAAGCACGTGGAAATGCCCGCCACACCTCTCAACGTGTGGCAATCGATCAAGGGCGCCCAACGCCAAGCTGCGGAATAGGGCGGCCGAGTAACCGGAGGAAATCCTGATGTACGATTTTGCTTATCATCGTCCGAAGTCGGTCGCCGACGCGGTGAACCTGCTGAAGGGCAAGACCGAGGCCCGCGCCATGTCGGGCGGCATGACCCTGATCCCGACGCTCAAGCAGCGTCTGGCGCGGCCGAGTGACGTGGTCGATCTAGGGGGCGTCAAGGAACTGGCGGGTATCAAGATCGAGGGCAACAACGTCGTGGTGGGCGGCATGACCCGGCACGCCGACGTCGCGACCTCGGCCGAGGTCAAATCGGCGATCCCGGCGCTGGCCGAGCTCGCGGGCCACATCGGCGATCCGCAGGTGCGCAACCGCGGCACGATCGGCGGCTCGGTCGCCAACAACGATCCCGCTGCCGACTATCCGGGAGCTGTCGTGGCGCTCAATGCCACGGTCACCACCAACACCCGCAAGATCGCGGCCGACGACTTCTTCAAAGGCCTGTTCGAGACGGCGCTCGCCGACGGCGAACTGATCACCTCGATCAGCTTCCCCAAGGCGGAGAAGGCCGCCTACATGAAATTCCCGAACCCGGCCTCGCGCTACGCCATGGTCGGCGTGTTCGTGGCGAAGACGGCAGGCGGCGTCCGCGTCGCGGTGACCGGCGCCGGGGCCTGCGTCTTCCGCGTCAAGGCGATGGAGGATGCGCTGGCCAAGAACTTCTCGTCGGCGGCGATCAAGGACATCAAGATCCCGGCCGATGGCCTCAACAGCGACATCCACGGCAGCGCCGAATACCGCGCCCATCTCGTGGGCGTCATGGCGCGCCGCGCGGTCGACGCCGCCAACAAGTAGCCTTCGGCGGCTCTACGAACTAACGTCGGGGCGTCCTTTTGGGACGCCCTTTCGTTTTGGGGAGAGGCATGAAGGCGCTGGTCACGGGATTCGATCCGTTCGGCGGCCACGACGTCAATCCGTCG
>Ga0082335_1000741_pt1 | contig 77680 bp, 81 predicted proteins | sample Subgrocontami58m_FD_72375 | JGI IMG/M metagenome (GOLD analysis project Ga0082335, IMG submission 72375) | Subsurface groundwater microbial communities from S. Glens Falls, New York, USA - GMW37 contaminated, 5.8 m (SPADES assembly) (version 2) ... | reverse complement strand
GCGGCCCTGGCGGCGCAGAGGGAGAAGTTCCCCAAGGTCCCGACGCTGTGGGGGCTCGTCAGCTTCTCCGCGAAGCTGCACACGGTGTTCGGCCGCCAGTACCGCGTGATGCGGATCGAGAACAACGTGCCGCGGTACGTCGGCGCGGTGACGGCGACCTCGCCGGCGAAGATCTAGCGCCGGGAACGGTTGGCCGAGCAGTCCCAGTCGCAGCGGTGGCCCGGGGGAACCCTCCGGGCCACCGCCGTGTCGCGCTCGTTCGAGGGCGTGCACGCGCTTCGGGGCGTGACGCTCGAGCTGCACCGGCACGAGGTCGTCGGCCTGATCGGGCCGAACGGCGCGGGCAAGACGACGCTCGTGAACGTGCTGACCGGGTTCGACTTCGCGACCTCGGGCAGCGTCTCGCTGGACGGCCGGGAGATCACGACCTGGAAGCCGCATCGTCGCGGGCGCGCGGGCCTCGCCCGCACGTTTCAGGCGAGCCACTCGTTCGGCAGCCTCACGGTCCGCGAGAACGTGGAGGTTGCCGCGCTCGGCGTCGGCGCCGGGCCGACCGAGGCGCGGCGGCGCGCGACCGTCCTGCTCGAGCTGCTCGGGCTCGCCGCCCAGGCGGGGAATCCGGCGGCGGCGCTCGCGCACGGGGACGAGCGGCGCCTCGGCGTCGCGCGGGCACTCGCGACCGAGCCCTCGTTCGTGCTGATGGACGAGCCGGCGGCGGGGCTTCCCGAGGCAGAGGTGCCCGACTTCGCGGCGGCCGTCCGAGCCGTTCGGGACGACTACAAGGCCGGCGTCCTGCTGATCGACCACAACATGGCGCTGATCATGGAGGTCTGCGACCGGATCCACGTGCTCGACCAGGGCACGACGCTCGCGGACGGGACACCGGAGGAAATCCGCACGAATCTCGACGTCGCCGCCGCCTACCTCGGCGAGAGCGCCGTCCAGGACGAGGAGCGCGGGTGACCGCTCCCGTGCTCGAGCTGGACGGCCTGGAGGTGCGCTACGGCGCCGTCGCCGCCGTCCGCGGGCTCTCGCTCGAGGTGCACAGGGGCGAGATCGTCGGCCTGATCGGCCCGAACGGCGCCGGGAAGTCGACGACGCTGCACGCCGTCATGGGCGCCGCGCCCGTGCGCGGAGGCGACATCCGGCTCGACGGCCGCTCGCTGCTCGGCCGCAGCCCGGAGGACGTCGCGCGCTCCGGGATCGCGCTCGTGCCGGAGGGGCGTCGCATCTTCCCGGAGCTGACCGTGGAGGAGAACCTGCGCCTCGGGCTCGCCGGGCGCCGTGCCCGGGCGGGTGGGGAAGAGGCCGTCGAGGCGGCCTTCGAGCTCTTCCCGATCGTCAGGGACTTCCGGAGGCGGCACGCCGGAGCGCTCTCCGGAGGCCAGCAGCAGCAGCTTGCGATCGCGCGCGCGCTCGTCGCCGCGCCCGATCTGCTCCTGCTCGACGAGCCCTCGCTCGGCCTCGCGCCCGTGATCGTGGACGTCGTCTTCCGCGCCCTCGCGGCGGTGCGCGAGCGGGGCATGACCGTCCTGCTCGTCGAGCAGCGGGCCCAGCGCACCGTGGCCTTCGCGGACCGCACCTACGTCATCTCGAACGGCGAGCACCGCCTGACCCTGACTCCCGCCGACGCCGGCGACACGGAGCGGATGATCGCCGCCTACTTCGCCGCATGAACACGCTGCTCGCCGCATTCGACGCCCAGACCGTCGTGGACGCGATCGGCCTCGGCGCCGTGTACGCCCTGATGGCCGTCGGCATCGGGCTCGTGTTCGGCGTCCTGCGACTCGTCAACTTCGCCTACGGGCAGCTGATCATGGCCGGCGCGTACACGCTCGCGCTGACGAGCGCCTGGCCGGTCGGAGCCGGGATCGCCCTGTGCTTCGCGGTCGTCATCACGCTCTCGCTCCTCATGGATCGCCTCGTCTTCCGGCCGCTGCGCACGCAGTCGCCGGCGGTGATGCTCGTCGCCACGTTCGCGATCTCGTTCCTCCTCCAGAGCATCGCGCTGCTCAAGTTCGGCGCGCTCGGGAAGCCGGCCTCGTCGCTGGCATCGCTCAACCAGGCGATCTCCGTCGGCGGCGTGGACATCCGCAAGGTGACGCTCCTCGCGATCGCGGTCGCCGCCCTCGCGCTCGGTGCGCTGGCGCTCCTGCTCCACCGCACGAGCATCGGCCTCCACATGCGGGCGGCGTCGACCGACTTCCGGACCGCGCGCCTGCTCGGCGTCAGGGCGAACACGGTGATCGCCTTCGCAGTCGTGCTCTCGGGCGTGCTGGCGGCCGCCGTCGCGGTGATCCTGACCGTCCAGACCCCGCTCGTGACGCCCGACTTCGCGCTCAAGGACACGATCATCGTCCTCGTCGGCGTCGTCGTCGGCGGGATCGACCGGCCCTTCCCGGCGACGCTCGGCGGCTTCGCGATCGGCTTTGCAACGGGCTTCCTCGGCGGTGTTCTCCCGACCGATCTGAGCGTCTACCTGCCCTCCCTCGTCTTCTCCGTCGTCATCCTCGTCCTGCTCCTGCGCCCGGCGGGACTCTTCACGCGCGGGCGCGCCTCGGTGGTGGACCGCGTATGAGGAGGCTCGCGGCGCTCCAGCAGCTCGCCATCCCGGTCCTCCTGCTCGTCGCCGTGGGCGTGGCCGGGAACTTCTTCTCGCGGTCGATCGAGATCTACTTCCGCAACTCGCTCGTGATGGTGGCGGTCGTCGCCGCCCTCTACGTGTTCGTGGGCAACTCCGGCGTCGTCTCGTTCGGGCAGGTGAGCTTCGTCGCCGTGGGCGCGTTCGCCGCGGGCGTGACGACCGTCCCGGCCGACGTCAAGCCGGCGGCCCTGCCGGACGCCTTCGCGCTCATCCGCGACCATTCTCTCGGCAACGTGGAGTCGCTCCTGCTCGCAACGATCTGCGGCGGCATCTTCGCGTTCCTGATCGGTGCGCCGCTGATGCGTCTCTCGGGTCTCGCCGCGGGCATCGCTACCTTCGCGGTGCTCGAGATCACCCACAACATCCTCCGCTACTGGACGAAGATAGGGCCCGGGGCGGGGCTGCTCTCGCTCGTGCCCGAGACCACGGGCCTCCTCCAGGGGACTCTTGGCGCGATCGCCGTCGTCGGGGTGGCCTTCGCGTATCAGCGAAGCCGGCTCGGCCGGCTGCTGCGCGCGACGCGCGAGGACCCCGCGGCGGCGCAGGCCGTCGGGGTCAACGTGCACCGGCAGCGGCTCTGGGCGTTCACGCTGAGCGGCGCGCTCTCGGGGTTCGCCGGCGGGCTGCTCGTCCACATGTTCGGCTCGATCACGACCGAGCAGGTCTATCTCGAGCTGACCTTCCTCAGCCTCGCGATGCTCGTCGTCGGCGGTGCCACGAGCCTCTTCGGCGCGGTGCTCGGCGCGCTGGTCGTGAGCGGCCTCGACGCCTTCCTCGGGCAGGCGGAGGAAGGCGTCGATCTCGGGTTCACGCTCGACCTGCCGACGGGCACCCGCCTCGTCGTCGTCGGGGTGCTCATGGCGCTCGTCCTCATCCTGCGGCCGAGCGGCATCACGGGCGGGCGGGAGCTCTCGCTCCGCCTGCCGCGCCGGGGCGCCGGGAGGGAGGCGGCGTGAGGGTCTGCGTCGTCGGTTGCGGGGCGGTGGGCAGCCTCTTCGCCGCGAATCTCGCACGTCTCGACGACGTCGAGGTGTGGGCCTACGACCTCAACGCGGCCCATGTCGCCGCGATCAACGAGCACGGCTTGCGGCTCTCGGGCGCAGGCGAGGTGCTCGGGCGGGTGCGCGCGACCGCGGACGCCGGCGAGCTGCCGCCGTGCGGCTTCGGCATCGTCGCGACGAAGGCGATGCACGCCGACTCCGCGGTCGCCGCGACCGCGCACGCCTTCGCCTCGGGCTGTGTCGCCTCGGTGATGAACGGTGTCGGCAACGAGGAGGCGCTCGCGCGCCACGTCGAGCGGGTGATCCGCGGCACGACCTTCCCGGCGGGGAAGATCGTCGAGCCGGGGCACGTGCAATGGGACGTCAAGGGCGAGACGACGTTCGGCCCCTTCGAGCCGAGCCCCGCGCCTGCCGAGGAGATCCGGCGGCTCGCCGAGGCCTGCACCCGCGCGGGGATGCCCGCGCAGGCGGTCGCGGACGCCCGCGGCCCCCAGTGGCGCAAGGTGATCTTCAACGCCTCCACGAACCCGATCGGCGCGCTCACAGGACTGACGCACGGCCGCGTGTGCGAGGACCGGTCGCTGCGCGCCTTCGTCAGCGGGCTGGTGGCGGAGGGGAAGGCCGTCGCCGCCGCGCAGGCGATTGTGCTCGACGCCGACCCGGAGGAGCTGATCGACTACGCCGCCCGGCCGGACGTGGCCTACGGCCACAGGTCGAGCATGCTCCAGGATGTCGAGGCCCGGCGCCCGACGGAGATCGACTACCTGAACGGGGGCATCGCACGCTTCGGGCGAGAGCTCGGCGTGCCGACGCCGCTCAACGACGCCGTCACGGCGCTGATCAAGGGGGTTGAGCAGTCGTGGATCTGACAGCCGAGCTCGAACGCCGCTACGCCAACGTCAGGGCCGCCATGGCCGAGTCCTCCCTGGACGCGCTGATCGTCTCCGGGAGCGAGTACTCCGGGTTCGAAGGCTCGGTCACGTACCTCTCCGGCTTTCAGATCGTGCACCGCTACGCGTACGTCGTCGTCCCGGCGGACGGGGCGCCGCAGATCGTCTTCCCGACGGAGGCGCGCTACGTCGGCGAGCACGGCACGGCGCAGCTCGAGCAGGTCTTCGCCGACCGTCCGGGGCAGCACATCGCCGACACCGCCCGCGATCGCGGCTGGAGGCGCGTCGGCGTCTACGGCCTGGACTTCATCATGACGGTGCGCGACTACCGCACGCTCGAGGCTGCGGGGCTCGACCTCGTTCCCTTCGACCAGGAGTTCGATCTCGCTCGCGCGGTCAAGAGCGAGGCCGAGCTCGAGTCCGTGCGCGACAGCGTGCGCATCAACGAGGAGGGGTTCGAGGCCTTCTTCGCGGCCTACCGGCCGGGCCGCACCGCCGCCGAGATCATGGCCCCCGCCGAGGAGCTCTTCGTGCGCGCCGGCTGCGGCCGGCTGACGATGAACATGGTGCTCGCCGGCGGGCAGCATGGGGCGGCCCCACCCGAGTTCAAGATCGCCCGGAGCGACACCGTGATCGGAGACTTCGTCCTGCCCTCGCTCGAGGTCGCCGGGCCCGGCATGCACTGGGTGGAGGTCTCGCGCGCGATCGCGGGCGCCTGGCCGCCGAGCGACGAGACGCTGCGGATGATGGAGGCCTACGACGAGTACTATCAGGCGGCGAAGCCCGCGCTGCGGGCCGGAGCAACAGCCCACGACGCCCACCGCGCTGTCTCCAAGGGCTTCACGGAGCGCGGCTGGAACCTCGGCCACGTCACCGGCCACTCGATCGGGATGACGATGATCGAGCACCCTCGGGTCGGCGAAGGAGTGGACGTCGAGCTGCGCGAGGGGATGGTGCTCTCGATGCACCCGCACGCGATCTCCACCGACGGCGAGACCTGCCTCTACATGCAGGACACCTGGCTCGTCACGGCCACCGGCGGTGTGCCGCTCTCGCGGCTGCCCATGAAGATTTATCTCTGGGAGCCCTGAGGCGTCCCTGGCCGCGACCCCTCCCGGCCGGCATAGCCGGCCTCCGGGGCCGCTCGCGCCAGGAACGCCTCAGAGCGCGTCTAGTTGTTGTGACACGTGCAGACCGGCCCGCTGACGAGCGTGACGTCGTGGCGCACGCCCCCGACGAAGCGCCAGGTGAACGTCGCGCCGCGCTTCAGCGAGACCCGTTCGGTACCGTAGCGGTAGTCGCCGACCCAGGTGGATGTCGTGTCCTTCGCGACCTTCCCCTGCGGCGCGCGCGGAAGCGGCATGGTGAACGGCGGCGGCAGGGACGGGCTGCCACGGTCGATTGTGAGCGCAGGCACCGGCGAGCAGCCGCTCACCTCGCCGGGCGCGGGGTAGAGGATCATGATCCCCATCGCACGCGTGTGGGGCACGTCGTTGTCGTAGACGGCGGCAAGCCGGAGCTTCTGGCCCGCCGCCACGGGGATCCCCTCGGCGCTCGTGAACGACGACATCTTCGCCGGGCCGGGCTCGTGCAGCAGCGGCTTCGGCTGCGGGCCACCCCAGGTCGGCTCGGAGACGAACGGGGTCGTGGCGCAGGTTGCGTTGCGAAGCTCGAGCCGGATTGTGCCGCCGTGCATGTGGCCGCCGCCGGCGACGATGCGTCCGCTGCGCGGCATCGTGAAGTCGGCCGTCTTCGTGAACGTGGAGAACGGCGGGCCCGTGCCCGGGACGTCGAAGACCGGGTCGGGCCCGGCGCAGTTGCGCACATCGAGCCAGACAGGCGTGACAGGGACGAGCGACTCGCCCGTCACGTAGCGCACCGTGTAGCGGACGTAGCCGTTCAGCTCCGAGCGCCTGTGATTCGTCAGCATGTAGACCATGCCCTAGCCGTCCGAGCCCCTGTTCGCGTAGCCGTAGCCCGGTGGCAGGCGCAGCGCGTAGCGCTCCTCGCCGAGCGCGAAGAAGCGCTCCGCGGGGCTGCCGCAGGTGAAGTCGCGCCCCGGGAAGCGGGCGAAGACGACGTGGTGGGGCATGATCTCGTCGTCGCCGTGGACGGTACCCGATCCGTCCACGACGTCCACGTCCTGCCGACGACGTAGCCGTCCACGCTGGGCGAGGGGACGAGCAGCGTGCCCTGGGAGACGCCGTAGCCGGGAACCGTGATCTGCTGCGAGCGGAGAACGAGCGTCTGCTCGCCCGCGAGCGCGGACGCGGGCAGCGCGAACGCCGCGAGGATGAAGGCGAGTCCGGCGAGAGCGCACGGCGCCGGAGTCTACGGGCGGCGGGTCGCTACCATCTGAGTCGTGAGCTGGCCCTGGATCGCGCTGCTCGCCCTCGCCGCCGTCGTGCTCGTCGCCGCAGAGTGGCCGCGGGTGAGCGTGCGCGTCGGCGCCGATGCGCGGCGCGCACGCGAGCGCCGGCGGCGCAAGGCACAGCTGAAGCTGGTCAGCGGCGAGAACGCGGATTTCATCGCGAGCGTGCAGCGCGACCTCGAAAAGCTGCCGACGATCGACGAGAACGACCGCGTCTGACGGCTAGCGGACTGTGAAAGTCGTCCGCAGGACGCGCGTGTTCGGCAGGATCGCCGCCACGTTCTCCATGTTACGGCTCTCCTGGACGTCGGAAACCCGGACGACGAGCTTGTGGCGCCTGCGCGCGAGCCCTCCGGTCGCGAGCCTCACCGTTCCGTCCCGCGCAAGCTTCGCGGGCCACTCCTTGCCGTCCACCTCCACCGCGAGCGAGCGCGCGTAGACGCCGGAGCCCGAGTCGGTGATACGCAGGACGAGCGGCGCGCGCCTCACGATGCTCCGCCCGGCGAGCGTCACCGACGGCGGCGTCGTGTCGTCGACCCAGAAGCGGAACGTGAAGCTGCCGGCGCGGGCGCCGTCGAAGACGACGTCGTAGGCGCCCCGCAAGGGCTCGAGCGCGCCCGCCGCGAGCACGGCCTCCTGGAAGCTGCGGAGGTACGGGTTGAGATCGACGGGCAGCGCGGAATAGCCGAGCAGGCGGTTCTCGTCTCCGGCCCGGACGATCCGCGGCTCGACCTTCGCGCCCGGGCCGAGGCGCGTGATCACGACGCCGAAGTTCGCGACGGATCGGTCGAGGGTGACCCGGAAGACCTGCTCGGGCCCCGAGAGGGCGGAGTCGAACCCGGCGCGATCCGGGTAGCGGTAGCGATCGACGAGCGCGGGCCGGCCCCGCGTGTCGCCGCGGTACAGGCCGGGCGCGGCAAGACGCGTCACCTTCGCCTCGGAGAGCCGTGGGGCCGCGACGAGGAGCCAGTACGGAATCCGCCGGCTCTCCCCGGCGCGCGTCAGCACGACGAAGCCGGTGGCGTCCCCCTCCTTCGCGTCGCCGGCGACCGCCGCCGTGACGGTGAGCGAGCCGGGCACCGTGACGGCCGGCGGAGCCGAAACAGTCGAGCCGGCGGGCCGGCTCTCGACCGTGACCGTCCATTCGCCGGCTCCGCCGCCCGCGTCGCTCAGCTCCACCGATTGCATGGCGCTCCCGCCACGGCGCAGCAGCCCGAACGAGATGCCGGTCGGCGCGGCGAAGACGAGCGGGCGATCGGCTCGGGTGAGCGCGATCACACCACCCCCCTCACGTGTTGCGGGCACCTCGACGGTTCGCGCGTCGTCCGTGTAGGCCGGGGTGCCGGTCTGGGCGAGCGCCGACTTGACCTGCTCCACGGTCCAGCCTGGATGGCGCTGGAGCAGGAGCGCGGCCGCGCCGGCGACGTGCGGCGCCGCCATGCTCGTGCCGGAGAGCTGTGTCCAGCCGCCCCCGGTGACCGCCGAGAAGATGCCCGACCCGGGCGCGCTCACGTCGGGCTTGAGCCGGAGCGAGACCGGTGTCGGCCCGGCCGACGAGAAGCCCGAGACGACGCCGGGCGTGCCGAAGCGCGAGGTCGAGACGGAGGCGACCGTGATCGCCTTCGCCGACGTTCCGGGCGAGCTGATCGAGCCGGCCCCGAACTCGCCGAAGTCGTTTCCGGCGGCAGCGACGGGGACGACACCCGCGTCGGCCGCCGCGTCGAGCGCGAGCGCGACGATGTCGCGTGACGGCTCGATCTCGGCCTCGCCGATCGAGAGGTTGATCACATCCATGCCATCCGCGACCGCTGCCTCGATCGCGGCGACGAGCTCTGGGGAGTTACCGTCGAGCCCGACGCCGCTGTCGGTCGGGACCGTGAGCGCCTTGTAGTTACCGAGGTAGGCCCTCGGCGCGACGCCTGAGACGACCACGCCGCGGGCGCTGACCGTCCCGGCGTTCCCGGCCGCGATGCCGGCGACATGGGTGCCGTGCTCGGAGTTCCCGGACTCGAACGGCTTGCGCTCCGCCTCGCGGCCGGCCGGTGCGAATACCCGCGCCGCGATCACCTTCGCCGTCGTGTAGGCGACCTGGCCCTTCGGGAAACCCGCGGGCATCGTGTAGCCGGCCGCGTCGAAGAAGGGGTGAGTCTGGTCGACCCCCTGGTCGATGATCGCGATCTTCATCCCGTTTCCGGCGGTGTCGAGGGACGGGCCCCAGAGCGCCGGCGCACCGATCTGCTGCGGGCTGCGGTCGAGGAGCGCGTGGTAGCGCACGCTCGGGTAGACGGCCTGCACGCCTGGAAGCCGGGCGAGGCGCGCGAGCTGCCGGGCGGGCACGACGACGGCGAGCCCGTTGGCGACGATCCGGTAGCGGCGGCGGACCGTCGCGCCCGGTACTTCCTCGGCGATCCTGCCCTCGAGACGGCGCTGCTCCGAGGCGAGGCCGTCGAGGTACGAGACGCTCGCAGGCGTCCACAGCCGCAGGCGCGGTGAACGCGAGAAGAGCGTGCGACCCGGATGTGCCTGCGCGAGCGGCGGCGCGTCGAGCGTCACGACGACCTCGACGAGCGGTCCCGCTCCGTCCGGCCGCGGCTGCGCAGGCCCCGCGAGCAGCAGGAGAGCTACGACGACGAGCAGACCCCGTTTCACGATGGCCATCGTATGAGGTGAGACGTCCGATCCGGGCCGAAGGCTGCGGCTAGAATGATCGCCGCCCGCGGATGTGGCGGAATTGGTAGACGCGCACGGTTCAGGTCCGTGTGCCCTTAGGGGCGTGGAGGTTCAAGTCCTCTCATCCGCATCTTCGCTCGCCCTGGCCGGCGGGCTCCCGCCTCGCGCCGCTACGCGAGCGCCGCGAGCACGTCGTCCGAGTGCTCGTTGGGCTTCACCTTGCGCATCACCTTCGCCACCGTACCGTCGGGCGCGATCACGAAGGTCGAGCGCTCGATGCCCATGTACTTCTTGCCGAGCATGCTCTTCTCGACCCACACGCCGTAGGCCTCGGCGACCTCGTGGCCCGCGTCGGCGAGGAGCGGGAACGGCAGCCCGTACTTCTGCTTGAACTTGACGTGCGAGGCGACGCCGTCGGGGCTGACGCCGAGCACGACCGCGCCGCGCCGCTCGAACTCGCCCCAGGAGTCGCGGATGCCGCAGGCTTGCGCGGTGCACCCGGGAGTGTCGTCCTTGGGGTAGAAGTAGAGGACGACGGGCTTCCCACGCAGGGACGCGAGTGAGATCGTCTCGCCCGTGTCGCTCGTCAGCGAGAAATCGGGAGCAGGCTTGCCTTCTTCGACCACGTCATCGTCTCCTCTGTCGGTTCTTGACCGATGGTAGCCGCGCACGCCGCCCTCGCTGTCGCGGTGCTGGCCGCCTGCGGGGTCGCTGCCGCGATGGGCGGAGTCGCGTACCGCCGGCGGGGTGCCGCGGGCGGGGCCGTCGCCCACCTGCTCGCACTCGCGCAGACGCTGCTGGTTGCGCAGGCGGGCCTGGGCCTGCTGCTGCTCTCGGGCGACCACCGGGCCCCCGACCGGCTGCACTACGTCTACGGCGGCCTCGCGCTCGGCGCCGTGCTGTCCCCGTGGTTCTACGCTCCGCCCGCGGGCCCGAAACGGCTGCTCTGGTTCTCCGGCGCCTGCCTGCTCGCAGGAGCGCTGGCCGCCCGCGCGTACATGACAGGGTCATGAAGCGCCTCTTCTCACGCCTGAACCCGACCGTGCGGGGCTTCCTGCTGATCGCGGCCGTCGCGCTCGTGATCGTCCTCCTCTCGCTCGACTCGACGCTTGCGGCCCTCTACGCGCTCGTCTCGATCGCGTTCTTCCTCGCGGTCGCGTTCTTCGTCTTCCTCATGTGGAGGGAACGGCGGAGTGACATCGGCCGCTGGCCGGAGCGGGCGCGCTTCGTGTTCTACGGCGCCGCGCTGCTCGCCGTGGCCGACCTGGCGGTGTACTTCTGGCGTGGGGCGTCGGGGCCCGATGCCCTCGCGTTCTTCCTCGTGCTCGGCGTCTGCGTCTACGCCATGGTGCGCACGTGGCGGGGACAGCACACCTACGGCTAGCCGATTCTGACCGCGCCGCCGACGCGGAGCGTCGGCTCGCCCGGGTTCACCGGGTGCACGAGCCGGATCGTGAACCGGTAGTCGCCGCCCGCGAGCCTCCGCGCCGGTAGTTCGATCACGGTCGCGACCCCGGCCTTCGCGACCCCGCGGCGGGCGAGCGTCGTCGAGCCCTTCGGCAGCTTCTCGAGCCGCAGGTTGTAGACGCAGTCGAGGTCGCAGCGCAGCCGGACGCGGAACGGCTGCTTCTTGAGGGCCCGGCCGCTCGGGAAGACGAGCACCTCGGGCTGCGGCGAGAGCGCGAGCCCGGCGCAGCGTGCGATCGAGCCCCCGACGGCCGTGTCGAGCGACTGCCGCACGGCCGTCGCGCTCGCCTTCGACGTCCCGTCGGCGTAGTAGACGCCCGACTGCCACCCCGACAGCGCCGGCTCGTCGTGGCTGTGGAAGAAGAGCACGCCGGCGACGTTCGCCTGGCAGAACGAGAGCTCGAGCGCCCTCCGGTAGTACTCCGCCTGGGTCGCCTCGCTCACCGGCTTGGTCGTCGCCGGCTCGGCGCCGGTGTAGAGACTCGCCTTCTCGGCCGGGATCACCGACTCGACTCCGAACTCGTCGTAGAGGATCGGCAGCGTGGACCCGGGTTGCGCGGTTCCGTCGAACGCCTGCGCGAGCAGCGCGACGAGCTTCGAGTAGTCCGCGACCCCGATCGTGGTCGAGCGCGGATGGGCGAAGTCGGGCGACTGGCTCGAGCTGTCGGCGTAGGGATGGTGGGCGAAGGCGTCCATCACCGGCTCGGTCCGCCCGCTCGCGCGGTAGGCGAGGCCGAGATCCCTGATGAAGGCGGTCGGAGAGTGCGTGTCACGGCCGGTGCCGGGCCTGTCCACGCCGCGCGGGGCGAGCGCGCCGCCGTAGACCGTGACGGCCGGCGAGACCGCCTTGAGCGCGTCGTACGCGGTCGCCAGCAGCTCGAGGTATGCGGGGGCGGCGACGTCGGATCCGTCGGGGCCGAACTGCGGCAGCCAGAACCGGTTGAGGTTCGGCTCGTTGCCGACGATCACGTCGCGGAACGAGGGAAAGGCCCGCACGAGCGCGGCCGCGTAGCTCGCGAACTGCGTCAGCGCCTCCGGCGTCAACGGGGTCGTCCTCGACCCTGCGTTGTAGACGGAGACGTACACGCGGACGCCGTTCAGGCTGGCCGCCGCAGCGACGTTGCGCAGGATCTTCAGCTCGGCGGCGGTGGGGGCTTCGGCCCCGGGAACCCACGTGCTCGTGATCCGTACGGCGCGGAAGCCGGCGAGGCGAAGCAGGGACATGTTCGTCTTGGCCGTCACGAGGTCGGGCGAGCGGACGGCGTCCTCGGCGGCTCCGAGGGTCATCCCCGGCCCGCCGGCAACCGCAGCGGGAGCGAGGACGAGCACGAGCAGCGAGAAGGCTGCGGCCCATTTCATGGCAGATACGCTAGCCGTCATGCGGGACGAGCTCAGCGCGCAGCTCGCTGCGCTGCCGTCGAAGCCTGGCGTCTACCTCTTCCGCGACGGTGGCGGGGAGCTGCTCTACGTCGGCAAGGCCAAGTCGTTGCGCTCTCGGGTGCGCAGCTACTTTCGCGCGGGCGGCGACGCGCGCCTGGGCGCGGCGCAGCTCGTCGAGCGGATCGAGGAGATCGAGGCGATCGTGACGCAGAGCGAGGCCGAGGCGCTCCATCTCGAACAGAACCTCGTCAAGCGCCACCGCCCGCCGTTCAACGTGCGCCTGCGCGACGACAAGTCCTTTCCGTACATCGCGGTCACCGTCGCAGACGAGTACCCCCGGGTGATGTTCACGCGGGAGCGCCACCGGCGCGGGGTCGTCTACTTCGGGCCCTACGCGAACGCGAAGAAGGTGCGGGAGACGCTCGACGTCCTCAACCGGGTCTTCCAGTTCCGCCCCTGCGAGGGGCCGAAGCCCGGCCGGCATTCGGGCATCCCGTGCCTCGACTTCCACATCGAGCGCTGCACGGCGCCGTGCATCGGCGCGATCTCCCCCGAGGACTACGGCCGGATCGTGGAGGGCGTGATCGAGTTCCTGTCGGGCGAGACGCGGCCGATCGTGATGGAGCTGGAGCGGAGGATGAAGGAGGCGGCCTCCGCCGAGCGGTTCGAGGAGGCCGCCCGGCTGCGCAACCGCCTCTCCGCGATCGAGCACCTCGCCGAGCGGCAGGCGGCCGACCGGCGCGACGTCGGCGACGCGGACGTGATCGGGATCGCCGCGGCAGGCGACGTCGCGGCCGTCCAGCTCTTCCCGCTGCGCGGGGGCAAGCTGATCGACCGCCACGGCTTCCACCTCGAGAACGTGGCCGGGCAGGACACGTCCACGATCCTCGAGGCCTTCTGCCTCGAGTACTACGGCACGGTGCCGAGCATCCCGCCCGAGCTCGTCGTCCCGCGCGACGCTGGCGACGTCGGGCCGCTCGCCCAGTTCCTGTCCGAGCGGCGCGGGTCGCGTGTGGAGGTGCGCGTGCCGGCGCGCGGCGAGAAGCGGCGCCTCGCCGAGCTGGCCGCGCAGAACGCACAGCTCGCGCTCGAGTCCGAGTCCCTGCAGCGCGAGCAGCGGCGCGCCCGGCGTGTCGAGGCGCTCGAGGAGCTGCGCGAGGCGCTCAACCTCGAGAGCCTGCCGCTGCGGATCGAGTGCTTCGACATCTCCAACATCCAGGGGCAGGCGATCGTCGGCTCGATGGTGGTGTTCCAGGACGCGATGCCGAAGAAGGCCCACTACCGGACGTTCGCCCTGCGCGGGCAGGCCGGGCAGGACGACTTCGCTTCGATGGCGGAGGTCGTGTCGCGCCGCTTCAACCGGCTCGCCGCTGGCGTAGGCTCGTCCGACTACGACGAGAGCTTCGCCGCCGTCCCCAACCTCGTCGTGATCGACGGCGGGAAGGGTCAGCTCTCGGCGGCGCTCGAGGCGATGCGGGCGCACGACCTGCCGCGGGTTGCCGTGATCGCGCTCGCGAAGCGGATCGAGGAGGTCTTCGTGCCGGGCCGCCCGCAGGCGATCCTGCTCGACCGGCGCACCCCCGGGCTCCAGCTGCTGCAGCGCATCCGCGACGAGGCTCACCGCAAGGCGGTCGGCCTCCACCGCCGCAGGCGCGAGACCGCGTCGTTCGGCTCGATCTTCGACACGCTCGCCGGCGTCGGCCCCGCCCGGCGCCGCGCGCTGCTCGCCCACTTCGGCTCCGCCGAGCGCTTTCTCGCGGCGTCGCAGGAAGAGCTCGAGGGCGTTCCCGGTCTGCCTGCGAAGACCGCCCGGGCCGTCTACGCTCAACTGCACAAGACCGGAGGTGCCTGACCCGTGAGACGAATCGTCCTACCAGCCGTCCTCGTCATCCTCGCTCTCGCCGGTTGCGGCGGCGGGAGCACAGCCGACACGGTCACGACTGCGCCGGGGCCGCCGGCCAAGACCTACCCCCTCGAGCCCGCCGCCGGCGAGCTCCTCACGCGGTTCGTGGACGCCGCGGCGAAGGGCGACACCGGCGCGCTCTTCGGGATGCTCACAGCGCGGGCTCAGGCGGTCTACGGCCCGACGGCGGACGCGTTCGCGAAGACGGTCGGCAAGGAGCTGACCGACGGCGTCGGCGCGTTCCGGCGCGAGGGCGCGTTCGAGGTCGCGCTGTCCGTGCGGGCGACGCCGGAATGGGCCGTGGCGGTGATCGCAGGCAGCATCACGCACGAGGGTCAGACCGCCTACGGCGCGTACGGGCTGCCGGCGCGGAAGGAGGGGGGCGCCTGGAAGCTCGAGCTGGGCGGCAGCGTGGGCTTCAGCCCGATCTCTCCGGACGAGCAGCTGACGACCGACTCGACGCCGCAGATCGCAACCGAGCTGAGCGCGAACGAGCCGATTCTCGAGTTCGCGATCTGGGTCGACCGCACGGCGATCGAGTCGCAGGTTTCGGCGGATTCGCTGCTGATGAACGGCGAGGTGACGACGCCGATCCCACCGGGGCGGCACACGGCGGTGACGTTCGCAGCGACGGAGTCCAGTGCCGGAGTGAACGCCTTCTCGTTCACGTCGAAGTAGCTACGGCTCGCCGTCCGTCGCGTCGTGTGCCGCGACGGCGCGGCGGACGCGGAAGGTGCGCAGCGTCAGCAGGATCGCCGTGAAGCCGACGACGACGTTGACGGCCACGAGCGTCAGCTTCATGCCGACGCTGAAGGCGAGCAGCGCCGTCTCGGGCACCGCGCCCTTGAAGACGTAGACGATGAACGCCTGCTCGGTGCCGATCCCGGCGGGGCTGATCGGGACGAGGGTGGAGAGGCTCCCCGTGACCTGCACGAGCAGGATGTTGCGCAGCGACGGCTCGATGTCGAATGCGCGCAGGAAGAACGAGATCGCGACCAGACGGAGCGCCCAGTCGCAGGCCTGCCAGAACGCGACTCCGCGCAGGTAGCGCGGCCGGTCGCGCAGAACAGCCACGCCCTGGGAGACACGGGCGCGGAACTCCTGCACGCGGCGATGGATCCAGAAGGCTGCGACGAGCACCAGCAGGGCGAGGGCGGCGCCGATCGCCGCGGAGACGCGCGGGTGGTTCAGCAGCCAGGCGAAGTCGAAGCTCGGGAGGTCGGGGAGGACGTCGAGCGACGGCAGCACGCCCTGGGTGAGGGCCCACGCGAGCACCGCGCCGGCGGCGAGCGAGTCGAACACCGCCATCGCCACGAGGCTCGACGCGAGTGTCGTGTAGGTGCTGCCCGGGACGGCCCGGTGCGCGAGCATCAGCCTGACCGCGTCGCCGGTGCGGGCCGGCAGGATGGCGTTCACGCCGACGCCCGAGACGTAGGCGCCGAAGATCGACCGCCAGCGCACGTGCTGCTCCGGGTACGCGGCGGCGATCACATTGCGCCAGGCGCGGCTCGTGCAGGCGAGCTTGACGAGCTGAAGGGCGATCGCGACCGTGAGCGGCGCGAAGTCCACCGCCGCAAGCCGGTCGATGAAGACCTCGATCGCATCGAGGACTCGCTGCACGGGCTCAGGCTAACGCGAGCTCAGGGCCCGTCGGGCGCCATGAACGGGTAGCGGTAGTCCGTCGCAGGCACAAAGGTCTCCTTGACCGCGCGCGGGCTCACCCAGCGGATGAGGTTCCAGAGCGAGCCGGCCTTGTCGTTCGTGCCCGAGGCCCGCGCGCCGCCGAAGGGCTGCTGCCCGACGACCGCGCCCGTCGGCTTGTCGTTCAGGTAGAGGTTGCCGGCGGCGTAGCGGAGCGCCTGCTGCGCCTCGCCGAGCGCGTAGCGGTCGTCGGCGAAGATCGCACCGGTGAGCGCGTACGGGGCGGTGCGGTCGACGAGCGCGAGCGTCTCGTCCCACCGCTGCTCGTCGTAGACGTACGCGGTCACCACCGGGCCGAACAGCTCGTCGCGCAGCAGCCGGAAGTCGGGGTTGCGGGTCTCGATCACCGTCGGCTCGACGAAGTAACCCTCGGAGTCGTCACAGCCGCCGCCGACGAGCACGTCGCTCTCGGGGTCGGCGCGGGCCTCGGCAATCGCGTCGGTCTGGGTCCGGAAGGACGAGGAGTCGATCACGGCGCCCATGAAGTTCGTGAAGTCGGCGACGTCGCCCATCCGGATCTCGCTCACCTGGGCGGCGAGCAGCTCGCGCACCTCGGGCCAGAGGTTCGAGGGCGCGTAGACGCGCGAGCAGGCCGAGCACTTCTGGCCCTGGTACTCGAACGCGCCGCGGACGATCGCCGTCGCCACCGCCGCGGCGTCGGCGGACGGGTGAGCGACGATGAAGTCCTTGCCACCGGTCTCGCCGACGATGCGCGGGTAGTTGCGGTAGCGCTCGATGTTCGCGCCGACCGTCTTCCACATGCCGTGGAACACCGAGGTCGAGCCCGTGAAGTGGATGCCCGCCAGCTCGGCGCTCGCCAGGGCGGGGTTGCCGATCGAGGCGCCGGAGCCGTAGACGACGTTGATGACACCGTCGGGGAGGCCGGCGGCCTGCATGAGCTTCATGACGTAGTGCGCGGAGAGCGCGGATGTCGAGGCCGGCTTCCAGACGACGGTGTTGCCCATCAGCGCGGGGGAGGAGGAGAGGTTGCCGCCGATCGAGGTGAAGTTGAACGGGCTGACGGCGAAGACGAAGCCCTCGAGCGGCCGGTACTCCAGCCGGTTCCACACACCGGGCGAGGAGATGGGCTGCTCCTCGTAGATCCGAGTCATGAAGCCCGGGTTGAAGCGCCAGAAGTCGATCAGCTCGCACGCGGCGTCGATCTCCGCCTGGTGCACGGTCTTCGACTGGTTGAGCATCGTCGCGGCGTTGATCGTGGCGCGCCATGGCCCCGCGAGCAGCTCGGCGGCGCGCAGGAAGACGGCCGCACGCTCCTCCCAGGGGAGCTGCGCCCACTCGCGGTGCGCCTCGCGGGCGGCGGCGATAGCCTGCTGGACGTGCTCGACACCGCCTTTCGAGACGTCGGCGAGGACGTGGCCGCGGCGGTGCGGGACGACCGCCTCGAACGTCTCGTCGGTGTAGACGTCCTTGCCGCCGATCACGAGCGGGATCCGGATGCGCTCGCGGCCCATCTGCGCGAGACGCGCCTGGAGCTCGGTGCGCTCGGGCGAGCCGGGCACGTACTCCCGGACAGGCTCGTTCGTGGCCGGCGGCAGACGGGAGTGGCCGTGCGTGCTCATACGGGAGAGGATTGTAGATTCGAAACGATGCGCGCGACGCGGCATGCCTACGACGTCGCCGGCTGGGGCCGCGGCGAGCTGTGGCTGGCCGGTGGCCGCGTCGTCGAGCACGGCCTGCCGTCGCCGTCGCGTGTCCCCCAAGACCCCGTGCCGGAGGCCTCGCGCTGGATCGTCGAGCGCGTGACCGCCTACTTCTCCGGCGACCGCGTGACGTTCGCCGACGTCCCGCTCGACCTCGAGTGGTGCACGCCCTTCCAGCGCGCGCTCGCCGAGGCGTTGCGCGCTGTGCCGTGGGGCGAGGTCGTCACCTACGGCGAGCTGGCGGCCCTCGCCGGACGGCCGGGCGCCCCGCGTGCGGCCGGCGCCTTCTGTGCGGCAAACCGCTTCGCGCTCTTCCTGCCGTGCCACCGTGTCGTCGCCGCAGGCGGGATCGGCGGCTACGGCTCGAGCGGCGTCGAGCTCAAGCGGCGCCTGCTGGGCCTCGAGCATGTCGCTCTCTGAGGAGCTCCGCAACGAGCTCGCCGCGATCGCGCCGAAGCGGGATTGCGACCGGCTCGCCGAGCTGTCGGCGCTCTTCCACACCGCCGGGAGCCTCCACCTGCGCGGGCGCGGCGAGCTCGCGGTCCACCTCGACGTCGGCAGCTCCGCGGTCGCACGCCGGGCCTTCTCGATCCTGCGGGAGCTCGGCATCCGCTCCGAGGTTCGGACCTACCGGCAGCGGGCGTTCGCGCAGCCGACCAGGTACCAGCTCCACGTCGCAGGCGACGCGCGCGCCCTGCAGGTGCTGCACGAGGCGGGCGTGCTCGACGTCCGGCTGGCACCGCTCGAGCGGCCGCCGAAGCGCGTCGTCGCCCGGTCCTGCTGCCGCGGGGCGTACCTGCGCGGGGCGCTCCTGGGCGGCGGCTCGATCTCCGCGCCGCGCTCGCCGCACCTCGAGCTGCGGAGCGCCTCCACGGCCGGCGCCGACTTCACAGCGTCGGTCGCGGCGGCGGAAGGCGTACGTCTCGCGGTACGCGATCGCGGCCGCCACGCGATCGCGTACGCAAAGGGAGCCGACGCGATCGAGGGGCTGCTCGCCGCGGCGGGCGCGGTCGACACGGTGCTCGCGCTCGAGGAGCGATCGGTCGTCACGGCGACGCGCGCCGAGGCGAACCGGCTCGCGAACGCCGATCACGCCAATCTCGTCCGCACGGGCCGGGCGGCGCAATCCCAGCTCGAGGCGGTGCGCCGGCTGCGGGACGCCGGCAGGCTCGCCGATCTGCCGGACAGGCTGCGCGAGGCCGCGGAGCTCCGCCTGCGCCACCCGACCCGCTCGCTGCGCGAGCTGGGGGAGCGCTGCACGCCGCCCGCGACGAAGGCGGCGCTGCACCGGCGGCTCGAGCGGTTGAAACGGCTTGCCGAGAGCTGATCCGGCCCGCTTCAGGGTCATTTGCAAAGCCGATGTATTCGCGTTGCTCGTGTTGCATACTCCCGCTCACGGCGGGCCCGCACTCGTCCGGCGAGGGATTCGACCCCGTCCCGCGCCGGAGCTCCGAGTTCGGTGGCACGGAGGGGGAGATCGTCCTCGGAGCTCTCCCTCCGCCCCGCCCTTCGACGAACGGGTTGCCTGCGGTATCTCCGCACGAAGCTCGGGGGCCTGTACGGAGTCCCCTGCGATCTCCCCGGGCTAGACTCGCGGACGGAATAGAGGCGACGACAGGAGCGGCATGGCGATTCGAGTCGGCATCAACGGTTTCGGGCGCATCGGGAGGAACTTCTTCCGCGCCCAGATGGAGCGCAAGGCTGATATCCAGATCGTGGCGATCAACGACCTCGGCGACGCGGCGACGATGGCCCATCTGCTCAAGTACGACTCCCTGCTGGGCCCGTTCCCGGGCGGGGTCGAGCTCGGTGACGGCGTGATCCGCGCCGGCGGCGAGGAGCTGAAGGTGCTGGCCGAGCGGGATCCGGCCGCACTGCCGTGGGGCGAGCTCGGCGTGGATGTCGTGCTCGAGTCGACGGGCTTCTTCACGAAGCGCGACGGGGCGCAGAAGCACCTCGATGCGGGCGCGAAGAAAGTCGTCATCTCGGCGCCCGCGAGCGAGCCGGACATCACGATTGTGCTCGGCGTCAACGACGGCGCCTACGACAAGGCAGCGCACCACATCGTCTCGAACGCCTCCTGCACGACGAACTGCATCGCGCCGCTCGCCAAGGTGCTGCACGAGCTGGCGACGATCGAGTCGGGCTTCATGACGACGATCCACGCCTACACGAACGACCAGAGCATCCTCGACCTGCCGCACAAGGACCTGCGGCGCGCCCGGGCGGCCGCGATCAACCTGATCCCGACGTCGACCGGCGCCGCGAAGGCGATCGGCCTCGTGCTGCCGGACCTCAAGGGCAAGGTGGACGGGGTCGCCGTGCGCGCGCCGGTGCCGACAGGCTCGCTCACAGACTTCGTCGTCACGCTCGCCCGCGAGGTGAACGTCGAGGAGATCAACGCCGCCTACTGGGCCGCCGCCGCAGGCCCGCTCGCGGGGATCCTCCAGTACACCGAGGACCCGATCGTCTCGACCGACATCAACGGCTCGGCCTACTCGTGCATCTTCGACTCCGACCTGACGATGGCGCACGGGAAGACGGCGAAGGTGTTCGGCTGGTACGACAATGAGTGGGGCTACAGCTGCCGGCTCGTCGACCTGATCGCACGGCTGCTCTAGTGCGCAGGCCGCGCTCGGTCCGGGACGCCACCGTCGCAGGGAAGCGCGTGCTCGTGCGCGCCGACCTCAACGTCCCGCTCGAGGACGGCCGGGTCGCAGACGACACGCGCATCCGGGCGGCCCTGCCGACGCTCGAGCTGCTGCTCGAGCGAGGCGCCGCCGAGATCGCGGTGTGCTCGCACCTCGGCCGCCCGAAGGGACCGGACCCGGCGTTTGCGATCGCACCCGTCGCGGCGCGCCTGCGCGAGCTGGTCCCCGACATGCGCGTGCGCGTGCTCGAGAACACACGCTTCAACCCCGGCGAGACGAAGAACGACGCCGGGTTCGCACGCGAGCTGGCGAGCGAGATGGACGTCTACGTGAACGACGCCTTCGGCTCCGCGCACCGGGCGCACTCCTCGACCGTCGGCGTCGCCGAGCTGCTGCCCGCGTACGCGGGCCTGCTCCTCGAGCAGGAGCTCGAGATGCTGGGCCGCCTGCTCGGCGAGGTCGAGCGGCCGTTCGTGCTCGTCGCCGGCGGGGCGAAGGTGGAGGACAAGCTCGCCGTCCTGCAGCACCTCGGTGGCCGGGCCGACACCGTGCTCGTCGGCGGCAAGATGGCGGCGGAGCTTGCTGCGCAAGCTCCGCTAGAAGGGGTGGACCTCGAGCTTCCGGTGGACGTCGTCGCGGCCGCGGCGTTCGAGCCCGGCGCGGAGTCCGTCGTGGCTCCTGCCGCGGCGGTTCCGGACGGGTGGCTCGGACTCGACATCGGGCCGGAGACGCGCGAGCGCTTCGGCGCCCTGATTCGCGGCGCGAAGACGGTCTTCTGGAACGGGCCGATGGGGGTCTTCGAGTGGCCCGCCTTCGCGGCGGGGACGAAGGCGGTGGCGCAGGCCGTGGCGGACGTCGACGGCTACACGGTCGTCGGCGGCGGCGACTCGGTGCGCGCGCTGCACGAGCTCGGGCTCGCCGACCGCGTCTCGTGGGTCTCGACCGGCGGCGGGGCGTCGCTGGAGCTGCTCGAGGGCAAGGAGCTGCCCGGCGTGGCGGCGATCCCGGAGGCCTGAACGATGCTCATCGCCGGCAACTGGAAGCTGTTCAAGGGCCCCGCCGAAACGCGGGCCTTCCTCGCCGCGTTCGACCCGCCGGCCGGCGTGGACGTCGTGCTCTGCCCGCCGTACGTCTCGCTCGCCGCGGCCGTCGAGAGCGGGCTGACGATCTACGCCCAGAACGTCCACTGGGCGGCAGAGGGGGCGTTCACCGGCGAGATCTCGGCCGCGATGCTGCTCGAGCTGGGCGTCACGGGGGCACTCGTCGGCCACTCCGAGCGCCGGCAGTACTTCGGAGAGACCGACGAGACCGTGCGCCTGCGCTGCGAGGCGGCGCTCGAGGCCGGGCTCGGCGTCATCGCCTGCGTCGGCGAGCTCGAGGCCGAGCGCGAGGCGGGGGAGACCGAAGCCGTGCTGGCCCGCCAGGTCGCCGTGCTGCCGCGCCACGAGCGGCTCGTGATCGCGTACGAGCCGGTGTGGGCGATCGGCACCGGCAAGACGGCGACGCCGGAGATGGCCCAGGAGGCGCATGCCTTCATCAAGTCCCTGCACGGGGCGCCGGTGCTCTACGGTGGCTCGGCGAAGCCGGAGAACGCCGCCGACCTGCTCGCACAGGCGGACGTGGACGGCGCGCTCGTGGGCGGAGCCTCTCTCGACCCCGACTCCTTCGCGGCGATTTGCCGGGCAGCGGCCTCCCTCTTGTAGCGCTCGTCGTGCTCGACGGCTGGGGCTGCGCGCCGCCGGGACCGGGAAACGCCGTCGCGCTGGCCCGGACTCCCGTCTTCGATCGGCTGTGGGCCGAGTTCCCGCACACGACGCTCAGGGCCTCGGGCGAGGCCGTGGGCCTGCCGGCAGGCCAGATGGGCAACTCCGAGGTGGGGCACCTGACGATCGGCTCGGGACGCATCCTGTTCCAGGACTTGCAGCGCGTGAATCTCGCGATCCGCGACGGCTCTTTCTTCGAGAATCCGGCTCTCCTGGGCGTGTTCCGGCGCGCGCGCGAGCAGGGCGGCGACGTCCACCTGCTCGGGCTCGTCTCCTACGGCGGCGTACACTCCCACCTCGACCACCTGCGCGCGCTGCTCGAGCTGGCGAGCCGCGAGGGGATGGCCGACCGCACATGGATCCACGCGTTCACCGACGGCCGCGACGTCTCGCCGCACGCCGCCGCCGCCGACCTGGCGGAGCTTCCCGCCGGCCGGATCGCCACCGTCTGCGGACGCTACTACGCCATGGACCGCGATCGCCGCTGGGAGCGGACAGATCGCGCCTTCGGCGCGATCTGTTCAGGCGAGGGAAGCAGTGCTGCTGACCCCGTCGGCGCCGTGCGGGCCAGTTACGCCTTCGGCATCACGGATGAGTTCATCGAGCCCGTGGTTCTCAGCGGCCGTCCACGCCTCAAGGCGGGGACGGACGCCGTGCTCTTCTTCAACTTCCGCCCCGACCGCGGCCGCCAGCTCTCCGAGCGCCTGCTCGAGTCCGGATACGACCTCACGACGATGACGCGCTACCGGGAGGACTTCGACTGCCCGGTCGCCTTCGCCGAGCAGGTCGTGACTCACACCCTCGCCGAGACCCTCGCCGCCGCAGGCGCCCGCCAGCTGCATGCGGCGGAGACGGAGAAGTACGCGCACGTGAGCTACTTCTTCGACGGCGGCGTCGAGGAGGCGTGGCCCGGCGAGGAGCGCATCCTCGTCCCCTCGCCGCGCGACGTGCCGAGCTACGACCTGAAGCCGGAGATGTCGGCGCGCGAGCTCGCACGCCGCTTCTGCGCCGAGATCGGCGACGACTATCGCTTCGCGATCGTCAACTTCGCAAACCCCGACATGGTCGGCCACACCGGCTCCATCCCGGCCGTGACAGAGGCGATCGAGGTCGTGGACGAGTGCCTCGGTACGGTCGTGGACGCCGTGACGCGCCTGGGCGGCGCGTGCCTGCTCACGGCCGACCACGGAAATGCCGAAAAGATGCTGGAGGACGACGGCATGAGCCCCCATACCGCCCACACGACGAACTCCGTGCCGCTGATCCTGACGGCACGCGGCTTCGTCCTGGAGGAGGGCGGCGAGCTGTCGGATCTCGCCCCGACCGTCCTCGCGCTCCTCGGTTTGGACACACCGTCCGAGATGACCGGGGCGGCTTTGGCAATCCCGTCCACCACCTAGCTATACTCGGGCCAGTTGTCGCTTCCGCAGCCTGATCTCGGCGTTCTGCGCAAGGCACAGAGGGGCGACGAGCGCGCCTTTGCGCTGATCGTCCGCGCGTACGAGGTGCCGATCTTCAACTACGTGCTGCGGCTCGTCGGCGACCGGTCGCTCGCCGAGGATCTGACGCAGGAGGTCTTCCTCCGCGTCTACCAGGGGCTGCCGGGCTTCTCGCTGCGCTCCCGCTTCACGACGTGGCTCTTCCAGGTGACGAAGAACCGGGTGCTCGACGAGCTGCGCGCGCTCGAGCGCCGGCCCCGGGCCGTCATGTCGCTGGAGGACGCGCCGCCGCTCGAGGTGCTGGACGCGCCGTTCGAGCGCGGGGAGACGATGGACGCCATCTGGCGCGCGGTCGGGCAGCTCACCGTCGACCTCAAGATGGCGCTGCTCCTGCGCGACGTCGTCGGCCTGTCGTACACCGAGATCGCCGACTCGCTCGAGATCACCCTGGCGACCGTCAAGTGGCGGATCTACAAGGCGCGGGAAGAGGTCCAGCTCGCGCTCGGCCGCGAGGGCATCACCGTCGGCTCGCAGGCCGAGCCGGCCGAGTCGCGCTAGCCGCCGGCCCCCAGCCCGGGGGCGACGTCGCGACTCCAGCGGTCCATCGCCGCGATCACCGGCTCGAGCGCGAGGCCGGCCGGCGTGAGCGCGTACTCGACCCGGGGCGGGATCTCCGAGTACTGCGTGCGTGTGACGAGGCCGGACTCCTCGAGCTCCGTCAGTCGCTTGCTCAGCACCTTGTCCGCGATGCCCGTGACTGCGCCGTGCAGCTCGGAGTAGCGCGCGGGTCCCGAGAGCAGAACGGTGACGATCTGTGCCGTCCACTTGTGCCCGAACAGGCGGCAGGCCGCACAGCCGGGCGAGTATGTGTGGCGCGCGCCGCCCCGCGTCGGCGCGCGCAGCGGTGTCGGCGTGGTGACTATCGCGTCACCGTGATCGCGAGGCGGATCGCAGGCAGCCGGTAGCCGAGTGCGAGCCCGGGCGCGTCCTGCCTGAAGCTGAGCATGGGCACCTGCTCGAGCCATGTGTCGGCCGCCTTGCCCTTGTAGAGAGCGGGGTAGAGGTCAATCAGGTGCGTGCCGGGCGCTCCCGTGGCGACCATGTTCATCGTCACGTCGCCCTTGCTGTAGAAGCCGCACGCGTAGCCGACGTAGCCGTTGTCGTAGGTGACCGCGAACGTGTTGTCGAGCTCGGTCCAACCGATGCCCTTGAGGTGGATCGTGAACACCTCACCCGCCCTCACCGTCGTGGAGCTGAGCGAGACGAGGCTGCGCTCGACATAGTAGGGAACCTGCGCCTTGATCGAGCCGTTCTGCACGAAGAGCACGGCGTGCCAGCCGCCGAGGTGATCGGGGATCGTGATCGACGTCGCGAGCTTCCCGGTTGCATCCGCCGTCCCGCCTCCGAGCGGGAGCGAGACGAGCGTCCAGCCGCTCGTCGTCGCGCGCGTTCCCTGCGCGGTCGCCCAGCGCACGTCGACGCTCGCGTCGGGAGTGAGCCCCGCGGCCTGGACGTCGACCTTGGAGAGGATCGGGCCGCCCTGCGAAGAGAGGCTCGCCGTCGCCCCACCGGGCGCCAAGGTCGTCAGCGTCGTTCTGGCGTCGACCGTCGGCGCCGCCTTCTCGGGCCAGTCCACGCGCGCCGGCGGCGGCCCGCTGTCCCGGGTGACCGTGAAGGTCGTGCGGAACTTTCCGACGAACGAGACCGCCGACTGCTCGATGTCGAGGTACGGCACCGCCGCGCTCGCCGGAGCGACCTCGATCGCGTGCGTCCCGACGGGCCCGGCCGCCCGGATCTGAACTTCCGCAGTCCCGCGCGTGTTCGTCGCCGAGATGAAGCCCGTGTACCTGTTGTCGTAGAGGACGGCCGTCGTGCTCTGGTACGGATGCGAGCCGAGGCCCGTCACCTTGATCGTGATCGGTGAGCCGACCGGCCCCCGCTTCGGCGATAGGGTCACGCTGCGGACGATCATGAAGCCGCCCTTGGCGAGCTGGACGCCGTCCGCGACCGCGTAGAGCTCGTGGATTCCGCCGAAGTCGCGAGGCGCCTTCAGCGAGACGGCGAGCCTGCCGTCGGCGTCGGTCTTCGCGTGCCCGAGCACGACGCTCACCTGGTCGAGCTGGCGCCCGTAGTACTGGACGTTCTCCGGCGTGATGTCCAGCAGGTAGCTGGTGTTGGCCGTGTTCCAGACGAGGTCCACGTCGGTGTTGGCTGGGAGCTTCTCGGCGGCGAGCGCGAATGTCGTGCCGGCCTTGCCCCAGTCGGGCTTCGACCGAATGAGCTTGACGCCTTGCGACGCCGGCTTGGCCGGCGCCGCAAGAGGTCCGGGAAGCGAAGGCGCGCCGGCGAGAGCCGGTGCGGAGACCGGTCGCGGATCCGCGACCGCCGACGCAGGAAGGAGCAGCGCGGCTGCCAGGGCAGCGCCGGCGAGACCGGCGGCGAGCTTCAGCAGGCCAGCCGGATGCGAGCTCAATCCTGTCATCGTCGTGCCTCCGTTTCGGGTCGTAGGCCGCGCGCTAGAGCGCGGTTCTCTGACTCACGATGGTCAGCTGCTCCGGAGCGAGCGGGAACTCCTTGAAGATCGCCACCTCGCCCCGCTCCTTCATGGACTTCGTCTTGACGACGATCTCGTAGTTGACGACGCCCAGCGGGTAGTCCGGCGGGATATCCCAGCCGTAGTACCAGTTCCACGGAGCGACCAGCGGATCCTTTCCGTGCGGTCCGTACTTGAGCTTCAGATTGGGCTGGCCGGGGATCTTCAGATAGGCGTACTTCACGTCCGCCGCCTCGATGACCTTGCCGGTCTTGGCGTCGACCATGGTGATGTGCCAGACGATGCGCTCCTTGCGCGGGAAGAAGTTCGTGCGCGTACAGCTCGTGTTGGCCGAGCTGCCCCACACGCTCTCGCCCTTGCCCGAGGTCAGTGTCTCGACGTAGAACGCGACCTTGACGTTCTTCCCGGGCCAGGGGTTGGTCGGCCCCGGGACGGTCTGGCCGTAGGGGAGCGGCGGCGTCTCCGCGGCCGCGGCGGTGGCGGCGAAGGCGAGTATTGTGATCCCGGCCGCCAAGAGCATGAGCTTCTTCATGTCCAGTCCTCCTTGGTCAGTGCCTCACTTGACGGTGAATGTGCCGATCATCCCGGCGCCCGCGTGGCCCGAGACCGTGCAGAGGAACGTGAGCTGGCCGGGCTTCGGGACCGCTACGGTGAGTGTCTCTTTCTGGCCCGGATCGAGGTACTCCGTTCCCTTGCCACCGATCCGGAAGTCGTGCGGCACGTTGCCGTCGTTGACGACGTTGAAGACGACCGTCCCGCGTCGGACGACAGTCGTGCTCAGCTTGAAGCCCATGTCGAACATCGACACGGTGACGGTCGTTGTCTGGGGCGCCGGTACCGCATGTGCCGCCGCCGCTGCCTTCGCCTTCGCTGTCGCCTTTGCGCACGCCGCCTTCGCCTTCGCGGCCGTCGTGGAATTGGCCTTCACAGCCGCCGCCGCCTTCGCGCACGCCGCTTTCGCGGCGGCCTGCGCCGCGCCGTGTGTCGCCGGTCCCTGCGCGCCGTTCGACGCCGCGAGACCTGCGGCAGCGAACACCAGAGCGACGGCGACGACAGCAGCTGAGAGAGCACCGCGTGAGTGGATCCGCACGTCGCTCCTTTCCGCTAGTGGTTGCTGGGATCTTCAGAGATCCTTTCCGTAGGAGAGTGACTCTCAGACGCCCGGAAGCCATCCGGGAAGCCCGCAATCCTTGCCCGCACAAGTATTAGGTCGTCGTGCGCACAGACCCAGCCCGTCGGGTAGGCGGTGTGCCTGCCCGAATGGGTAGGTCAGCTCTGGCCCGCGGCGGGCGGCTCGAGCAGGCCGGACTTGATTGCGTAGGCGACGGCCTGCGTCCTGTTTCTGAGGTGAAGCTTGGCGAGGATGTTCTTCATGTGAAAGGCCGCCGTGCTGTCCGAGATGTGGAGAGCCGCGCCGATCTCGCGATTCGTGGCGCCTGCGGCCACGAGCTCGAGCACCTGCAGCTCCCGCGGGCTCAGGCCTTCATCGTCCTGCGGCTTCGCCCGCCCCTCGCGGGAGAGCCGCGCGAACTCGTCGAGGATCCTGGCGGCCAGGCTGGGGGAGAGCGGTGGCTCACCCGCCGCGATGCTGTCGAGGGTGCGTCCGAGCTCGGCCTCGGACATGTTCTTCAGCAGGTATCCCTCGGCGCCGCTCTTGATCGCCTCGAAGAGGCTCTCGTCGTCGTCGGAGACGGTGACCATGACGATCTTCACGTCAGGCAGCTCCGTCTTGATCAGACGCGTCGCCTCGAGGCCGGAGCAGCCGGGCATCGCGATGTCCATCAGGATCAGGTCGGGCCGGAGCTCGCGCGCCAGCTCGAGCGCCCGGAAGCCGTCGCCGGCCTGGCCGACGACGTCGACGTCCCACGCGCGCAGGAGGCTCTCGATTCCGGCGCGGAAGAGCGCGTGATCATCGGCCAGCAGAACCCGCATACCTCGTCTCCAAGTCACTCTCGAGCGGCAGCCGTACGGCCTGCCGCCGCCGCTTGAATTGGTTGCACACTCAAGTATGCCCTTCCGGGCGGCGCCGGCGGCGCGCCCCCGCTCTGAGCCGGGGCCGCGGCCTCAGGCGCCGTGCGCGAGCCGCGCGGCGCTCGAGTTCAGGGCGACCGGGACGCCGTACGTCGTGCTCGGCTTCAGCGTGACCGCGCTCGAGGTGGCGAAGGAACGGGGCAATCTCTACGTCGAGGGCAGCTGCACCGACGACGAGGACCTCGCGCGGGCCGGTCTCGAGCGGGCGCGAGGGCTGATGGCCTCGTCCGACTCGCATCCGGGCAACTCCTACATCACCCGCACGTGGCCGCCCCCGCCGGCACCGTCGAGAGAAGACCACCGGCTCGAGTGATCGTGCTGCGCTGCGAGCGCAAGTTTTCGCCAGCGTTTCTCTCTAGCAGGGTGTACGGCCACTCCCCGAAAGGAACTCGATGAAGCGCATCGCTCTGCTCGCCCTTCTCGTCGCGGCGGCTCTCCTGCCCGCGGCGGCGGAGGCAGCCACCCCCTGGAACGGCGTCGTGGTCACGACCGATGCGCACCGCGGCACCGCGGTCACCGCCTCGGCAGGCGGCCTCGTACGGACGCTGCGGCTCTCGCTCGGCGCGGCGCGCCTGCGCGCCGGCTACCGCATCTCCGTCAAAGCTCTGCCGCTCGCCGACGGCACGTTCGCCTCCCTGGGCGTGCGCGTCACGGGGCGGGCGACAAGCGCCCGTGTGCGTGGCGTCGTGGTCGGCTACCAGCGCAAGCTGGCGCGGACACTGGTCTCGGCCGGCGGCAGCGTCTTCGCCTACCGGGCAGGCGCCTCGAGGACGACGGCTGCGGTCTCGGAGCCTAAGCCCGGCGACAAGATCGTCGCCGAGGTCTCGCTCAAGGACGGGGGCAACCTCGTCGCGACGAGCATCTCCACCGTTGGGCATGCGGGAATGGTCGAGCTGGAGGGGATCTTCACGAAGCTCGACGGCGCGAGGCTCGAACTCGCCGCGGTCGAGCGCGGGCTCGTGTCGGTGGCCGTTCCCGCGGGGGTCACGCTGCCGGCATTGAAGCCCGGTGACGAGATCACAGTGATCGCCGAGATCGGCGCCGACGGCTCGTTCACACTCGTCAGCCTCGACGCGAAGGACAGCGATGGCAAGGGCGCCGACCTGTCGGATGACGGCGGCGAGGTCGAGGTGCAGGGAGCAATCACGTCTCTCTCGCCGCTGACCGTTGCCCCGAAGGAAGGTTCGCCCGTCTCGTGTGCCGTCCCGGCGGGGGTCTCGTTGGACGGCTTCGCGGTCGGCGATAAGGTCGAGCTGAAGTGCGACGTGACCCCTACAGGTCTCGTCTTGACGAAGCTCGAATCCGATAAGGAGACGATCGACGTAGGTTACGGCGAGCATGCCACCTCAGACGACGAGAACGGTAATGACGATGGTGAGAACGACTGAGACCGAGCCCTATGCCGGCTGAGCCGGCAGCGTCGCCCGGCCGCCTCCCTTTGGAGGCGGCCGGCGCACGCACGGGCGAGCTGTACGCCGAGCACAGCCGGATGGTGTACGGCCTCGCGCGGATGCTCCTGCGCGACCCCGTGGAGGCCGAAGATGCCGCACAACAGACGTTCCTCTCTGCCCACAAGAGCCTGCTCACCGGCACCGAGCCGCGCGATCCCGGAGCCTGGCTCGCGACGATCGCGCGCAACGAGTGCAGGGCGCGCAGCAAGGCGCGCATGCGCGAGCCGCTGCCGCTCGGCGGGGACGAGCCGGTGAGCACCAGCGGGCCGCACGAGGCGCTTGAGCTGCGGCTCGAGACCGAGGCGCTGCGGGCGGCCATCCTCGAGCTCCCGGCCAGGCAGCGCGAGGCCGTCGTGCTGCGCCATCTCTACGGGCTCGACTACCGCGAAGTCGGTGTGGCCCTCGGTCTGTCGCTGCCGGCGGTCGAGTCGGTCCTCTTCCGCGCCCGGCGCAGGCTTCAGATCCGCCTGAAGCCCGCCGCAGCAGCACTCACCGTCCCCCTGGCGGTGCAGGAGGGGCTCGCCCAGGCGCTACCAGGGTTTGCGACTGCGGCCTCGGGCGGGGGCGGCGTTGCAGCAGGCCTCGGCCTACTCGCCAAGCTCGGCGGCGCGCCGCTCGTGGCGAAGCTCGCGGCGGCGTCGGTCGCCGCGACGGTGGCGGGCACGGCCGCTGTGGCCACGACTCGGTCTCCATCCGCACCGCCTGCGCCTGTCTCAAACGGCTCGCCCGCGGCGGCGTCCCTCCCCGGCTCCGTTCCTTCGCAGGCCGGCAGGTTCGCTCCGGCGGCTGTGGTCGCGGCCGCTACCGGGCAGGAGGCTCAGAGAGACGACGGCGGGCAGGCCGCGGGCGACGTGCCGCGGGCCTCCGAGGACGGCTCGACCGGTCCCGGCGGCAAGGACGCGAAGCCGGAGAGCGACGGTGGCCGTTCGTCTACCTCGGAGCCGGGGGACTCCGGCGAGCCCGCCAAGAGCGAGGACGGCGACCGCTCGGGCACGCCGGCCGCGACGCACCCCTCGACGGACAGCGGGCCGGCCTCCGAGCCGGCTGGGGGCTCCGGCGGTGACGGGACGGACGGCGGCGGCGGTTCCTCCGACGGCGGCTCTGGTGACGGCTCGCAGGTTGCAGACGCGAGCTCTGCCGGCGACTCCGAGCCGCCCGAGGACACCGGCGGCGACTAGCGGCTACGCGCCGTGCGCGAGCCGCGCGGCCAGGCCTTCGGGCAAGCCCGCGGCGCGTATCTCGGCCTGCGTCAGCGCGACCGGGTATTCGACCCGCCGGAACGACGCGCGCCGGGCTTCGCTGTCGAGCAGGAGCCACGCCGCCCGCTGGTCGCCGTCGCGCGGCTGTCCGACCGAGCCTGGGTTGAGCAGCCAGCGTCCGTCGGCGAGATCGGCGTCGTGCCCGGCCGCCGCAGTCCCGCCCACCACACGCCTTCCCTCGAGGGAGAGCGCGAGCGGGAAGTGGCTGTGGCCGATCAGGACGAGCGGGGCCGATGTGACGGCGAACGAGGCACGAGCCTGCTCGGGGCCGAGCACGTACTCCCAGACCGGGTCGCGCGGGCTCGCGTGGTACAGCTCGACGCCGTCGGCCCGACCCGACGGTTGAAGGTGCGAGAGGAAGCCGCGTGCGTCGTCCGAGAGCTCGGCGCGGGTCCAGCGCACCGCGGCGCCGGCGTCACCCGCGAAGAGCGCGAGGTCGATCGTGCCGACGACGCCGAGGTCGTGGTTGCCGGCGAGGCCGAGCGAGGCCCGCTCTTGCACGAGCGCGCAGCACTCGTTCGGCCTGGGCCCGTAGCCCACGACGTCGCCGAGGCACCAGATCGCGTCCGCACGCTCCGCGTCGATCGCCGCCAGCACTGCTTGCAGAGCGTGCAGATTGCTATGAACATCGCTGATGACGGCTACGCGCATCGAGGAGCGGTGACGTCTAGGAGCTGGGCGACGGAGTCTCGGGGAGATCCTGAATCCCCTTGACGGTCGAGTACTTCGACCAGCCGTCCTGCATCGCGTCGATCAGCTCCTTCATGAACCGGGTCGACATGTTGACGCGGGAGACGACGACGCCGGGCACGTCGCCCTCTTCGACCTCGAAGTCGATCCGGGCGAAGGTGAGGGTGAACTCGTAGTCCGAGAAGCTGACGTTGGCGAAGTTCGCGTAGACGCCGGCCATGTGCTCCGGGTCGATGTGGATGTTGAGCCTGCGCTCCTCGCCTTCGTCCATGCGCCTACGATAGCGCCGATGAGCGCCCGGCCCGTACGGACACCGCGGGGCAGCCGTACGATGGGGCTGTGAGCCGCCCAACGGTCAGCCCGCGCCAGGTCGGGCTCGCGCTCGCCGCGTTCGGCGCCCTCGTGATCGTCGGCACGGTCGGCTTCGTGGTCGTTGCGGACGAGAGCGTGTTCGATGCGCTCTACCGCACCGTGATCACGGTGTACACGGCCGGACTCGTCTCCGTGCCGGATTCCACCGGTGAGCGGGCGCTCACTCTCGTGCTCGTCGTCTGGGGTGTGGCAGTCTTCCTGTACGTCTTCGGCCTCGTGATCGAGCTCACCGTCAGCGGCACGGTCAGCGGGGCCTGGGAGCAGCGCCGAATGTCACGACGTATGAACGAGCTCACCGACCACATCATCATCTGCGGCTACGGCCGGGTCGGCCGCCGGGCGGCGCTCGAGTTCCGGGCGACCGGGACGCCATACGTCGTGCTCGACTTCAGTGCGCCCGCGCTCGAGGTGGCGAAGGAACGAGGCGATCTCTACGTCGAGGGCAGCGGCACCGACGACGAGGACCTCACCCGGGCCGGTCTCGAGCGGGCGCGAGGGCTGATGGCCTCGTCCGACTCGGACACCGACAACCTCTACATCACCCTTTCTGCGCGGGCGGCGCGTCCCGACCTCTTCATCGTCGCGCGCGCGTCCGACGACGGCGCGGCGAAGAAGCTGCGCCTCGCTGGTGCAGACCGCGTCGTCCAGCCCTACTCGACGGCGGGTCAGGAGATGGCGAAGCTCGTGCTCAAGCCACAGGTCGCGGCGTTCCTGGAGATGCTGCTGAGCCACGGTGGGCCGGAGCTGTCGTTCGAGGAGATCGAGGTCGGCGAGGCGTGCGGGCATGTCGGCCAGACGATCCGGGCCCTGCGCGTCAGGCGCGACACCGGCGCTTTGATCGTCGGCCTGCGCCGGCGAGACGGCAGCTTCGACACGACGCCGTCGCCCGACACGGTGCTCGAGAACGGCGACGTGCTGATCGCGGTCGGCGCGGAATCGGACCTGCGGGCGCTCGAGCAGATGTTCGCCCCCAGTGAAGCCGTTGCCGGCTAGCGCCGTCGAGCGGCTCGCCTCCGCCCTCCAGCAGCTCGTTGGTTGCCCGGCCGAGCTCGAGCGGCCGAGCGACCCCGCGCACGGGGACTACGCGACGAACGCGGCGCTGTGGCTCGCGCCCGCGCGCAAGCGGGCGCCGCGCGAGCTCGCCGAGGAGCTCGCGCCCGGCGTGGCGGGCATCGCGGGCGTGGAGCGCGTCGAGGTAGCCGGGCCGGGCTTCCTCAACCTCTGGCTCGAGCCGGCCTGGTACGGCGACGCCCTGGTGGAGATGCTCGGCGCGGGAGACGGCTACGGCGGCGCCTCCGCGACGACGCGAGAGCGGATCCAGGTGGAGCTGGTCTCGGCCAACCCGACGGGGCCGATCACGGTTGCTTCGGCCCGGAACGGCGCCTACGGGGACGCGGTCGCCCGCCTGCTCGCCTTCGCAGGCCACGCGGTCGAGCGCGAGTACTACTACAACGACACCGGCCTCCAGATGGAGCGCTTCCGCGCCTCCGTCGAGGCCGTCCGGCGTGGCGAGGAGCCGCCCGAGGACGGCTACCGCGGGGCGTACATCAAGGAGCTGGCGGCCCTGCGCGGCGACCCGCTGCCGCCGATGCTGACGCTGATGGAGAGCACGCTCGAGCGCTTCCGCCTCCACTTCGACACGTGGGTGCGGCAGAGCGAGCTCGAAGTGGAGATCCCGGCCGTCCTCGAACGGCTCGACACCTACACGGCCGAGGGTGCCGTGTGGGCTCGCACGAGCGCCTACGGCGAGGAGAAGGACTGGGTCGTGATCAAGTCGGACGGCACACCCGGCTACTTCGCGGGCGACTGCGCGTACATGGCGCGCAAGCTCGCGCGCGGCTTCGACCGCCTGATCTACGTCCTCGGCGCCGATCACCACGGCTACGCCGGCCGCCTGAAGGCGCTCGCGGCCATGTTCGGCCGCGACCCCGACACCGTCGAGGTGCTGCTCTACCAGCTCGTCCACCTGACGCGGGGCGGCGAGCAGACGATGATGTCGAAGCGCCGCGGGGACGTCGTGTTCCTGGGCGAGTTCATGGACGAGATCGGCGTGGACGCGGCGCGCTGGTACCTCGTCAGCCGCGGTCACGACCAGACGATCGAGATCGACGTCGACCTCGCGGCCGAGAAGAGCCAGAAGAACCCGGTCTACTACGTCCAGTACGCCCACGCGCGGATCGCCGGCATCCTGCGCAACGCCGGCGGCGCGACGGCGTCCGCCGAGGTGCCGGCGGGCCTGGCCGCCGAGGAGCGGGAGCTGGTCAAGCGGCTCGCCGAATTCCCCGGCGTCGTGGCCGAGGCGACGGAGCGGCGGGCGCCGCACGCGATCCCTACGTACGCGATCCGCGTCGCCGACGACTTCCACCGCTTCTACCACGAGCACAAGGTGCTCGGCAGCGAGGCGGAGTCGTTCCGGCTCGGGCTCTGCCAGGCGACCCGCTCGGTGATCGCGCGCTGCCTCGACCTGATCGGGGTCGAAGCGCCGAACCGCATGTGACCCGAGCGGACGTCGAGGACGGAGCGGGCTGCCCGCCGCTCCGTGCCCGGCACTGTGATCTTCACGGTACCCGGTACCGGTGTCTTGACAACCGCGAGGCGTAGGATCGAGCGGGTGCGCTGGAACCTCTCCGTCGCGGGGCTCGCGGCCTCGTGGGGCTTCATCTCGGTGATCGTCGCCGGCGTCGACCTCGACGCCTCGGTGCTCGTCTTCTTCCGCCTCGCGCTCGCCGCTCTCGCGATCGGGACGGCCGCGGCGGCGCTCGGGCGAGCCGACCTGATCCGGCTCCCGGAGCGGCCGCTGCGCCTGCTCGTCGTCGGCGTCGTGCTCGCCGCTCACTGGTTCCTCTTCTTCGAGACGATCAAGCTCTCGTCGGTCGCCGTGGCGCTGCTCACGGTCTACACGGCGCCGGTCTTCCTCTCGCTGCTCGCGCCGGTCTTCCTGCCGGAGAGCCGCAGCCGCATCGCTCTCGCGGCGCTCCTGCCGGCAGGCGCCGGGATCGCGTTCATCGCGCTCGCCGGCGAGGGAGGGAAGCACGCGCGGCCGCTCGCAGTCGCGTCCGGGCTCGGGGCGGCGATCACGTACGCCGCCCTCGTGATCGCCACCAAGCGACTGACGAGACGGCTGCCGTCGGCGACGATCGCCTTCTGGAGCTACGTCGTCGCCGCGGCGACGCTCGCGCCCTTCCTGCTGACGGCCCCGCGCGTCCTGCCGGAGAGCGGAGTGGACGCGCTCTACGTCGTCTGCCTCGGGGTCGTCTTCACGGGCCTCTCGTACTTCGTCTACGTCTCGCTGCTGCGTCGCGTGACGGCGCAGGCGATCGGCGTCCTCGCCTTCCTCGAGCCGGTCTCCGCTGCGCTGCTTGCCTGGGCGATCCTCGGCCAGGCGCTCGGCTGGCAGGTCGCGGTGGGCGGCGCGCTCGTCGTCGCAGCCGGATTGGTGGTCGTGCTCTACGAGCCGGAGGACGCGGCACCCGTGGAGGCGGCGGCGCTAGGATCGGCGGCGGAATGACCGCGCCTGACCGCAACCTCGCCCTGGAGCTCGTGAGGGTCACCGAAGCCGGAGCGCTCACGGCGTCCGCCTGGATCGGCAGGGGGCAGAAGGAGCGTGCCGACGGAGCCGCGGTGGACGCAATGCGGCTGCTGCTCGACACCGTCGCCATGCGTGGCGTCGTCGTGATCGGCGAGGGCGAGAAGGACGAGGCGCCCATGCTCTACAACGGCGAGGAGGTCGGCAACGGCCTCGGCCCCAGCGTGGACGTGGCCGTAGACCCGCTCGAGGGCACGCGGCTGACTGCGCTCGGCCAGCCGGGCGCGATCTCCGTGATCGCGGTCGCAGAGCGCGGGACGATGTTCTTCCCGGGCGCCGCCTTCTACATGAACAAGATCGCGGTCGGCATCGAGGCCGCGGACGCGATCGACATCAACGCCTCTCCCACCGAGAACGTGCGCCGTGTCGCCAAGGCGAAGCGAGTCGACCCGACGGAGATCACGGTCGTCGTGCTCGAGCGCGAACGCCACGAGGCGCTGATCGCCGAGCTGCGCGAGTGCGGGGCGCGCGTCAACCTCATCCGCGACGGCGACGTCGCACCCTCGATCGCGGCCGCGCGGCCGGGAACCGGGGTGGACATGCTGATGGGGATCGGCGGCACACCGGAGGGGGTCATCTCGGCGGCCGCGATCCAGTGCCTCGGCGGCGCGATGCAGGCCAAGCTCTGGCCACGCGACGCCGCCGAGCGGGAGGCGCTGCTCGCCGCAGGGCTCGACCCGGAGCGCGTGCTGACGACACACGACCTCGTCGCGAGCGACAACGTCTTCGTCGCGGCGACCGGGGTCACGAGCGGCTCGCTGCTGCGGGGCGTCCGCGTCTCCGCGGCCGGCGCCGAGACCGAGTCACTCGTCATGCGCTCGCGCTCGGGCACCGTCCGCCTCATCTCGGCCCTGCACCCCCTTGCGAAAGTCACGGGATTGATGAAAGGAGAGCGCGATGCTGTCAGCTGAGCTGGAGCGGACCGCACGGGAGATCGTCGCGAACGAGCGGGGAATCCTCGCTGCGGACGAGAGCTCGGGAACGATCAAGAAGCGGTTCGACTCGATCGGGCTCGAGTCCACGGAGGAGAGCCGCCGTTCGTACCGCGAGCTGCTGTTCACCGCGCCAGGCCTCGGCGAGTGGATCTCGGGCGTGATCCTCTACGACGAGACGATCCGCCAGTCCACCCGCGCCGGGGTGCCCTTCCCGACGGCGCTGGCCGCCGCCGGCATGATCCCCGGGATCAAGGTGGACACGGGCGCGCACCCCCTCGCCGGCTCGCCGGAGGAGAAGGTGACCGAGGGCCTGGACGGCCTGCGCGACCGGCTCGCGGAGTACCGCCAGCTCGGCGCCCGCTTCGCGAAATGGCGCGCCGTGATCACGATCGGCGCAGGGATCCCGACCGACTACTGCATCCGGGCGAACGCCCATGCGCTTGCCCGCTACGCGGCGCTCTCGCAGGAAGCCGGGCTCGTGCCGATCGTCGAGCCGGAGGTTCTGATGGACGCCGACAACACGATCGAGACCTGCTACGACGTGACGCGCCGGACGCTCCAGCGCGTCTTCTCCGAGCTCGCGGAGCAGCGGGTCGCACTCGAGGGCATGCTGCTCAAGCCGAACATGGTCATCTCCGGCAAGCAGTGCCCCGTGCAGGCACAGGCTGCCCGAATCGCCGAGCTGACGCTGAAGTGCTTCCGTGAGACCGTCCCGGCCGCGATGCCCGGGATCGTCTTCCTCTCCGGCGGCCAGTCCGACGAGCAGGCGACGGAGAATCTGAACGCGATCAACTCCCACGGCGCGCAGCCGTGGGCGCTCTCGTTCTCGTACGGCCGCGCTCTCCAGGCACCGGCGCTGACGGCCTGGGGCGGCAAGGAGGAGAACGTGGAGCGCGCGCAGGCTGTGCTCGCCCACCGGGCGCGCTGCAACAGCGCCGCCGTGGCCGGGCGCTACTCCGCCGGGATGGAGGAGCCGGCCCGGGCGACGTAGGGACTACAATCGGGCCCAACGCGGGCGTAGCTCAGTTGGTAGAGCATCAGCTTCCCAAGCTGAGGGTCGTGGGTTCGAGCCCCATCGCCCGCTTTCCAGGAAGACCCCGGCGAGTCGTTCCGGATCCTCCAGCCGGGGGTCTCCTTACATCCACGTCACAAGCGACCGCTACGGTTGAGCCGCCCCCTGTTGAAAAGGAGAACCGGATGAAGCGATTCCGAGGCCTTCTCGTGCTCGCCTGCCTGCTCGCCGCCACGGTGCCGCAGCTCGCCGCCGCCGCCCCGCGCATGTGGGTCGGGTTTCACGACGACCCCAACTTCCGCTACGAGGAGAACCGCGCCGCGCTGCTCGACGAGGCGCAGGCTGCGGACGCAACCGTGGTCCGCACGCTCGTGACGTGGGCGAACGTCGCGCCGACACGGCCGGCGAGCGCCTCGGACCCCTTCGATCCCGCCTACAGGTTCGATGACCTCGACGAGCTCGTGCGCAATGCGCAGGCGCGCGACCTGGAGGTCCTGCTGACGATCTGGGGAACGCCCACGTGGGCGAACGGCGGCAAGACGCCCAACTACCTGCCAACCCGGTCGAGCGACATGACGGCCTTCGCACGCGCACTGGCTACTCGCTATTCGGGACGGTACGCGGGCTACCCGTTCGTCCGCTTCTTCTCGGTGTGGAACGAGTCGAACCTGCAGCTCTTCCTGGCACCCCAGTTCGACGCGCGCGGGGAGTCGGTCGGGCCGAAGCTGTACGCGAAGCTCTACGCCGCCGCCTACGCCGGCATCAAGGCCGGGAACGCGCGGGCGCAGGTGGCGATCGGCGAGACGTCGTCACACGGTCGCGACCGGAAGCTGGCCGGGAGCTCCGACACCCACTCGCCGGGCCGCTTCGCGCAGCTCGTCGCGGCCGCGAATCCGCGCCTGAAGTTCGACGCGTGGGCCCACCATCCGTATCCGTACCCGGTGAACATGAAGCCGACGCAGAAGGTGCGCTGGCCGAACGTGAGCCTCTCGTCGCTCCCCCGGTTCGAGATGTCGCTCGACTCGTGGTTCAAGCGGCGCAACGTGCAGGTGTGGATCACCGAGTACGGCCATGAGACGAAGCCGGACGGCGAGCCGAAGGGCATCTCCCGCGCCCAGCAGGCGTCGTATGCCGGGCAGGCGCTGGCGCTCGCCCGCAAGGACGCCCGTGTCAGCATGTTCATCTGGTTCGTGTTCCGCGACCATCCGACGAGCGAGTGGCAGAGCGGCCTGGTGACGAAGACGGGCGCGGACAAACCGGCGCTCGCGGTCTTCCGCGCGGCTGCGGCGATCCTCGATGCGCGCAACGCGATCGTGAGCATTCCCGGCGGTGTCGCGAATCCGCAGGTCACGGTCCCGCTGCGCAAGTACGGAGCCGGTACGAAGCCGGGCGAGCAGGTGGGCTTCAACGTCCAGGTGCTCGAGAACGGCAAACTGCTGGCCTCCGCTCAGCCGAGCGCGCCCTACGGGACCGACGGCACGGCGCGCATCCCCATCGTCGGGCTCGTCCCGGTCAAGGGGCACACCTATGTCGTCCGGATCGCGGCGAACGTGTTCAGCGGCGGCGGAGTGACGCTCGAACGGGAGCTGACGTTGATCGCGACCTAGCGGCGGTCGCCGTCGGGGTGGAGCAGCAGCGTCCGCTTCACCGAGGCGATCCCCAGCAGCCGGTCGAGCAGGGCGCGGAACGGGCCGGGCTCCAGCGCCACGGTCTCGTCGGCGCTCCCTCGGGGCCGGTAGGCGTTCTGCTCGTCCGGCCAGTACGACCACACGACGGCTGACGCGAACCGCTCGCAGCCGTAGGCGGAATGGGGGAGGTTCGCGACATCGATGCGGCACCACACACTGCCGCCAAGCGCCTCGTTGAGGGTCGTCCTGGCGTCGTTGCTGAGCAGGAAGTAGTCGATCTGATGGGCGTACTCCTCCTGTACGACCGCCCACGCGAACTGGCCGGTCGAGAGAAGCCGAGCGTCGAGCCAGATCTCGCCGGGCCAGGACTGGGTCTGCACCCCGCGGCGGATCTTGATCTGCACCTCACTGGGGATGAGTCCCCAGTCGAATGCACTGGCTTCGAGCGCGAGCCGAACCTGCGCCCGCTGCGCTTTGGTGCCGCCGTCGATCGTGTAGCGGCCACCGCCGGCGAAGCCGTCGGCGGCGAAGGCGAAGGCGAGGCTCAGCGCGGCCACGAGGAGGGCGGCTGCGCGGAACCGCCCCTTGCTGGCGGCACGGGCGCGATCCACGTGCCCGAGATCGGCCCGCGCGTGCGCGCAGGTGATCCCTCGAACGAGGATTCAGGCGTTGAAAGCGCCGGAAACCGGGGCTTTTCGGCTCAGCCTTTCCAGGCTGCCGCAAGCCGGTCCCGCGTCTCGAGCAGGTGCTCGGGAAGCACCTTGACGTCGGCGAGCACGGGCATGAAGTTCGTGTCACCGCTCCAACGCGGCACGACGTGGGCGTGGACGTGGTCGACGATGCCCGCTCCGGCGGCCCGGCCGAGGTTCCACCCGAGGTTGAAGCCCTGCGGCGCGAACGCGCTGTGGAGCGCGGCCATCCCCTGCACGGCGAGGGCATGCAGCTCGAGCGCCTCGGCGTCGGAGAGGGCGCCGTACTCGCCCTCGTGACGCACCGGGGCGATCAGCAGGTGGCCCGACGCGTACGGGAACTTGTTCACGAGCGCGAGCCCGAGCGTGCCGCGGTGCACGACGAGGCTCGGCTCGACCTCGCCCGCGGCCTCGGAGCAGAAGACGCAGCCCCGCTCCTCGTCGGCCTGCATCACGTAGTCGAGGCGCCACGGCGCCCAGAGCGGCCTGGTCACGACGTGCTTCTACCAGAGCGGCGGGCCGGCCGCGCCTTCGAGTCGTCGGGCGAGGCGCTAACTTCCGGCACGTTCCGGCCGAACACCCGGGTGATGGCAGGCGAACTCACGACGTGTGTGGTGGCCGACGACCACCCGGCGATCCTGTTGACGATCTGCGGCTACCTCGAGCGTGGCGGCGTCCAAGTCGTCGGACGCGCGCGCTCCGGCGACGAGGCCGTCGCGCTGATCGAGGCTCAACAGCCGACGATCGCCGTCGTGGACGCGCACATGCCCGGGCTCTCCGGCACAGCCGCGATCCGGCGCCTCACCCGCTCGACGCCGCAATGCGCGACGATCCTCTACACCGCGCACGACGATCCGGCGCTGCTGATCGAGGCCCTCGACGCCGGGGCACGCGGCTACGTGCTCAAGGACGCGCCGCTGGAGACGCTGGCTCGCATCGTCGAGACCGTCGCCGCGGGCGGCACGTACATCGACCCGTCGCTCGCGCACGTCGTGATCGAGCGCATGCCCGACGGGAGGTCGTCGCTGACCCGGCGCGAGCGCGACGTGCTGCGCATGCTTGCCGACGGGCACACGAACGAGTCGATCGGCAAGGCGCTCTTCATCTCGCCCGACACCGCCCGGACGCAGCTTGCGACCGCCATGGCGAAGCTCGGTGCGTCGACGAGAACCCAGGCGGTCGCGCTGGCCTTGCGCCAGGACCTGATCTCCTGAACTTGACGGCGCCTACAGCCAGCGCTTGTAGCTGAAGAAGCCGACCATGCCGGCGAGCGCGGCGACGAGCGCCGCGAGGATCGCCCAGAACGCCACGTGCGAGCCCTCGCCGGGGAAGATGACGTTCATCCCGAAGAGCCCCGTGATCACGGTCAGCGGCAGCATCGTCACGCTCGCCAGCGTCAGGAGCCGCAGCACGTCGTTCTGCTGGTGCGAGATCACCGACTCGTTCGTGTCCTCGAGCGCCTCGACGACCTCCTTGTAGTTGTCGAGCAGGTCCCAGATCCGCTCGGCAGCGTCCACGATGTCGTCGAAGTAGAGGTCGAGCTCCTCGGGCAGGAACTGCTCGACGCGGCGCTCGAGCAGGCGCAGCGTTGCGCGCTCCGGCTTGATGATCTTGCGGTAGGAGATGATCTCCTGCTTGACGTTCGAGAGGTCGCGCACGACCTCCCGCGAGCGGCCCTCGAACATGTCGTCCTCGATCGAGTCGAGCTTGTGCCCGATCTTGTCGAGGATGGGGAAGCAGTAGTCGAAGAGGTCGTCGAGCACCTCGTAGAGCAGGCGCCCCGACCCCTTGGCGAAGAGCTGGGCCCGCAGCGTCTCGTCCTCCTCGCAGCGGCGGAAGAGCCGGGTGACGGGCAGCAGCTCGACGTTCGGCAGCGTGACGAGGTAGTCCGCGCTGAGGAAGACATCGAGCTCGGCTGCGTTCAGGCGCTGCACGGCCTTGTCGTAGACCGGGAAGTGGAGGACCGCGAAGAAGTAGCGCTCGTCGGGGTACTCGTCCACTTTCGGCCGCTGGCGCTTGGAGAGGACGTCCTCGACGTCGAGCGCGTGCCAGCCGAAGCGCTCCTGAAGACCGGCGACGGCCGTGGCGCCCGGGCGCTCGAGGTGAACCCAGGTCAGGCCGCTTGCGGTGAGCTCGTGGAGCTCAGAGGGGCGTGCGACGACCTCGCGGGCGACGCCGCGGCGGGGAGTCCGCCGGATGCGGGGCAGGCTGGGCATTCGTACTGAGCGGGTCGTCCATCGTCCTCGTCTGGGGCGCATAGTACTCCGCTCGGCATCACGCTTCCGCCCCGGCTGCTACGGGTGTCCGCCGGGCTGCGACGGGGAGCTTCGGCTCGAGCGCGAGCGACGCGAAGCCGGCGGCGAGGCAGAAGCCGGCCGCGACGAGCCAGAGCCCGGTCGGCGTGAAGGCGAGCAGGAAGCCGCCCGCCGCCGGCCCGATGGTGAAGCCGAGCTGCCACGAAAGGGCTGACATGGCCATGTAGCGGCCCATCAGGTGCTGGTCGGCGAGATCGGATACGAGCGGAGCCTGCACCGCGCCGTGGAGGCACTCCCCGACCGCGAACACCGCACCCGCGAGCGCGAGCATGGCGGTGGCGGAGACCCCCGACAGCCAGAGCCCGCTCACCGGCACGAGCGCCCAGGCGGCGGCCCACACGACGCCGAGCAGCACGAGGGTGAGCATCCGCCGGCGGCCCCGGCTCAGCTTCGCGATCGGCAGCTGCGCGATCACGATCACGAGCGTGTTGACGAAGAAGATGAGCCCGATCCCGCGCTCGGTTACGCCCGCCTCGTTCTTCGCGTAGACGGGCAGGATCTCCAGCTGCGCCATCCCGGCAGCGATGAAGAGCGTATTGAGCGCAATCAGCCCCATGAAGACCTTGTGCCGCAGCACATCGGCGTAGCGGCCCGGGCGGCCCGTGCGCGCACTCTCCCGGCGCGGCGGCTCGGGGACGAGGAAGAAGAGCACGGACAGGTAGACGACGTAGGTGGAGGCGTTGAGGAGGAAGAGGACCGTGAACGACCCGGGACGCGAGGTCGTCGCGATCAGCCCGCCGGCCAGCCCACCGAGCCCGATGCCGAGGTTCATCACGACCCGCTGCATCGCGAATGCGACGGGCCGCTTCTCCGGCGGCGTCAGCCCGGCGATCAGCGTCGACTGGGCCGGCCAGAAGGCGCCGTTGCCGGCGCCGATCGTGGCGGAGGCGAGGAAGCCCTGCCAGTGCTCGTGGATGAACGGGTACTGGAGGAAGCCGAGCGTGAGGAAGACGAGCGCGATCCCGAGCATGGCCGGGCCACCGACCCGGTCCACGAGCGAGCCCGCGACCGGGCCGGCGACGAGGCTGACTGCGGCGTTCGTGGCCAGAACGAGACCGACCGTGCCGAGCCCGAAGCCGCGCACGTTGTGGAGGTAGATGAAGGTGAACGGCAGCACGACGCCGTTTCCGAACGCGTTCACGAGCCCACCCGCCTGGAGCGTCTGCACCGAGCGCGGGAGCCCCGGGCGGAGGCTGGCAAGATAGGCCTTCACACTGCGTGAGACAGTACCGGCCTGGACTTCCTGCTCGATCCGGGTATCGCGCTTCTCACACCCGCGGGTCCATCGCGAGCTCGAGCGACAGTCGGTCGCGCTCCTGACGGTCCGCTAGGCCGAACCTCTGCAGGTAGGTGAAATCATGCGCCCGGCTGGAATCGAACCAGCGACCTTGCGCTCCGGAGGCGCACGCTCTATCCCCTGAGCTACGGGCGCGGGGAGCCGCAAGTGTACTCGGCGCCGGAGCTCGAGCCGCGGCTTGCGGCGCGGAGGCCGGCTTTGCCGGCCGGGAGCGCAAGCCGGCGCGGATCACCCTGACGAAATTGGAGCGCGCAGCGCGAGATTTCGTCCGGCGAGGGGGCGCACGCTCTATCCCCTGAGCTACGGGCGCGGGGAACCGCAAGTGTACTCGCGGGGCCGTAGGGTTGGCCGGTGATCGCCGACGCGCACCTCGACCTGCTGTACGAGCTCGCGCACCGCGAGCTGACGCGGGGGGAAACGGGGACCTTCGCGCGCCACTGGCTGCCGAAGCTCCGGGCGGGCGGTGTGGGGCTCCAGGTCTGTGCGCTCTACGCCGACCCGGGCACCGACGCCAGGGCGGAGGTGCTGGGGCAGATCGAGGTGTTCGAGCGGGCGCTCGCGGAGAGCCCCTCCGAGGTCGTCGCCGTCCGCTCCCGAGCTGACCTCGACGACTCCAGGCTCGGGCTCATGCTCGCGCTCGAGGGCTGCGAGGCGCTCGGAGGCGATCCCGGCGCGCTCGCCGAGCTCCACGCTCTCGGCGTACGCATGCTCTCCCTCACCTGGAACCTCGCCAACGCGTTCGCCTCGGGTACCGCCGACCCGGACGGCCCGGGCCTGGCCGCCCGCGGGCGCGAGCTGCTGGCGGCGATGGAAGAGCTCGGCGTCGCTCTGGATCTCTCCCACGCCTCCGAGCGAACGTTCTGGCAGGCGCTCGAGGCCTTCCCCGGCCCGGTGCTCGTCACGCACGCCGGCTGCCGGGCGCTCACCGATCACCCGCGCAACCTGTCCGACGAGCAGCTCCGCGCGCTCGCCGGGCGCGGCGGCGTGCTCGGGCTGATGCTCATCCCCCTCGCGATCGGCCCGGACCGGCCGAACCTCGAGCGCGTCTGCGACCACGCCGACCACGCCGCAGCCGTGATGGGCGCTGAGCACGTCGCCCTGGGAGGCGACTTCACGCGCCAGATCGCCGACGCCGTCGGGACGACCGTCCCGCCCGAGCAGCTGCTCACGACCATCCCGCTCGGCGCGGCGCTCGAGGGCCTCGCCGGCCCCGAGGACTACCCGGCGCTCGTCGCGGCACTGCGCGGCCGGGGGTGGGAGGGGGAGCGCCTGGCGGGAATCCTCGGCGGCAACCTGCTCCGCCTCCTCCGCCGGGCGCTCCCCGGCTAGCTTCGGCTCAGCCGCCTGCGCGGTAGTAGAGCCACTGATCCTGCATGCGGGACGTCTGGTCCGCCGTGAACTCGGTGTAACACGTGTCGTACGAGTAGTCCATGTAGTTGTGAATCGAGTCGAGGCCGGGCTCGGAGCAGCTGTCCTGGCCGACCGGGCAGCCACGGGTCGCGACGAGCTGCGGCGGCGTGTCGTCCACGTAGTCGCCCTTCGCGTTGCAGCCGCCCTGGAACACGTGGTAGAGGCCGAGCCAGTGGCCCGCCTCGTGAGTCGCCGTCTCGCCCTGGTCGTAGCGGCCGGCGTAGCGCGTGGACGTGCCGAGCAGCGACTCCCAGTCGATGACGATGCCGTCGAGGTACGGCCGGGTCTTGTACGTCGACGGGAAGTACGCCCAGCCGAGGTACAGGTTGGCGGTGCCGAGGTACATGTTCAGCGCGTCGGCGCCGCCCTGACGCAGCGCCTTCTTGGCATCCCGCTCGTCCTTCGAGCCCGGCGCCATGTCGTACCAGTCGGCGTTCACCGTTCGGTCGACGCCGGCCAGCTTGAAGCGGAAGCCCGTCGCGAAGCCGCCCTCGAAGCCGCCGAACGTCATGTTCAGGACGGCGATCTGGTCGTCGATCGCTTCCGTCGAGACGTTGCCGACGACGCCGTCCGGCGAGAGCACGTGCACGTACACGGGCACGGTCGCCTTGAACGCCCTGCCGCCCTTGCCCTGCTCGGCCGCGGGCACTTCGTCGGCGGTCTCGTTGAGCGCCGGCTCGCGGGCATCGTCGCCGCGTGCGCCGCTCACGGGCGCGAGTGCCCCGAGGCTGCTGAAGGCATCCGAGCCTGCCGCCTGCCACGAGCACCCGAGCGCCACGTGCGTGGAGGCCGCGGGCGCGGCTGTGACTGCGAGCAGCGAGGCGGCGACGGCGAAGACGACCGCCAGGCCGCGGAAAGTACGCGTTGGTCTCATTCCCTCCCCTTCTGTCCAGTACAGCTCTCCCCTGAGGGCCGGACGGTACTCCGGGCCGGCGCAGCGGTCAAGAGGGTTAGGCTTGCCGCGTGGACCTCTCGGCGCGGATCGTCCGGCTACAGCTCACGGAGACGTTCAGGATCGCGCGCGAATCGCAGGACTGGGCCGACGTGCTCCAGGTCGAGCTGCGGCACGACGGCGTCAGCGGCTTCGGTGAAGGCGCTCCGATCGAGCGCTACGAGGAGAGCGCCGAGTCCGCGCGCGCGTTCGTCGCCGAGCACGCCGGCCTGCTCGGCGACGACCCGTTCGCGCTCGAGGCGATCGGCTCCCGGCTGGCCGAGATCCCGGGCGAGCAGGCGGCGAAGGCGGCGCTCGACCACGCTCTGCACGACCTGCAGGGGAAGCTGCTCGGCCTTCCCGTCCGGAAGCTCCTCGGCCTGCCGCGGACCGGCCCGCCGACGTCGTGGACGGTCTGGCTCGGCGAGCCGGACGACATGGCGCGCCGGGCCGAGAAGGCGGCTCCCCGGTTCCTGCGGCTGAAGCTGAAGCTCGGCGGCGGCGACGGGCTCGACGTCGAGCGCGTGCGGGCCGTCCGCTCGGTCACGGACCTGCCGCTCATGGTGGACGTCAACGAGTGGTGGTCGCTCGACGAGGCGCTCGACGCGCTGCCACAGCTCGCCCGGCTCGGCGTCGCCTACTGCGAGCAGCCGCTGCGCGCCGGCGACGCGGCCGGCCGGGTGCTGAAGGAGCGCTCGCCCGTGCCCGTCTACGTGGACGAGGACTGCCACACGCTCGCCGACGTGGCAGGGTGCGCGGACATCGCCCACGGGATCAACATCAAGCTCGCCAAGTCGGGCGGCATCCGGGAGGCGGTGCGGATGGCGCACACCGCGCGGGCGCTCGGACTCGGCGTGATGCTCGGCTGCATGGTCGAGTCGGGGCTCGGCATCGCCGCCGGCTGCGCCGTCGCACCGCTCTGCGACCACATCGATCTCGACGGGAACCTCCTGCTGGCGCACGACCCATGGCCCGGCGTCGCGTTCGCGGACGGCGTCCAGGTCCCCTCCGACGAACCGGGGCTCGGTGTCCGACAAGCGCCTGCTCATACTGGCTGAGGGCTACTCGGGCGACCCGCACTACGGCAAGACGGCCCGCGGCGTCATTCGCTACGGGCCCGACCCGGTCGTGGCGCTGCTCGACTCCGAGCGCGCGGGGGATGTGCAGGACGGGATCCCGATCGTCGCCACGGTCGCCGATGCGCTCGGCCTCGACCCGACCCATGCGCTCGTCGGTGTCGCGACGCAGGGCGGCCGCTTCCCGCCCGCTTGGCGCGAGCTGCTGCGAGGCTGCATCGCCGGCGGCCTTCACGTCGTCTCCGGCCTGCACGAGTTCCTGGGCGACGACGCCGAGCTGTCCGAGCTCGCCCGCCGCCGCGGCGTGACGCTGACCGACCTGCGGCGGCCGCCCGCCGACCTGAACGTGCCGACGGGCGAGAATCTCACTCACGGGGCGACGGTCGTGCACACCGTCGGCTCCGACTGCGCGATCGGCAAGAAGACGATGGCGCTCGAGCTCGACCTCGAGGCGCGCCGGCGCGGCCTCGCCTCCGTCTTCGTCCCGACGGGCCAGACCGGGATCGCGATCGCGGGCTGGGGGATCGCCGTGGACGCCGTGGTCGCCGACTTCCTCGCGGGGGCCGGCGAGCGGCTGGTGGTCGAGGGTGCGCGGCGGGGCGACCTGCTCTGGGTCGAGGGGCAGGGCGCGCTCTGCCATCCGCTCTACAGCGGCGTCACCCTGGGACTCCTGCACGGGTGCGCACCGCACGCGCTCGTGCTCTGCCACAAGGCGGGCGCGACCGAGATCGAGGGCTGCCCGGGCCACCCGATCCCGCTGCTGCCCGAGCTCGTCGAGACCTACGAGCGCGTGTCACTGCCTGCACGGCGCGCGCGTGTCGTCGCGATCGCGCTCAACACCGTGGGATTGAGCGACGACGAGGCGCGCGCCGCCGCCGCCCGCGTCGAAGCCGAAACCGGGCTCACCGCCGACGATCCGGTGCGCTTCGGCGCCGGAACGCTGCTCGACGCGGTTCTGGCGTCACCCCGATAGGGGTTGCTGCCAGCCGAGGACGCTGGCACGCTGCGCCAATCACTTCTGAGCAACAAGGGGGCAACGTGAAGCGATTCATCACGGTCGTCGTGACTGGGTGCGCGACGCTCGCGCTCGCGGCAGGCGCGTCGGCCACCGACTTCGGCGCGAACGACGACACCGGCAAGTTCAAGGAGGGCGCGGCCCAGGCGACGTTCTTCCAGCAGCTGGCGGACGCCAATCTGAAGATCAACGTCATGAGCGCGAAGTTCGACCCTGCCGCGCCGGCGACGATCACCGACAGGACGTTTCTCGACCGTGCGATCCCCGCGGCGCGTGCCAAGGGGCTCAAGGTCGTGCTCGCTATCTTCCCGACGAAGGCGAGGGCCGCCGCCGACGGGGCGACCGCCGCGCAGTTCGCCGACTACGCCGCGCTCGTCGCGCGCAGGTACCCGCAGGTGCGGGAGTTCATCATCGGCAACGAGCCGAACCAGCCGCGCTTCTGGCAGCCCCAGTTCAACGCGGACGGCACGCAGGCCTCGGCGGCCGCCTTCGGCGAGTGGCTCGCCGCGGCGTACGACGCGCTGAAAGCAGTGGACGGCGGCATCGTCGTCAGCGGTATCGGCCTCTCGCCGCGCGGCAACGACAACCCGCGCGCGCCGAGCAACGTCTCCACGTCTCCGGTGCGGTTCCTCAAGGCGCTGGGGGACTGGTACCGGGGCAGCGGCCGCACGACGCCGCTGATGGACAAGATCAGCTTCCACCCGTACCCGAACAAGAACTCGGACGCCCTGCTCAAGGGCTACCAGTGGCCGAGCATCGGCGTGCCGAACGTCGACCGGCTGAAGCAGGCGCTCTGGGACGCCTTCAACGGCACCGGGCAGTCGCATCCCGAGAGCGGGCTCAAGGGAGACGCCGACGAGACCGGCTGGCAGGTGAACACCGACGGCAAGGCGGGGTACACAGGCGCCGAGAACGTCCCGGTCACCAGCGAGGAGAGCCAGGCGAAGCTCTACGGCGAGCTCGTCCGGTACATCGTCTGCGACGCATTCGTCGCGACGCTGAACTTCTTCGGCTACTACGACGACCAGCCCCGCGACGCCGGCTTCCAGGCCGGTCTGCGCTGGGTGGACGGCAGCGCGCGGGCGGCCGACGAGGCCGTCAGGGCGGCTGTTGCGGAGACGGGCGGCAAGTGCAGCGGCAAGGAGCGCTCGTGGACGCACGCGACGAGCGTGATCGGAGCGAAGGCCGACTTCGGGAAGCTCGGATCGAAGTCGGGCAAGCAGAAGGCGTGGAACTTCAAGGCCTACGCCGAGGAGGACGCGAACTACAAGGCGGGTGTCTTCGCCGCGAGCACCAAGGCCGACCAGATCGGCCGCGAGCTTGCGTCGGTGCGAGCACCGGTGCTCTCGGTGACGGGACTCGTTAAGGCGTACTTCACGCCTCTGGTCAAGCTCCCGACCCAGAGCCTCGCGCCCGGCAGCTACGTCTACGCGATCCGCCTGAGCGCCTGGGCCAACCCGAGCCGGGCGAGCGTCTTCGTCTCGAAGCCGTTCACGGTCAAATAGGCCTCAAAGTGAGCCCCGGGGCCGCCACGCGCGGTTCCGGGGCTCGGTCTTGACACGAACAGGTGTTCGTCCTAGAATGAGAACACATGTTCGTTCGTGTCGTCATCGTCGCCGTTCTCGCCGTCTTCCTCTGGGCCGTGTTCGTGCGCGACTCCGGGGCGCGGGGGTCCGAGGAGAGCTACGCCGTGCGCGCGCAGGACACGCTCTGGTCGATCGCCGTCGCGCACTACGCGGGCGATCCGCGCGAGGGCGTGTGGGAGCTGCGCGAGCGGAACCACCTGACCGGCGTGACGATCCGTCCCGGCCAGATCCTCGTCCTGCCATAGGGCGGCCAGGGGCGCGAGGCTACATCCCGCGGTAGGCGTGGCCGAGCATCGCGTCGGGGTCGAGCATCACGTTCACGACCGCCGGCTTCCCCGAGGCGAGGGCGCGCTCGACCGCCGGGGCGATCTCCTCGGGCCGCTCGACGTGCTCGCCGTGGCCGCCGAAGACCTCGCCGAGCCGGTCGTAGCGCGTGGGGGCGAGGCGCGTCGCGATCTCGCCCTCCGCGCCGTAGATCCCGACCTGCGGCACCCGGATCTCACCCCAGGCGGCGTCGTTGCCGATCACGAACACCGCGGGGAGGTCGAAGCGGACGAGTGAGTCGACCTCGAAGCCGTTGAGGCCGAACGCGCCGTCACCCGCGATGACGACGACCTGCTTGTCCGGAAGGGCGGCCTTCACGCCCATCGCGTAGGGCGGGCCGACGCCGAGACAGCCGAACGGGCCCGGGTCGAGCCAGTGGCCGGGACGGTGGATCCGCAGGACGCGCGAGACACAGGCCACGACGTCTCCGCCGTCGCCGATCACGATCGTGCCCGGGTCGAGCACCTTGTCGAGCTCGGCGCCGAGGCGGTAGTGGTGGATCGGCGAGGAGTCCGATTCGATCTGGCTCCGGTTCGCGGCCCACCAGGCGGCCTCGGCCTCGCGCAGGCGCTCGTGCCAGGGGCCGCGGTCGAAGCGCGGGCTCTTGACGCCGTCGGCGAGGATGCCGAGCACGGCGGCGCAGTCGCCGGCGATCCCGGCGTCGGGCGCGCGGTTGCGGCCGAGCTCGCGCGGATCGCCGTGGACGTGGATCAGCTTCGAGTCGCCGAAGCGCCCGTACTTGAGCCGGAAGTCGAGCGGCGTGCCGATCACGCAGACGACGTCGGCCTCGGCGAGCGCCGTGCCTCGAGAGTGCTGGAAGAAGAGCGCGTGGTCGGGCGGCAGGGCGCCGCGGCCGGAGCCGTTGAGGTAGACCGGCAGGCGGCCGTTCTCGGCGAAGGCGGCGAGCTGCTTCCAGGCGCCGTCCCACCAGATGCCGGTCCCGGCGATCACGGCGGGGCGCTCGGCGGCGTTCAGCAGGTCGGCGGCCTTCATGACCTCCCGCGGGTCGCCGAAGGCTCGAGCGGAGGAGCGCGAGGGGGCCGGCTCGCCGTCGGCGGCGGCCTCCTCGAAGAGGACGTCCATCGGCAGCTCGAGGTAGACCGGGCCGCGTGGTGTCGCGAGCGCCTGCCGGAAGGCGATCGCGACGTACTCGGGGATCCGCGCGGTGGAGGAGCAGACGGCGGCCCATTTTGTGATCGGCTTGAAGAGCGAGAGCTGGTCGAACTCCTGGAGCGATCCCTGCTCGGCCTGCGCGAGCGGGCGAGCGCCGCCGATCACGACGAGCGGCGTCTGCGCCGCGTAGCAGTTGGCGATCGCGGTGACCGTGCCGGTGACGCCGGGGCCCGCGGTCGCGAGCGCGACGCCGCACGCGCGCTGGACGCGGCCCCACGCCTCGGCCGCGTGGGCGGCGGCCTGCTCGTGCCGGACGTCCAGCACGCGGATGCCCTCGTGCCGGCAGCCCTCGTAGATCGGCATGATGTGACCGCCTGAGAGGGTGAAGACGCAGTCCACGCCCTCGGCCTTCAGCGCCTGCGCCACGAGCCTGCCGCCCTGGAACGTCTCGCCCATCCGGGCGAGCGTACTCCAGCGCGGCGACCGCCGCAGCCGCCGCCTAGACTCAGGCCCCGTGGACCTCGACGTCGTCTTCCTCGGCACCGCGGGCTCGATGCCCACGGCAAAGCGCGCACCCTCGGCGACGCTCGTGCGCCGAGGCGGCGACCGGCTGCTCTTCGACTGCGGCGAGGGCACGCAGCGGCAGCTCCTCGCCTGCGACATAGGCCTCGTCGAGCTGCGCGAGGTCTTCCTGACGCACTACCACGCCGATCACTACCTCGGCCTGCCCGGGATGCTGAAGACATTCGCGCTGCGCGGCCGCGACGTACCGCTGACGCTCTACGGGCCGCCCGGGCTCGACGACCTGCTCCGCGCACTCCGCCGGATCTTCGGGAAGCTCACCTACGAGCTCGAGACGGTCGAGCTGCAGCCGGGCGATGTGCTCCCGCGCGACGGCTACCGGATCGAGCCCTTCCCCGTCGAGCACGGGCTCGCTGCGATCGGCTACGCTCTCGTCGAGGAGGTCCGGCCGGGCCGCTTCGACGTCGCCACCGCCGACGCGCTCGGCGTCCCGTTCGGGCCGGAGCGCGGCGCTCTCCAGCATGGGGAGCCGGTGACCCTCGCCGGCGGTTGCGTCGTCGCGCCCGAACAGGTGCTCGGCCCGCCGCGACCGGGCCGCAAGCTCGTGCTCACCGGCGATACGCGGCCGGCGAAGTCCGTGGTCGACGCCGCCGCCGGCGCCGACCTGCTCGTCCACGACGCAACGTTCTGCGAGGAGGAGCGCGAGCGGGCCGCCGAGACGGGCCATGCGACGGCTCGCGAGGCGGCGACCGTCGCGCTCGCCGCGCAGGTGCGCATGCTCGCGCTCACGCACCTCTCCAGCCGCTACTTCGGGCCTGAAGTCGCCCGCGAGGCGCGGGAGGTGTTCCCCGGGACGATCGTGCCGCGGGATTTCGACGTGGTTGCGCTGCGTTTCGAGGAGAGCGGCGGGCCCGAGCTCGTCAAGGGCGGCGCTCTGCTCGGCCGTCCTGAGGTAGCCTCCACGTCGTGACCCGGATGGTTCAGCTGACCGTGGCGGCCGACGGGACGGAGGCCGAGGAGATCCAGACGATTCTCCGCATGGCGGGGATCGAGTCGGAGCTGCAGGATGCAGTGCCGGACGAGCCGGGCGCGACGGGCGACCTGCCGCAGAAGGTGCTCGTCGCCGAGTCGTCGCTCCATGAGGCCCAGGAGGCCATCGAGGCCTTCACCGAGCCTGATGAGCTGACGGCCGACTAGCCCCCTCGCGCCCCAGGGACGCGAGGGAACGCCTCTTGAAGAAAAGACCTGATTTCGGTCCTCTAGCTTCCACCTACGACGCGCTCCGTCCCGTGGACGCCAACTGGCGCGAGCTGTACGAGCTGCTCGTGCTCGAGGGCGACCTGCGCGCGCGGCGGGTGCTGGAGGTCGGCTGCGGCACCGGGCGCCTCGCGGCCGAGCTGGCCGGGATCGCGCGGGTGTGGGCGGTCGATCCTTCGCCCGAGATGCTCGAGCTCGCGCGCCGCAACGCGCCGGTCAAGGTCGGCTTCCGGGAGGCGCCGGCCGAGGAGCTGCCGTTCAGGGACGGCTGGTTCGAGCGCATCGTCGCCCGGCTCGTCGTCCACCTGCTCGACCGCCCGCGCGCCTTCGCCGAGTGGCGGCGCGTGCTCTCGGCGGACGGGAGGGCGGCGATCGCGACCTTCGACCCGGCGCACTTCGACGACTACTGGCTGAACCGGCTCTTCCCCTCGCTCGAGGCGATCGATCGCGCGCGCTTCCCGACCGGAGACGAGCTTCGTGCCGAGCTGGCCGGCGCCGGCTTCCGCGACGTCCGGCTCGTCCCGCTCGTCCAGCGCGCGACGGCCACACGCGAGGACGCCCTGGAGAAGATCCGCGGCCGCTTCATCTCGACGTTGCGCCTGATCTCGGACGAGGAGCACGCCGAGGGCCTCGCCCGCGCCGAGCGCGAGCTGCCGGAGCGCACCGACTACGCCCTCGAGTGGCTCGTGGCGGTCGCGGACGTCTGACGCCTTCCCGCACCGCCGCGCTCGCGGCGGCGCTCGCCAAGCCTGGGTCAAGTTGACGCAGGCTGGTAAGCGAGCTGAAGTGACGCGTGGCTTCGAGTCAGCGGCTCCGACGGCGGCCAAGGAATCGATCACGGGCCCGATACAATGCAAGATGGCAATGCAGCAGCAAATCGCCCGCCGGATCGAGTTGTCTCGAACGGTCATGCCAAGCTGGTCGTGGGTCCCCACCCGAACCGCCCCTGCGGTCGCCGCGGTCCTGATAGCAGCCCTTGCCGCGGCAGCACCAGCTTCCGCTGCACTGTGGCTAAGCATGGATAAAGCCAAAGTTCGCCCAGGCCAGGTTGTCGGTGCGCGCGCTGTCACACCGTGCAGCGGATGCCCGTCTTCGGATATCTATCTCGCACCCGCGCGCGTCTCTGCGCTCCGGCGGGTCGCGCGGCCGCCTGATCGCCCGTTCATCCGCGTCGGCCGGTTCGACTGGCGGCGGGGAAGCAGGTTCTCTTTTGTGGTGCCGCGTGTGCGTCCTGGCACGTACCAGCTCGTCTCCTTCTGTGATCCTTGCTTGGCTGGGCCCGCAGGTCTCCTAGTACCCTCCTCGACCATGCTCTACGTGCGTCGCTGAACGTCCGCGCTCCGCATTGAGGATCGAGCAGGGGGATCACGTCATCTTCGTCTGGCACACGCGTACCTCCGACTACGTGATCGGCCTGCACGCCTGGGAACCGTCACGCAAGCGGTGAGCACGCTGCGTGCGGTCGTCGAATCGAGCCCGACCGCGGTGTCGTAGCGGCGCCCGCCGGCGCCTCCGTCCGGCCGGGCCGCTATCCTGCGCGAAACCCTTTAAGGACGGTCCAGAGAGGCCGGAAAGGACGAGAGATGATGAGTGCAGGAGCCGTACCGCCGACCTCGCCGGCGCCATGAGCCCGGTGAGCGCGTCGGCTTCGAAGGTCATCTTCGACAGCGACGCGATCGAGAGAACGCTCTCGCGCATCGCGCACGAGGTGATCGAGCGCAACCCCGATCTCGAGCAGGTGGCCCTGGTCGGCATCCACACGCGCGGCGTGCCGCTCGCGCAGCGGCTGCGCCGGCTGATCGCGGAGCGGAGCGGGGTGGAGGTCGAGCTCGGCGCGGTGGACATCACCTTCCACCGGGACGACGTCGCCGTGCGCGGCGGTGCCGCGCCGCTGCACACGCAGCCGATCGTGCGCTCGACGGCGCTCGACTTCCCGCTCGAAGGCATGACCTGCGTGCTCGTGGACGACGTCCTCTACACCGGCCGGACGATCCGGGCGGCGATCGAGGCGCTGTTCGACTTCGGCCGCCCGACCCGCGTCCAGCTCGCCTGCCTCGTCGACCGGGGCCACCGCGAGCTGCCGATCCGGCCCGACTACGTCGGCAAGAACCTGCCCACGTCCCGCGAGGAGCGGATCCAGGTGCAGCTCGTCGAGGTGGACGAGATCGACCGCATCCTGCTCGTCGCCCGGAGCGAGGAGACCTCCCATGACTGACATCAGACTCGCCACGAACGATCTCGTACCGCCCGACCGCTCGCCACGCCGGCATCTGCTGTCGATCGGGGACCTGACCCGCGACGACGTCGAGCGGATCCTCGGCACCGCCAGGGCTCTCGAGCACTCGCTCGAGCGCGAGGTCAAGAAGCTGCCGACCCTGCGCGGGCGCACCGTCATCAACCTCTTCTACGAGTCCTCGACGCGCACCTCGTCGAGCTTCGAGCTGGCCGCGAAGCGCCTCTCGGCAGACACGATGACGATCCGCGCCGCAGGCTCTTCGGTGGACAAGGGCGAATCGCTGAAGGACACCATCCTGACGCTCTCCGCCTACGACCCGGACGTGATCGTCATTCGCCACCCGCAGATCGGGGCGCCGCAGCTCGTCGCCCGCTACACCGGCGCGAGCGTGATCAACGCAGGCGACGGCAAGCACCAGCACCCGACGCAGGCGCTGCTCGACCTCTACACGATCGAGGAGTCCCTCGGCCGGCTGGAGGGGCTGCACGTGGCGATCGTCGGCGACGTCCTGCACTCGCGGGTCGCACGCTCGCTCGTCCAGGCGCTCACGCTTGTCGGCGCGCGCTCGACCCTCGTCGCGCCCCCGACGCTGCTGCCGCGCGGGATCGAGGCGCTCGGCTGCGAGACCTCCACCGACATCGGAGCGATCGCCGCCGCCGACGTGGTCTACGTCCTGCGCATGCAGCAGGAGCGGATGGAGGCCGGCGAGGCGTTCGTGCCGTCGCTGCGCGAGTACACCGCGCGCTGGGGGATCACGCCGGAGCGGCTCCGCCCCGGCCAGAAGGTGATGCACCCCGGGCCGATGAACCGGGGCGTCGAGATCGACCCCCGCGTCGCGGACGCGGTCGACGCTCTGATCGAGACGCAGGTGCGCTCCGGCCTCGTCGTCCGGATGGCCGTTCTCTACGACCTGCTGACGACCGGCCCGGTCGCGGTGCAGGCCGCCATGGAGGTGGCGTGATGCTGGTCTACAAGAAGGAACAGCCGGTCGACCTGGTGATTCGCGGCGCCCGCGTGCTCGACCCGGCGCAGGGGCTCGACGTCGTGCTCGACGTGCGCGTCGACGGCGGCGTCGTCTCGCAGCTCGGAAGCGACCTGCCGGCGAACGGACATCGCGTGATCGAGGCGTCCGGGCTCGTGCTCGCGCCCGCGTTCGTCGACCCGCACGTGCATCTGCGCACGCCGGGCCGCGAGGACGAGGAGACGATCGCCAGCGGGACCGCCGCGGCGGCGGCGGGCGGGTACTGCGCGATCCTCGCGATGCCGAACACCGATCCCGTCGTGGACTCCGCGGCCGTCCTCGGCAAGCTCTCCGAGCTGGCACGCGCGGAGGCCGTCATCCCGACCGGGTTCATGGCGGCGATCTCCAAGGGCCAGGCGGGGGCGGAGCTGACGGAGATGGCCGAGCTCGCGGACGCGGGCGCGGCCGCCTTCACCGACGACGGCAGGCCCGTGGTCGCCGCGAAGCTGCTCCGGCGCGCGCTCCAGTACGGCGCCGTCACCGGCCGCCCGCTCGCGCTCCACTGCGAGGAGCCGTCGCTCTCGCACGACGGGCAGATGCACGAGGGGGCGGTGTCCGCCGAGCTCGGCTTCACCGGCTACCCGTCGGTGGCCGAAAGCGTGATGGTGGGACGCGATCTGGCGCTCGCCGCCTACGAAGGGGGCACGGTGCACGTCATGCACGTGTCGGCGCGCGAGTCGGTGGACGAGCTCCGCCGCACGCACGCCCAGGGCTTCGGGGCAACCGCCGAAGTCACCCCGCACCATCTCTGTCTCACCGACGAAGCCGTCCGGGCGCTCGACTCGAACGTGAAGATGAACCCGCCGCTGCGCGCCGAGGAGGACAGACAGGCGCTGCTCGAGGCGTTGCGAGACGGCACCATCGGCTCGATCGCAACCGACCATGCTCCACACGCGCGGCACGAGAAGGACGCGCCGTTCGAGGCGGCGCCCTTCGGCGTGACCGGCCTCGAGACCGCCTTCGCCGTTCTGTACACGCGCCTCGTCGAGTCCGGCGTGCTGCCGCTCGAGCTCGTGCTCGAACGTCTGTCGGCGGGCCCGGCCCGGACGTTCGGCCTGCCCGTGCCGCGGATCGCGACGGGGGAGCCGGCGAACCTCGTGCTCCTCGACCTCGGAGCCGAGTGGCGTGTCCAGGAGAGCGGCTTCCACTCGCGCTCGGTCAACTCGTGGCTGCTCGGGGAGACGCTGCGCGGCGCGGTGCGGTTGACGGTGGCGGCGGGACAGGTCGCGTTCGAAGCGTGAGCGGGTAACGGCTCTGGAGGACGGAGAGCGGATCCATGCTCACGCGCGCGCGGCTTAGGGCCGTCGCGGCCGAGGGCATCGGGCCCTACACGCTGCTTCGGCTCGAGCGGGGAGAGGTCGATCCGGGGATCCCCGGGCAGTTCTTCATGCTCGAGGCGCCGGGTCGGCTGCTCCCGCGGCCGATGAGCCTCTGCCTGGCCCTGCCGGGCGAGCTCGCCTTTCTCATCGATCCGATCGGGCCGGGAACGCGCGCCCTGTGCGCCCTTGCGCCGGGAGACGAGATCGGCGTGCTCGGTCCCCTCGGCAACGGCTACGACCTGTCGGTCGAGCGGCCGCTCCTCGTCGGCGGCGGCATCGGGATGGCGCCGCTGCCGTACCTCTCGGAGCGCCTCGGGCGGCCACGGGCGCTGCTCGGCTTCCGCACCGAATGGCACGCGGAGGCCGCCGCGCTCGTTCCGAACGCCGAGGTCTGCATCGAGCCGACCCTCGTCACCGAGCTGCTGGACGACGACCCCGGGGACGTGCTCGCGTGCGGTCCGGAGCCGATGCTCGTAGCGCTGCGGGCGCGTCTTCCCGGGGCGCAGCTTGCGTGGGAGGCGCCGATGGCCTGCGGCTACGGCGCCTGCTACGGCTGCGTGGTCTTGGTGGACGGGCACTACGAGCGCCTCTGCCTGGGCGGGCCGGTCCTGCGAGGCACGGCGTGATTCCGGGCGGTGCGCTGCTCCTCAACGCGTCGGGCTGCCTCGACGCGCTCGCAGCGCCGGAGGTCGCCCGTTCGCTGGACGCGTTCGTCACGAAGACGATCACGCCGCTGCCGCGCGAGGGGAACCCGCCACCGCGGATCGCCGAGGTCGAAGGCGGCATGCTGAACTCGATCGGCCTCCAGGGCCCCGGCATCGACCGGTTTCTGGTGGAGGTGCTCCCGCGGCTGAACCAGCTCGGCCTGCCTCTCTGGGTCTCCGTCGGCGGGTTCTCCGCTTCCGACTACGCCGAGAGCTGCGGGCGGCTCGACGGAGAGGCCATTGCCGCGATCGAGCTCAATCTCTCCTGTCCCAACGTCGAGGAGGCTCCCGAGACAGCGGCGCAGATCGTCGCCGCCTGCCGGGGGCAGACCGGCAAGCCGCTCTTCGCGAAGCTCTCACCAGCCACGACGGACATCGGCGGAACGGCGCGGGCCGTGGAAGCGGCGGGAGCGGACGGCCTGTCGCTCGTGAACACGCTGCGCGGCCTCTCACTCGACGAGCGGACGCTGGAGCCGCGCCTCGGCACGGGCGGCGGGGGCTACTCGGGCCCGGCGCTCAAGCCGGTCGCGCTCGCCTGCGTGCATGCGTGCGCGCGGGCCACGCAGTTGCCGATCGTGGCAATGGGCGGCGTCATGACGGGGCGGGACGCGCTCGATCTGATCGCCGCCGGGGCGAGCGCGGTCGCGCTCGGGACGGTTCTCTTCACCGACCCGGGCGCGCCCGTCCGAATCAGGGCGGAGCTCGAAGCCGGCGCGGCCGCACATGGCTTTGCAGCGCCGCTGCTTGCCCGAGGGCGGGCAAAAGGCCCCCTTTAGGGTGAGCGGTGCCAGAGAGGGCAACTGCAAAAGGCCTGCAAATGAGTAAAATTGTTCTCGCTTGACCGCGGCGCGAAGGCTGCTAGTATCGGGCGTCCATGGTTGCGTCGAAGACTCAGGCCCAGGCGCCGCTACGCTCGCTCGATCAACGCATGGACGCGCTGCGGCGGGCCAACGACATCCGCGTCCGGCGCGCGAAGCTGAAGCGGGACCTGAAGGAGGGTCACGTCGTCATCGACGAGATCCTGATGGATCCACCCGAGTGGGTCTCGACCGCGAAGGTGTTCGACATGCTGATGGCGGTGCCGAAGTTCGGGCGCGTGAAGGCCGCCCGGATGCTGAATCACTGCCGGATCAGCCAGTCGAAGACGGTGGGGGGCCTCTCGGAGCGGCAACGGGCCGAACTGGTTGCCCTCTTCAACCGCTAGGCCGCTGCCGGTCTTTGTGATCACCGGCCCCTCGGGCGCCGGCAAGGGAACGCTGATCAAGGCGCTCGCCGAGCGAGTGCAGGGACTGGAAGTCGCCGTCTCGGCGACGACGCGGCCGCAGCGGCCGGGAGAGGTCGACGGCCGCGACTACTGGTTCCTGTCCGACGAGGAGTTCCTGGACAGGATCGCAGGCGGGGACCTGTTGGAGCACGTCATGTACGTCTCGGGACGCCGCTACGGGACGCTGCGCTCGGAGCTCGCCCGAATCGCGGAGAAGGGGAAGGTCTGCGTGCTCGAGCTCGAGCTCGAGGGAGCGCTCGCCGTGCAGGACGACCTGGAACGCGCCGTGACGATCTTCGTCGCCGCCGACGTGCCCGAGCTCGAGCGGCGCCTGAGAGAGCGCGCGACCGAGAGCACAGGCGAGATCGGCGAGCGAATCGAGCTGGCGCGGTGGCAGCTCGAGCAGGCTCATCGCTTCCGCTACATGGTCCGAAACGACGACGTCGAGCGCGCGACCGAGGTCCTCGTTGCCATCGTGGAGCGGGAGCTGTCGCTCGCAGGTACCATGGCCCGTCCATGATCCATCCTCGCATCGACGCCCTGCTGGAAAACGTGGACTCGCGCTACGCCCTCGTGATCGTGGCGGCCAAGCGCGCCCGGCAGATCAACGACTACCACCACCAGCTCGGCGAGGGCATGGGCTTCCAGGATGCCCCGCCGCCGCTCGTCGAGTCGCGCTCGAAGAACTACCTGACGATGGCGATGGAGGAAGTCGCGCAGGGCAAGATCAAGTACGAGTACGTCCGCTGACGCGGTCGTACTAGCGAAAGGGCCTCCGGCCCTCGGCCGTGGCCACCGCTTCGGCGCAGGGAACAACCGGCACAATGTGACCATGGCCCGCATTCTTCTCGGCGTCTCCGGCGGCATCGCCGCCTACAAGGCCTGCGAGCTCTGCCGGCTGCTCGTGAAGGCCGGGCACGACGTCTACCCGCTGCCGACGGCTGGCTCGGAGCGCTTTGTCGCGGCCGAGACGCTCTTCGCGCTGGCACGCAAGGAGCCGAGGGGCGACCCGTACCCGCATCTGCGCCGGGCTGACCTGCTCGTCGTCGCGCCGGCGACAGCGAACACGCTCGCGAAGCTGGCGCACGGGCTCGCCGACAACCTCCTCACGGAAGCCGCGCTCGCCCACGCGGGGCCGGTGCTCGTCGCCCCCGCGATGAACACGCGCATGTGGGCGCACGCCGCGACACAGGCCAACGTCGCCACTCTGCGCGCCCGCGGCGTGGAGGTGATCGGTCCCGAGGAGGGCGAGCTCGCCGAGGGCGAGGTCGGCCTGGGGCGGATGAGCGAGCCGGCGGCGATCGCGGCGCGGATCGGCGAGCTGCTGGACGCGGTGACGGGCGGTTCGCTCGCCGGTAGACGGGTGCTCATCTCGGCCGGCGGCACCCGGGAGCCGCTCGACGCGGTTCGGTTTCTCGGCAACCGCTCGTCCGGCCTGATGGGTGTCGAGCTCGCCGCCGAGGCGGCTCGGCGCGGGGCGGCCGTGACGCTGCTCGCCGCGAATCTCACCGTAAGACCCCCTGAGGAGGTCGAGGTCGTCGAGACGCCGACAGCGGCCGACCTGCTGCGCGAGGCGCTGGCCCGGCGGGACGCCGACGTCGTGATCATGGCCGCCGCCGTCGCGGACTACCGGCCCGCAGAGGCGCTCGCCGGCAAGCGGCCGAAGGATCAGAACAGCTGGCGCGTCGAGCTCGAGCCGACAGTGGACGTGCTCGCGGAGCTCGGCTCACGGCGAGCGAACGGGCAGGTGCTCGTGGGCTTCGCCGCCGACACGGGGGCGCAGGGACTCGCGCGCGCGCGGGAGAAGCTCGCCAACAAGCGTGCCGCGCTGTTCGTCTTCAACGATGTGGGCCGCAACGACATCGGCTTCGACGCGCCCGACAACGAGGTCGTGCTCCTCACGGGCGCAGGCGAGCGCCGCGTCGGCAAGGCCCCGAAGGCGGAGATCGCAGCGGCGGTGCTCGACGAGGTTGAGCGCCTGCTCGCCGAAAGCGACGGGAGCGACGCTGGCGCGCGCTGAGCCGTTGGGAGCCGCCGAAGCGGCGGCGGCGATCGGGCGGGTCGAGGACAATCTCGCTCGGGTCGTGCATGCGCCGGCGGAGACGCTGCGGCTCTGCGTGCTCTGCCTCGTGGCGGAGGGGCATCTGATCGTCGAGGACTTCCCCGGAGTCGGGAAGACGATGCTCGCCAAGGCTCTCGCCCGCTCCCTCGACGTGTCCTTCTCACGTCTCCAGTTCACGCCCGACCTCCTGCCGTCCGACGTCACCGGCGTCAGTGTCTTCAATCAGAAGACCGGCGAGTTCGAGTTCCGGCCCGGGCCGGTCTTCGCCAACGTCCTGCTCGTGGACGAGATCAACCGCGCGTCGCCGAAGACGCAGTCCGCCCTGCTCGAGGCGATGCAGGAGAGCCAGGTGACGAGCGACGGCGAGACCTACGCGCTGGCGCGGCCGTTCCTCGTGCTCGCCACGCAGAACCCGATCGAGTACGAGGGCACGTATCCGCTGCCGGAGGCCCAGCTCGACCGCTTCACGATGCGTGTCGCACTCGGCTACCCGCCGCTCGCCGAGGAGGCGCGCATGCTTGCGGAGCAGACGACCGATCCCCCGCTCGAGTCTCTCCTGCCCGTGGTCGGGCGCGAGGAGATCCTCGCCGCGGTCGAGGACGCGAAGGCGATCTACGTCGAGGAGAGTCTCGGCCGCTACGTCGTCGCGCTGCTCCGGCACACGCGCTCGAGTCCACGCGTCGCGCTCGGCGCAAGCCCGCGTTCGGGAATCGCTCTCCTCCGCGTGGCCAAGGCACGCGCGCTCGCCGAGGGGCGCGGCTTCGCGCTGCCCGACGACGTGAAGGCGGTCGCGGCGCCCGTGCTCGCGCACCGGCTGATTCTCGCTCCGGAGGCGCGCTCCGCGGGGGCGACGCCGGAGGAGCTCGTGGCCGAGGCCGTCGAGCAGACGCCCGTCCCGGTCTAGTGTCCCGGGGCCGCGTTGCGCTTGCGCTCGGGGCCGTGACGTACGTCGCGGCCTGGGCGTTTGGCTCGCAGCCCCTCTACGCCGTCGCGGTCGGGCTCGTGCTCGTCGCTGTCGGCGCGCGCGTCTGGGTGCGGGCCGCGGGAGCGCCCGTGCAGCTTGCGAGGCGTTTCGGCCGGGGCGATCATCTCGAAGGGGAGGACGTCTGGGTCACGCTCACCCTGGAGCGGAGGTCAACGTTTCCGCTCGGCACGGCGATCGTGCGCGAGCGGATCTCGAGGCTCGGCGAGCGAGAGACGCGCGTGCGCAGGCGCGGCGGGCGGCTCGAGGGCGGGTATGTGCTCGAGCGCGTGCCGCGCGGGCGCTTCGTCTACGAGCAGGCGGAGGTCGTCGTCGAGGATCCGTTCGGCCTCGAGAGCGTGACGACGGCGGTGGCGGCGGGGGGCGCGGTCGTCGTCCACCCGAGGCTCGTCGAGCTGGACGCGCTCTTCTCCGAGAGCGGCGCGCACGCCCACGGCGGGCGCCGGCTGCTTCTGCGCAGGCCGTCCGGCTTCGATCTCCACTCGGTGCGCGAGCACCAGGAGGGCGAGTCGCTGCGGCGCGTGCACTGGCGCTCGACAGCGAAGCGCGGCGTCCTGATGGTGAAGGAGCTGGAGGATGCGCCACGCGACGAGGTCGCCGTTCTGCTCGACGCGGCGGCGGGGGCGATCGCCGGCGAGAGCTTCGAGGCGCAGGTGCGGGCGGCCGGCTCGATCCTGCGCTCGCACGCACGCCGGGGCCGGCGGGCGGTCCTCGTATGCGCCGGGGCGCGTACCGAGAGCGTTCGGGTCAGCTCCGACGACGGAGACTGGCGAGCGGCGCTCGACCTTCTGGCCGGTGCCGAGCCCGACGGGACACGCCCCCTCGCCGACGTCGTCACGGGCGAAGGCGCCGCCGCGCAGGCGCTCGAGCTGATCGTCGTGACGGCGCGTCTCGAGCACCGCCTTGGCGATCGGCTGGCGCAGCGCGCACAGGCCCATCGCAGCGTGTCGCTCGTCTTCGTGGACACGGCGAGCTTCGCCGGCCGCCGGGCGGGGCCCGAGCCGGAGCTCCTGCGGCTCCAGGCGGCCGGTGTGCAGGTCGCCGTCGTGCGCCGGGACGACGACCTACAGGCCGCGCTCGGCTTGCGCGGCGCGGTGGGGGCGGCCCGTGCGTAGAACGCTGGCGCTGTACGCGGTTCCTGCGGCGATCGTCGCCGCGGCGTGGCTTCGGCTCGAGGATCGGCATGACGACGGCGACCGGGCGCTGCTCGTCGTCGTGCTCGCGCTCCTGCCTGCCCTTCTGCCGCGCGCCTGGCAGCGCGCCGCCGGCGCGGTCGCCGCGACAGGTGCGGCGGCCTGGGTCGCACTCGACGTGGCGCCGCTCGACGCCCGGCCCTTCGACGGCGAGCATGCGTATTTCGGCCCGCTGCTCTCCCGTCTCCGCGACGGCACGCGCGATTTCTACGACGTCAGCCTTCCGTTCGACCCGGGTGGGCACCCGTTCATGCACGGTGTCCTGCTGCTCGCGGTGTTCGGCTTCTGTCTCGCGCTCGGGCTCGCGCTCGCTGCGCGCCTCCCGCTGCCGGCTGCTGCGCTCCTGGTTGTCGGCGGCGGCTGGCCCGCGACGCTCTACGCCGGTGGGCGTGGGACGGCGCTCGGGGCTGCACTTCTCGTTGCGGTGTTGTGGGTTCTCGCGGGCCTGCGTGCTCCCAGCGTGCGCCGCCTCGGCGCGGCGGCCGTTGCCGGCGCGGTGCTCGTGGTCGCGGCGACGGCGGCCGCGACGAGCGGGGCGATCACGCGCGACGCCGCATTCCGGTGGCAGGCGTGGGACTTCTACGATCGGACGGCGACCCCGGTCGGCGTCGCCTACGTGTGGGACGCGAACTACACGGGGATCCGCTTCCCGGAGCGCAAGACCGTCGTCCTGCGAGTCCGCGGTCCGAAACGTGCGCACTACTGGCGCGCGACCACGCTCGACATCTTCACCTCGGACCGCTGGATCGAGGGTCTGGTACCGCTGCGGGTGGGGGTCGCGACGGGCGGTCTGACGCCCGATCCGCTGCTTCCGGCGCGCGCACGCAACTCGAGTGCCTGGGTCGAGCAGGAGATCGAGGTCGTCTCCCTGCGCGACGACCACGTCGTCGCGGCAACGCAGCCGATGCGGTTCGAGGCCGCCGCCCTCGGCACCGTCTTCGAGCTCACCGGCGGCGTCGTGCGCGCGCAGCACCGCCTGCGCCAGGGGCAGGCCTACACGGTGTGGAGCTACGCCCCGAGTCCCGGACCGGCCGTGCTCGCCCGCGTGGAGGCGGCGTACCCGGACGCAGCGCTACGTTATCTCGACGTCGGGAGGACCCGGCTGCTGCCGTTCGGCACCCGCGGCCGCGAGAGTGGGATCGAAGCGCTCTTCGAGGACGACCGCTACAACGCTCTGTGGCCCTACGAGGGCCTGTACCGCACCGCCCTCGAGCTCGCCTCGGGCGCCGCGACCCCGTACGCGGCCGTGGTCGCAATCGAGACGTGGCTGCGCTCCACCGGCGGCTTTGTCTACGACGAGCTGCCGCCCGAGCCGGCCGCCGGACTCCCGCCGCTCGCGGATTTCGTCGAGCGCTCGAGAAGCGGCTACTGCCAGCAGTTCGCCGGCTCGATGGCGCTCATGCTGCGCTTCCTCGGCATCCCCGCACGGGTCGCGGCGGGCTTCACGAGCGGCGAGTACCGGGACGGTGCCTGGGTCGTCACCGACCACAACGCTCACGCCTGGGTCGAGGTGTGGTTCCCGGGGTACGGCTGGCTGACCTTCGACCCGACGCCTGCGCGTGGCACCCTCGCGTCTCCGTATACGACTGCGTCGGATTCGGCAGACGCTCTTCGGGCGATCGCCGCGGCGGCAGGGTTCGACCGCAACCGGGCGCTCGACCCCGGCGGGGGCACGCTCGACCGGCTGCTGCGCGAGCGGAGCAAGGGGAGGGCCGCTGCTCCCGGCGCGGGTGGGCGTGGACCCGGGCTCGTGCCGCTCGTGGCGCTCACCCTGGGCGGCGCGGCGGCGGCGCTCGGCCTGGTGAAGCTCGCGGCACGGCGCGTGCGCTATCTCACGCGCGATCCGCGCCGGCTTGCGGGCGCCGCCCGGCGTGAGCTCGCGGGCTTCCTGGCCGACCAGGGTCTGCAGATTTCGGACAGCCAGTCGCTCGGCGACCTTCGGGCTTTGGTCGAGGCGCGGCTCGGCGTCAGCGCGAAGGGCTTCGCCGCCGCCGCGGGAGCGGCTCGCTTCGGCCCGCCCGGCGGTGCGGCGCCGTCCGCCCGGCTCGCCCGTCGTGAGCTGCGCGCGCTCCTGCGGGTCGTCCGGGCACGGCTCTCGCGGCTCGAGCGCGCACGCGGGTTCCTCTCTCTTCGCTCGCTGGGACTCCGCGCGTGAGCGAGACGTATGACCTCTTTCAGCAGGGCCGGCGCCACCTGAAGGACGGACTCGCCGCGCAGGCGACGGTGGCGCTCGAGAAGGCGAAGCGGCGGGAGCCGGGCAAGGCCTCGATCCGGGAAGCGCTCGGGATCGCGTACTTCCGCCTCGGCCGCTTCGCCGAGGCCGAAGGTGAGTTCCGCGTCGTGCTCGAGCTGGCTCCGACCGACGACTACGCCCACTTCGCCCTCGGGCGCTGCCTCGAGCGCCAGGGCCGCCGTGCCGAGGCGAACGTGCACTACAAGCTCGCGCGCTCGCTCCGGCCGGAGAGCGAGACGTACGGGCGGCGGGCCTGGCTCTCGGAGCGCCGTTCGGACTAGGAACTTCTAGGTCAGCCGGTCGCCGGTGACCCGACGGATCTCGTCGATGGACGAGATGCCGGCGCGGCACAGCCGCATCCCGTCCTCGCGCAGGGTCGTCATCCCGGCCTCGACGGCGGCGGCGAAGATCTCGTCGGTCGAGGCCTCGATCAGCCGGCGGATCCGGCCGTGCACCGGCAGCACCTCGTACAGAGCGACGCGACCGGAGTAGCCGGTACCCGCGCAGTGGGCGCAGCCGCGGGCGCGGTACAGCGTCTCACCGCCGGCGGCCTGCATGTCCATCCCGGCGAGCTCAGCTGTATCCGGCTCGTACGGCTCGCGGCACTCGACGCAGAGCCGGCGGGCGAGCCGCTGGGCGACGATGCAGTTGAGCGAGGTGGCGAGCAGGCCCGGCTCGACGCCCATGTCCTTCAGCCTGGCGATCGAGCTCGCCGCGTTGTGGGTGTGGAGCGACGAGAGCACGAGATGGCCCGTCATCGCCGCCTGGATCGCGATGCGCGCGGTCTCCTCGTCCCGGATCTCACCCACGAGGAGGACGTCGGGGTCGGAGCGCAGGATCGTGCGCAGCCCGCGGGCGAACGTGAGGCCGGAGCGCGTGTTCACCTCGACCTGGTTCGTGCCCGGGATCTGATACTCGACCGGGTCCTCGATCGTCGTCAGCACGCGGCCCTCGTCGTTGAGGAAGTCGAGCGCCGCGTAGAGAGTCGTCGTCTTGCCGCTGCCGGTCGGGCCGCAGGCGATGACGGCCCCGAACGGCTGGCTGACCGCTCGCGTGAGGGCCGCCTCGGCGTTCGGGCTCAGGCCGAGCTCGGCGAGGCCGAGGCGCCCTGTGGCGCGATGGAGGATCCGGAGAGCGACCTTCTCGCCGTAGGTCGTCGGCAGGATCGCGATCCGCAGGTCCATCGGGATCCCGGCGAAGCGGATCGAGACCCTGCCGTCCTGCGGCGTGCGCCGGTCGGCGATGTCCAGCTCGCCCATGATCTTCAGCCGGCTCGTGACCGCGGGCTGAAGGCTCTTCGGCACTTCGGCGATCCTGCGCGTGACGCCGTCGATCCGGGCGCGGACGATGAGGCCGTTCGCCTGCGGCTCGAAGTGGATGTCGGATGCCCCGTCCTCGATCGCACGGGCCAGGAGCGAGTTGACGAGCTTGATCGCGGGCGCGCTCGTCGTCGCACCCTCGCGCACGTCGTCGGCGAGATGCGGATCCATCTCCTCAAGCTGCTCGGGCGCTTCGTCGACCGCCACGTGGACGCGGTAGAGGCGGCTGAGGGTACGCAGGAGATCCGGCCCGGCGGCGACTGCGAGCCGCACGTTGAGGCCGAGCGCGAGACGGAGATCGTCGGAGGCGAGCACGTTCGTCGGGTCGGCGACGGCGATCAGCACGGTGGCCTCGTCGAGGAAGCAGATCGGCAGCGCCTCGTAGCGGCGCGCGAGCTTCTCCGGCAGGAGCGAGAGCGCAGCGGGATCCACATCGGCGCGGCTGACGTCGAGGAACTCGAGCCCGTGCTGCTCGGCGAGCGCCGCCGCGACCAGAGCGCCGGTCACCCAGCCGTGCTCGACGAGGATCTCTCCGAGCCGCCCGCCGCGGGACTCCTTCTCGGCCAGGGCCTCCTCGAGCTGCTCCGCGGTGAGGTGGCCGTCCCGGAGCAGCATGACGCCGAGCTGGGCGCGACTCTCGGCGCGGCGCAGCTCAGGGGGCAACGGGGACGGCAGCTCGGCGGCCTCCACGGCGCATCTATCGGTCATAGTTCGTCCTCGCATGAGGGCTGTCGTGCAACGTGTGACCCGGGCCGAGGTGCGGGTCGAGGGCCGCGTCAGCGGGGAGATCGGGCACGGGCTCGTGATCCTGCTCGGCGTCGCGCGCGGTGACGGCGAGACCGACGCCGTGCGGCTCGCCGGCAAGCTCGCGCGCCTGCGTGTGTTCGGGAACGACGCGGGACGTTTCGACCTGAGCGTGCTCGACGTCGGCGGCTGGGCGCTCGTCGTCAGCCAGTTCACGCTGATCGCCGACGCCGAGAAGGGCAACCGGCCGAGCTTCACCGACGCCGCCACGCCGGAAGCGGCGGAGCCGCTCTACGAGTCCTTCTGCGCGGCGCTGCGCGCCGAGGGGGTGCGAGTCGAGACGGGCGTCTTCGGCACCCGTATGGAGCTCGAGCTCGTGAACGACGGCCCGGTGACGATCGTGCTCGACTAGCCCGGGGGCACGGTCGGATCGGCCTTCGGCTTGCTACACTTGCTGAACCATTTTCACCGGTTCGGCGAAATGGGCGCGCAGCGCCCATTTTTTGCGAAGGCGACGGCTATGGCGGATACGTTCACGAAGGAGAAAGCGTTGGAGAGGGAGATCTCGCAGACGATCGAGCGCGACCTGCCCGGCACCGAGGTGCTCGCGGTCGAGCTGCTCTCGCCTGCGCGCTTCTGCGTCTACGTCGACCATCCGCAGGGCGTCGATCACGCGCTCTGCGAGCGGGTCACGCGCCTCCTCGACCGTTACCGCGCCACGTACACGATCGACGTCTCGTCTCCCGGGCCCGAGCGCCCGCTGCGGACACCGGCGCATTTCCGGAACGTCGTCGGCCGGAAGGTCGCCGTGCACACCGCCGGCGACATCGGGGGGCGCTCCCGCTTTCGCGGCGAGCTCGTTGCGGCGGGCGAGCGCGCGTTCACGCTCAATGCCAAGGACACCGAGGTGAGCATCCCGTACGAGGCGATCCTGCGGGGCAACCTCATCGACGAAGGACAATGAGATGAGCCAGGAGATCCTCGAGGCCGTACGGCAGATCGAGCGCGAGAAGGGGATCGAGACCGATGCCCTCGTCAGTGCGCTCGAGGATGCCCTCCACGCCGCGTACAAGAAGACCCCCGGAGCCGCCCGGCACGCGATCGTCGAGCTCGACGACGAGGGCGAGTTCCGCGTCTTCTCGATCGAGATCCCGAAGGATCTCGAGGTGGAGCTGCTCGAAGAGGCCCGCGAGGCCGCGCTCACGGAGCTCGAGCGGATCGAGGAGGAGACGGGCGAGCGCTCGCACACCCTCCTCTCCGACGACGACCTCGACCTCGACTGGTCGAAGGTCCCGGAGAGCCTGATCAAGCGCGCCGACGTCACCCCGCACGACTTCGGCCGCATCGCCGCGCAGACCGCGAAGCAGGTCATCCAGCAGCGGATTCGCGAGGCCGAGCGCGCGATGATGTACGAGGAGTACGTCGATCGCCAGGGCGAGGTCGTGACGGGGATCATCCAGCAGGCCGGCGACCGCAACAACGTCCTCGTGGACCTCGGCAAGGTCGAGGCGCTGCTGCCGCGCGCCGAGCAGGTGGACGGCGAGCGCTACGAGCAGGGGAGCCGCATCAAGGCCGTGATCGGAGAGGTTCGCTCCGGCACGAAGGGGCCGCAGGTGATCCTCTCCCGCCGCGATCCCGAGCTGATCAGAGCGCTCTTCGAGATCGAGGTGCCCGAGATCGCGGACGGCCTCGTCGAGATCCGCGGCGTCGCGCGCGAGCCCGGCTACCGCTCGAAGATCGCCGTCGAGTCGCACACCCAGGGCGTGGATCCGGTCGGCGCCTGCGTCGGCCCGCGCGGCTCGCGCGTGCGCATGGTCGTCTCGGAGCTGCGCGGCGAGAAGATCGACATCATCCCGTGGAACACCGAGCCCGCCCGCTTCATCGCCAAGGCGCTCTCGCCCGCGCGCGTGCGTGAGGTGTTCGTGGACGACGAGACGCGGGAGGCGACGGTGATCGTGCCCGACGACCAGCTCGCGCTCGCGATCGGCAAGGAAGGCCTGAACGCCCGCCTCGCCGCGCGCCTCACAGGCTGGAAGGTGGACATCCAGTCCGAGACCGAGTTCGCCCAGGCCGAGGCCGATGCCGCCTACGCCGGCGGCGGCGAGGACGGCGACTACACCGGCCGCTGCGGCGCCATCCTCTCGAACGGCAAGCGCTGCCCGAACGCCGCTCTGCCGGGCTCGCGCTACTGCGGCGTGTCCGCCCACCAGGCGCTCGTCGGAACCGAGCCCGAGCCCGCGCCGGAGCCGGTGGCCACGGAGGCCACAGAGCCTGCAGCAGAGGCGCTCGAGGAACCGGCCGTCGAGGCCGGGGAGGCCCAGGGCGACGAAGAGTGAGGGCCCTCGCCGCACGTGCGCCGGCTGCGGCCGGAAGGCAGCGCAGAGCGAGCTCGTGCGATTCGTCGTGCGGGAGGGCGAGCTGACGGCCGGCGCGCGGGAGCCGGGTCGTGGCGTGTACACGTGCCGCCGTCTCGCCTGCTTCGAGCGCGCGGTCGCCCAGAGGGCGTTCTCGCGCGTGCTTCGCTGCACCGTCCGCACGAACCCGGCGCTCGCGCGCCTCTACACTGACCACTGATGCCGAACGGCCCCAACAGACCAAACCGCCCGATCCGCCCCCGTCAGGGTGCGCCCGGCCGCAAGCGCCGGGTCGTGATCGACAACCCGGCGGCCAGGCCCTCGCGTCCCGGCGATCGCCAGGGGCCCCGCGGCGGCGAGCGCCAGCCGAAGGGAGCTCCGCTCCCGCCTCCGACGGGCCCGGTGACAGTGCCCTCGGGCGTCTCGGTGAAGGATCTCTCTGCCGCGCTCGGCGTCCCCGTCGCGCACATCATCAAGACGTTGATGGGGCTCGGCCAGATGGTCACGATCACGCAGTCGCTCGACGACGACTCGGTCGTCCTGATCGCCGCCGAGGCCGAGCGCGAGGTGATCATCAAGCACGCCGCCGACGAGGAGGCCGAGTCGGAGGCCTACGAGGACGCTCCCGAGGATCTGCGGGCGCGCCCCCCGGTCGTGACCATCATGGGCCACGTCGACCACGGCAAGACGACCCTCCTGGACGCGATCCGCGAGACGACCGTCGCAGCGACCGAGGCGGGCGGGATCACGCAGCACATCGGCGCGTACCAGGTCGAGCTCGGCGGGCGCAAGATCACGTTCCTCGACACGCCGGGCCACGAGGCGTTCACCGCCATGCGCGCCCGCGGCGCGAAGGTCACCGACGTGGCCGTGCTCGTCGTCGCGGCCGACGACGGCGTGATGCCGCAGACGAAGGAGTCCATCTCCCACGCGCGTGCGGCCGGCGTGCCGATCGTCGTCGCCGTCAACAAGGTCGACCTGCCGGACTCCAACATCGACAAGGTCAAGAGCGAGCTGGCAGCCGAAGGCCTGCAGCCGGAGGAGTGGGGGGGCACGACCCAGTTCGCGGAGGTCTCGGCGAAGCAGCAGCTCAACCTCGACGTGCTGCTCGAGAAGGTCCTGCTCGTCGCCGACGCCGAGCTCGAGCTGACCGCGAACCCGAACGCGGAGGCCTCCGGCCCGATCATCGAGTCGCGCCTCGACGTCGGCCGCGGGCCGGTCGCGACGATGCTCGTCCACCGGGGCACGCTGCGCGTGGGCGACGCGGTGGTCGCCGGCGACGCCTGGGGCAAGGTGCGCGCGCTCTACAACTACCGCGGCGAGAAGCTGAAGGACGCTCACCCGGGCGACCCGGTCGAGATCCTCGGCTTCGATCACCCGCCGCCTGCCGGAGAGGTCTGCCGCGTCGTCGAGAACGAGCGCCAGGCTCGCCACTTCGCGCAGCTGCGCGCGCAACGGCTCCGCACCGAGCAGTTCGCGCAGCGCGTCAAGCGCGGCGTCTCGCTCGAGACCCTCTTCTCCGACCTTCAAGAGGGTGGCATCAAGGATCTCAACCTCGTGCTCAAGGGCGACGTCGTCGGCTCCGTCGAGGCGGCCATCTCCGAGCTGGCGAAGATCCAGCACACCGAGGTGCGCGTCAACGTGATCCACCAAGGGGTGGGCGGCATCACCGAGGGCGACGTCATGCTCGCCTCCGCCTCGGATGCGCTCGTCGTCGGCTTCAACGTCCGGCCGAACGCCGAGGCCAAGGCGCTCGCCGAGCGCGAGGGCGTTGACATCCGCACCTACCGCGTCATCTACAAGCTGACCGAGGACATCCAGCAGGCGCTCGTCGGCCTGCTCTCGCCCGTCAAGACCGAGGAGACGCTCGGCGAGGCCGAGGTGCGGGCGCTGTTCAAGGTCTCCCGGCTCGGCACGATCGCCGGCTGCATGGTGACGAGCGGCATCATCAAGCGCAGCGCGCAGGTGCGCGTGATCCGTGACGGCACCGTCGTCCAGGACACGTCGATCGCACAGCTCAAGCGCTTCAAGGACGACGCCCGCGAAGTCCAGGAGGGCTTCGAGTGCGGCATCCTGCTCGAGGGCTTCAACGACGTCAAGGAAGGCGACGTGCTCGAGGCCTACGAGACGAGGCACGTCGAGCGCGACAGCCTCGACGAGCCCGCGGCGTAGCCGCTCCCGCTTCAATACCGGCGTGGGCACGGGTTACGTCGGCATCGTCTCGGCCGAGCTGCACTTCCCCGAGAGCCACTCGCTCAAGGAGAAGCGCATGCACGTCCGCTCGGTCAAGGCGCAGCTCGCCAACCGCGTGGGCGCAGCCGTGGCCGAGGTTGACCACCACGACGTCTGGCAGCGCTCGCGCATCACGCTCTCGTGCGTCGCGCGCGAGCACCGCGAGGTCGTGCGCCTGCTCGACGAGGCGGAGCGCTGGCTCGGCAGCCAGGCCTTCGAGCTGGGCCGGGTCGAGCGCGAGATAGTGTGCCTCGATGACTGAGCGCATGCGGCGGGTCAACGAGGCGATGCGGGCCGTCCTCGCCGAGGCCGTGCCGACCCTGAAGGACCCGCGCATAGGCTTCGTCACAGTGACGGGAGTCGTCACGACGACCGATCTCGAGCACGCGACGGTCTACGTCAGCGTGCTCGGCTCGGAGAAGAAGCTGCGTGCGACGCTCGCCGGGCTCCAGGCCGCGCACGGCGTCCTCCAGGCCCGGGTCGGACGCGAGCTCCGCCTGCGCCGGACTCCGCAGCTGACGTTCGAATACGATCCGACGGTCGAGCGCGGGATGCGCCTGACCAAGCTGATCGACGAGGTCGCACCACGTGACGACGCCGCAGACCCAAGCTGACCTGGAGGCCGTTGTCGCGGCGATTCGCGGGCACGAGCGCTTCCTCGTCACAGCGCACGAGAACCCGGACGGCGACGCGCTCGGCTCGCTGCTCGCGATGCACCTCGCGCTGCGGCAGCTCGGCAAGGACAGCGTCATGTACCTTCCCGGGCCGTCGCCGCTGCCGGGCGAGTACAGGTTCCTGCCGCTCGAGGGCCTGCGCCGGGAGCTGCCCGAGGACGCGTCGGAGCGGGTGCTCGTCACCGTGGACTGCGCAAACGAGAGCCGGCTCGGTGCCGATCCGGCGGTTCTGCACCAGGCACCATTCACGATCGACCTCGACCACCATCACGACAACTCCCGGTTCGGCGACGTGAACCTCGTCGTGGCCGACGCGTCCTCCACCGGCGAGGTGCTGCGGGACGTGTTCGCGGCCCTCGGCGTCGAGCTGGCACCCGAGATCGCGGAGCCGCTCTACGCGGCGCTCGTGACGGATACCGGCCGCTTCCAGTACGCGAACACGACCCCGAAGGCGCTCCGGCTGGCGGCCGAGCTGGTCGAGGCCGGCGCCGACGTGCACAAGGTCTTCCAGGGTGTCTACGAGACCGTCCAGTTCGCGAAGCTGAAGCTGCTCGCGCGGGCTCTCGACCGGGCGCGGGTGTACGAGGGCGGCCGGCTCGTCGTCTCGTTCCTGCTGCGCACCGACTTCGCCGAGGTCGGCGCGGCCGAGCCGTACTCGGAGGGCATCATCGACTACCTGCGGGCCGTCGAGGGCGCGGACATGGCCGCTCTCATCCGCGAGCCTCCCCGGGGCGGTACCCCGGCCCGGCGCGTCTCGTTGCGCGCGTCGGCGGACGAGATCGACGTCTCGGCGATCGCGCGCAAGTCGGGCGGCGGCGGGCACCGCCAGGCTGCCGGCTTCTCCAGCGACCTTTCGATCGAGGAGATCGCGGAGTTCCTCCGCCGGGAGTTCGCGGATGCCGCCGCGCGCGCTTGAGCCGAGCGGAATCCTGCTCGTGGACAAGCCCGCCGGTCCGTCCTCGTTCGCGATCGTGAACGAGGTCCGCCGCCGCACGGGCGCTCGCACGGGGCATGCCGGGACACTCGACCCGTTCGCCACCGGTCTCCTCGTTCTCCTCTCGGGCAGGGCAACGCGGCTTGCGCAGCGCTTCGTAGGGCTCGACAAGCGCTACCTGACCGACGTGGACCTCACGGCGCGAACCTCGACCGGCGATGTCGAGGGAGAGGTGCTCGAGCAGCACGAGGCGCCGTCCGCCGACGAGCTGGAGGAGAGGCTGGCGGGCCTCCGCGGGGAGATCGAGCTCCCGATTCCCGCCGCCTCGGCGGTGAAGATCGGCGGTGAGCGCGCCTACAAGCTCCACCGGCGCGGCGTGGCGGTCGAGATGCCGCTCCGCCGCTCGCGGGTCGACATGCTCGACCTCGTCGCGTACGCGGAGGGGATCGCGACGCTCGACGTGCGCGTCAGCTCGGGGACGTACGTGCGTGCGCTCGCCGAGGCGCTGGGCGGCCACTGCCGGACACTGCGCCGGACGGAGGTCGGTCCCTTCCGAGTCGAGGAGGCCGATCCCGAGCGGATCATCCCCAGCGACGAGACTCTGGCGCGGCTGCCGTGAAGATCGCGCACGCTCCGTCCCAGCTTGAACGCCAGCCCCGTGCGGTCGCGATCGGCGCCTTCGACGGCGTTCACCTCGGCCACCGGGCCGTCATCGAAACGGCGATCGCCACGGGGCTCTCGCCGACGGTCGTCACCTTCGATCCGCACCCGCGGATCGCGCTCGGCAACCGCGTCGAGATGATCTGCACGCTCGAGCGGCGGCTCGAGCTGCTCGCCGCCCTCGGAGTGGAGGGCACCGTCGTCGCGTCGTTCACCGACGAGCTGATGCAGCTCGAGCCGGAGCAGTTCGCCGAGACATGGCTGCGGGGGCTCGACGCCGAGGTGATCGTCGCCGGAAGCGACTTCCGGTTCGGCCGGCGCCGCACGGGAGACCTCGTCACCCTGGAACGGCTCGGGTTTGAAGTGATCGAGGCACCCGAGATCGAAGGAGTCTCGTCGTCCGGCATCCGCCATCGCCTGCACGACGGTGACGTCGCCGGCGCCGCGCGCCTGCTCGGGAGGCCGCCGGAGCTCGACGGCGTCGTCGTCGCCGGCGATCAGCGTGGCGGCACGCTCGGCTTCCCGACCGCGAACCTCGCGCTCGACCCGTACCTCCTCGTCCCGCGCCACGGCATCTACGCGGGCGCGACGCTCGACCGGCGCGCGGCGATCTCGGTCGGCACGAACCCGCACTACGGCGGCGAGGAGCTGCGTGTGGAGCCGTACCTGCTCGACTTCGAGGGCGATCTCTACGGCCGGCGGCTCGTCGTCGAGCTCTGGGAGCGTCTTCGAGACGAGCGGGCGTTCCCGAGCGAGGAAGCGTTGCTGGCGCAGATCACCGACGACGTCGAGCGAACCCGCGCCGCTGTTCGCCCCGTCTGAGGGCGCAAGTTTCTTCGCGACCCGGAATCTCCGCTGTCATGACCACCCTACGGCGACCGACGGCGCTCCACAGCGTTGCCTGCCTCGAATGTGCGAGGACGTACTCCAAGCCTGCCGGCGGCGGGACGATCTGGGCGAATCCCGGGTGCCCGCACTGCGGCTACGTGGGCTGGATGCCCGCCTCGGCGTCCGCGCGCCTCACGCAGGCGACTCGGCAGGCCGGGCGCCGGCGGCAGGTCCTCGTCGCGCTCTCGCGCTGACCGGCGGACGCCGTCCAGGCCCCGGAAACGGGCTCTGCTGCTAGCCTAGGCGCAGACCGCAGCTCGGCCGGCCGTGTTCTTCCTTCACGGCGGCGGGGATGCAGGTGACGTCAAATCGAGGAGGACGCATGGCCCTCACCAAGGAAGTGAAGCTGGAGCTGGTCGGAAAACACGGGCGAAACGCCGTCGACACCGGCTCTCCCGAGGTGCAGATCGCAATGCTCACGAGGCGGATCAACGACCTCACCGAGCACCTGCGCACGCACCCGAAGGATCACTACTGCCGGCGCGGCCTCCTGAGGCTGGTCGGCCGGCGCAGGCGGTTCCTGTCGTATCTGCAGAGGAAGGATCTCGAGGGCTATCGCGCCCTCATCAAGGAGCTGGGCCTCAGGCGCTAGCTCGTCACGTCAAGGGAGGTGGAAGTTTGAGCGAGCCCCGCGCCGCGGCGCGAGGCTGACTCAAACCTCCACCTCTCAGATCAAGGAGTTGGAGGACATTTCGATGAGCACTACAACCGAGCGCACCGCTTCGGTCTCCGTGGAGATCGGCGGGCGCGACATCACGTTCGAGACGGGGAAGCTGGCCAAGCAGGCCGACGGCGCCGTTGCTATTCGCAGCGGCGACACACTCGTGCTCGCCACCGCACAGGGGCGGCTGGAGGCGCGCGAAGGCGCGGACTTCTTCCCGCTGACCGTGGACGTCGAGGAGCGCATGTACGCCGCGGGCAAGATCCCCGGCGGCTTCTTCAAGCGAGAAGGGCGCCCGACGGAGCGCGCGATCCTGACCGCGCGCATGACCGACCGCCCGATCCGGCCGCTCTTCCCGAAGGGCTTCCGCAACGAGGTGCAGTGCATCGCCACCGTGCTCTCGGCCGACATGGTCGTCGCGCACGACATGCTCTGCATCAACGGTATCTCCGCCGCGCTGATGCTCTCGCCGCTGCCGTTCATGGGCCCGGTCGGAGCCGTCCGCGTGGGCATCATCGACGGCGAGCTCGTCGTCAACCCGACACTCGCCGAGATCGAGGAGGAGAGCACGCTCGACCTCGTCGTCGTCGGCACGAAGGACGGCCTGACGATGGTCGAGGCCGGCGCGGGCGAGGTGCCGGAGGAGACGATCCTCGGCGCGCTCGAGCTCGCCCACCGCGAGATCGTCAAGCTCTGCGAGGCGCAGGAGGACCTGGCCCGCCAGGCGGGCAAGCCGAAGTGGCTCGACGCTGACGTGACGGCCGAGATCGAGGCCGGGCACGGCTCCGCGATCCGCTCGCGGGTCCAGGCCGAAGGACTAAAAAAGGTCCACCTTGGCCCTCGCGAGACCTCGGACTTGGAGATGCTCGGCATCGGCGCCTGTAGTCCTCTTACGGGTTTTATGGACCGAGAGGACTACTTGGGTGTAGTAAAAAACATGCACTTGGCAAACGGCCATTTATGGTCGCTTCCCATAACTCTTTCTGTCTCTTCTGGCGCGGCCTCGTCTCTCAAACGGGGGGAAAAGATAGCCCTGGCCGGTGAGGACAACACGATTTTGGCTACTATGACTGTGGAGGACATCTATACCTACGACAAAGCGTTGGAAGCTGAATCGGTCTATCGCACCAAAGACGAGGCACACCCCGGCGTGGCCGCCATGTATGCTCAGGAAGATACCCTCATCGGTGGCCCTGTCACAGTTATTCAGCGTCCGCCTCACAGCAATTTCTCGGAGTATAGACTTGCTCCCGATGAGACCAGGGCGGCCTTCGCTGAAAGAGGGTGGCAGCGTATCGTCGGCTTCCAGACCAGAAACCCTGTGCACCGTGCCCATGAATACATCCAAAAGTGCGCTCTGGAGGCTGTGGATGGCCTTCTCCTACATCCACTGGTTGGCGAGACGAAGGGCGACGACATACCAGCGGACGTAAGGATGAGCTGCTATCAGGTGCTTTTGGAGAACTATTACCCTGGAGACAGAGTGCTTCTCTCGGTCTTTCCCGCTGCGATGCGGTACTCCGGCCCCAGGGAAGCGGTGTTTCACGCCCTGGTGCGAAAGAACTATGGCTGTACCCATTTCATAGTGGGGCGCGACCACGCCGGA